>WNGA01003065.1_pt1 | contig 30665 bp, 27 predicted proteins | sample 5400061 | NCBI WGS metagenome assembly WNGA01 (sample SAMN13153366, study PRJNA577476) | soil metagenome | isolation source: 100 cm soil or saprolite under grassland replicate 2 | place: USA:California | collected 2016-06-15 | reverse complement strand
ACCTCGGCGCCGCGGTTGCGGTGCGCGTCGTTCGCGCGATGGGCGGCTCGGTCGACGTGGACGGGGACGCGCTCGCGGTACGCCTGCCGGAGTGACCCGCGCGGCGCAGGTCAGCCTCCTGCGCTGGCTGCGGCGCCAGTTGCAGCAACCGACGCCCGTGCGCGAGCACCTCGAGGCTGCGGTCGAAAACAACGACCCGTCCGAGGTGCGCCGGCTTCTCGCGGATGTGCCGTTCACGCCCGAGCAGCGGCGGCACGTCGAAGGCTTGCTCGATGCCTGGGAGGAAGGCCGGCCGGCCTAGGCGTCGGCGCCGCGCTCGAGGAGCAGCTCCTCGATGCGCCGGTCGCCGTTCTGTCTCGCTGCGTCGATCGCGCGAAACTCGTCCCTGCCCTGCTGAAGGTTCGGATCGGCGCCGTGTTCGAGCACGAGCTTCACGAGCTCGTAGCGCGTCGCTTCGTCCTTGCCTTCCGCCGCCGCCGCCGCGTGGATCGCGGCGGTCTGGATGTGCTCGTTCCGCGACAGCATGTTCACGTCTGCGCCGCGTTCGAGCAGCAGTCGTGCCGCATCGACGCGGCCGAAGAAGCACGCGAGTCCGAGGGGATGGAAGCCGTCGTCGCCGAAGGCATTCGCGAGGGATGGATCTTCCTCCAGCAGCTCGCGCAGTCGGTTGGTCCGGCCCAGAGCCGCGGCCTCGAAGACGTTGAGCTCGCGGCCGACGGCGAGCCGCTCGGCCTCCTCGTGGTCGCCGCGGTAGATCGCTTCGAGGACGTCCGACATAGTTAGCTAAGCTAACTAAATCTCCACCCCGAAGTCAAGCTCGATTCTCGAGGCGGCCGACCGCTTCCACTCCGCGGCGATTCACACGCTGCGGCATGTACGCCGGGAGGATCCGGCCACGGGAATCCCCGCCGCGCGGCTATCCGCCCTCTCCGTGCTCGTCTTCGGAGGGCCGCGAACGCTGGGCGAGCTTGCTGCGGCCGAGCAGGTGCGTCCGCCCACGATGACGCGGATCGTGCAAGCCCTCGAGCAAGACCGGCTCATCCGACGAGATCGCGACGCCCACGACGGCCGAGTGGTCCGGATCCGCGCGACCGCCAAGGGCAAGCGCGTGATGCAGCAGGGCCGTGCGCGTCGCATCGCGAATCTCGCGACGTTGCTGGCGCGCCTTTCTCCGGCCGACGTGCGGCGCGTCCGCGAGGCGGCGGAACTGGTCGAGCGCGCGTTAGCGCAGGAGGCGTGACAGCCGGCGGTCCTTGAGGACGCGGCCGCCCGTCTGGCACTCCGGGCAGTAGTAGATCGTGTGCTCCTCGAAGTCCACGCGCGCGATCGGGCTGCCGCAGACGTAGCACGGCTCGCCGAGCTTGTCGTGGACGCGGTACGTGCGCTTGTCGTTCGCGCCCCGCTCGCGCAGCTCGAGGCCCCGCCGCAGCTCCACGTCGATCGCCTCGGCGAGGCGCGTCACATCGTCGAGGCTCAGGTCTTGCGTCCGCGCATAGGGAGACAGCTTCGCGTGGTGGAGGATCTCGTTCGCCCACGCACGGCCGATGCCCGCGATCACGCGCTGGTCGCGCAGCATCGAGTGCAGCCGCCGCGATTCGCCCGAGCGGATCTCCCCGAGCCGCTCGGCGCCGAGCCCGAGCGCGTCGGGACCGAGGTGGCCGAGCTCTGCCTCCGCCTCCTCGGGATTCAGCAGCCAGACACCGGCGCGCTTCTTCGCGCCGGCCTCGGTGAGGACCAGCTGCGAGCCGCCCTCGAACACGAGCCGGAAGGCAGGAGTCTTGGGCCCGCGCTCCCCGAACTGGAGGTATCTCAGCCGTCCCGCGGTCATCAGGTGCACGAGCAGGACGAGCTCGCCGTCGTCGGTGGGAAAGAGCAACCGCTTCGCGCGCCGCTCGGCGCCCGCGAGCCGCCGTCCCTCGAGGACCGACAAGGGCGGATCGAATGTCTTCAGCGTCGCCACGTGTGCGGGTCCGGCCTTCACGATCGGGAAGGCCGAGACGGGATCGTTCAGCGCCCGCCGCCACGCTTCGACCTCGGGGAGCTCAGGCATCGGGTGCGGCGGGCATCGGTGCGGGCGGGATGACGCCGGGCTCGAACGGCTCAAGGTCCGGCTCGGGCTCCGGAAAGCCCTCGAGAGCACGGATCGGCGAGAAGATAATCGGCAGAACGGATGTGAAGCCGCCGATCGCGCCGACGACGAGCGTTTCGCGCAGCCCGATCGTCGAGGCCAGCGCGCCGCCGGTGAGCGAGCCGAGCGGGATCGTCCCCCAGACGAGGAAGCGCATGACCGAGTTCATACGTCCCTGGAGCCGCTCGGGCGTGATCGTCTGGCGCAGGCTGACCTGCTGGATGTTGTAGACGACGGCGCCGAACCCCCCGACGATCCCGCCCGCGATGATGAGCGGCAGCGGGAACCCCCTCGGCGAGACGGCCACAAGAAGCGTTCCGGGTCCGGAGAGCGCCGCACCGAGCATCGTCGCCGGGCCGACGCCAAGGCGCGTTCCCAGCCGGGTCGCTGACACCGAGCCGAGGAGCCACCCGATGCCGAAGCCCGTAAACGCGACGCCGATCTCCGCCGGCGACAGATGCAGCGTGCGCACCGCGTAGACGACGAAGATCGAGAAGGCGACGTTCGAGAAGAAGTTGGACACGCCGGTGGAGATCGCCTGTGGGCGCAGCAGGCGGTGGCCGAGGACGTAGCGGAGACCTTCCCAGAGCTCGGTGCGCATCCGCGGTCTCTGCTCGGTTCGCGCAGGAAGCCGCTCGCGCCTCCGGATCACCGCGGTGAAGCCCCCGGAGACGACGAAGCTGACGGCGTCGACGAGGATTGCATACGGCGCCGTGATCGCGCCGATCAGCAGGCCGGCCAGACCGGGCCCGGCGATCCACGCCCCTGAGACCGTCGTCTGGAGCTTCGCGTTTCCTTCGACCAGCTGCTCACGCTCGACGAGAGACGGCAGGTACGACTGATACGCGACGTCGAAGAGGACGGTGAGGATGCCGACGCCGAAGCCGACGGCGTAGAGCTGCCCGAGCGTGAGCGCGTCGAGGAAGTACGCGAGCGGAATAGAGATGAGCAACAGCGCCCTTCCGGCATCGCCGACGATCAGCACCATGCGCCGCGAGACGCGGTCGACCCAGACGCCCGCCGGCAGCGTGAAGAGGATGAACGGCAGGAACTGCACGGTCCCGAGCGACGCGACCTCGAAAGCGCTTGCCTTGAGCGCGACGACGGCGACGAGCGGGATCGCGAGCTCTGAGACCTGCGTGCCGAACTCGCTGATCGACTGACCGATCCAGAGCTTCATGAAATCTGGATGGCCCCACAGGCCGCCGCGCGGCCTCTTTACTCTCCAAGCCATGGAGCCGCTCAGGGTATCCGTGCGTCGAGGCGAGATCGTCGAAGCGGTGCATCGTGTGCACGCGGTCGCGGTGCAAGACGGGGCGGTTGTCGCAGAGGCGGGGGATTCGGCGCTCGTGGCGTTCATGCGCTCGTCGTCGAAGCCACTGCAGGCGGTGCCGCTCGCCCGTGCTCGGGACGACATGGACGAGCGCGACCTCGCGATCGCGTCGGCGTCCCATCTCGCGGATGACGAGCAGCTCACGGCCGTCCGCGCGCTGCTCGCCAAGGCGGCGGCGAACGAGGACGAGCTGGAGTGCGGACCGGCAGGCGAACCGCCGTCGCGGCTCAAGCACAACTGCTCCGGCAAGCACGCCGGGATGCTCGCGCTCTGCCGCGCCAACGGCTGGCGCAGCGAGGGCTACCGGCTCGAGGGCCATCGCGTGCAGCGCGAGATGCTTGCCGTGCACGCGGAGGCGGCAGAGGTGTCGGAGGACGAGATCCCGAGCGGCGTCGACGGCTGCGGCGTGATCACGTTCGCGCTGCCGCTCGAGCGCATGGCGCACTCGTTTTCGCGCCTCCCGCAGCTCGACGGCGGCGATCGCGTCGCAGCCGCGATGCGCTCGCATCCCGATCTGATCCGAGGTCCGCTCGCGACCGACACGCGGCTGATGAAGGCGTTACCCGGCTGGATCGCGAAGGGCGGGGCGGAAGGGCTGCTTTGCGCGGCGGGGCGGGACGGGTTGGGCGTTGCCTTGAAGGCCGCGGACGGAAACGGTCGCGCGCTCGGCCCGGCGGCTGCGGTCTTCTTGCAGCAGTTCGATCTCGACCTCGACGACCTCGCCGTCGTCCCGCTCGAGAACAGCCGTGGCGAACGGGTCGGCGAGGTGCGCGTTCAGGCTTGAAAATCCCCTTCCCTTCGAGGGCGACCTCTGTAATATCCAGGCGGCGAGAGGGTGAGAGCCGGGAGGCGTCGGGTGTCCGGCTCTTTCGCGTGCAAGAGGTAGATCGATTCCCGTCCACCTACGCGGGATAGCCGGGAGGTAGCCGCCGTTGCTCACCGTCGACATCCCCCTTCCTGACGTCGAGGAGCTGCAGAAGCTCGTTCAGGAAGGTCTCGAGAAGGGCGTTCTCAATTACGACGAGATCGCAACCGGGCTCGAGGACGTCGAGCTCAGCAAGGATCAGATCGAGGACTTCTACACGTATCTGATCGATCACGGGGTCGAGCTGATGGAGGGTGAGACGCACAAGCACCCGCCGCACGAGCAGCTCCCCGCACCTGAGGAGGAGAAGGGGCCCAAGCTCGACCTGAGCGTCGAGCCGTCGCTCGACTCGCTGCGTCTCTACCTACGCGAGATCGGGAAGGTGCCGCTCCTCACCGCCGACCAGGAGGTCTACCTGGCAAAGCGCATCGAGCGCGGGGACATGTTGGCGAAGCGGCAGATGATCGAGGCGAACCTCCGGCTCGTCGTTTCGATCGCGAAGTCATATCTCGGACGCGGGTTGAGCTTCCTCGACCTGATCCAGGAAGGTTCCCTCGGTCTCATCCGCGCGGTGGAGAAGTTCGATTACCGGAAGGGCTACAAGTTCTCGACGTACGCGACGTGGTGGATCCGGCAGGCGGTGACGCGCGCGATCGCGGACAAGGCTCGCACGATTCGGATTCCCGTCCACATGGTCGAAAAGCTCAACAAGGTCGTGCACATCGAGCGGCAACTCGTGCAGCGGCTCGGCCGCGAGCCGCGGCCGGACGAGATTGCGGACGAGCTCGAGATTACGACCGAGGAAGTGCGCGAGATCCTGCGGATGTCGCAGCTTCCGGTCTCGCTCGAGAAGCCGATCGGCGAGGAGGAGGAATCAGAGCTCGGCGACTTCGTCGAGGACGAGTCGGCGGAGTCTCCGTTCGACACGGCGACGCTGTCGCTGCGGCGCGAGGACGTCGAGCATGCTCTGTCCGCGCTACCCGAACGGGAGCGGCAGGTGATCGAGCTCCGCTTCGGCCTGTCCGGCTCACAGCCGTGCACGCTCGAGGAGGTCGGCCGCGCATTCGGCGTCACGCGCGAGCGCATCCGGCAGATCGAGATCGGCCACGACACTGACCGCGCGATCGTCGAGGTAGCCCTGCTTGGTCGTCCGGAAGTGCAGGCTCCATGCGCCTCCGCCGGGCACGCGGAAGCGAAGCGGGAAGCGCTGACCGGGGTGGATGCGGACGAGACGGTTCACGCCGGGCGCGGTGAATCGCACCGGCGTGACCTGCGAGCGCGCCGGCATTGAGAGCAGGAGCTCGAGCGTTCCACCGCTCTTCGTCCAGACGGTGATCGCTCCGCGCGGCGCGAGCCAGCCGTCGGCGAATCGTCCGGCGGCCAGCAGGCGGAGGCGTGGCGTTCCGGCCGGGCGGTAGAGGTCGAAGATGGGCTCGCGCCGGATGCGCTTCACTCCGGTGAGCTCGACCGTGGACGCGTAGGTCTGGACGAGCATCGGACGACGGTCTGTATGGCCGTCCACGAGCAGGCGGCCGTCCCGCGCGACGCTGACCGGTTCTGCCGCGAAGTGGTCGATCGGAGGACTGCCGAGGAGCAGCAGCCGCGTGAGGGAGGTGTTCCAGAACAGCTGTTGCCACGACTGCTCCTTGCGGGCGCCCGGCGGAGCGAGGAGGTCGACCGGGCCGAGGCGCGCGTGGTCGACCCAGCGGATGTCCCTCGGCAGCGTGTTGCGCATGCCTCGGCTTGTGCGCTGGTCGAAGGAGGAGGCGCCGGCCGAGAGCGCCACCGCGGCCGCGATCGCGGCGACGAGGGCGACCGCCGCCGGCATCTTCCGGAATGCGACCAGCGCGGCGACTCCCGACAGCAGCGCCGCGACGAGGGCGACCGCGAGCGAGCCGTTGCCGACGGAGGTGAGCCCTTCGAGGCGCAGTACCGCCCAGAGCGTCGGCGAGTCGTCCTTGTTGTGTGCTGCCGCGTAGCCCGACAGCGGAACGCGCGCCGCCAGCAGAAGCAGCGCGGCCGAGATCAGTCCGACGGGAATGCGGCCGGGCAATCCGCGCCGCACGTAGACGCCGAACGCAGCGCCGAGCAGTGGGACGAGGCTGAAGAGGTAGCGCTCCTGGAAGCGTTGCGAGTCCGTGTCGGCTATCTGCGCCGCTTCGAATAGCAGCGCGCCGGCGAGGAGTACCGCCGTGACGGCGAAGGCGAGCTCCGCGCGTCTTCGCGGACGAAGAAGTGCGACCAGCAGTCCTGCCAACGCTCCGGGGACGATCACCCAGCCGCCCGAATACGCGAGCAGCATCGCCTCCCGTCCGGTCCAGTGCAGGATCGAACCCGCGTGGAAAGCATGGTCGCCGTGTGCGTAGACGCCCAGCACCCGGTCCGAGCCAAGTGTGCCGAACAGGACCGCCGGCGGGACGACGAGCAGTGTCACAGCGAGCCACACGCGTCGCAGTGAGCGGAGGATGCGGCCGCGGTCCGCGACCAGCTCCGCGCCGAGGACGGCGAGCGGAACGACGACGTACTGGACCCTCGCCAGGACTGCGAGCGCGCTGAACGCGGCGAAGGCGAGCTGCATGCGCCGAGTGGGATCGGTGACCATGCAGACGCCGGCGTAGACAGCGGCGAGCACGAGCGGGTATGCGAGCGGGTCGGCGAGCATCGTCGAGGCGTAGACCCCGTCGGGCACCGCGACCGCGAGGGCGGCGACCGCGATCGCGATCCACGACGGCAGTTCGAGGCGGCGGCAGAGAAGGTAGGCTGGGATCGCCGCGAGCGAGAAGAAGACCGCGTGTATGCCTTGCGTCAGGCGGAACGCAGTGACGGGGTCGTCCGTGACGAGCCAGACCGGCGCCGTCAGGATCGGATCGAGCAGCGCGGGGAAGTGAACCCCCACGCCGCGGATGAGCGGCCGTCCGTGGTCGGCCAGACTGCGCGCGAGCGTGGGATAGATGTACTCGTCCGGCAGGTAGTACGGCGCCAGGCGCGCGGCCGCGGCGAAAAGCCGGCCGCCGAAGCTCGCAACCACGATTCCGGCAAGCCAGACCCAGGCCGGGACGGCCGCAAGGCACGCGAACGCGCTGGGCGCGGAGGGAGCCTCCCGGTCCGCGCGAGAAGCGGCGACGTCAACTGCCACGCATCCCTCATCGGCAAGCGGCGCGCATCCCCTTACCCGCGCGAAAGCTGCGCTTTCGCTCGGGGCTATGGATCCCGCTTCGCGGTGAACGCGCGCGGGCTAAGCCCGCGCGCTCTTGCGGGGGTTCTGGTTGGCGGCTGCCGTGATCCGCGGGCGGTGGCGCTTCGCGTCCCCGCCCGCGTGAGTTCGCCTGCAGCTAGTGCGGCTGCGCTCGCACTAGCTGCAGGCTTTGGCCGCGGGCGCTGGTCCGGTCGTCCGAAAGGCCGGGGTCAGACCCTGCCCTTTGGGGCGCCGCTTAGACGGGACATGTAGATCGTGCCGAGAGTGTGTCGCTTCCTCCACAGGGGCGTCGTGGTAGAGCGCTCGACCTCTCGCCTCCGCAAAAGCCGGAGGCTAAGGCACGCTAAGCGGGCTTAGCCTCCGGCGAACTGACGCAGGCGGCGACGCTTTAGCGCCGCCGCCTGCGCGAAAGGGAACCTGCGACGGCCCGCAACCCAGAAAGAGTGCGCGGGCTTGGCCCCGCGCACGTTCCCCGCGAAGCGGCGTGCCCAAGGTCGCGCGAAAGCCTCAGCTTGCGCGCGACGCCCTATCTTCTGGGACGAAGAGCTTGCAGTGTGGGCACTTGAAGCCGCGGTGGCGTTTGGTCTCGCCCGCGATCAGCGCAGCCGTGAACGTCTTCTTGCAGTGCGGGCACACCACCTCTTGTGCCGCGTTCGATGCGGGGAGATCCGGCACGTTGCCCACGGTACCTGGGAGTCTGCGTCTAGGGGAGGAAGAACCGGTACTGCTCGAGCGGCGCCCGCTCGGGCGGGGGTGGGGCGCCGCGCGGCGTCCCGAGGTGGATCAGGCCGAGGAAGCGCTCGCCCTCCGGCAGGCCGACCGCGACCCGCCCGGCCTGCGTGCGCAGCACGAGCGGCGTTCGCCAGTAGCCCGCCAGTCCGCGCGCGTGCGCCGCCAGCAGGACTGCGTAGATTGCGCACGCCGTCGCGCAAACGTCCTCTTCGTCCTGCCGTGCATCGCCGCTCAGGACGGCCGATGCGACGATGAGCGTCGGCGCCCGGTCGAGCTTCGGCGCCTCGGCCCGACCGGCGGCCTCCTTGAGGCGCGCCAGCGTCTCGGGACCGACGACGCGGAACCGCCAGGGATTCGTCCGATGGTGGTTCGGCGCCCAGCGCGCGAGCTCGAGCAACTCGTCGAGCGTCTCGCGGGCGACTGGTTCGGGACCGAACGACTTGTGCGTCCGGCGCGAGCGAATCAGGTCCTCGAGAGCCTCCACGCCGCGGACACTAGCGTTGCCCCGAGCAGCGTCCCGCAGCCGCCGAGCGCGAGGTCGCCGATCGTGTCCACGTATGTCAGCTGCAGTCCAGAAGAGCCCAGCTTCATCACGAGGTACTCGCCGATCTCCCACAGGATCTCGGTCGCCGCGCCGAAGCCGACGGCGAGTCCCCATGCGGGCAACCGAGCGAGGCGCGTACGTGCGAGCGCGAGTGCGAACGCCGAGACGAGGATCGTCCAGTTCAGGAAGTGGGCGAGATTGTCGAACCAGGACACGGAGTACAGGTCGAGCACGTTCCCGCCGGTGTCGACCACGAACGGCAGAACGACCAGGAAGTCCACGAGATGCGGATAAGGACGCGGCCCACCGCGCGCGTACCAGACGACCGGAACGACAAGCGCCGCGAGCGGATACGTCAGCGCGCGCGCGACCATCGCCTTGCCGTTGAACCGCTCGAGATCCGAGAAGACCGAGAAGAGCAGGAGCCCGACGAGCAGCGCCTTGACGCCGACGTTCAGCCAGACAGCGCGGCCGTTCACGGGACGGAGTATGGATACGCTCGGCCGATGACGACGGTGCGGGCTCTCGTGCTCGAACGGCTGAACGAGCCGCCACAGTTGCATGAGATCGAGGTGCGCCCGGCCGGACCAGGCGAGGTGCGCGTGCAGATGCGCGCCGCCGGGCCCTGTCACACGGATCTCTCAAACGTGCGCGACGGTGCTCGCGGTCGCCGACTATGAGCTCCTGATCGCCGAGGGCGCCCGTGGCGACCACACGGGCGAATGGGAGACGTCGTTGCTCTGGGCGGTCCGTCCCGACCTCGTCCGGCTCGACGAAGCCGGCGAGCTGCCGGGTGTGATGGGCGCGCCGCCGGATCGCGCCTCCGAAGAGCAAAGGCCGCGAGGGTCTGGCGACCGCCGCCGGACGTCTGGGAGCCGCCGTCGAGCGCGCGCTGCGCGAGGATCGCAGTGAGTACGGCGATGCGCTCGCTGCGGGCATCCGAGCCCTCGAGACGCTGTCGGATCTCCGCAGCGCGTGGGCCGTGACCAGGCGCCGCCCGTGCAAACAACGGCGTGGCTCGACCACTGTCGAGCCTTGCACGGGGGCCGTTACGCCGATGCGAAGGCCGCCGCGGAACGGAAGCGCCGCGAAATGGTTTGAACGTGCAGGGGAAAACACGTATAAGGGCATCGGTGGAGGCCGGGAGGAGTCCACGGGCTGCGGTGATCGAGCCTGCGCGCGCGACGCCTGTCGTCCGGCTCGAGGGCGTGCGGAAGAGCTTCGGCGACAACATCGTCCTCGATGGCATCGATCTCACGGTCAACACCGGCGAGGCCCTCGTCATCATCGGCCCGAGCGGCAGCGGCAAGAGCACGCTGCTCCGCTGCGTGAACCTGCTCGAGCCGACCGACAGCGGCCGGATCTTCTTCGAGGGCGAAGAGATCACCGCCAAGGGCGTGAAGGTGCCAGCGATCCGCCAGCGGATCGGGATCGTGTTCCAGCAGTTCAACCTCTTCCCACACCTTCGCGCGATCGACAACCTGACCCTCGCCGCCCGCCGGGTTGGCAAGATCCCGGCCAAGGAGGCGGAGCTGCGAGCCCGCGAGCTGCTGAAACGCGTCGGACTCGAGGACAAGGCGCGGAGCTATCCACACCAGCTCTCGGGCGGCCAGCAACAGCGGGTCGCGATCGCGCGCGCCCTGATGATGAGCCCGCACGTGATGCTCTTCGACGAGGTCACGTCGGCGCTCGACCCGGAGCTCGTCGGCGAGGTGCTCGTCGTCATGCGCGACCTCGCCCGCGACGGAATGACGATGCTCGTCGTCACGCACGAGATGCAGTTCGCACGCGACGTCGGCGACCACCTGATCTTCATGGACGAGGGCAAGATCGTCGAGCAGGGCAATCCGACTGAAGTTCTCGACCGACCGAAGGCGGAGCGGACACGGCGCTTCCTGCGTCGGACGCTCCAGCTTGCAGATTCTCTGGAGGAGCTCACCATCGAAGAAGGAGGGGTTGAATGAGACGCATCACAATCGTTGCGGCCGTGCTCCTAATCGCGGCCGCGGCGTTTGCGGCCTGGGTAGGGGCGACGCCGGGCGGAAACGTCGCCTCCGTGCAGGCGTCCGCGGCGAAGCCGGCCAAGCCGAAGCTGCCGGCGCTTCCCTCGCAGGTCAAGAAGCGCAAGCGCTGGGAGATCGGCGTCAAGTGCGACTTCCCGCCTTTCGGCTTCATCGACGTGCGCGGGCGAAACGACGGCTACGACGTCCGGGTCGCGCGCCGTTTCGCAGAGCTCGCGTTCGGGAGCAAGAAGAAGGTCAACCTCACTTGCGTGACGACGCCGAGCCGCATCCCGACGCTGATATCAGGACGCGTCGACATCATCATCTCGACGCTCACGTGGACGGCCGCGCGGGCGGAGCAGCTCGACTTCTCGATCCCGTACTACTCGGCGACCGGACGGCTGCTCGTCCCGAACAACTCGAGCCTCAGGGTCGCAACCCTGGGCGGCAAGACCGTGGTCACGACACGCGGCGCTTTGTACGCGACGTGGATCAAGAACTGTTTCAAGGACACGAAGCTGCTCGAGGTCGATTCGCCGGCGCTGGCGGTGTCGGCGGTGAAGGACGGACGTGCGGACACGTTCATGTTCGACGACAGCTTCCTCCTCAACGTTGCCACGCAGGATCGCGACCTCAAGCTCACGAGCGACAAGTTCCTGAACATCCCGTATGGGATTGGGATCCGTAAGGGCGAAACGCCGATGGCCCGCTGGGTCAACGCCGCCTTGCGCTACATGAAAAAGCGGGACGAGTTCGTGAGAATCTTCCGGGCGATCGCACCGGCCCGATACATTCCGAGCTTCCTCGACAGGGTCCCCCGGCCGAAGAACAGCTTCACGTATCCGGCCGGCAAGGACCTGACGGCCGTCTGTCCATGACCTAGCGATTGAGGGCGGCCGTCTCGGCACGGCCGCCCGACCCTCCACGCGATGACACTCCTCGCGAGCTTCGACTGGCAGTTCATCTGGGACCACATCCCGGACTTCTGGGATGGGCTCAAGGCGACCCTCAAGGTCGCCGGGATCGGCATCGCGGGCTCGCTTGCGATCGGCATCGCGCTCGGGGCGGCGCGCGCACACCGCGTGCCGGTTCTGAGCTGGCTCGCGGCCATCTACGTCGAGGTGATCCGGAACACGCCGATCCTCGTCCAGATCTTCTTCATTGCCGGCGCGCTGCCGCATCTGCCCGGCCATCCGATCCGACTGGAGCCGTTCACGATCGCCTGGCTGAGCGTGATGATCTGGGGCGGCGCGTACAACACGGAGAACTTCCGCGCAGGGTTCGAGGCCGTCCCCTACCGCTATCGCGAGGCCGGCCTCGCACTCGGCTTCTCGCGTTTCAAGACCTTCCTCAACGTCACGTTGCCGATCGGCGGCAGGATCGCGCTCCCGTCCTCGATCAACACCTACATCTCCGTATTGAAGAACACGTCGCTACTCACCGCGATCGGATTCGCCGAGCTCACGAACACGGCTTACAGCCTCGAGAGCGTCACGTTCAAGGCGACCGAGGTCTATTTCGCATTGGGCGTGACCTACCTGCTCGTCGTCTGGTCGCTGTCGGCGCTGATTCGCCTCGTCGAGGCGCGCCTCGCAATCCCGGAGACTCGTTGATGCCTGACTGGGTCGATCCCGTCGCGCACTACATGATTCACGAGGGTCTGAAGAACACGGTGAAGATCGCCGTCTTCTCCGTCATCGGGAGCACGGTCATCGGGATCGTGCTCGGAACCCTGATGACGATTCGTCTCCTGCCGCTTCAGGGCCTGATCCGTCTCCACATCGAGGTCTGGCGCGGCCTTCCGATCCTCGTGACGATTTTCCTCGTCTACTACGCGCTACCCACCGCTCCGGTGATCCACCACAGGTTCGGTGTGATCACCGGCGCAGTCGTCGGCCTGACGCTGTGGGGCAGCGCTCAGGTCGCGGAGGCCACGCGCGGGGCGGTCCAGTCGATCCCGCGGGAGCAGCACGAGGCGGCGTCGGCGCTCGGCTTTGGCTGGGTCGGACGCCACCGCAGCGTGATCCTCCCGCAGGCTCTGCGACGCCTGCTCCCCCCGCTCGTCAGCCTGCTTGCCAACATCATCCAGAACACGACGATCGCGTCGCTGATCGGCGTCCCCGAGCTGCTGGCGACCGGTCAGCGGTCGATCGAGCGCCTGCAGTTCGAGCCCGGTGCGCACTCGCACAACTTCGCGATCTACATGGCCATCATGGCGGCGTTCTTCTGCATCTCGTTTCCGCTCACTCGCCTGGCCATCTTTCTCGAGCGGCGCCTCGTCTAGCGGCCCGCACCGCCTACCCCCATGACGGCTCCGTCATCGGCCGGAAGGCCGTCTCGAGGATGCGGTGGTTGCGCGGGCGCGTGAGCACGAAGAGGACGACGTCGGCTACGTCGCCCGCGCTCATCATCCCAGCAAGCGCGTCTTGTGTGCGCCCACGGCCCTCTTCGAGTGCGAAGTCGGTGGCGACGCCGCCCGGGCATACATTCGTGCACCGGATCCCACGTTCGCGCAGCTCGTGGTCGAGGGCTCTCGTGAAGCCGACCTGCGCGAACTTCGACGCGCAGTAGACCGCCTCGAACGGAAGACCGCGGCGTCCGGCTTCCGATGCGAGCGTGACGATGTCTGCCTCGCCGCTCTCGAGCAGGTGCGGGAGGGCGGCGCGCACGGCGTACAACGTCCCCTTCACGTTGACGTCGATCATCTCCTCGAGGAAGTCGGGTGCGAGGTCGAGGAAGGGGCCATAGGCACCGACGCCCAGCGTTGGGGACGACGATGTCAAGTCGCCCGAAGACGTCGACGGTCGCCGAGACGATCTTCTCCAACTGAACGGCATCGCGAACGTCGCAGGGCAGGGCGACCGCGTCGGCAATACCGAGGTCGTCGCCGCTGCGCGACGCCAGTCCCAGTTTCACACCCTCCTTCGCGAGCCGGCGCGCAACGGCAGCCCCGAGCCACGGCTCGCCCCGGTTACCAGAGCGACCTTTCCGTCAAGCGTGGTCATGCGTCCTCCAAGGGTCGAAGGGCCGGATAGAGCAGTCGGAAGCGGCGGTACCCGTGCTCGTAGGCCGCGCGCCACTGAGGGTCCGGCTCGACTGTGTCAGGCAGACGCACACATGCAGTGACGGCCTCGTGGACGTCGCGGAAGACTCCTGCGGCGACACCGCCGAGCAGCGCTGCTCCGTAGGCGGAGCCCTCGTCGGTCGCCGCGCGCCGGATCGGAAGGCCGAGCACGGCGGCGAGGATGCGGAGCCAGAGCTCGCTGCGAGCTCCGCCACCGGAAACGTGCCCGGCATGCGGGTCGACCCCGAGCTCGCGCAGAAGCTCGAGCGAGTCGCGCAGCCCGTATGCAACACCCTCCAGGACGGCGCGGACGAGCGCGCCACGGTCGTGGCGAAGCGTAAGGCCGGCGAAAGCGCCCCGCGCGCGCGGATCCGCATGGGGCGTCCGCTCGCCCGCCAGGTAGGGGAGAAAGGTAAGCCCCTCGCTGGCCGGAGGCCATCCCTGGGCCGCGGCAGTCAGCTCGTCGTACCCATTCCCTGTCCCGAGAGCGTCGCGCAGCCAACGCAACGAGCCGGCTGCGGAGAGCATCACTCCCATCGCGTGCCAGCCGCCCGGGACCGCGTGGCAGAAGGCGTGCACGCGCGCCTGCGGGTCGGCAGCGAAGGCGGGCAGTGCCGCAAACACGACGCCGGACGTACCGAGCACGATCGAGACCGGCCCGGGCCGGTCGACGCCGACGCCGAGGGCGGCCGCCGCCTGATCGCCGGCACCCGCGGCGACCGGAATGCCGGTTTCGGTCTCGCCTGAGACTTCCGGCGACTCCAGCGCGAGCGGCAGCCAGGCCGGGTCGATCTCGAGCGCCTCGAGCATCTCCCGGCTCCAGCGCCGCCCTGCGACATCGAACAGCAGCGTGCCCGATGCGTCCGCGACGTCGATCGCCCGCTCGCCTGTCAGGCGTAGGCGAACGTAATCCTTCGGCAACAGCACATGCGCGAGCCGCGCATACGTCTTCGGCTCGTGCCGGCGGATCCAGAGCAGCTTCGGCGCCGTGAAGCCTGTGAGCGCGCGGTTCCCCGTCAGCTGAACGAGCCGTGCGAGCCCGACCCGCTCTTCGATCTCGGCGCACTCTGCTTCCGTGCGCTGGTCGTTCCAGAGGATCGCCGGCCGCAGCACGCGATCCTTGTCGTCGAGGACGACGAGCCCGTGCATCTGGCCCGAGAGGCCGATTGCGGTCGGCTCGCCTCCGAGTGCGGCAAGCGCACGCGCAGCTGCCTGCCACCAGTCTTCCGGATCCTGCTCGGCCCAGCCGGGGTGCGGCGTCGAGAGGTCGTAGCCCTCCTCGGCCCGTGCCAGCACGTCACCTTCTGGGGAGAGTGCGAGCGCCTTGACCCCCGTCGTACCGACGTCGAGGCCGACGAGCCGCGTCACCCGCCGAGCGCCGCGTAGACGAGCTCATACGCCCGCACCGCGTCTTTGCGCATCTGCGCCTCGCGCAGCGCGGCATCGTCGATCCTCGCGGCGACCGAGTCGATGAAGCGCCACTGCAGCACGCTTCGCTTGACGGCCGCGACCGCGTCTTCCGTGTACGGGTAGAGGTCGAAGCCGAGCCTCTCACCGTTGACTCCGTACCGCGCGCGACGCAGCTCCACCGCGAGCTCGAGCGTCTCCATGAACGCCGTCGCGCCCACCATGTTGTCGTCGTCGAAGGTGCCCCAGCCCGAGTTCGCGTGCTGGTGCCCGAGCACGCCCTCCGCCGCCAGCATCGCCGCGTATTCGGCCAGGTTCTCGCCGTTCATGATCAGGTGCTGCCAGTCCATGTTGACCTTGACGTTGTCGAGACCCTGGCCGCGGAGCTTGTGGATCACGTGCAGCGTCATCCCGATGTTCCGCATCAGGATCTTCATCGCCGGCTCGGAGTTCTTGTGCTCGAGGAAGAGCAGGATCCCGTGGTCTCTGCACCGCAGCGCGGCCTGCCCGATCCCGTCCACGAGCCACGCCCACGACTCTGCGTACGGCGTCTGGAACGGGTAGTTGTAGCCCTCGATGCCCGGCCAGATGATGAAGTGGGCGCCGAGCTCGCCGGAGAAGTCGATCGCATCGAGCGTCCGCTTCACGGCCTCGTCGCGGGTGGCCGGGTCCGGCGAGACGAGGCCCCCCTTTCCGAACTTCGGGTCGAGATGGAGCCCCGTCGCGATGCAGTAGACGTCGTGCCCGTCGAGCTCCCCTCTCACCTCGTCGAGGTTCTCCGCGTTCAGCTCTTGCGGGTAGTGGAACTCGTAGCCGTCGATCAGGTCTCCGAGACCTTCGACAGCTCGCCGCACGCGTTCGACAGTCGTTTCGCCCGCCCTCTGCGGCCGGTAACCCCCAGGCACGAAGCGCGTGACCATCGGCCCGAACGCCCAGATTCCGAGCGAGGTCTTCATGCCGCCCCTCCCGAGACATTTTGAGCTGTTGTCCGTGAGCAGCCTAGTATCACGCGCGCGTGCGGCGGACGAGTCGTGAAGGAGCTCCTGCGATCCCCAACGACTCCGCAAGATCGGCTACATCACCGACGCCCTCGAGGCGACGGTCGAGGTCCACAATGGCGCCGTCGCTTTCGAGATTCGTAATAGAGTCTCTGAGACCACCAGCAAGGAGGGTGCATGAAAGGAGTCATTGGTAAGGCGGCAACGGTTGTTCTCGCGGTCGCCGGTGTAGCCGTCGCCGGTGTGGTCGTTGCGGCCGCCACCGGCGCAACAGCCAAGAAGTCCGCGAACATCCAGGTCTGCGTCCTGCTTCCGGACACCAAGTCGTCCGTCCGCTGGGTGCAGTTCGACGCGCCGTTGATCGCCAAGGCCCTGAAGAAGGCCAAGGTGACCTACTCGATCACGAACGCCCTGAACGACCCGCAGAAGATGGTCTCGCAGGCCGATTCGTGCCTGTCTCGCGGGGCGAAGGTGGCCATCGTCACCGACATCGCCCAGGGCACGTCGATCGCGATCGAGAAGAAGTTCGCGGCGGCAGGAGGGCAGTCGATCGATTACGACCGCCAGGTGGTCGGCGGGATCGCGAAGGTCTACGTCACCTTCGACGGCAAGGCAGTCGGCGCCGCCCAGGCCAGGGGCGTCGTCAAGGCTCTGAAGGGGAAGTCGAAGCCGGTCGTCGCCGAGCTCTGGGGTGGCCCGACCGACCAGAACGCGTTCTGGTTCAAGAGCGGGAACGACGCCGTGCTGAATCCGCTCTTCAAGAGCGGGAAGCTGACGAAGGGACCGCAGCAGTTCGTGCCGCTCTGGCTGGCGACGAACGCGCAGCCGATCTTCGAGCAGATGCTGCTGAAGACGAACAACAAGATCGACGGCGCCATCGCGGCAAACGACAACATCGCCGGTGCCGTGGTCGCGGCCCTGAAGGCGAAGAGGCTGAAGCCGATCGCGCTGTCGGGACAGGACGGGACCGTCCAGGGCGTTCAGAACATCATCTCGGGCTGGCAGTCGATGACCGTTTACAAGCCCGTGCCCCTCGAGGCCAACGCAGCCGCAGCGGCAGCCGTCGCCCTGCTGAAGCACAAGAAGGTGCCCGGGGTCAACGGGTTCCGCAAGAACGGCAGCAAGAAGGAGCCGACCGTCGCTCTGAAGGTCATCTCGATCACGAAGGCCAACTACACGAGGCTCTTCAAGGACAAGTTCCTGAAGAAGAGCGACGTGTGCGTCGGGGAGTTCAAGCAGTTCTGCTCGTAGCCAAACAGGACCGACAGGTGGAGGCGCCCGGGTGGGCGCCTCCACCGGCTTTGTGGTAGGAACCCGACACGGTGAGCGAGACGCCGATCCTCCAACTCCGCGGTATCTCGAAGTCGTTCGGGTCGGTACAGGCTCTCACCGACGTCGACTTTGAGGTGCGCCACCGAGAGGTCATGGCGCTCGTCGGCGACAACGGCGCGGGCAAGTCGACCCTGATCAAGTGCGTGGCCGGCATCCACGGCGCGGACAGCGGCGAGATCCTCTTCGACGGGGAGCCCGTTCACATCCACGGCCCGAAGGACGCGGCCAGGCTGGGAATCGAGGTCGTCTACCAGGACCTCGCACTGTGCGACAACCTCGACGTGGTCCAGAACATGTACCTGGGCCGCGAGGAGCGCGACTGGCTCTACCGCTTGAAAGAGCCGGCCATGGAGCAGCGCACGGCCGAGACCCTCAGGGGGCTGTCTGTCACGACCATCCGCTCAATCCGTCAGCCGGTTGCCTCGCTGTCGGGCGGCCAGCGGCAGTCGGTCGCCGTCGCCAAGGCCGTGCAGTGGAACTCCAAGCTCGTCATTCTCGACGAGCCCACCGCCGCGCTCGGCGTCGCGCAGACGCGGCAGGTGCTCGAGCTCGTCAAGCGCCTTGCCGACCAGGGCCTGGCCGTCGTGCTCATCTCGCACAACCTGCACGACGTCTTCGAGGTGGCGACACGCATCACCGTGCTGCGCCTCGGCCGCGACGTCGGTGTCTACGAGCGGGAGCAGACCACCCAGCAGGAGGTCGTGCAGGCGATCACCGCAGGGATTCCCACCAAGGTCGCTGGCATCTCGGAGACGACGCCGGAGCTGGCGTCGTGAGCTCGGAAGTCGACGTCGCCGCACCGGGGATCGGTCTCCCCGAAGGAGACGAGGCCGAGGCGCAGGCAGGGCTCTGGCGCCGGGCCTACGACAACGTGAGGACGGGGAACCTCGGCATCCTGCCGATCGCCATCGGTCTGGTGCTTATCGTGGTCTTCTTCAGCTTCAAGGCGACGAACTTCTTCACCGCCGACAACTTCAACAACATCATCGTCCAGATGACGGGCGTGACCATGCTCGCCTTCGGCGTGGTCTTCGTCCTCCTGCTTGGCGAGATCGACCTTTCGATCGGGTATCTGAGTGGAATAGCGGCCCTGACAGTCGCCGAATTCCAGCTTCCGGGTAGCGGCCACGAGTACCCAGCACTCGTCGCGATCGCGATCGCGGTGGGCATATGTGCGTTCATCGGCGGTGTGCAGGGCGCGGTCGTGGCTCTGGTCGGCGTCCCGTCGTTCGTCGTCACGCTCGCGGGCCTGCTGATCTGGCAGGGCGTGATCCTGCAGGTGCTCGAGGTCAAGGGCGTGATCGTGATCGAAAGCCAGTGGATCAACGACTTGGCCGTCTACTTCTTCACCTCGACCGCCGGGTGGATCATCGCGGCGCTCGTCACCGGTGTCTACGCCGTCGGCACGCTGGGCAGCATCCTCGGCAAGCGCCGCGCCGGCGTGGCGATCCAACGGCCGCTGCTCATGGCGGCGAAGGTCCTCGGCGTCGCCGTCGCGACGTTCGGGACCGTGGCCGTCTCGAACCACGCCAACGTGCCGAACGGGCTACCGCTGGCCGGCGTCCTCGTCGTCATCTTCCTCATCGGCTTGACCTTCCTCGCGAAGCGAACCCCGTTCGGCCGCCACGTTTACGCGGTGGGCGGCAATGCCGAGGCGGCTCGTCGCGCCGGGATCAACGTCGCCCGCATCCGCATCATCGTGTTCATCATCTCCGGCGCGATGGCCGGGGTCGGGGGCGTGATCCTGGCCGCGCGGCTGAACTCCGTCGACCTCAACGTCGGCGGCGGCACGTTGCTGCTCGACGCGATCTCCGCGGCGGTCATCGGCGGTACGAGCCTGTTCGGTGGTCGCGGCGAGGTGCGCAGTGCGCTCATCGGGGCGCTCGTGATCGCGACTGTCTCGAACGGGCTCAACACGGCGGGCTACAAGACGGGGACGATCTACATCGTCACCGGCGTCATCCTCTTGCTCGCCGTGACGCTGGACACGATCGCTCGCAGGCTTCAGGCGCGCTCGGGCCGCTAACGCCTTCTAGCGCACCGTGCCGGCGAAGTAGCGTTCGGCGAGCGCCCATGCCTCCTTGCCGACCCTCGATCCGATCCGGCGGCCGGCAAAGTCGTCCGCGGTGATGTGGATGCCCCCGTAAATACGTGAGATGCCCGCCTGGTCCGCCGCGTCGTAGTACGTCGCCCACTCAAGCGTCAGCGGCTTGCTCGGCCCGTGCTCGAACTTGAGGTAGCCCGGGTCAAAGGTCTGCGTGAACTCTCCTCCCGGGAAGTAGGGGCTGCCGGTGTACGCGGCGAGCACCTCGGCTGCCGCACGGCTGAACGTGCTGTGCCCGGAGATGAAGCCCGGGAACGCCGGGGTCACGAAGGTCGCCCTTTGATACGGCACCCACCGCTCGCCGAGAATCCAGCCCACGCCGCTCACCTGGTTCGGGTCTTTCGGATTTCCATGCCAGGTCCGAATAGCGATCTCGCCGACGTGATCGGCAAGGGCGGCGTGGCGCTCTCCCGGCGGGCTCGATTCCTTCGTGATCAGCTCGACCAGGCCCGGGATCAACGGCAGGCCCGCCGGATCGTACGAGGGGAGCTTGGGATCGCTCGACTGGCCGTGCTCGGCCAGGTAGCGGATCATCGAGAGGGGGCGAACCGACTGGTATCTACGCTTCAGGCCCCACGCGGCGATCGCGGCGTCGTGCAAAGAGCCGTTGAGAGCGAAGTACATCTGCACGTCCCAGCGCAGGCGGTTCGCAGCTCCCGAGCCGATCCGCGACGCCATCAGCGGCGAATCCGAGACGGCGTTCGCGATCACGTTCCAGTGTCCGGGCGGCGTCTCCGAATTGGGCCCGTCGGCCCAGAACTCAGCGAGCACCCGCGCGTAGTCCGCCTGGAGAACCCGCTCGGGCGTATAGGGCTGACCCGTCGACGGATTCACCGTGTATCCATGACCGTCGTTCGTTCCGAGCCGGTTGTCCCCCAATGCGTCCAGTCCGATGTCGATCGTCGGGCTGTCGGCGGGGTCCAGCTCTGCGCTCTTGCGGATGACGTCGACGGCCGCCTGCTTGTACGCCGCGTCCGCGGGAGTCCCGATCGGCGGCGGGCCGGGATCGATCGGCAAAGCCGTGTTAGACCGCGGCAGCGCGAATCCGCGCACATGCCCCCACTGGGCGCCGATGAAGGTCTGCACCTTGCCGGGGACCGCAAGCCCGTTCTGGGACACGGTCTGGTCGAGCGCGAGCGGCTGCCAGAAGGTGGCGTCGTGCATCGCCGTCCCGGGCTGATTCACGACCAACGGCACGTTCACGGGGACGTAGCTCTCGTCGACGTAGTGACGGCGCTCGATCGAGCCGTCGCTCCTTCCATGACGGATCACCGCGGTGGCGATGCGATTGCCGAGTGCGGCCGGTGAGGCACCCTTCGTGCTCGTGAAGTCCAGCCGGTAGCAGAGCGAGCGCATCGTCCGGGTGAGCTCGTCGAAGGTCACGCGTATGTTGGCGCCGTACGAGTAGCGCCAGAGCAGGACGCGGTACGCCGCGTAGCTGATCGCAGTCTCCCGGGCAGCCTCGACGTCGGCCGCCTTGTCCTTCTCGGTGACGAAGTAGCCGTCCGCCTTCGGGTCGTAGGCCGCCCAGGCATCCCACATCGCGGCGGACACATGGAAGAGGTTCCGGGCGTGGGTGGTCGGCGCCGGAAGATCACGCCGGATGCCATCGAGCATGGCCTCGTCCCACACACGGGCGACCGAGTGCCCGCGCAGGTCGGCCCTCGTGCACCCGTCGATCAGGTACGGCGCAGTCGCGGAGAGGCGCGGGCTGCGAGCCAGCCGTGCGAGGGGCTTCGGCCGGCGGAGGAGGACGATGCGGTCGGCGGAAACGTTGCTCCGGTCCACCGTCTGCCCGCCCGGGTAGCGAACGATGAGCTGACTCACGCTTGTCGCCGTGCCGAGTCCGAAGTGCACTCGAGGGTCCTGCGATGACAAATAGCTCGAGCCTGCCTGCACCTCGCGTACCAGCCGGCGACCGTCCGGGAGGACCGCGGTCACGACCGCTCCGGGCGAGAACCTGGCGAGCCGCACCGCGAGCCAGTGGCCGACGGCTCCCGTCGGACGCAAGAGCTCCAGCTTCCCCCCGATCGTATTGATGGCAATGTCCATGCGGCCGTCGTTGTCGAAGTCGGCCGTGGTGAGGCCCCGGCCGACGACGCGAGGAAGGTCGTTCCCGCCGACAAGTGCGGTCCCGTCCGTGAATTGGGGCTCAGCCCCGGGGGGTGCGCCCATGTTCTCGAGCACTTGGATCGGCTGCGCGTCCCGCGCGAGATTGGTCACCGGGATGCCGCCGTTGGTGAGCACGAGGTCGGGATCGCCGTCCAGGTCGAGGTCGACCCAGGAAGTGCCCCAGCCGGTGAACGTCTTGCCGAACGCCGGCGCGAACGCCGCTCGGACGTCGTTGAACGACGATCCGGACGCGAGGGGCTGCTGCCCGGTGTAGACCGCATGGCCCTGGCCGCGCGAGTTCGAGATGAATAAATCGGTGCGCCCGTCACCGTTGAAGTCCGCAGCCGCGACACCCATCCCCGCATTCGGGTCGGCCACGCCCGCGATGGCTGCGCGCTCCTCGAAGCGGAAGCCGAGCCCCGCCGGATCGGCCTTCCTCCCGCCCGGCCAGGCGAGGTTCTGGTAGAGCCGGTTCGGGTCGCCGTCGTTGGCGACGTAGAGATCGAGCCGCCCATCGCCGTCGAAATCGGAGAAGAATGCACCGAGGCTGTGATCGAACCGCGCGGCCTCGAGGCCTGCCTGAACGCCGACCTCGCGAAACTTCGAATGTCCATTGCGGTCGCGCCCGACGTTGAGGTACAGGAGATCGCGGACGCCGGAGATGTTGTTCGGGAACCCCGCAGCGGAGCCGGGAACGGGGACATTGGGGTCGGCGTAGCCCGCGACGTACAGGTCGGGCCGGCCGTCGCCGTTCACGTCTCCGACCGCGGCTCCCGCGTGCCATCCGTAGCTACGGATTCCCGCCGCGCGGGCGCCTTCCGTGAACGTACCGTCGCCGTCGTTCCAGAGCAGCTTGTCGTAGCTCGCGGTCGTGATGTAGAGATCGGTGAGGCCGTCCGAGTTCAGGTCGGCCGCCACGCAGCCTTCGCCGCGTGCCGCGATGTCCGCCTTCGACCGACGGCTCACGTCCGCGAACCGACCCTTCGTGTTCCTGAACAGCGCGCTTCGCGGGAGTCCACCGTGCTTCCGCCAGTGGCCGACGTCTGCCTTCGAGTATGAGTTCACGACGAACAGATCGACCCAGCCGTCCTTGTTGTAATCGAGAGCACACAGCCCGCCTCCGGTCATCGCCGCCGGGTCGGGCGAGACGCCGAAGCGAAACGCACCTTGACGGAAGTCGAGTCCGACCCGACTGGCGACGTTCTTCAAGCGAATCCCCTCGAAACCGGAGCTTGAGGCGTGACTCGCGACATTTGCCGCAGAGGGCCAGCCTGAGGGGGCTGTGACAGCCAAGGCGGGGAGGCCCGAGACAACCACCAGGACCAAGACTCGCCGTGCGAGGCGAGCGACGTCGACGTGCATGGAGTTGAACTACAGCACGTTTCGTCTCTGCGCGGCCAGCGGGCTCGGAGATCGGATACTTCCGCGGATAGCTCGTCGTCTGACTCGAAGAGCAATGAACTGACCGGCTTGCCGTAGTGCCGCGCGAGCTCCTAAGGGTCGAAAAGGTGGAACTTCAACCTGGCCCGTAGAATCGCTTCGTGAAGCTCGAGGACGCACAGGCGATCGTCAATTTCGTGGTGCGGGAGGCGTCCAGGCCGGTCTCGGTTTTCATCGCGGACACGCACGGCGAGCTCGTCGCGGCGGCGACGATGGACGGTGCGGCACCGGACACGCGCCTAAACGCGCAGCGGAAGGCGTATACCGCCGCGCGGAGCGATGCGCGCTCGACGAGAGAGCTTGCGGAGAAGGTGCGCGAGGACGCGGTCGAGCGTGAGAGCTTCGACCCGTTCTTCACGTTCTTCCTCGGCGGCGTCGCCGCGTTCGACACGGAGTCGCGCGTGGGTGCCGTGGGAGTGAGCGGGCTGCCGGGCGAGGTGGACGAGGACCTTGCGCGGCGCGCGATCGCGGCCGCCGGACTAGTCGTCCAGTAGCGTTACTCTGCGAGCACGAGCGTCGCCTTACCGCCTCGGTGCTCGAAGGCTTCTTCGAAGTGGTCGAGCGGCACTCGCAAAGTCACGAATCGAGCGAGCGCCTCCGGCCAGCGCTCGCGCGCGCGGTCGAGGTCCTCGACCGCGGCAAGCCAGTCCCGCCGATGTGCGTTCACACTGCCGAAGAGCACGTGGTTCTCGAGGATCGCATCCACGCCGAGCACCCGGCCCTCGATCTCGACCTTCTGCCGGCGCGGATCGATGCCCAGCAGACATGCGACCCCGTTGCGCCGCAGCAGCCCGAGCGACTGCGCCATCAGCTCCGCGTTGCCCGCCGCTTCGATCACGAGATCGAAAGTGCCGAGCTCCGAGATCTCGGTGCTGCTCGTCGAGACGTAGTGCGCGCCCGACTGTTCGACCAGCTCGCTCGTTTCTTCGAGCGACGCCGTCCAGACCTCGACGTCCGCAAGTCGTAGGAGATACGTGGTCACGAGCCCGATCGCACCCGCGCCGATCACGAGCGCGCGCTCGAGCTGCCACGGCTGGCGGCCGCCGATCGTGCGCGCGTGGCGCAGCGCCCGCTCGCAGATCGACGTCGGCTCCGCGAGCACGCCGAGGCGGCCGAGCGAGGTCGGGATCGCGATCAACTGCGTCGGGTCCTCCGCGACCAGCTCACGGGCGTAGCCGTGTAGGCGCGTGATCCCGCGCTCGCTGTAGTCGCCCGTCAGACACGAGTCGGGCGAGTCCTCCTCACACGCGATGCAACGGCCGCAGGAGCGGCGCACGGTCGCCGTGACGAGGTCGCCCCGCGTGAAGCCGTGGCCGTCGCGCTCGACGACGGCGAGCGCCTCGTGGCCGAGCACGAGGGACTGCTCGTCATCCGGTGCGATCCCGAACAGGCCTTCCGAGATCTCGCGGTCGGTGCCGCACACGCCGACCTCGAGCGTGCGTAGCAGGAGCTCTTCCTCGCGCGCGTCGACCGGGGCGATGTCCTCGACGTGGGTGGAGTGCGCCTCGCCCGGGCGCGTGACCAGCGCCTGCATCTACGCGCGCACGTCTTTCACGCCGGCGGGACGAGAACGGCGCCGTCAGACGCGGACGACACGAGCGCGCGGTAGCGCGCGAACACGCCGACGTCATAGCGCGGGGGAGGCGGCTGCCAGGCGGCGAGGCGCTCGGCCAGCTCGAGCTCGTCGAGCTCGACGACCACCGTTCCCTCGTCCACGTCTATTGCGATCACATCACCGTCTCGCACGACCGCGAGCGGTCCGCCGCGTGCGGCCTCGGGCGCGACGTGCCCGATCATCAGCCCGCGGGTCGCGCCCGAGAAGCGGCCGTCTGTCACGAGTGCGACGGACTCGCCGAGTCCCGCTCCGACCACGGATGCGGTGACACTCAGCATCTCGCGCATACCGGGTCCGCCCGCGGGACCCTCGTAGCGCACCACCAGCACGTCCCCGGCTGCGACGCGGCCTGCGCGGACGGCGTCGGTGCATGCCTCCTCGCTGTCGAACACGCGCGCCGGGCCACGATGCGACCGGCGCATCGTGGCGGAGACCTTGACGAGGCTGCCGTCGGGCGCGAGGTTGCCGCGCAGCGCATGCAACGAGCCAGGCGGCTTGAACGGCTGCTCGAGTGTGTAGACGACTTCGCCGTCAGGGTGCGGCGCGTTCCTTGTCGCATCCGCGAGCGTCGTTCCCTCGACGGTCGGTGCCTCGCCGTCTACATGCCCGCCGCGCACGAGCTCGCGGATGACGGCGCGCGAGCCGCCGACGCGCTGAAGGTCCTCGGCCATCCAGCGGCCTGAGGGCGCGAGGCTCGCGATCACGGGCGTGCGGCTCGCCACGCTCGTCAGCTCCTCGAGCGTCAGCGGCACGCTCGCCTCGCGGGCAATCGCGAGCAGGTGAAGTACGCAGTTCGTCGAGCCGCCGGTCGCGGCAACGCCGGCCATCGCGTTCAGGAGCGCGCGCCGGTCGAGGAAGCGCCGCGCCGTCACGCCCTCTTCGACGAGCCGCACGGCGAGCGCGCCCGCGCGGGCAGCGGCCTCGCCCTTCAGGTCGTGCTCATCCGCCGGCACCAGGCCATCCCCGAGGCACGCGATGCCCAGGCAGTCGATCGCGACGGCCATCGTGTTCGCGGTGAAGTGGCCTGCGCATGTGCCTGGGCCAGGGCAGGCGAAGCGCTCGAGCTCATCGAGGTCCGCGCGAGGCATCAGCCCGCGCTCCTCGGCCGCTACCGCCTCCCAGACGTCCTGAATCGTCACTTCCCGTTCGCGCCAGCGGCCGGCGCGCATCGGGCCGCTGTAGACGAGCAGCGCGGGCTTGTCTACGCGCGCGAGCGCCATCACCGCGGCAGGTACGGTTTTGTCGCAACCGACGACGCACACGAGTCCATCGAAGTCGTGCGCATGGACCATGAGCTCGATCGAGTCGGCGATCACCTCCCGCGAGATCAGCGACGCCCGCATACCGGGCGTGCCCTGCGACTGGTTGTCGGAGACCGCGATCGTGTTGAAGCCAAGGGCGAGGCCGCCAGCCGCGGACACGCCCTCGCTTACGCGGTCGGCGAGCTCGCGCTGGTTCAGGTTGCACGGCATCGTTCCCGTCCACGTCGACGCGACACCGATGATCGGCCCGCCGAGCCGCGCCGGGTCGACGCCCATCGCCCGGAAGTGCGCGCGGGCCGGGGCACGCTCGGCGCCGTCGGGCAGTCCTGTGCGGGCGCGGCGGCGGAGCGCGTCGACCGGCGTTCGTCCTATCTGGGCCTCGGTCACAGCGTGACCGGACGGCCACTCGTCGCTGACTGGTGAAGCGCCTCGAGCACGCGCGCCTGGCCGACCGCGTCCTCGCGTCCGAGCAGCGGCTCGGCCTCGCCGCGGATCGCGTCGCTCACGTTCTCCAGCTCGAGCCGGTACGAGTCTGCGCGCTCGAGCTCGATTTGATCGGCCTGTCCATCTCGCCTGAGCTCGATGACAGGGTTGGTGCAATGCCACGGATCGTCGAGGAAGAGGGAACCGTCGCTGCCGATCGCCTCCAGCTCGTCGCGTTCGGTGAGGGAAGTGCCGCAGTCGAAGATCGCTAGGACGTCGCCCGGAAGGCGCAGCGTGCCCGTGAAGATCCAATCTGTCCCCGTTTCACCGATGCGCGCCTCCCCGTAGACCCGCTGCGGCTCGCCACCGAGCAGCCGCGAGCCGCTCACGCAGTAGCAGCCGACGTCCATCAGCGCACCCCCTTCGACGTCGGTGCGCAGGCGGATGTTCTTGGCGTCGTACATCCCATAGCTGAACGCCGCGCGGATCAGCCGGAGCTGGCCGATCGCACCGTCGTCGACGAGCTGCTTCAGTCGTGCGGTCTGCGGATTGTGCCGGTACATGAACGCCTCACTGAGGATGCGGCTGGTTCGTGCCGCGACATCGAATGCACGCTCGACGTCCGCCGCGTTCCGCGACATCGGCTTCTCGCACAGCACGTGCTTGCCTGCCTCGAGCGCCTTGATCGACCACTCGACGTGCATGTTGTTCGGCAGGGGGTTGTACACGGCCTCGATATCCGGATCGGCCAGGAGCTCGTCGTACGAGCCGTATGCGCGCTCGATCTCCCACGTGCGCGCGAACTCCTCTGCACGGTTCCTGTCGCGGCTCGAGACGGCGAGGAGATTCGCCTTTGGCGACTCGCACGCGCCGGGGATCACCTTCCGGTTGATGTCCGCGGTCGAGAGGATTCCCCAATTGACTGCGTTGCCCATGACCGGCGTACTATCACGCAATGGCAGAGATAGGCGTTGGCATGCTCGGCTACGCGTTCATGGGAAAGGCGCACTCGAACGCGTTCCGCAAGCTCGAGTACATGGCGTGGCCGCCCCCGATCGTGCCACGGCTCGTCGCGATCGCCGGGCGGAACCAGGACGCGGTCGCCGAAGCGGCGCGCCGCTACGGCTACGAGCGGTGGACGAGCGACTGGCACGACATCGTCACGGACGAGCGGATCGGGCTTTTCGACAACGGCGGCCCGAACTCGCTCCATGCCGAGCCGACGATCGCCGCCGCCGAAGCGGGCAAGCACGTCCTCTGCGAGAAGCCGCTCGGGCGCACGGCCGACGAGAGCCACGAGGTGTGGCGCCGCGTTGCGGCGACCGGCGTCAAGCACCTGTGCGGGTTCAACTACCGCTTCGTCCCCGCGGTGCGGCTCGCGCGCGAACTGATCGACGAGGACGCACTCGGAGAGATCCGCCACTTCCGCGGGCGCTACCTGCAGGACTGGGGCGACGACCCGACGCTCGACACCTGGCGCTTCGATCCGGACCAGGCGGGATCCGGCGCGCTCGGCGACCTCGGCACGCACGTGATCGACCTCGCGCGCTACCTCGTCGGCGAGTTCATGTCCGTCGCCGGCGTCGTCAAGACGTTCGTGAACGGTCGCAGGGTCGACGACGCGATCGAGGCCGCTGTTGAGTTCGAGAGCGGCGCGGTCGGAACGATCGAGTCGACGCGGCTCGCGCTCGGACGACGCAACGCGTTTCAGTGGGAGATCAACGGCTCACACGGCTCGCTCGCCTTTGACATGGAGCGGCTGAACGAGCTGCAGGTCTTCCTCGACGGCGAGGACAGGACGCGCGGCTTCAGGACCGTGCTCGTGACCGAGGCGAACCATCCGTTCATGGCCTTCTGGTGGCCGCCGGGACACATCGTCGGCTGGGGCGATACCTTCGTGCACGAGGTGCATCACCTCCTGCGTTCGATCGCCGACGGCAGCGACGTTGCACCGCACGGAGCGACGTTCGAGGACGGCTATCGCGCGTCGGAGATCGGCGAGGCAATCGTCCGCTCGAGCGCGAGCGGTCGCCGCGAGCACGTGACGTTCCGCAGCCTATGACGTACGAGGCCGCCTCCGACCGGTACGACCGGATGACGTACCGGCGCTGCGGGCGCAGCGGCCTGGAGCTGCCCGCGATCTCGCTCGGCCTCTGGCAGAACTTCGGCCACGACCGTCCCTTCGACACGATCCGCGCGCTCGTCCGGCGCGCGTTCGATCTCGGCGTCACGCACTTCGACCTGGCGAACAACTACGGCCCACCGTACGGATCCGCGGAGGAGAACTTCGGCCGGCTGCTGCGCGCGGATCTCCGTCCTTTCCGCGACGAGCTGATCGTCTCCACGAAGGCCGGCTACGACATGTGGGCCGGTCCGTACGGCGACTGGGGCTCACGCAAGTACCTGCTCGCGAGCCTCGACCAGAGCCTGGGCCGCCTGGGCCTCGACTACGTCGACATCTTCTACTCGCACCGCTCCGATCCGGAGACGCCGCTCGAGGAGACGATGGGCGCGCTCGACACGGCGGTGCGGCAGGGCAAAGCCCTCTACGCCGGCATCTCGTCCTACTCGGCAGCCAGGACGCGCGAGGCGGCGGCCGTCCTGCGCGAGCTCGGCACGCCGTTGCTCATCCACCAGCCTTCGTACTCGATGCTGAATCGCTGGATCGAGCCGGAGCTGCTCGACGTGCTCGAAGAGAACGGCGTGGGCTGCATCGTCTTCTCGCCGCTCGCCCAGGGCGTGCTGACAGACCGGTACCTCAGAGGCATCCCCAAGGGCTCGCGAGCGAGCCGCGACGGTTCCCTTTCTCCGGACACGCTCAGCGAGGAGACGTTGGCGAAGGTTCGTGCTTTGACCGAGATCGCCTTGCACCGCGGGCAGTCGCTTGCGCAGATGGCGCTGGCGTGGACGCTGCGCGATCCGCGCGTGACGTCCGCGGTCGTCGGCGCCAGCAGCGTCGCGCAGCTCGAAGCGAACCTCGGCGCTCTGGACCGTCTCGATTTCACGGACGACGAGCTCGAGGAGATCGACCGCTACGCGACGGAGAGCGACATCAACATCTGGGCTGCTTCGAGCAAGGTCTAGTGATCGTCGGGTGATTTGCCTCGCGTCTAGTGGATCTGGACGTTGCCGCCGACGAGCACTTGCTCGCCGGAGTCGTAGCCGTTGCTCAGGAGGATCCCGTACTTGTCCTTGCCGACGCCGGGCTCGGCGTTGTCCTGCACGTCGATCCGGTACTTGTACGAGCCGGAGCCATTGATGGTCGCCTCGCCGAAGATCTGCGCGTCCTTGGTCGGCATGGTCGTGCAGACGACCGCGAGGACGCTGGTCGAGTGGACATTGATCGCCGGATCGTTCGGCCCCTTATCCTGGTACTCCTCCTGCCCGGTGGGCTGTCCGGCGTCTGACACCTGCGCGTTGCCGCCGAAGTTGGCCGGGTCGTTGTTGTTCGTTGTGATCTGGCCGCCGTAGGTTGGGAAGTCGACGTTGCAGAGCGGCGTGCTCACAGGGAGCAGCCACTCCTTCGTGGCCTCGCCGAACGGCTCCGTCGGATCCGGCTGGTTGTTGTTGTTCGCGTCGGCGATGGCTCTGATCGTGTCGATCCCGAAGAGGCGGCCGGTATAGCAGAATTGCGGCGTCGTCCCGTCCAGCCCAGTTGTCTTTGAGCCGCTCGCCTGGTTCACGCCTGTGACGGAGAAGAAGACCTTCACCCCGGGAACCGGATTGCCGAATTGGTCCGTCACCGTCGCCGTGACGCAGTGCTGCGTGTTGACGGTATTCGTGGCGGTCGGCGGCGACACTGTCACGACCGCAGGCGGACCCGGATTGACCGTAATCGTGTCGCTCCCCGAGCTGGCCGCGTGCACCGAGAGCGGGGCTGGGTTGTAGCTGGCCTCGATCGTGTAGTCCCCTGCCTTGGTCGAGTTGAACTCGACAGTGCAAGTCGAGCTCGAGCCGCTCGCGGGCGTGAGCGTGCACGGGTTGGGGGTGATGGTGGGCGTGGAGCCGGCGGGTTGGCTGGTGAAGCTGAAGCCGACCGTGCCGGCCGGGGCGCTCTTCGTCCCGGAAGCGGTGTCGGTGACCGTGACCGTGCAGCTGGCCGGGCTG
>WNGA01002338.1_pt1 | contig 30681 bp, 14 predicted proteins | sample 5400061 | NCBI WGS metagenome assembly WNGA01 (sample SAMN13153366, study PRJNA577476) | soil metagenome | isolation source: 100 cm soil or saprolite under grassland replicate 2 | place: USA:California | collected 2016-06-15 | reverse complement strand
CACTTCGTCTCCACCGGCGCTCAGGCCGAAACCCGTGTTGAGCTCTGGGCCGCCGGCATTGGTCGAGGCCGGAACCGACCCGTCGCAGCGCACGAGCAAGTAAGCTCCCGAGGCCAGCGTGACTCCGGCTGGAAAAACCCAGCGGCGCGGCTCGTCCACTTTATCACTCAAGCTCATGTCAGCCAGGCTGACGGCGCTCGCCGACGGGTTGTAAATCTCGACCCAATCGCTCGCGTTGGTCGCGCCCGCGTTCGTGATGGACTGGTTGTTGGCCAGCACCTCGTTGAGCACCAGGCCCCGCGTCGTGCAATTCGTCACGTTCAAACTGGCGGCGATCGAAAGGCCGAATACGATGTCGCTGCTCGTCGTGGTGGTTTGATGGACCTCGACGGCCATTACGTTGTCCCCCACCGTCAACGCCGAGGCGGGAATGACAAGGTTGTCGATCGCCGGTTCGGTGGCGCTCTGGGCCAGGCTCGTGAAGGTAACCGGGTTGGCGGTGATGCGCACGCGGCCCACTTCGTTGCCGTTCAGGTAAACCACCGCGCCGTCATCGGCGAAGATCCGGGCGTTGATCGTCCATCCGGCCAGGTTGCTGGCCACGTTGAAGTGGCTCCGGAAATAGTAGGTGATGATCTGCGGGCCGCCGCCGGGCGGCTGGAGCCGTAAGACGGTGCGGATCGGTTCCTGGTAGACACCGGCCATTTCCACCGCCAGCAAGGCTGGGCCGTTGGACCACGCGGAATCGTTGTACGTCCGGGCACGCCATGCCGTGCCGAGGTTCTGACCGGACTCGTCATAGCGCCAGACCTGGTTGGTGGGCATCAGCAACACGGACGACGAGGTCACGGTGCAGTTCACGGTCAACACGGCGTTGGGCGCGCCGGGGGTGGGGGTGGAGAGCGTGGCGATGGTCGGCGCGCCGTCGGGCTGCCGGCCCTGCGCGGCGTCAATCACTTGCGGCCCGTAGAAGACGCAATCGATCAGGTTCGTGCCCGCGTCGAACAGCCCGATGGCCCCGCGATCGGCGGAAAGCCGGAAGTCCACGTGCGCCGCACCTTCCTCCGGATCGCCGTCGGCGATAAACACGTAATGGCCGCCCGCAGCCACAAACGTCAACGGCGCCACCTTGTGGCGGCCCGGCCAGCCCAACGGCTCGTCGGTCAGGTGGAGCCCGCCGAGGTTCACGGGCTGCGCGGCTGGATTGAGCACTTCAATGAAGTCATCCACGAACAAGCTTTGCCCGTTGGCGAGCCACTCATTGATCTGAAGCATGCCCGGATCGCCCAGCCGAACGGGGCTGTTCGGTCCTCCCAACGTCGGGTGGGTGAGCGTCCAGGCGCCGTCGCGGTCTCGGCCGATGGACAAGTCGGGCAGTTGCGTGCCGAATGTGATCGAGTCGACGAGGCTCGTGGTCGCGTTCACGAGTTGGAGCGTTTCGCCCGCCTGATCCAGCCCGAAGCCGAGATGGATGCCCGCAGTATTCGTCCGGCTATCGGCATGCAGCACGAGATACTCTCCCCCGTTGAGCATTGTGCCCGCCGGGAACTGGAACTTGAACGGCCCCTCGCCGGGGAGGCCGCCCGGATCATCGCTGAGGCCCCACCCGGTAAGATTGACCGGGAGGTCCCCGCTGTTCCACAACTCAACCAGGTCAGGGAACCCGCCTTCATGCGCGAACGCCGTGTCGTTCCGTGCGAGCACTTCATTGAGGCGCACGCGGCCGAGGCCCGTGCTGACGACCCATGTCCGCGATACGGCAGGCACGGTTTGCAGGACGCCTGCGTCGTTCCGTCCCCGCACCTCGACGCTGTAGGCGCCGTCCGCCAGGCCGCTCAATTGGATTGGCTCGGAGACTGGCCCCTCCGGACTCCACGCGCCTCCGCCGCCTGCGGCGGGTTCCGGGTTCGGGGTTCCGGGTCCCGGGTTGCCGGCGGCCCCAACTCGGAACCCGGAACTCTGAACTCGGAACTGGTACGTGACGATGCCCGGCCCGCCGACGGTAAGCGTCGCCGTGGTTTGCGCCGTAGGCGAAGGCGGTTCGCCCGAGATCGACGCGCCCGACGGCACCAGCGCGCCCATATCCAGGCCGTTCGGCCCTGTGCCGATGGCGGGCGAGCCCGGCCGCAGGCGGAACTCGTCGCGCACTGCGCCGAGGGTTCCGGGTTCCGGGTTCAGCGTTCCGAGTTGAAACAACCCGGAACCCGGAACTCCGAACTCGGAACTAAACAGGGGGTCCAGGAGCGTGTTGCCCGCGCCGGGAAAGTTCGTGGGAAGGACCGACCGGTCGACGGTCACGTTCATCGTCGCGCTGGTGTAGTTCTCGAACAGCACGGGCGTGGCCCAAACGATGTTGCCGTCCAGGCGGGCGCCCGCGCCGGGGACGAGACCGCGCAGCGGCTCGTTGAAATTCACCGCGGCGTTGCTGATGCCGACAATGGTGTTGTTGACGAACGTGTAGAAGTTACCTTCCTTTGCAAGCGCGGCGTGGTCGCAATCGAAGAAGATGTTTCGGACGATGGTGATTTCGGACGTGTTCCCGCCATCGCTGCCGCCTGACACGGCGCTGGAGGTGTCGCCCCCGGGCGTCGCCTGGTGCGCGCCATGGAACAGGTTGCCCTCGATGAAGCAGTCCGTCCCGTCCAGGTCGAGAATGTCGTCACTGGCGCCGGAGAAGACATTGTTGAGGATTTGGAGGATCGCGCCGGGCCGTTGGCCGCCGGAGAAATCGATGATGTCGTTCAGCCCGGTAGTCGTGCCAAACCAGTTGCTCTCAATGATGCCGTGGCCCGCCGCCGGCAGTCCCGTGCCGTGAATCAACTCGATTCCGGCGGAACTGGGGAAAATTGAATTCCGAATATCGAATGATGAATTATTCAGGTTCACGTACTGGACCGCCGTGTTCGTGAAACCGACATGATCCATGAGCAGGACGGAGTTTTGCGATCTAACGGCTCCGCTACCCGAGCCGGCCGAATCGATGTCCACGTAGCTCAGCCGTGTCTCATTGGTGGTGTCGATGAGGCGGATCTGCCCCCAGAGGCCTCCTCCGGGCGTGCCAGCGAGCCGGATGCGTTGCGTGTCGGTCCCTTCGGCGAGTAACCGTCCGCCGTTCGAGACGACGAGGCTAGCGCCTGCGGCGAAGTACAACGTGCTGCCCGGCTGGATTGTCAGCGTTACATTCTCCGGCACAATCAGCGTCGAATCGATTGAATATGGGCTGCCCGCCGAAGTGAACGTGGTATCGGCAGCCAATGTCCCGCCCGCTGGCGTCGCCGCGCCCGTATCGTAAGCGACATCGAAGTATGCCCGGTCCACCTCGCGCCCCGCTGCATCAAATGCCTGGATGAGCACGCGGTTGAAGCCCGGATGGAGCGTCGCCTCGCCCTGCCACAACCCGCGCCAGGCCGTCCAGCTCGCGGGCGCGCCGTTGACTGTGATGAAGTGGGTCTCAATGGCATTGGCCCGTCCGCCCAGGGCGATGGTGCCGTTGGTCGTCATCAGCCCTTGCGGCGCAAATCCCGGCGAGGGCGCCGCACCGACGCTGATCACGCCGGCCAATTCAAAGTCGAAACTCAGGTCCGAGCTGGTCGGAGCTTCCTGGTGAATCTCCACGGCGATGACGTTGGTGCCATTGACGAGCAGCCCGGCGCTGAATGTTGCGCGGTCAATGGCATTTTCCACGGTTGACGTGGCCCGGGTCTGGTTGGTGATCGTGCCCGCGGGCAGGTTTGGGCTTCGGAAGACTTCCGTGCCGTTCAGATACACCACGCCGGCGTCGTCGCGCAGCAGCCACAGGCTCAGGCCCGTGTATTCGGCGGCGTTGGTGAGCTCGAACGCCTGCCGGAAATAGGTGGTGATGTATTTGTTGTTCGCGTTGGGGCCGAAGTTCACCACGGTGGCCTCGTCCCCGTCGCCGTAGCCCAGTTGGGCCCGGCCGCTGGCCCAGGCGCTGTCGTTGAAGGCGGGGTCGCGCCAGGCCGTGCCTTGGTCCGAGCCATTGTCGAGGAACCGCCAGAACGAATTGCTGGCCACCAGCACGCGCGTTTCGAAGCCCGTGACCGTGACCCGCACTGGGGCCGACGTCGCCATCAGCCCAATGCCGTCCGTCGCCACGGCGTACAATGTGTAGCTCCCGCCCTGGACGTTCGTCCACATCAGCTGGTACGGCGCCGTCGTGTCCTGCCCAAGACGGGCTGCTGGCGCAGTGCTACTGACTTGATAAAACTCGACCCGCGCCACGCCCACGGAATCCGAGGCGACCGCCTGAAGGCTGATGCTGGCCGGACCGGAAAAGACCGACTCGTCCGCGGGGCTGGTCAGGCTGAGCGTTGGAACCGTTTTCACGGTCAGGTCCATCGGGATTTGCGATAGTACGTTGGCGACCCTGCTTGCGGCGAAGGTCTTCATATTGTTAATGACCGATTGCGGCACGAAGCTGCCGAGGTGATTGTCGAACAGGGGATTCAGCTCTGACGGGCTGAACACGGTCGTCGCCAGCCGGAAAAGTTCCCCGTAATACAGGGGCACCAGGTCGGGGAAGGTCAGGAACCGCGCCACGTCGGCCTGATCGGAGAAGTCCGCGGCGACAAAAATCGATTCGTTGATATTCCCCGCGGTGTCGCCCTCGTTGAAAATCGTGTCGAAGTCGTGCCCGATGATCTTGATGCGTGGATCGGCGATGCCGCGGTAAAGCCCGTAGTCGTCCCCTTCGCCGCTGCCGAGCGAAGTCTCCGTGTACTCGGTGAGCGAGAAGAGGGCGAAATAGCTCATCCATTCGCGGACGTTCATGCGCGCGCTCACGGCGGCGACAAAGTTCGAGTCGGGGGTATTGGGGCTTAACGCGTAGGTCAGGCCGATGAGGTCGCTCCAATCGTTTTCGCTGGAGTTGGAAGTTTTGGAGTAGCCGCGTGAAATGTAGTTGGCGGGGTTGGTGCCCTGATAGCTGAGGTCGGCGCGGTGCGCGCCGTCGCTGGCCCGATAAACGTTGCCGTCCGGATCGGTCGGAAAATGAGTGCCGGCCCACTCGTTGTTGATCGGCTCCAGCAGGATGTAGGAGCCGAAGCCCGAACCGTTGCCGCGCGTGGGCACGTCGCTGCGGGCGCGATTCACGCCGTTGAGGCGCACTTGCAGGATTCTGCCGTTGGCGGCCGGCACGCCGCACTTCTGGGACAGGATGTTGCCGATCAGACTGGCGTGGATGTACTGGGCGTTGAGGTTGATGGCCGTGAGGCCGTCGAACGGCCGGTCGCCGGGGATGTTCACCCGCCAGTTCTTCACCGCCGCGCTGCGGCTGCCAGCGCCGCGCACCCGCACGCCGCAGTTGTAGCGGATTTGGGTGTCGGTGCCGTCGATGCTGACGAGGGTGACGTTCATCTGGGCGTCGGCGTTGGGGCTGTTGGCGTCGAAGGTGGCGCGGTCCGCCTCGGTCATCACCAGGCGAATGATCGGCTGGCCGGTGGTGTTGGGCGAATTATCGACTTGCAGGTGCGCGTTGGCTGTTTGCTCGAACACCCCGTCCAACGCGGGCGCCGGCCAGGTGCGCGTGGCCCCGGCACGGTCGGCGGCCTGGATGTAAAACTCGAGGATTGTGCCGTTGGTGCGCGGCGAGAGCGTCGCACCGAACACACCGTCTCGGGCCACTCCGTCGCCGTGCGCGCCGTCGTCGAACATCGGTGACGCCGTGAAGCTCGGCGGAGTGGTGGTGGTGACGTTGCGGAAGAACAGCGTCACGGTGGGGACATTGGTCAGTTCGTCGATAATCCGCGCTCTAATCGCGACGGATTGCGAGGAAGTCGGCACAGGCGGCGAGTGCTCGACGTCAAGGATGAGCGGGGCGACGTTGCCCAGGCGTACGGAATTGGGCAGCCCGGGGGTTCCGCCAACCGGATTGCTGGCCGCCCAGTTCTGGCCACTGCTGTTGTCCAGGGCCGCGTTGATCAGCTCCAGCGAGCGGCCGCCGCCGTCGTGCGTGGCGACCCATTCCCAGCTTGGCAACCCGCTTGAGGGATCGGGCAGCCGCGTGCGCACCGCCCAGTCGCCTTCGTCCGCGTAGCGCACTGCGTTCACCGTGTCGCCCAGCGCGTTTTGGAGTTCGATGGTTTCGCCCCCGTTGGCAAGCTGGCCGGTCCAGCCGCCGACCAGGTTGCCCACGTTCGTGTAAATGAGCTGGAACACGGCCACATCCGCCGCGACTACCAGGTACCCCCCTGCCGGAATCACCGTGTTCGCCGGAAAAGTGAAGTCGACGCCTTTGGCGAAACTCCACGCCGAGATGTCCGCGGGCGTCGGCGAGAAATTGTACAGCTCAATGTACTCCTCGCGGGAGTCTTCCGACTGGGGGTGATACATGATCTCGTTGATGACGACCCGCTGGCCGAAAAGGGACGAAGCGCCCAACGCCAAAATACACAACACCCGCGCAATGAAACGATTCATAAGTCCGAAAGTGAAACGCGAGCCCTTAGTTTGACGGGCGGGTTGCTTGATTCAAGCTCGTTGTTGTAAATTCCGGCTATTCACGGGCCGCGGTTGGTTCTAGATTTCCGTCAATCCGCCTTACGGGTTCGCTGTCGCGGTTCCGGGTTCCGGGTTCCGGGTTCCGAGTTCCGAGTTCAGATAACCCGGAGCCCGGAACTCGGAACTCCGACGGCGGAACTTGAAACCTATGGCTCGCACCAGGCAGCTTGGAGCCGGAATTTCGCGGCTCGCTCATCGCGGAATCTCCGTAGGCTGGCTCCTCTGCCTGACGGCGGCCGCCGCCGCCGCGACCGACGAGGATTTCTTCGAGCGCCGTATCCGGCCCGTGCTCGCGGGCCGTTGTTACGAATGCCACGGCGCGGCCAGCCAGCCTCCCGCCGCCGGTCTGCGCGTCGATTCGCACGACGCCCTGCTCACCCCGTCCAAGTCCGGGAGAGCCGCAATCGTCCCCGGCAACGCCGCTCACAGTCCCCTCGTCGAAGTCCTCCGCGCCGGACACGCGACGCTTCCGGCCCGGTCCGACCTGCGCTTGAGCTCCGAACAACTCGCCGACTTCGTGGCGTGGATCGAGTCGGGCGCGCACTTCCCCACAGCCCGACCCGCGCCCTCTAAAACGGCTCACTGGGCTTTTCAATCGCTCAGCCGCTCGCCGCTCCCGAAAGTCAGCGCCACCTCGTGGCCGCGCACATCCATCGACCGCTTTATCCTTGCGAAGCTCGAATCGCGCGGCCTCCAGCCCGCGCCGCCCGCGGACAAACGCACGCTCCTCCGCCGCGCGACCTACGACCTGACTGGGCTCCCTCCCACGCCGAAGGAAGCCGAGGCGTTCCAGCGCGACACTTCGCCCGAGGCCTTTGCCTGCGTCGTGGACCGGCTGCTGGACTCTCCGCACTACGGCGAGCGCTGGGGCCGGCATTGGCTCGACGTCGCGCGCTACTCGGACACGAAGGGCTACGTCTACGACCGCGAGGAGAAACGGTTCGTCCACTCACACGTTTACAGGGACTGGGTCGTCCGCGCCCTGAACGAGGATTTGCCTTACGATCAGTTCCTCCTTCAGCAAATTGCCGCCGACCAACTCGAGCCTGCGCCGCACCGCGCCGCGCTGGCCGCGTTGGGGTTCTTCACGGTGGGACGGCGATTTCTCGGCGTGCAGCATGACATCATCGACGACCGCATCGACGTGCTCACGCGCGGGACGATGGGCTTGAGCGTCGCCTGCGCCCGTTGCCACGATCACAAGTACGATCCGATCCCCACGCAGGATTACTACTCGCTCTACGGCGTCTTCAGCAGCACTTCGGAAAAAACGGTCGCGCTGGAAACGCCCTCCGCGCCAACCAGGGAACAGCAGGAATTTCTCAAAGGCCTTCGCGAGCGCGAGGAAAAGCTCAACAAGACCTTTGAGCGCAAGCGGGCTGACCTCAACGTCCGGCTTCGCGCGAAGACGCCTGAGTATCTCGCCGCGGTGCTCGACGTGGCGAAGCTCCCGAGCGAGGAGTTTTACGCCATCATGGGGCCGGACGATCTGAACCCCATCATCGTCCGACAGTGGGAACAGTTCATCTTTCAGCGCCGCGGCGCGGCGGATCCAATCTTCGGCCTCTGGAGTTCTCTCGCCGCGCTGCCGGAGAAAGAGTTCGCCCCAAAGGCACCCGAGGTCGTCGCGCGGATTCTTTCGGCCTCCCTCTCCCCATCCGATGGGGAGAGGGTCGGGGTGAGGGGTCCGGGTTCAACGTCCATCAATCCACTCATCGCCCGCGCTTTCACCAACGCGCCCGCCTCGATGCGCGAAACCGCCCGGCGCTATGGCGAAGCCATCGCTGCGGTCAACACGGCGTGGATCGAGACGCTCAACACCGCCACGACCAACAAGACCGACCCGCCGACCGCTCTTGACGCCGAACGCGAGCCGCTGCGCCAGATTCTTTATGGTTCCGGCTCCCCCGCCAGCGTCCCGAACGGCGCGATAATCGACCTCGAGTGGTTTTTCGACGAAGGCGGCCGGGTCGAACTGGCCAAGCTCCAGGCCGAGATCGATCGCTGGATTATCAACTCGCCCGGCGCGACGCCCCACGCCGTCGTGCTCGAGGATCGGCCCGAGCCGAGGAACGCCCGGGTGTTCGTGCGCGGCAATCCCGCCAACAAGGCCGAGGAAGTCCCGCGCCAATTCCTCCAGGTGGTCGCCGGCCCGGACCGGAAGCCGTTCCAGCACGGCAGCGGCCGGCTCGAACTGGCCCGCGCCATCGCCAGCCCGGACAACCCGCTCACCGCCCGGGTGATGGTCAACCGCGTCTGGCAGCATCACTTCGGCGCGGGCCTCGTGACCACGCCCAGCGACTTCGGCAAACGCGCCGAGCCGCCCAGCCATCCGAAGCTGCTCGACTGGCTGGCGTGTGAATTTGTTGAGCCCGTTGAATTGTTGAATCGTTTAATCGTTAAATCGGGAAAAGGCTCCGCCACTTCCAACGAAACTAACGATTCAACGATTCAACAATTCAACGATTCAACGAAAGCCCGCCCTTGGTCCCTCAAGCACCTCCACCGCCTCATCCTCCTGTCGGCCGTGTACCAGCAGTCCAGCGACCCCCCCGGAATGTCTCGCGCGAAAGCCGCGCGCGTCGACCCCGAGAACCGCCTGCTCTCCCGCGCTAACAAACAGCGCCTGGATTTCGAGTCGATGCGCGATTCGCTTCTCTACGCCTCCGGCGAACTCGACCTCACTATCGGGGGCAAGGCCGTCGACATTCTCGGAAAGAAACCCGTGCCGCGCCGCACGCTTTACGGCTACATCGATCGCCAGTTCGTCCCCGCGACGTTTCGCGCGTTCGACTTCGCCAATCCCGACCTCCACATCCCGCAGCGCTCGGACACCACCGTGCCGCAGCAAGCCCTGTTCTTCCTCAACAGCGCCTTCGTGGCCGATCGCGCCCGCGCCCTGGCGCGCCGGGCCGACGTGCAATCCGCCGCCAAACCCGCCGACCGCGTGCGCCATTTGTATCGCATCGCTTTTCAACGCGAGCCAACCGCGAAGGAACTGGACAACGCGCTGGCCTTCCTCAAGGACGCCGAATCCGTCCCGCCGCCCCCACCGCCCAAGCCTGTGGTGACGGCCTGGCAATACGGCTTCGGCGGCCTCCCCGGCGAGGGGCTCGACGCCGCCGCCCAACGCACGACGAACTTCACGTCCCTTCCCTACTTCACCGGCGACGCCTGGCAGGGCGGATCGGACTGGCCTGACTCCAAGCTCGGCTGGGTGCAGTTGACCGCCGAAGGCGGCCACGCCGGCAACGACCTTCAGCACGCGGCGATTCGCCGTTGGGTTGCGCCGCTGGACGGCGTCGTGAGCGTCTCCGGCACGCTCCAGCACGAACACGCGCAAGGCGACGGCATCACCGCGCGCCTCGTTTCCAGCCGCGCCGGCGTTCTCGGCGCCTGGACGCTCCACGACTCGAAGACCAACACCGCCATCGAATCCATCGAAGTCAAACGCGGTGACACGCTCGACTTCATGGTCGATTTCCGCGCCAGCCTCAACAGCGACGACTTCAAATGGGCGCCGACGATCAAACTCGTCAGCCCGCCCGCCGGCGCGGAGGTCACCGAGTGGTCCGCGAAGCGCGAGTTCACCGGCCCTGAATCGATGCCGGCTCAGCGGCTCTCGGCGTGGGAGCAATTCGCCCAAGTCCTCCTGCTGGCGAACGAGTTCGTGTTCCTCGATTGAAGCCTAGGAATCCCCTTTTCCCCCTCGCATATCGTCGCACGTTCTTTCGCTCCGCCCGGCCAGGGCTACTGACGAAGTAGCCGTGCGCTTTCTCGTGGAGGGTCAGGATTTTTCTTTGCAAAGTCCGGAACTTCTGTCTATTTCGCGCCTGCATGGGTGCGTACGCTGAATACTTGGACAGGGGTATGGATTTCCTCCAACAACAGGCGGAAAGAAAAAGGCAGTTGGCTAGAATCTCGGCGGCACGCAGTGGAAGGGATGTGCTCGTCTATGCCGGCGACTTGACGAAAGGCCAAGTGGCCTCGATGGAGTACAGTGACATCCTCCCTTTCAAAGACCAGTTAGCCAATCTCTCCGGTTCCGCCCTCGATATCATCGTCGAAACGCCCGGTGGATTCGCAGAGGTTGCCGAGGACATAATCCACTTGGTACGTCCGCGATACGAACGCGTCGGCATTATCGTGCCCGGCTGGGCCAAGAGCGCAGGAACAATTTTCGCGATGGCAGGCGATGAGATTCTAATGGGTGAAGGTTCCGCTCTCGGTCCGATTGACGCCCAAATTCTCCACAGCAACAACAAGCGCTTTTCTGCCCACGCCTTCTTGGAAGGGTTGAACAAGATCAAGGAAGAAGTGGCTGAGACAAAGCGATTGAATCCGGCCTACATTCCAATTCTTCAGAACATTTCGCCGGGGGAAATTCAGCACTGCTTGAACGCGCAGGAGTTTTCGGCGTCTCTGGTCAGAGACTGGCTTGAGCGGTTTAAGTTTAAGTACTGGGAAATGCGCGAAACCTCTGGCGAGCCGGTCACGGCGGAATATAAAAAAGCCCGGGCTCGTGAAATCGCGGGCAAGCTCTGCGATCAATCACGCTGGCTGACCCATGGCCGTTCGATTCGAATCCGAGAGTTAGAAGGGGAACTGAACTTGAAGATTGTTAATTACTCTAAGATTCCTGACCTCAATGATGCGATTAACCGTTACTACACACTCCTGCGGATGGCTTTCGAAACAAACCTCTTCAAGGTTTTTGAGACGCCTGTGTCGCAGATCTACCGTTTCACGGGTATGCTGGCAGTGCAACGGAAAGAACAAGAGCCCGACATCGCGACAGTAGAACTGTCCTGCCCTAAATGCAAAAGGAAGCTCAACGTACAGGCAAATTTAGGGAGAAAAGCCCCACTCCAACCTGGCGCAATTCCATACCCAGTGGAAAATGACGTCCTAAAGTGTCCTCAATGCGGAACCGAAAATAATCTCGCAGGATTGAAGTTGAAATTAGAGGGCCAAAGTGGTAAAAAAATTGCATGAAATCTCTGATCGCACAAGACTTCGAGATAGTCTTTAAAAAGCTGGACGAGGCGCTGTTGGAGCAGGGTCGTCTGGATGGAGAGGCAGTCCCGACAGCACTGCAGGAGTGCGAGGTAATCCAGCTGCTCAAGGAGACTTTTGAGGACATAGTAGAGCCCCCCACGCCAGTTTACACTCGCGGCTAACCGGCCACCTCAGCAGTAATCGGCGCATCGGCCCGTGCGCCGGTCACCTCCGCCCAGACACCCTTGGGCGCGACAGTACGCCGCGCCAGCCGGGGGAGAAGGGAAAGGCGCCCGCGATGCGCGCCAGCCCAATGAGCGGGCTGCTATCCGCGATGATGATCTCCTCGGAGGGCACGCAGTTCGGCTTGGATTTCCTCGTCGTCCAGGTTCACCACCGGGATTTTCATCCGCCCAAGCTCGTCGGCGAACCGCACCCGGTTCATGCCGACGAGTTCGGCCGCCTTGCCGAGGGAAAGCTGACCCACCTCGAAGAGCCGGACGGCCAATTGCAGCGTCAACTCTGCCTCCACCGCCTGACGCTGCTTGCCACTGGCGACCAGGAGGTCATCGGGATACTGTACCGTCAGTTCAGCCATGCACCCAACGTAATCCAGGGCGACCGCTTGACGCAAGGCTGCTTCTCGTGGTGCGGCGGTGCGGGTGCTTGCTTGAGCATCCCGTTTTGCGGATTTCAGTTCCCCTCCGCGGCGGCCACGGCAGGCGTGCCATTTGGGCGCCGGACGGGCAGGTAGAGCAGCACGTTGGCGAACGTGATCAGTCCGCCGCCGACGAGCAGCGCCCGCGTGAGCGTTTCGTTCGAATACGCGATGCCAGCCCACGCCGAGAACCAGCCCGGCAGGAACATCGCATAGAGGCTCGTGAACACCGGCTCCACGCAGTAAATCAGCCCGGCGTGCGTCGCGGGGACGTGGCGCTGCCAGTGGTTCATGAGCATGTAGGCGCCCAGGGTGCAGGGGAAAATCAGGATGGCCAGAAAGCCGATCACCGGCCCGGTGCTGAAGGCCGCAATCCACGCTCCGGCCGACGGCGCGTTGGCCACCGCGACCGGCACGCACACCAGCGCCATCGAGACGAACATCACGATCGAAAAGTGGCTCACGTTGTTCCGTGCGAACTTTGGCCTCTCGAGCCACAAAATCTGCGCGGTGAAGGCGACGGACCCGGCAAGGGTTTCCAGTTCACCCCGCCCGAGGCGGAAGTTTCTCCAATCCACGCCGGCGAGCACGGCGACGCCCGCCACGACGAGGGCGCAGCTCAGGAACAACTTGGCCGCCGGCCAGCGACGCTGGCGCAGCGCGACCCAAATCGGAATCAGCAGGCAATAGCACTGCGTCAGGAACGCCGACGTGGACGCCGCCGTGTACGTCAGACCGTCCACTTGGAGCAGGATTCCCGCGCCGCCGAACAGGCCGAGCCCTGCGCCCTGCCACAGTTCCGAGCGCGTCAGTTTCGGCAGCGTGCGCGCTGCGAACAATGCCAGCAGCACCGCCGCGATCACGAACCGGTACAGGACGCAGAGCGCGGATAGGAACCACGAGTTCGCACCCGGCACGAGCACTTGCTGCGCGGCAGCGATGGCCTTCACCGTGGGAAAGCTCAGCGCCCAAAGCGCGGTGCCGAGCAGAAGCATCTGCACCGCGCGGGCGGAATGAGGGTTGGGGGAGGACATTCAGATTGGGATTCCACCGCGGCGCGCTGCGAGCATGGCGCGGATCGGAGTGTTGGAGTATTGGAGTATTGGAGGATTGGATCACTGGGCGGGCCGCAATTGCAACCATTACTCCATCACTCCACCACTCCATTAACTCCATCAGCCCGCAGACCGCGGCCTGCACGACGCCCGAACTCTATGGAGTGCGCCGGCAGAGTGCGGACAGCTTTGCCCGCGTGAGATTGATGGCATGGTGCCTCAAGTAAAATGAACTTTCTGTCATCTTCCAAACGACCGCTGAGCTTGCGTTGGGACTGGAATCATGGTATCGACTGAATGTTCCGCGTCGTTCTTGTGCTGGTGCCTGCTCCTCTCCCGATTGCGCCCGCGCAGCGGCGATCCCGCACGCTTCGGGCCGTTGCCCGGAGGGGGATAGCGTCACTCGGATGTAACCTTGACGGATCGCCGTTGTCATACCCGGCACCTGCATGATGATGAGAATCGTTTCCTTCGTGAAGTTCCATGCCCTCCCATTGCTAATCTTGATCGCCTGCGCATCGGCGAGCGCGCAGTTCTCCCTGGACCGCGAGCCGCCCGGCCCGTCGAGCCGGAAGACGGGGCTCGCGATTACGGAAATCATGTATAACCCCCGACAGGTGCCAGGCCTGGCCACCAACCTCACGCTGGAGTTCATCGAGCTGTTCAACTCGAAGCCGTGGGCCGAGGACATCGGCGGCTTCGCAATCAGCGGCACGGTAAACTACGTTTTTCCGTCGAACACAGTGCTCGGCGCCGGCGCCTACATGGTCGTGGCGCGGGTGCCGTGGCTGATCCAATCCAATTACAACATCACGAACGTGGTCGGCCCCTGGGACGGGGCGGACACCAACCGGCTGTCCACCGAGGAAGGCATCGTGCAATTGCTCAATCGCCAGGGCGCAGTGCTGCTCGAAGTCGATTACCGGGATTCGCCCCCCTGGCCTGAGGCGGCCGACGGCACCGGCCATTCGCTGTCGCTGGCGCGGCCCTCTTACGGCGAAAACGACTTCCGGGCGTGGTCGGAAAGCGACCGCGTAGGCGGCTCGCCGGGCGGGCCCGATCCGAAGACGATGGATCCGCTGGCCAACGTCGTCATTAACGAGTGGCGAAACCACAGCGACCCGGTGGATTGGATTGAACTCTACAACCACGGCAACAGCGCGGTGGATTTGTCCGGCGCCTGGCTCTCCGATGATCCGACGACGAACAAGTTCCGCATCCCCGACGGCACCTCCATTCCCGGGCGGGGCTTTCGTTCCTGGGACCAAACGCAGCTTGGCTTCGAACTATTCGCGGGCGGAGAGACGATTTTCTTCTGGAACTCCAACCAGACGCGGGTCCTCGACGTGATCGATTTCCGTGGCCAGTCCAACAATATTACCAGCGGCCGCTGGCCCGACGGTGGACCGATTCAATACGGCCTGGCCAGCGCTACGCAAGGCGGGCCGAACAGCGCGCCGATGCGCTACGGGGTCGTCATCAGCGAGATCATGTACAATCCGCTCTCGGGCAATGTGAATGACGAATACGTCGAGATCCACAACCGCAACAACACGCCGGTCAGCCTCGCCGGATGGGAATTCGTCGTCGGCATCAGCTACGTCTTTCCGACCAACGCGATCACGTCGAACATGCCGGCTGGGGCCTATTGGGTCATCGCGCGCAGTCCAACCAACCTCTTCAACATCTACACCAACCTCAATACGAACAACACCTTCGGACCCTACGGCGGCACGCTGGCCAACGGCGGTGAACGCCTCGTGCTCGCCGCGGCGGATTATGACGTCGTCCTGAATCCCGGCGGGAGCATGATCGAAAAACTCCCCGTCCCCGTCTGCGACCTCATTTACGGCGACGGCGGCAAATGGGGCTACTGGAGCGACGGCCAGGGCAGCAGCCTGGAACTCATCGACGTCGAGTCCGACCCGCATCACCCGTCGAATTGGGCCGACAGCAATGACACCGGCGAAAGCCAATGGACGGCCATCGAGTGGACCGGCCCGCTGGGCGAATCGCTTGGCTCGCCCGCCAACGACAGCCTCATCATCAACCTCCAGGGCGTTGGCGAATGTCTGGTCGACGAAGTCGAGGTGCGCGTCGACAACGGCCCGAACCTGGTCGCCAACGGCGGCTTCGAATCCGGGCTGACAGGTTGGATCCTTCAAGGTTCGCACGATTTCTCGACCGTCGAGAACGAAGGGTTCACCGGGGCGAAGAGCCTGCACGTGCGCGCCGGTTCACGGGGCGACAACCAGTCGAACCGCATCCTCTCGGCGCCGTTCGCCAGCCCCATTCCGCCGAGCGCCGGCACTGTCTCGTTGCGGGCGAAAGTCCGTTGGCTGCGAGGCCACCCCGAACTGCTCCTGCGGCTGCACGGCAGCGCCACGGAAGCCTACGGCCGGATGGCGCTGCCCCGGCGGCTTGGCTCGCCCGGCACGGTCAACAGCCGGCGCATCTCGAACGCCGGCCCCGCCGTTTACGACGTGAAACACACCCCGCTGCTGCCGGTCGCCAGCCAGCCGGTCGTGGTCACCGCCCGCGCCACCGATCCGCAAGGGGTGGCGCTGATGAAGGTCCGCTACCGCGTGGACCCGACTCCGACCTACACGGACCTGTTCATGACCGATGGTGGCACTTCCGGCGACGCCATCGCCAACGACGGCATTTACACCGCGGTCATCCCCGGCCAGCCCTCCGGCAATATGGTCGCGTTCTACGTCGAAGCCCGGGACAACCAGGCGGCGATCGGCACGTTCCCGCAGTACGTCTTTCCCCCGGCCGGCCTGACGCGTTGCTGGCCCAACGACGCCCTCGCGCGCGAATGCGTCGTGCGCTGGGGCGAAACCCAGATGCCGGGCGACTTCGCCACGTATCACCTCTGGGTCTCGGCGGTGAACTCCAACCGCTGGCACACCCGCGACCCGCAAAACAATTCGCCGATGGACGGCACGTTCGTCTACAACAACTCGCGCCTCATTTACAACGCCGAGCCGCTCTACTCCGGCAGCCCGTGGCACCGCACCAATGCCACCACCGGCCCCGCGGGCCCCAACCGCGTGGATTACCAAATGAACTTCCCGGAAGACGACCCGCTGCTCGGCGCGGCTAACTTCGTCCTCGCCAACCCGGGCAATCCCGACCGGCTCACGATCAGCGACCTCAGCGCCGTGGCCGAACAGACGGTCTATCGAATCTTCGAGAGCCTGAACCTGGTCCACAATCACCGCCGCTACATTCACTTCTTCGTCAACGGCAACCAGCGCAGCACCGCCTATGAACGCCCCGGCAATTTCATCTTCGAGGACTCGCAGCAGCCGAACGGCGACATGGTTGGCCAATGGTTCCCCAGCGACGCCGGCGGGCAGTTGTTCAAGGTCGAAGACTGGTTCGAGTTCGAGAACAACGGCTACGATGTCGCCGCCTACAACGACGCGGACCTGCAGCGGCGCACCATCCTGCTCGACGGCGTGCCGACCTTCGTGCCCGCGACCTACCGCTTCATGTTCCGCAAACGCTCGGTGAACGTCGGACTTTCCGCCAACGATTACTCGACGATTTACGCGCTCATCGACGCGGTGAGCCCCGCCGAAAACCCGACCAACGCCCTCATCGACCCAATTTTGCTCGGCGCCTCGGTGGATTGGGAGGCGTGGATGCGCCACTTCGCCGTCCAGCGCACGGTCGGCAACTGGGACAGCTTCGGATGGGAACGGGGCAAGAACGACTACCTCTACCAGACCGCCGCCGGCTTCGTTCACATGCCGTGGGACATCGATTACAGCCTGGGCCTGGGCAAGCCCGCCAACGAGCCGCTTTTCGCCTCGAACGACCCGCGCGTGGCCGCGATGTTCAACACGCCGGCCATCCAGCGGGCCTACTGGCGCGCGTTCAGCGAACTGGTCAATGGCCCGTTCAACAATGCCACGCTCGATCCGTTCATCGACTCCCGAGCCGCGGCGCTCGTGGCCAACAACGTGAATATCGACCCAGCCGCCGTCACCGCGATCAAGACTTACATTGGCGACCGCCGGGCGTACTTGCTAAGCCAGCTCGCGTTCGTGACCACGCCGTTCAACGTCCACGGCTCGCTCAGCTTCAGCACGAACAACAATCTTATTATCGTCGTCGGCACCGCCCCGGTCGAGGTGAAGGACATCACCGTCAACGGCGTCGTCTATCCAATCACCTGGACCAACGCGACGAACTTCGTCATCCGCCTCGTGCTGGACCCAGGCGTCAACGACTACGTGATCCAGGGCGTCGATCTCCTCGGCAATCCGCTGGCCAGCGCCAGCAATCTCCTGAGCGTCACCTACACCGGACCCGTCGTCGATCCGGTGGGTTCGCTCATCATCAACGAAATCTCCTACGCGGTCTCCACCCCTGGCACGCAGTTCATCGAGATCGTGAACCGCGCCCAGTACAACTTCGATCTCTCCGGATGGCGGCTGGACGGGGCGAATCTCGTCTTCCCGCCCGGCTCCATCGTCACCAACGGCCAGACCCTCGTCCTGGCACGAAATTACAATGCGTTTCGCCAGGCCTTTCCCGGTGTGCCGCAATTCGCGCAGTTCAACGCAAATCTGACTTCCTCCCAGCGCCTCGTGCTGGTGCGGCCGGGCGATCCCGATACGATCATCGACGGCGTCCGCTACGAGGCCGCCGCACCGTGGCCCGTCACCACGAATGGCGTCTCGCTCCAGCTCATCGACGCTTCCCAGGAGAATGCCCGCCCGGGCAATTGGGTCGCCGATCCGGCCGCGCCCTCGACGCCCGGCGCGCCGAACTCCGTCGCCGCCGCGATTACTCCTTACGACCCGCTTTGGCTGAATGAGCTTCAGTTCGAAAGCCTCGTCGGCCCGATGGACAACGCCGGCGAACCGTCGCCATGGATTGAACTCTACAATTCCGGCGCCACTCCGGTTAGCCTGGCCGGTTACTACTTGTCGGATAACTACACGAACAACCTCGCCCTTTGGCCCTTCCCCCCGGGCACAATGATCCAGCCCGGCGAACACAAGGTCTTCTGGGCCGATGGCGAGACCGGCCAGACCGCCGGCACGAATATCCACACCGGATTCCCGATCGACTACCAGGGGCGCCTGGCGCTCGTGCGCGTCGTCAGCGGCCAGCCGGAAATCATTGATTATCTTACCTGGCGGTTGCCCAGCCCGAACGTCGGCTACGGGAGTTACCCCGACGGCCAACCGGTCTTCCGATACATTCAGCACAACCCAACACCGCTGGCGGCCAACACTCGCCGGCCCCTCGCGTTGATGATCAACGAATGGATGGCCAGCAACACTTCGGGGACGATCCGCGATCCGGCGGACATGGCGACCGACGACTGGTTCGAGATCTACAATGGTGAATCGTTCACCGTGGACTTGAGCGGCTTCTACCTGACGTTCGACACGAACAATCCGACCTTCTATCAGATTCCAACCAATGGCCAATACCGCATCGGGCCCGGTGGCTTCCTGCTCGTTTGGGCGGATGAACAGCCCGGGCAGAACTCCGCGACTCGGCCGCACTTGCACGCCAACTTCAAGCTCGATGCTTCCGGCGGCTCTATCGCCCTTTTCGCCCCGGATGGCCTGACGCTCATCGACAGCATCACCTACGGCCAGCAAACCAGCGACGTGAGCCAAGGCCGCTTCACCGACGGCGCCAGCACGATCTACGCCATGGCGAAGGCGACGACGAATGGAGTCAATCGCATTCCCGGCTACAACACGCGCCCCGTTTTCCGGACGCTGGCCAATCAGTTCGTGATTCCCAACACGACCAGAACGTTCGACATCCGGGCCATCGACCCCGAGGTGCTGCAGCAAGCGCAAGTCCTGACTTACTCCATCGTCTCCGCCCCTGCCGTGTCGCAGCTGAGCCAGGGCGGCCTGTACCGCTGGATCGTTCCCTCCAACCAGCCTCCCGGCGACTACCTGGTCCAACTGAGCGTCGTCGACAACGGCACGCCTCCGCGCGGCGACAGCGCCAGCTTCGTCATCACAGTTCGGCCGCCCTTCGTCCCGGTCACCGGCACGCCGCCGCCAATCATCCACTCCTTCGCCGGACCGGGCGGCCAGTTCACATTCAGCTTCGATGCCATTGCCGGCCGCACGTATCGCGTGCTCTACAAGGACGACCTCTCGGCTCCAGCCTGGATCCAGATCGATCTCGACTTTGTCGCCGCCAATCCCATCGCGAGTATTACCGATACCTTGAGCAATCCGCAGCGCTTCTACACCGTGTTGCAGGTTGACTGACGCGGTTCCGGGTTCCGAGTTCCGCCTTCGGAGTTCCGAGTTCCGGGTTCCGAGTTCCGAGTTGGAAAAACCCGGAACCCGGAACTCGGAACTCGGAACCGCGAGAGCGAACTCGGAACTCGGAACTCCGAAGGCGGACGCTTTCTTGACTTGGCGGAACGCCCGCCGAAGCATCGCCGCGACATGCGTTCCAGTTTCCCGGCCAAAACTGCCTTCATCGTTTTTGCGGTGGTGACGGCGCTCTACTTTGCCGCCTTCCATGGCATCGAGTATCTCCGCGCGCGCAAAGGCCCTTGGGAGGTGGCCTTCGGCGGCGACAAAGAAGGAAACGCTACGCTGATCGTGTCGCAGCCGGCGCTGGGCCTGTCCGGCGTGCGGATCGTGGCGCGTGGCGAGCGGCCGACCAACTCATCGGGCATAGTGCGCTTCGATCAAGTCAAGCGGCCGGTGCCCGACGGACGCGTCATCTACGAGGACCTGACATTTCTGCCAGGGGTCGTGACCTTCGATTTCCACGGCCACGAAGTCGAACTGCTCCCGCGGACGCTGATCGTCAACAAGCGGCTTGTTCCCTGGCAGAGTGGCGCGACAGTGGAACTGTGGCCGACGAACAAGCCCGCCGAGCCACCGCAGCCGCCAAAGACGAGAAGCCGTTAGCGATGAGCGCGTGGATTCCAGACGAACTCCGGCTTATCCTCCACGAGACTCCTGCGCTCTCCCGGGCTTTTCTCGTCGGCGGTTGCGTGCGCGACTGGTTGCTGGGCGCGGCGAACAAGGACTTCGACATCGAAGTGTTCGGCGTCACTTGCGAACAACTGGCCGAGGCATTGACCCGCTGGGGCCGGACCGATCGGGTAGGGCGTTCCTTCGGCGTGGTGAAGCTGACGACCCATGGCGGAAGCACGTTTGATTTCAGCGTCCCGCGGCGCGATTCGAAAGTGGCGCCGGGACACAAGGGATTTGAAGTGACGTTCGATCCGGCCATCACGCCGCGTGAGGCGGCGGCGCGGCGCGACTTCACGCTCAATGCCCTGATGTACGACCCGCGGCGCGGCGAAGTGCTGGACTTCTTCGGAGGGCAGGAGGACTTGCGCAACCGCGTGTTGAGGCACACCAGCGCGGCGTTCGCCGAGGATCCGCTGCGGGTGCTGCGCGGGATGCAGTTCGCAGGCCGGTTCGGCCTGAGCACCGCGCCCGAAACCATCGAGGAGTGCCGGCGGATTAAGAGGGGCTACGCGGAGCTGGCCGTCGAGCGCGTGCGCGAGGAGTGGTTCAAGTGGGCAGAGAAGAGCGTCAAACCCTCGGCAGGCCTGAAGTTCCTCGAAGCCACCGAATGGCTCGAACACTTTCCCGAAGTGAACGCGCTGCGCGGCGTGCCGCAGGACCCCGAGTGGCATCCCGAGGGCGACGTGTTCACGCACACTTGCCACTGTCTGGACGCGCTCGTATCGCTGCCGGAGTGGCAGGGAGCGGACACCGAATCGCGTATGGTCTATTCGCTGGCGGTGCTGGCGCACGACTTTGCCAAGCCGCAAACCACGCGCCAGGAGATGAAAGACGGCCGGCTGCGGATTGTTTCGCCGGGGCACGAGCAGGCCGGCGGCCCGCTGGCCGAGCGATTCCTCGAACGCATCGATGCCCCGTTAGGCGTTCGCGAGCGGGTCACCCCTCTGGTTACGAACCATCTGGCGCACCTTCAAACCATCACTGATCGGTTCGTGCGCCGGCTCGCCCGGCGTTTGGAGCCGGAGACAATTGAAGGGCTGCTGGTGGTCATCACGGCCGATCAATTCGGCCGTCCGCCAAAGCCGCGCGAGCTTTCGGAGAATCTTCGGGCACTGCGCGACCGCGCGGCCGCTCTCCAGGTGCAGTCGCACGCGCCGAAGGCGATTCTGATGGGCCGCCATTTGATCGAACTCGGCCTGGCGCCCGGCCCGCAATTCGGTGAAATCCTCGACGCGGCTTATGAAGCCCAATTGGAAGGGCGTCTCAGTTCGCTCGCCGACGCCTGGCGATGGCTGGCGGAACAGCCTGACCTCGACCTGCCGCCCGAGGCCCGTAAGAGTCTCGAATCGCGCCCCTGAACCGGGACGGAGCGCCGAGCTCCCGCTCGGCGCGATCCGGCACTCGGGCCGCGTCGAGCGGGAGTTCGGCCCTCCGATTCGTGGACAGCTTCGACCTCCAACATAGGATGCGCATCGAGGCCATCCACTGTCTCACTGGGAGCGCCGGCATCCTGCCGGCGAGTGATCTGGCTGTGAATCGGGAAACTCGCCGGCAAGATGCCGGCGCTCCCAGGGCAGGCCGGCGAAACGCCTGAGCGGCTTTGTTGGCGGGCGGGCTGCCGCTTGAAGCTTCAGCTCACGGAAAAAGTCGATCCGAGGGCGGTCTTGCCCGCTTTCTTCGCGACACTGCGCCCAGGGTTGGCCGCAAGGTGCTCGCAGATTTTGAAGACGGTTTCCGCGGCATCCGGAGAGCCGAGCGCCGTGGCGATTTCTGCCGCGGACAGGCTCCGTCCTTTGATCGAGCACAGGTGGCCGACAATCCGTCCTTGGAGGGCCAGGACGGCCGCCGCGGCCTTCTTGCCGGCCTCGACGCCCGGCTGGTGATAGGCGTTGATGTTCACCAGCGACGCATAAAATCCAACTGCCCGCTCGAACAGCGCGATGAGCATCCCCACACTGGACGCGCTCAGTTCGCGGACGGTGAGGGTGACGCTCTGCCGGCCCTTCTCGTAAAGCGCCTGGCGCGTGCCGAGCAGCAAGCCGCCGAGGTAATCGCCGCTGGTGACGCCTTGCTCGACTTCGATGCCGGTCCCGGCGCGGTCGCGCAACACCTCGATGAATAGCGCGAAGAAGTTCAGCACCCCCTCGCGCAATTGCTGCACGTAGGCGTGCTGGTCGGTCGTACCTTTGTTGCCGTAAACGGTCAGACCCTGGTTCACGACTTTGCCGTCGAGGTCGAACTCTTTGCCGAGGGACTCCATGACGAGTTGCTGAAGGTACCTCGAGAAGAGTTCGAGCCGATCCTTGTAGGGCAGCACCACCATGTCCTTGCTGCCTCGGCCGTCCGTGAGGAAGTGCCACGCCAGGGCGAGTTGCGCCGCCGGGTTCTGGGCCGTGACCGGGCGGCGCGTCACTTCGTCGCACGCGCGCGCGCCCGCGAGCAGCGCGTCGATGTCGAACCCCTGCAATGCCGCGGGCAACAAACCCACGGCGCTGGTCTCGCTGGTCCGCCCTCCGACCCAGTCCCACATCGGGAAGCGCCGGAGCCAGTGGTCCTTCTGGGCCAGGAGATCCATCGCGCTTCCCGTGCCGGTGACCGCGACGGCGTGGCGTGCGAAGTCCAGTCCGGCGCGCCTCCAGGCCGCTTGGGCTTCGAGCATTCCATTGCGTGTTTCCGGCGTCCCACCGCTTTTGGAGATGACCACGGCGAGGGTCCGGCCGAGTTCATCGCCGAGTTGAGCCAGAGTGCGGTCCATGCCGTCCGGGTCGGTGTTGTCGAAAAAGAACGGCTTGAGCTTGTCTGTGGCGGGATGGCTGAGGGCGTGGGCGACGAATTGCGGCCCGAGCGCCGAACCGCCAATGCCGATGACCAGTAATCTCCTGAATGGCCCATTGGCGCCCGAGGCTTTCCCCGCATGCACCTCGACGGCGAAGGTCTTCACCGCCGCGACGGTTTCATCGATGGTCGCGCGTATCGCGGCATCGGGCGCCAGCGCGGAATTACGCAGCCAATAATGGCCGACCATCCGCTTTTCGTCCGGATTGGCGATCGCGCCCATTTCCAGTTCGGCCATCGCCTGGAAGGCGTGCTGCATCCGCGGCTCCATGCGGGGGAGGAAATCCTCCGGGAAATCGACGCGGCTGAGGTCCATGGCCAGACCGAGGTCGGAGAATTCAACGTAGCGCTCCTGGAAGCGCTGCCAGAGTTCTTCGCGCGTTGGCATGGCAAAACACCATTCTCTTTCCCCCAGGCTGTCCAGCCCAAAGCGGCCTGGCCTGGATTACTCACCGACGGTCGTAGCCGCCGACGTGAGGAGGCGGATGGGCCGCACTTCCACATCCTCCGCCTATCCATGACGCCGGTAGGGCGAGGCTCCTGCCGAGCCGTGATCAAACCGGAAGTTTCGGCTCGGCAGGAGCCTCGTCCTACCGGGTCAAGATGAAGATGCCCGGCCACAGCCCGTCGTTTCTCCTCACGTCGGCGGCTACAGTCGCACGCCTGTCCTGATTCGCCTGGCGAGACAACTCGGTTAGGCCAGGACGAAGCGCTGGATCACTTCGGACACTTGCGTCGGCTTGAGTGTTGGCTCGGCAAAAGCATCCGTTCTTTCCGAGATCAAGATCGGCCAGTCCTTGCGATGTGCCGGGCGGATGCCGTGCGAGCCTTTGACGAGCCCGGCGTCCAGGGGGATGACGTCCATCAGCATGCGCAGGCCGAGGCGTTTCTGAAGCAAACGCCAGGCGATTCGCAACTTTGGCAGCGCCAGCCTGGGATCGAGGAACAGCTCCACCGGGTCGTAACCGGGCTTGCGGTGAATGTCCACACACCGCGCAAAATCCGGCGCCAGCGCATCATCCAGCCAGTAGTAGTAGGTGAACCAGGCATTTTCGGCCGCGAGCGCGACGAGGTCGCCGGCCCGGGGGTGATCCAGCCCCAATTCCTTTTTTTCCTCCGCGCCCAGCACGCGGGCAATGCCGGGTTGCGTCTCAATCAACGCACGAGCCTCGATTTCCAATGACCGGTCATTAAGATAGACGTGCGCCACTTGATGATCCGCCACCGAAAAGACGCGGCTTGCCCCGCAGTCGAGGGTTTCCAACCCGAGTTCATCCTTGATCGTGATCCAGCCACGCTGCCGAAAGACCCGGTTCAGATGCACGGGCGTGTCCACCGCCGTGATGCCATATTCGGAGAGCAACAGCGCCGAAACCGACCGTGCGCGGAAAAACTCGATGAGATCGCCGACGATCGAGTCGATGGCCCGCATGTCCTCCGCGATGCCCCGATGCGCCGGGCCAAGGCGCTGGAGGTTGTAATCCAAATGCGGAAGGTAGATCAGACTCAGGGTTGGCTGGTGCCGCTGTTCGATCCACTTTGCGGATTCGGCAATCCACCGCGACGCTGCGTCCGGCCCGCCTTGCGGCGACTTGACGCCGGCGGCTGGACCCCAAAAGGTCGCGAACGGAAAGTCGCCGAGCTCCTTTTTTATTTCAGGCCGGAGCGCCATCGGCGCCGTGTGGATGTCGAATACCTTCCGTCCGTCGGCGGGATAAATCGGCCGTGGGGTGATGCTCCAGTCGGCGGAGGAATACATGTTATACCACCAAAACAGCTTCGCGCACGTGAAGCCGGGCGCGAGCGTGCGCAGTCGTTCCCAGATCTTTGGGCCGTGGACGAGGTGGTTGGACTGCTTCCAGAATTGGACTTCGGCCAACTCGCGGTTGTACCAGCCGTTGCCCACGATGCCATGTTGCGAGGGTGCCGTGCCGGTGAGGTAGGTCGATTGGGCGCTGCAGGTCACGGCCGGAAGGACCGGTTCGATGTGCGCGAGCCGTCCTGTTTTGAGGAACGCGTTGATGCGCGGGGAGTGAGGGCCGAGAAGTCCTTCGGTGAGACCGACGACGTTGATGACCGCCGTGCGTCGCATGCGCGCGGTCAGCGGCGGAAGAGGGGAATCACACCGGGCTGGGTCCGCTGTTGGTGACGTTGCTCCAGTTCGCGAATCGATTCGAGCATCGTCGGGAAGTGAACGTCGTTGACCTCAAAGCCATGCCCGATGCCGCGCAGCAGCGTGATCGTCAGCCGGCCGCCCAGGTGCTCGCGAAATTCCTCGAGGCCCTTCAACACGACGAAGCCGCCGTCGGAGTCCGCGTGCGCCAGCTCGTTGGCGAACAGCTCGAATCCGAGCGACTCGATGAGACGCAGCACCCGCTCGGCCTCCGCCGCGCCCAGGAAACCCATGCGCCGCGAGTAAATCACGTCCACCGCGATGCCGACCGCGACCGCCTCGCCGTGCCGGATGCGGTAGTCCGACAATTGTTCCAGCTTATGCGCGGCCCAGTGGCCGAAATCCAGCGGGCGGGCCGATCCCATCTCGAACGGATCGCCGCTGGTCGCGATGTGATTCAGGTGCAGCTCGGCACAATGCCGGATGAGCCGCTGCATGGCGTCGGGAGCGAAGTCGCGCAGCGCGGCAGCGTCCCGTTCGAGCGTTTCAAAGAACTGCCGGTCGCGGATGCAGGCGACCTTGACGGCCTCGATATAGCCCGCCCGCTTGTCGCGCGGCGAAAGCGAGGCCAGAAGATCGAAGTCGTTGATCACCGCCCAGGGCACGGCGAATGTGCCGATGAAATTCTTCTTCCCAAATGCGTTGATCCCGTTTTTCACGCCGACGCCGGAGTCGGCCTGGCTCAGGGTCGTGGTCGGAATCCGCACGTGGCGGACGCCGCGGTGGGCCGTCGCCGCCGCAAGCCCTGCCAGATCGAGCAGCGCCCCGCCGCCGACCGCCAGCACGCAGGAGTGGCGGTCGATGTGATAGCGGTCGACGTGCGACTGGATTTCGGAGACGTGAAAATAGGAATTCTTGACCCGCTCGCCGCCTTCGAGCACGAGCGGCGGGCAGGCGAGCTCGACACAATCGGCGATGGTCCTGAAGTAGGTTTCGATTTGCGGCGAGAGCGCCGGCTGGGCGTCGTGGAGCGATTCGTCGATCACGATCAGCGCCTTGATCGCCGGGCCCGCCGGGCCGGTCAGCACGTCCTTCAGCAGCGGATTCCCAAGCCCGAAGACGTTCCGGGTGAAATAAACCCGGTGCTGAAAGCGAATCGAAATTGTCTTTTCGATCAGGGACATGCGGCCCAAGAGTGGTTGCTTTGACGGCGGTTGGCGAGGGAATATTCTCTTTCCGGCGGCGGCCGCACTCCGCTCTTGCATTTCAACACCTCGGCCCAAACGATTCGCCCGTGCCGCGCCAGCCGCAACAGACCTCCGCCGCTCCCGCTCCCCCCGTGGGGCAGAACCCGCTCGCCGAGCTGCGGATCGAGGGTGTGGATCCGGCGCCCGTGCTCGCCGATGACGCGCGCGGCGTCTGGCTTTATCGCGGCAACTCGCTGGCGGCGCTCGACGCGATTGCGGAGCGTTACCCGGACGGCCTGTTCGATATGATCTTCGCCGACCCGCCCTATTTTCTCTCCAATGGCGGCATCACCTGCCACGCCGGCCGAATGGTGAAAGTGGACAAGGGGGACTGGGACAAGTCGCGAGGGACTGAGCTGAACCACGAGTTCAACACCGAGTGGCTCAGGCGCTGCCAGCGCGTGCTGCGGCCGAACGGGACGATTTGGGTCACCGGCACGAGCCACGTCATCTTTTCGGTCGGCCATGCGATGCAGCAGCTCGGGTTCAAGATCCTCAACGATATCACCTGGGAAAAGCCGAACCCGCCGCCGAACCTTTCCTGCCGTTACTTTACGCACTCGACCGAGACGGTGCTGTGGGCCGCGAAGAACGAGAAGAGCAAGCACTGCTTCAACTACCCGCTGATGCGCCGGATTGCAGGCGGCAAGCAGATGAAGTCGGTGTGGCGCTTGGCCGCCCCGCGCAGCGAGGAAAAGCAGTTCGGCAAGCACCCGACGCAGAAGCCGATCGCACTGGTCGAGCGGTGCATCCTGGCCTCAACGCGCGACGGGGACTTGATCCTGGATCCGTTTGTGGGCGCGGGCACGTCGGCAGTCGCAGCAGTGCGCACGCATCGACGGTGCGTCGGCATCGAAACGGACAAAGGACACTTGAAGGTCGCGAGCAGTCGCTTGCAGGCGGCGGCAACCGCTGCGATGGAGATGTTGCCGTTGTTTCAAGATGCCGCCGAATAGCCTGCAAGGAGTCGATTTCTGTGGAGCGGGATGATGCCATTCGAAGGCTGAGGGAGCTAGACGGACATGAGTTGAGGCCGCTCGCGGACGCATACGGTGTCACCGTTTGGTGTGGTGCTCGAATCAACAAGGGCTGGGCTGGCCATGTTCTGGAAAGGCACTTGGGGATGCCAATCAATAGCAGCCAGCACCCTGACTTCGGTTCGTGGGAATTGAAGCTCGTTCCGTTGAAGCGCCTGCCGTCTGGAGCGATTCGAGTAAAAGAAACGATGGCCATCACGATGATTGATCCTATCCACGTACTGGAAACCTCGTTTGAGCGCAGCCACCTTTTCGCGAAACTCCGGCGCGTAGTTGTTTGTGCGAGGTTGTTCGAGTCCCAAACTGAAGTCTGTTCGCGACTCGAACGAGTAACTACTTTCGACATGTCGGATCCAAAGACCATCGACCAAGTCAGGGAGGATTATGAATTGGTTCGAGAAACGATTCGTCACCTCGGTTTCGGTGCGTTGTCTGGACGCATGGGAGTTCTGGTCCAGCCTCGGACAAAAGGCCCGGGACACGGCAGCACAAGTCGAGCGTTCTACGCCCGTGTTGACTTCGTACAGCACATGCTGGGACTCTGATTCCGATCCGTTCCGTGTCGCCGTCAGCAACGGCGCACTCTCGCGGCTCCGCAGCTCGGGATGTAATCCGCCGACTGGGCGCGAATCCGCTCTAAAAGCGCATCCTCTCTGTGAATCCCAAAGGGGTTCCGCAATGAAGCCCAGGGTTGCGAGGAACGAGCTACCCTGGGTGTAGTGGGCGAAAAACAACAACCCCAACGGGGTTGCGCCGACGCGGCAGTTGTTCACCAGAGACGAAACCCCGTTGGGGTTTTCCTTTTTCTGATGGTTGTCCCAGGGTAGCTCGTTCCTCGCAACCCTGGGCTTTGGGACGCAATCCCTTTGGGATTGGCAGAGGTTCGTTCAGAAGCTGATTTGGGCTCCCGCTGGCACCATCGCAATGAGGCAGTTTTTGCGTTTGACCGCCGTTGGTCAATGCGAGTAGGGTGCGCGCTCTTTGAATTTAGAATAATTCTATGTTTGGCACGATTCGCAAACATCAAACCGGGTTGTGGATCATCATCATCGCTTTGATGAGCGTCAGCTTGTTGTACTTCTTTCTGCCCGGCGGCAGGGCGCCTGGAGGGGATGACAGCCGCACGGGGAACTACGGCAGCATTGCCGGCAGGCCAGTGAAACCGAAAGAGTGGTTTGAGACCTTGCGCGAGGTCCAGTTGACCCACTTCTTACGCAGCGGGGGGAACTGGCCCACCAGCGAGGAAGCCTCGGGCCGCGCGCTCGAAAGTGAAACCTGCGTGAGCGCCCGATTCGTCGGCGCGCCGGAGGCCGAGGTGATCTACCGCAAGGAGCATCAGGAGACCGAAGTCCAATTGGCGCTCTTTTGGGCCAGCAACTTCCTGAACAAGGTGATCCTCACCAACGGCGCCATCGGTTCGTTCTACTCGAACCGCGTCTTTATGTACCGCGTACCGGAGCGCACGGTCGTCCGTTACGTCGAGTTTCCGGCCACGAACTACTTCCCCGAGGCCGACAAGCAACTGGCCGCCGAAACCAATCTGACGGAGTTCATCCACCAGCAATGGCTCCGGTGGGACACCAACGACACTCTGATCAAAGACGCCAAGGGCTTGCCGCTGGCCGAGGCCGACGCCAAGAAAAAAATCGGCGAGGTAGTGCGGACAAACCAGGCGTTGCTCTCAGCCCGCCGGGAGGCCGCGCAATTCGGCAGCGACCTTATGGAGATGAAGCCCGATCCGAACAAGGCGGAAAACCTCGAGAAACTCGCCGCCGAGAAAAAATTCGCCGTCAAAGCCACCAAACCCTTCGATGCGATCAGCGGCCTGGACGAGTTCGAAGCGCCCACCAATTCCGCATCGCGCCTCGAAGAGACGTTTCAGGCGGCGTTCCGCAAGGCTGCCCTGGCGCTCTCCAACGCCAGCCCGATCCGGTTCACGCCGATCCCCGGCCCGCAGGCGGTGTACGTTATCGCCCTCAAGGGCAAGGTGGAGCCCAAAACGCCGCCGCTGGAGGAGATCTCCGAAAAGGTGACCAACGATTACAAGAACTTCATGGCCCAGGATCTGGCCCGAAAGGCCGGCATGGCCTTCGGCACGAACGTCACCAACGGCCTGGCGCTCAAAAAGTCGTTCGAGGAAATCTGCAAGGCCGAAAACGTGGAAGTCGTGAACGTCCCACCGTTTTCCGAAGTCACCCAATCCCTGACAAACTTCGACGCCCGGATAAACGTTCGCCTGCTCCAAAACCTTTCCCGCGAGTTGGAGATCGGCAAGGCCTCGCAGTTCGTGCCGTTCTCGCAAGAAGGGGGGCTGGTGCTCTACGTCAACGCCCGCCCGAAGCTGGACGACGCGAAGGTGCAGGCCGCCCTGCCGGAGTCCATGGGCCAGCTTCGCTTCTACCGCCAGAACGAGGCCTATCAACAATGGATTCGCAAGCAGGTTGAATTGACCAAGCTCAGCCCGCCTCAACGGTCCGAAACTCCGACTGGGGCGCCGAAGTGACGGCAGCGCACCGCGGGTTCGGCCATCGGAGCCGCATTGGGACCTCGAACTGACGCCGCGCCAACGTAGGGCAGGCGTCTCTCCTGCCGTGGCCGCGAAGCGGCCAAACAGTGACGCGCCTTCGGCGCTGGGCAGGCGAGACGCCCGCCCTGCTTTGCGCTCCATGGTAAGGAGAGAGGACACCTCTGCACTCGCCACTCCTTCAATCGATTCAGAACGCTCCCGCTGAATCGATCCACTCCAGGATTTGCTTCACCGATTCTCCCGGCGCATCAAGCAGAACATTGTGCCCGGCCCGGCGGACGATTCGGCTGGCACGAAATCCGGGGCAGTCGCGCTTCAGCCACGCCGCGACATTCCACCACGGGACGAGCGGATCGATGGCGCCACTCAAGTGACACACCGGCAGCCGCGCCCGCCGGGCGACGGGCCTGAAGTCAGACCCGGCAATCAGTCGATAACGGCTCGTGACGGCTTGGCGATCCGCCGGCTGGGTGCGGCGACGGACAAACTCTTCGATCTCCTCGGCCACCTCGGGCGCCGCGCAACACCGACGCGTGGCCGATCGGCCGTAGAGCGCGCACAGCCGCTTGAGCAGCCACAACGGAACAGCCCGGCTCGCGCCGTGGGCCGCGCGCACGCCCCAGGGCCACGGGTGCTTCACGAAACCGCCCACGAGGATCAAGCCTGCGACCTCAAGACCCGCCGCGCCTCCCAATGCCTT
>WNGA01009485.1_pt1 | contig 30684 bp, 31 predicted proteins | sample 5400061 | NCBI WGS metagenome assembly WNGA01 (sample SAMN13153366, study PRJNA577476) | soil metagenome | isolation source: 100 cm soil or saprolite under grassland replicate 2 | place: USA:California | collected 2016-06-15 | reverse complement strand
CACGGTAGAAACGGATCGAGGGCTCGTTCCAGTCGAGCACGGACCACTCCAGACGGCCGCAGTTCCGCTCGACAGCCAGCCGGGCCAGGCGCGCCAGAAGTGCCTTGCCGTAGCCGCGGCCGCGCTCTTCGGGCACGACGAACAGGTCCTCCAGGTAGATGCCGGGCTTGCCCAGAAACGTCGAATAGCTGTGGAAGAAGAGCGCGAAGCCGACCGCCCGGTCGTCTACCTCCGCGATCACCACCTCGATGTAGCGTCGCTCGCCGAACAGGTGATCGCGGATCGCGTCTTCCGTCGCGGTCATCTCGTGGACCAGGCGCTCGTACTCGGCCAGGCCCCTAATGAGTCCAAAAATCGTCGGAACGTCGTCGGGGCGCGCGAAGCGGATCGTGCAGGCTGGTCGGGCCATCATCTCTCCCGGCTCGGCAAGGATACCTCGGGAATTCAGAATTGAGAATTTGAGAATTAAGAAACGACTGAGAAACTATCTCAGGTAGGCACGGGCTGTGCGGCCTCCCGTTGATAGCTCAGCCTATCGACCAGGGCCTCCGTGGTCCTGGCCCGGTCGTAGTGGATGGTGACCTCACCCCGTTCCCGCAGCCGAGCCAGGCCCGGCTGGGTCTAGAAGAAGTGGTTCCAGTCGTCCAAGATCACGATCTTCACGGCATGCCTCCCAGAGTAACGCGCGCGCCCCGTCGGCGCGAGCGGCCAGCAAGACACCGCTAGAGACTACCCACACGGGATGGGACGCTTGCGCCGAACCGGTTTCCTGGCAGAGCCAGGTGGCGTAGATCGCCTTACTGGATAACTTCGGTCGCCTGGAGGAGCACCGACTGGGGGAGGGTCAGTCCGAGGACCTGGGCGGCCTTGAGGTTGATCACGAGATCGAATTTGGTCGGCTGCTCGACGGGCAGGTCGGCCGGCTTCGTGCCCTTGAGGATCTTGTCCACGAAGGTGGCTGCGCGCCGGTAGAGCTCAGGGATATTCGCCGCGTAGGACATCAGGCCACCCGTTTCCACAAACTCCCGCCTTTGAAATATCGCCGGCATTCGCTGCGTCGCTGTGAAGTCGACGATCTGTTCCCAATACACCTCGATTAGGGGTTGCGCAAGCGTGAGCAGCGCGTCGGCACGATACTGGGTGATGGCTGAGAAGGCGCCTGCGAAGTCTGGATTGGGCTCTCGCACCTCCACGGACTGCACCTGTACCCCTAACGACCGAGCGGCGCTCTCCGTTTGTCTCCACTGGGGTGCGTGGCTTGGACTGCTGGGATCCCCGAGGACTGCCACGCGGGCAAGCTGGGGAACACTCTCCCTGAGGAGTTCCAGCCGCTTCGCCCCGAGCTCCGGTGCCAGGTTGCTTAACCCCGTGAGGTTGGCCCCAGGCCTCGCGAGACTCGCCACTAACCCAAGCGCAACCGGATCCGTCACATTCACCATAACAATGGGGATGAGCGTGGTGACCTGTTTGGCCGCCCTCGTTGCCGTCGCTCCCCCTACCACAATGACCTCAACGTCGCGTTCGGCGAGCTCGGTCACGAGGGCAGGATATCGCTCCGTCTTTCCCTCTCCATAGCGGTACTCGATGACCACACTTTGACCTTCCACGTACCCCAACTCGCTCAGACCGTGCCGGAAGGCCTCGATCAAGGCCGCATCCGAGGCAAGCGAGCCGGACGTGAGGAAACCGATCCTCGGGACCCGAACGGGCTGCTGGCCGGGCAATGGCAGCAGCCCGCATCCAGACAGCAGGCCGAGCCCGGCCAGGGCCAGGCTACCCCGGAGGAACCGGCGTCGTGTCACGGGGTCCACGGCCGCTACTATCGCGCGCCTCGAGTTGCGAGTCAAGCGTGAGCAGAGGCGTGCTTGCCCGTCACGGTTTGAACGGCGGCCGCGGCAACGAGCTTGAAAGCTACCTCAGGTAGGCGCGCCCCCTGCAGGGCACGTTGCAGGAAGGTGTGTGATGGGCGTCCGAAGAAGGCGCCCGAGCCACTGCCGGCTGCCAAGCTGGCGGCCGCCGGGTGGGCCTCCCGCTCACCATGCCCGATCGCAACCGCTAGGGGGACAGCCGAACTCGCATGGCGACAGTACTCGCGGCGCGCAACCCGGCCGACATCCGGGCCAGGGCCGACCGCGCAGTACCTGATCGGTCCGGAACTCCCGAAGCTGACCCGAGCCGCAGCGTAGGTTGACTCGTCAGTCGTCGAGGAGCGCCAGGTCGAGCTGGCGAAGGCGCGCGGGGTCGGCGACCAGCTCGATTTCGACGATCTTCCCACGCTTGATCGTGAAGCCGAATACGACACGCGGCCGTCCACGGGGAGCCCATACGGCTCCCACGGCTCCGTTCAGGAGCGCCGGTTGTGCGGCCCGGGCACGCCCTGAGAAGGTGTCGGCCACGGCCGCCGCGCCACGGACCTCCCTCGATGCGCCCGCGCGCACGGCTGCGCTGTCGGCTCGGAGCACGACGTCTGGGTCGAGCACCGCCAGAAGCGCATCGAAGTCACCGTTGCGCGAGGCAGCAAGGAAGGCGTCGACGACTTCTCGCTGGCGGGTGCGATCGGCGTCGGGAGCCGCGGCCGCTCCCTGCACTCGGCGGCGTGCGCGGCTCGCGAGCTGCCTTGCCGCGCTCGGGGAGCGGCCCACGATGGGAGCGATCTCGTCGAAGGGCACGGCGAACATATCGTGCAGCACGAACGCGACCCGCTCGGCCGGAGCCAGCGCTTCGAGAACCACGAGCAGCGCGAGACCGACCGAGTCGGCCAGCAGCACCTCGTGCTCGGGGTCGATCCCGTCCGCACTGCTCGCCTTCGGCTCAGGCACGTGCGCGCCCAGGGGCTCCTCGCGGCGTGACTTGCGCGAGCGCAGCATGTCGAGGCACACCCGCGCGACGACCGTCGTCAGCCATCCGCCCAGGTTCTCGACGCCGCGCGTGTCGGAGCGACTGAGCCGCAGCCAGGCTTCTTGGACGGCGTCGTCCGCTTCGCCCAGTGAGCCCAGCATCCGGTAGGCTACCGCCCGCAAGTGGGTCCTGTGGGCCTCGAACCGCTCGGCCAACCATTCGTGTTCGGCCATACGATCACATTCCCTCGACCAGTTCATGCGTCTTGGTGGGAAAGAGGACCCCAAGGGTACGGCTTTGCGGTCGCAGCGCCCACGAAGCGAGCGCGAGAACAGCCAAGAAGAGGGTCACGATGAGGTGAAACGCGTAAATGCCGTAATCGCCCGACGACGCGTGGGATACAGCCGCACCGGTCATGTTGAAGAAAATGCCGGCATACGCCCATTCCTTGAGCCGCGGAAAACCCGGGACGAGCAAGGCTATGCCTCCAAGCACCTTCCATAACCCAATGATCGTCAAGAAGTACACCGGGTAGCCAAGCAGCGTCACCGTCTCGAGAGTCCCCCACGAATGCGTCAGCTCTCCCACACCACCGCTCAACATCACGAAGGCGAGGATCGCGGTGGCCGCCCAATAGCCGATCACTTTCGTTTTCATGGTCGTGTCTCCTGATTGATGTTCGTTCTGTGCAAAGCATGCGAGCTGTTCGGCAAACCAACCCGAGCACCCGGTAGGTCACCGCCTGCAGGTGGGTCCGGTTGGCCGCGAATCGCTCCGCCAGGCATTCGTGCTCGTCCATCGGTCACATTCCCTCGTCGCGTTCCGTCATACTAGTGACGAACGAAACTCTGCCGATGTGACAAGGAGGCATAACGATGACCTGAACCGGGCGAAGCAGTTCTACAGCCAGGGTCTTGGCTGGCCGATCCAGCAGGAGCAGGGCCCGTGGGTTGCCTTCAGTCTTGGCGACGGCTCGTCCGCGCTGGGCCTCCTCCCGTGGGATGCGCTTGCCGACGACGCTGGCGTAGCCGCGGACGGGAGCGGTTTTCGCGGCATCACGTTCTCCTACATCGTCGGCTCCGAAGAGCGCGTCGATGCACTGTTGGCCGAAGCCGAACGCGCTGGCGGCAAGATTGCCAAGCCAGCCCAAAGCGCAGCGTGGGGTGGATACTTCGGCTACTTCACTGATCCAGACGGCTATCTCTGGAAGGTCGTCGCCGCGCCCGGCGCGCCGTGGGCCGCCGAATAGCCAGCCCTCGTTGCCGCCTGACCTTGGCGCCACAAGCCGCAAGCCAGATGAACCTGAAAGCCCCAAGGGAAGTCGACGGGACTCCCGCCTCGGTGCGATGATCCAAGGTGACGAAACCAACGGTGCGTCGCGCCAAGGGGAGGGAGTCCCGTGGATCGATTGTCCGAAGTCCTGGGGGAGCGCGTCCAGTCCCGCCTCGTATCTCTACTGTTGAAGGGTGCGCGCGAGGCGCACCGAAGATCCGAAGGAGACCGCACCCGATGCCCAGTCACAGGATAAGCACACGCGAGGAATGGCTCACAGCCCGACTTGACCTGCTCAAAGCTGAGAAGGACCTGACCCGCCGCAGCGACGAGCTCGCCCAGCAACGTCAGCGACTGCCGTGGGTGCCGATCGACAAGGACTACCGGTTCGACACCGAGAACGGCGAGGAGTCCCTACGCGACCTGTTCGGGAGCCGCTCCCAGTTGCTCGTATACCATTTCATGTTCGCTCCTGATTGGCCGGAGGGTTGCCCAAGCTGCTCGTCGGTTGCCGACGGGTTCGACGGGATCCGGGTCCACCTCGAGCATCACGACGTGGCGCTCACCGCGGTGTCACGCGCCCCCTTCGAGAAGCTGACCGCGTACAAGCAACGCATGGGCTGGAGCTTCCCGTGGGCGTCGTCATTCCACAGCGACTTCAACTTCGACTTCGGCGTCTCGTTCACCGAGGAGAGCGTCGCCCCCGGCGCGGAGTACAACTACCGGCGACTCGAGGGTCCCCAGCTCGACCCGCGGATGGTCCCCCACGAAGCCCACGGGCTGAGCACCTTCGCGCTCGACGAGGACGTCGTGTACCACACCTACTCCGCCTACGCCCGAGGCACCGACGTTCTGTGGGGGATGTGGCAGTGGCTCGACCGGGCGCCACTAGGACGCAACGAGGGGGACATGGCCTGGTTCCACCGCCACGACGAGTACGACGCCAACGTCCCGGGCTGATCCTTGCCCACATCGCCGGCATCCCGTCGAAGAGTGGTTGGCCCGTTTGTGTCCTGCGCTGGAGGGATGGCCCTCGCGGTCCGGGCCTCCCGCTCACCATGCCCGATCGCAACCCCGATGCGGACAGCCGAACTCGCATGGCGACAGCGCTCGCGGCGCAGAACCTGGCCGACATCCGGGCCAGGGACGACCGCGCAGTACCTGATCGGCCCGGAGCACCCGAAGCTGACCCGAGCCGCAGCGTAGCTTGGCTCGTCAGTCGTCGAGGACTGCCAGGTCGAGTTGGCGGAGGCGCGTGGGGTCGGCGAGCGCGTCGATGGCGACGATCTTCCCCCGCGTGACCGTGAAGCCCATGACCGAAACCGGCCGTCCACGCGGAGCCACGACGACGCCCGCGGCTCCGTTCACCAGGGCCGGTCGAACGAACGGGGAGAGCCGCGCGAAGGTGAGCGCCTGCGCGGCCACGGCTTGCGCACCGTGAACCACCACCGAGGCGCCCGGACGCACGACACCACCATCGGACCGCAGCACGACGTCCGGGTCGAGCACCGCGACAAGCGCGTCGAAGTCACCGTCGCGGGCGGCGGCGAAGAAGGCATCGACCACTTCTCGCTGGCGGCTGAGATCGGCGTCGGGAACCGTGGCTGCTCCCTGCACTCGGCGACGTGCCCGGCTCGCGAGCTGCCGTGCCGCGGTCGAGGAGCGCCCCACGATGGCAGCGATCTCGTCGAAAGGCACGCCGAACATGTCGTGCAGCACGAACGCGAGCCGCTCGGCCGGAGCCAGCGCTTCGAGAACCACGAGCAGCGCGAGACCGACCGAGTCGGCCAGGAGCGCTTCGTGCTCGGGGTCGACCCCGTCCTCGCGGCTCACGATCGGATCGGGCATATGCGCGCCCAGGGGCTCCTCGCGCCACGACCTGCGCGAGCGCAGCATGTTGAGGCACACCCGCGCGACGACCGTCGTCAGCCATCCGCCCAGGTTCTCGACGCCGCTCGTATCGGAGCGGCTGAGTCGGAGCCAGGCTTCCTGGACGGCGTCGTCCGCTTCGCTCAGCGAGCCGAGCATCCGGTAGGCCACCGCTCTCAGGTGGGTCCGGTGCTCCTCAAACCGTTCCGCCAGCCATTCGTGCTCGCCCATCGGTCACATTCCTTCGTCGCGTCGTGTCATAGCAGTAGACGGACGAAACCCAGTCGGTGTGACAGGGAGAAGGAGATCGACTATGGCACGCATTGCGACAGCATCGGCCCGCGACGCCGGGCAGGAAGTGGAGCTCGCGCTTCGTTTCACGCGCAGCAGCCTCGCGGAGCTCACCGGGCGCGAGACCGAGCGCATGATCGAGCCGCTGGAGCTGTACGCGCACGTGCCCGGGCTGCTGCGCGGCTACGGGATGCTCGAGCAGGCCACAGCGGAGCTGGATCGCGTGGACAAGCGCCTCAAGGCGCTGGCCGAGCTGAAGGCGGCCACGCTCACGCACTGTGAGTACTGCATAGACCTGGGCTCGCAGATCTCGCGCCGGTGGGGCCTGAGCGACGAGGAACTGTTGGCGCTGCCTTCCTATCGGACCAGCGCGCTCTTCACCGACCTTGAGAAGCTCGTGCTCGACTACGCGGTCGGCATGAGCCGCACGCCTGTGGAGGTGTCCGACGCGCTCTTCGCCGAGCTGCGGGAGCACTTCGACGATGCCCAGCTCGTGGAGCTTACGCACCTGATCGCGTTGGAGAACATGCGCGGTCGCTTCAACCTGGCGCTCGGTGTCGGCGCGGCGGGCTTCAGCGAAGGCATGGTGTGCGCGGTGCCTGCAAGCGTACCCGAATCGGCACCGGGAAGTGCGGCCACGAGCTAGCGGCGGAGAAGGCAGGCGAAACAGACGAGCGCCTCTGCGCATTATCGGCCTGGCGGGAGGCGCCCTACTTCACCGACGCCGAACGCGCCGTGCTGGCGCTCATCGAGGATCGTGCAGGTTGGTGTGGACATGAGCTCCTCGGCAAGCATAGTCGAAGGGGGCTAGGGGGTTAGGTTACGATGTCCCCGGGGCGGAAAGGAGCTTGGCGATGCCGCGGATGTCGGGCAAGCGCGGGCTAATGGAGCAGCTTGTGGCGGATGGCGTCCGCCACGTCTTCGGGAATCCCGGCACTACCGAGCAGGGCTTCATGGACATCCTGCAGGAATACCCGCAGGTCCAGTTCATGCTCGCGCTGCATGAAGGCGTGGCAGTGTCAATGGCGGATGCCTACGCGCGCCTCACGCGGCGGCCCGCTTTCGTCGAGGTCCACATCACTCCGGGCCTCGGTAACGCGCTGGGGATGATGCACAACGCGCGCGTCGGCCGCTCGCCGCTCGTGGTCTACGCGGGACAGTCCGACACCCGAGCCCTGTTTCAGGAGCCACATCTGACCGGGCCGTTGGTTGAGATGGCTCGCCCGGTCTGCAAGTGGGCGGCTCAGATCGACCATGCCTACGACGTTCCACGGGCGCTTCGGCGCGCGTTCAAGATCGCCGACGAGCCGCCCCAGGGGCCCGTGTTCCTGGCCTTGCCGATGAATGCCCTGGACGAGGAGGCTGAGATGGAGATCGTGCCGACCTCGTACACACGGTGGCGGGCGCGCCCAGACCGCGGCGGCCTGGCCGAAGCCGCCGAGTTGCTGCTGGCCGCCCAGCGGCCGATGCTGATGGTGGGCGACGGCGTCGCGCTGTCCGAGGCGCAGACCGAGGTCGTCGAGCTCGCCGAGCTGCTTGGGGCCCCAATCCTCCAGGGCTACGGGTCCGAGTTCAACGCGCCCGCCAGCCATCCGCTCAACCTTGGCACGGTCAACTTCGTGGCTCCCAAGGCGCTAAAGGCGCTGCTGGCCGAGTGCGACGCCCTGTTGGCGGTGGGGGCACCCATCTTTCAGTTCATCTTCCCCGACCCGGAGGGCGGCATGCTGCCGCCCGGCGCCAAGCTCGTCCAGATCGACGCAAACGCGTGGGACCTCAGCAAGAACGTGCCGGCCACCGTGGCGCTGCTGGCGGACCCTAAGGCCGCCCTGCGCGAGCTAGGCGAGCTACTCATGAGACGTCGCACGGCCAGCCAGGTCGCGGCAGCCGCAACGCGCGCGGCCGCCATCACCGAGCGGACTCGTGCCGCGCGCGAGCGCTACCGGACCCAGGCGCATCAGGGCTGGGACAACATCCCAATCTCTGGGCCACGCTTGATGCACGAGCTGCGTCAGGTGCTGCCCGAGAATGCGATGATCTTCGCCGAGGCGATCACCAACAGCCCCCACCTGGAGGCCGCGATCCAGCCTGACGCGCCGGGCCGCCTGCTGCGGGCGCGCGGCGGGGGGATCGGGCCCGGCCTGCCGGGCAGCCTTGGCGCGCAGCTAGCGCGGCCCGATCGTAAGGTGGTTGGCGTCTGCTCCGATGGGGCCGCCATGTATAGCATCACCGCCCTCTGGACCGCGGCCCACCACCGCATCCCGGTCACCTATGTGATGCTGAACAACGCCACCTATCGGATCCTCAAGCTGAACATGCTCGACTATCTTGGCGAGGCGGCGCGTGGCCGCCAGTTCGTGGAGATGGATCTGACCGACCCGGAGCTGCGGTTCGACCGCATCGCGGAGGCGATGGGAGTGCCCGCCCGACGCGTGAAACATCCGGATGATCTGGCGTCCACCTTGCGCGAAGCGATCGCGATGGATGGGCCTTCGCTCGTCGACGTGGTAATCGAAAGTCCGCTGCCCACGCCGTAGAGCCAGCTCGGGCGACTACGGGACCGGGGCTCGGCTCTCGCGACTGCCGAGGCCGGCCAGAACGCCCGTCGCAGCCCAGAGGCCAACCAGCAGCCAGTCGGGGATTCCCGTGTTGGTCTGGAAGAGGATCACGGCCAGCAGCACGCCCAGCGCGCCGAGGGTGATCTGCTTGCTCAGGGCTGGCCGACGAAGCTGCACGTCGAGCAGTAAGTTGGCGGCGACTCCGCCGCACACGCCGAGGAAATACACGACCGTGTAGGTCCACATGGGAGTAGGCAGTAGTGCGTAGTGGGTAGTGAGTAGCGACTGGCCGGCGGTCAGCATGCGCCGAGGTAGCCAGGCGCCAGGCACTACCGATTATGCTACGCACTACGCACTACGCACTACTCACTAGTCGCGTGACCGACACCGCACTCGTTACCGGAGGGGCCGGCTTTCTCGGCTCGCACGTCGTCGACGCGCTCGTCGCGCGCGGCCTCGATGTCGTTGTGCTGGACGACTTGAGTGGCGGGTTCCCGGATAACGTCAACCCGTCGGCCAGACTGGTGCGAGGCAGCATTCTCGATGTGGAGCTGGTCGACTCGCTCTTCAATGAGAACAGGATCCGCCGCGTCTATCACCTGGCCGCATACGCGGCGGAGGGGCTGAGCCACTTCATCCGCCGCTTCAACTATCAGAACAACCTGATCGGCAGCGTCAACCTGATCGACGCCTCGGTTAACCACGACGTCGAAAGTTTTGTGTTCACGTCCTCGATCGCCGTGTACGGCGTCAACCAGCTCCCCATGCGTGAGGAGCTGGTCCCCAGCCCAGAGGACCCGTACGGCATCGCCAAGCTGGCGGTGGAGCAAGACCTGCGCGCGAGCCGCCAGCTGTTCGGACTGAACTATGTGATCTTCAGGCCACCCGGCCGCTTATGGCGAGGTATTCAATGTCGGGGCAGACACGCCCTGTGACGTCAGTCGACTGGCTCGCCTGGTTGGCCAGGCGCTGGGCGTGGAGCCTGAGATCCGCCACTTGCCGCCGCGCAACGAAGTGCTGCACGCCTACTCCGCTCACGACAAGATACGGCGCTTCTTCGACTGCCCGCTCGAAACGCCGCTGGAAGAAGGGCTGCGGCGGATGGCCGCCTGGGCGCGCCAGGTGGGTGCGCGCCAGAGCGCACCTTTCGACAACATCGAGATCCGTCGCCACCTTCCCCCGGTCTGGTTGGACGAGTAGGGTTGGTAGTAGGCGCTTTAGCGCCCAAGCGCGCTGAAGCGCGCACTACGAGCAGGGCGGCGACCGGTTTGAGCGGCCAGAGGGCTCGCGGCTAAACTGCGGTCGAAGTCAACTAGCTCCCCCTTCCCTTTAGGGAAGGGGGCTGGGGGGTTAGGTAAGCCCCGGAAGGTAGACATGCCGCCGATCGAGGAGCTGCTGAGGTCCGTCGACCAGACACGGGATGAGATTATCCGTCTCCATCGGGACCTGGTCCGCATCCCCACGATCAACACGGGGCCTCGGCCGGACACGGGCAACGAGACGCCGGTTTGCGAGCTGCTGCGCGATAAGCTGGCCGAGGTTGGCATCGCGGCCGAGATCCATGAGTCCGCTCCCAACCGTGGCAACCTGGTCGCCAGCCTGCCCGGCCAGGGTAAGCGTCTCCTGTTCATGTCCCACACCGACGTCGTGCCAGTCGAGGACGAGACGCTGTGGGAGCATCCGCCGTTCTCCGCCACGCTCGACCGCGGCCGCGTTTACGGCCGAGGCGCGGACGACGACAAAGCCGATGTCTCGGCTCACTGCATGGCCCTGGTTCTGTTGAAGCGGGCCGGCGTGCGGTTGGGGGGTGAGGTGGTCTATCTGGCCGCGGCCGACGAGGAGTCTGGCGGCCGCTGGGGTGCTGGCTGGGTGGCCGATAACTATCCCGAGAAGGTCCGAGCCGACTTCGCGATCAACGAGGGTGGCGGCGTGCCGATCCATACCCCAAGCGGCGTGATCTACCCGATCCACACTGGGGAGAAGGGTCGGCTGGAGGCGCGGCTCATGAAGAAAGGTCGCTCCGGCCACGCCTCCCGACCGTGGGCGGCCGACAATCCGGTCCCGGCCATGGCGGAGGTGGTCCAGCGGATCATGGCCTACGAGCCCGAGATCGACGTCTCGCACCCTTTCTTCCGCGAAGTGCTCTAGGCGCTGGGTGTGGAGCATGCGCCTAACGCCGAGAACATCGACCGAATCTGTGACTCGCTCACCGATCAGCGAGCGCTGGCCACCACTCTCAAGGCAGCCTCGCGGATGACGATCACCCCGACAATGGTCGAGGCCGGGGTGAAGAGCAACAGCATCCCAGATCGCTGCCGGGTGGTGTGCGACGTGCGCGGCCTGCCGGGCCAGGATGATCGCTACCTGCGCCAGGAGCTGGAGCACATCACCGAGGGCCTTGGGACCGAGATCGAGATCGACTACACCGCCGTCTCGAACTCGTCGCCCAGCGACTCGCCGTTCGTCGAGCTGTGCCGGCAGTCGCTCGGTATGGCGCTCGGCGAGGAGTTCAGGCTGGTCCCGGCCCTCACGGTCGGTTTCACCGACTCGCGATTCGTTCGGCCCCTGGGCACCCAGGTGTATGGCTTCGCGCCGCACCATCCGACCGCCGAGCCGAACCGAACCGGCGTACACGGCAACAACGAGTTCATGGAGATCGAGAGCCTCCTGCTGCGCACGAAGAACGCCATCGCCCTGGCCTGCCTGACGCTAGGCATGAAGTGACTCTGCAAGTTGCCTACCTCGTCGTCACGGGCGCCAAGACCGCCACGCGGGCCCCGGAGCTGATCCGGGGCCTTGGCCAACTGGTCGGCGAGACGATCACGCTGATGACGCCAAACGCCACTCGGATCATCAGCCCGCGCGAGCTGTCGGACGTCGAGGGCAACCGGCTGGTCGAATCCTATTTCGACGCCGCCATCCTGCCGCGCCCGCCACGGGGTCTGGTCCTGGTCGCGCCCTGCAGCTTCAACTCGCTGAACAAGCTGGCGGCGGGAACCGCCGACAACCTGGCGCTTTCGTTAGCGTCCGAGGCGATCGGCCGCAAGACACCGGTTGTGGTAGCCGTCTCGGTCAACCAGCCATTGCTCGACCACCCGCGGACCGCCCAATCGTGCGCGACCCTGCGCGAGTGGGGCGTCTCGATCATCCCGCCCGAGGACCACGGCGAGGGCCCCGCCCTGGCGCCAACCGACGTCATCCTGGCCGAAGTCGAGCGCCGGCTGCTGGAGAGCTAAGCCGCGGACGGTTCGGGGCATGCCGCCACGCTGAGCCAGCGCCTGTCGGGCAGTACCGCGACCGTCAGGGTGCCGCCCCCCGTCGTCAGTACCGCGACCGTGAGGGAGCGGCTCTTTGGATAGACAAACGCCCGACCGGACGTAATCCAGTCTGGTCGGGCTGGGAGCGGGAGAAGGGAATCGAACCCTCACGTCTAGCTTGGGAAGCTAGCAGGCTGCCACTACATCACTCCCGCGAGCCGGAAATCAGTATAGGCAGGTCAGTCAGACGCCGTCAAACAGTCCGCTCTCCACGCTGCTTGCATGGCGGAGTGCGCTTGTCCAGTTCGGCGCGAGTCGAATCCAGGCTGGCGCGCAGGCGACCCACTCCCCGGCTGAGTAACGCCAATCGCCGTTGGGCCTCCCTCAGCTGAACCTCAAACGAACCAAACCGGGCTTCCATGTAGGCGGCGATGACACCCGGCCGTCTGAGCCTGCCTAGCTCGGCGGGATGGACCCGTACAGGGGGGCGAACGCCCATCGCGCGGTCCATAGCCCTGCCAGTGTAACTCCGAGCCCACTTCTGGCGGCTGGCACAGGTGACACAGGTTGGTCACGGACTGCTTCTAACGCAGCCGCGGGTTGGCCAACGGCTACTTCACCCCCCGAATCAGGCACTTGAAGTCGCTCCAGGAGTGGACCGTGCCGTCGGGCAAGAACTGGACCACATAGCGCTCGCGGAAGCGGCGCGGCGCGGAACGGAGGAACTCTTCGAGCGCGGCACGGCTGGCCGGCGTCATGCCGGACCGACCAGTCCAGTCGTCCCAGATGTGGGTGCGCTGGAACGTCTCGACGTGGTCGACAGTCCGCCCGGCCTCCGCCAGCATCCGCTTCCAGGCGGGCAGGGTGAGTGCACGGGCATGGGTCGGGTCGCGTCGGCGCTCCAGTTGGTCCAGCAGTTCGTCCAGCTCAGGATCGTTGTCGCCGATGCTGTCGATCATCACGAGCCGCCCAGCGGGCTTGAGGACGTTACTGGCCTCATGGGCGAAGCGGGCGGGCGCGGCGAAATGGTGCGATGCCATCCGACAGGTCACCAGGTCGAATGAGCCTGATGCGAGGGGACGCGTGGGCAGCCGGGCCGAACCGTGCCTTCACCCGCCGTTATGGGCGCGCCGGTTCACGGTCGGGCAGTCTCTCGCGGCCCGGCTCGAGAAACTCCAGACGGTTGCCGAACGGGTTGTCGGCGAAGAAGCGGCAAAAGCCGGGCAGCGGCAAGTCCTCGCGGGTGGGGACGCCCCGAGCTTCCAGACGCGCCCGCAGTTGATCCAGGCCGCTGACCAGCAGGGCCGGGTGTGCCTTTCAGCGGGCCGGAAGTCGGCCTCGACGCCCAGGTGGATCTCGAGTCCGCCCGCCTCACGGCCAAGCCGAAGCCAGACCCCGCCGCGGGCGGTCAGGTGCGACGGCTTGCTCACCTCGTCCAGGCCGAGGACCTTGCCGAAGAAGACTCGCGCCTCGTCCTCACGCCGGGCCGGCATGCCTAGCTGGACATGGTGGAGCGCCTCGATCGCGCTCGGACCAGCTTCGGTGTCCGTTCGGGCATCGGCCACGCCTCGCCCCTATACAGGTGCCTTGGCTAGCTCCGCCTTCAGGTAGTCGATGTTCTCGACCGTGCTCGGGTCGGCTCCGTTCAGCAGGGCCAGGTAGTACGTCACGAGGTCACCCAGGACCACCAGCGAGCAGACCTGAGCGAGCTCGCCCTGGCCTTCGGCGCGCAGCACGCGGTTGCGGACGCCCGCTCGACCGAGCAGGTCGGCCGTCACGCCCTCGCGGCGCCTGATCCTGGGGTCGTTAAGGGGGGACGAGAGGATCAGCACGACGATCCGTTCGGCCAACTCGGCTGGATACTCGTAGCCGAGCACGGCGTTGTGGTTCAGCTCGGGAAGCTGCTCGAAAAACGCCCACTGCTTGGCGTTCTCGTTGATTTGGCCCTTCCAGCGGCGGGCCACCTCTGCCAGGATCCCGCCACCGTAGATGACAGGCAGGCTGCCGTGGAGCGCCGTGGCAAGCTCTTTGGCTGGGTTCGCGGAGGTCGGCTTCTCCGGCCCGCACTCGGCCGCCTTCGCCCGGATCGCGGCCAGCGCCTCCTCCATCTTCAGCGTGCTGGCCTCCAGATACTCCAGCCTGGCCAGCAGGCCCAGGATCAGGAACAGCGAGTATCCGAGCGCCGCCCGCGGCTGGGCGGAATAGCTGAAATGCAGGAGTGGAAGACCACGTTCGGCTGCCAGCTCGGCCAGGCGGCCGCCGGTCGAGACGGCGATGACGCGAGCCCCCGCCGCGAGGGCCTGTTCGGTAGCGCTCAGCGTCTCCTCGGTGTCGCCGGAATAGCTCGACGCGATGGCGAGGGTATCGGGCCCGACAAAGGCCGGCAGCTCGTACTCGCGGCAGACGAGGATTGGGACCGCCGCGCGGCGGGACACCAGAGTCCGGACCAGGTCGCCGCCGATCGCCGACCCGCCCATCCCAAGGACCACGACCTGGCGCGCGGCACCGTACTCGGCCGGAGCCTCGAAGGTCGTGGCGAGCCGCCAGGCGTCCTCGGCCTGGCGGTCCATCTCTAGTACGCGCGAGAGCATGCCCGAGCGATCGAGCTCAGCATAGGTGGATGGCTGGTCCAGGTCGACCATCAAGCTGCGCCTCGGCGACAGTGTAACCGGCCGACAGACGGCCGACGACGGACGACAGGGGCGGTCGCCCGTGGTCGGTCGTCTATCGTCCTCGACCTCATGGATCACGACGCGTCTGGCCTTCAGCTCGAAACGGGGCAGGCTGCCCGGTGCCACCGGCTGGCAGGTCAGACGGAGGCCGATCGAGCGCCGAATCTCCTCGGCGATCGCCCGCGCGGCTGACTCGCGTGCTTCGTCCGAGCTGACCGAGGCGTCGAGCTCGATCTGAATCAGCAAGTCAGTCAGGCCCCCCGTGCGAGTCGCGTCGACGCGAAACTCGGCCACCCGCTGGTCACGGCGGATGAGGTCCTCCAGGCTGGACGGGAATACGTTGACTCCGCGGACGACCAGCATGTCGTCGCGGCGGCCAACGACCCCACCCCGCGCGCGGACGTAGGTCCGCCCGCACTCACACTGCTCGGAGTCCAGCTCGACCAGGTCGCCGGTCCGGTAGCGGATGATCGGCATGCCCCAGCGGCCGAGATTGGTGACGACAAGCTCACCACGCTGGCCGGACGGCAGCGGCTGCCCGCTGATCGGATCGATCACCTCGAAGATGAACTCGCCTTCGTTCAGATGAATGCCGCCTGGCTCGGCCCAACACTCCCAGCCCATGTGGCCGGCCTCGGTCATGCCGCAGGTGTCCATACATCTGGCGCCGAACTGCTCCTCGATCCGCCGCTTGGTGCTGGGTACGCTTGCGCCCGGCTCGCCGCCGTGGAGGGTAATGCGGATCGGGCTGTCCCTCAGGTCGATGCCCTGCTCGGCGGCCACTTCGGCGACTCGAAGCGCGTAGGTAGGGGTGCAGGCCAGGGCAGTTACCTCGTTGTCCAGCATCACCGCGATGCGCTGGTCGGTGTGCAGTCCTCCACCGGGGACCGACAGCGCCCCGAGAGCGTGGGCGCCCTGCCAGCAGCCCCAGAACGCCAGAAACGGCCCGAACCCGAACGCGTAGAAGATGCGGTCCGAGGCAGTGACGCCCGCCGCGAGCAGTCCGACGTGCCACAAGCGTCCGATCCACTCGAGACTCTCGGCCGTATCAAGCCAACGGAGCGGCCTGCCAGTCGTGCCCGAGGTCTGAAACAGCCGAACGTAGGCTTCGAGCGGCTCGCTCAGGTTGGTGCCGAAGGGCGGATTGGCCGTCTGGTCCTGGACCAGCTCCTGCTTGGTAGTGAACGGCAGTCGGGCCAGGTCTTCAAGCGATCGCAGCTCGTGACTCGACTCGAGCCCCGCGTCTCGAAGCCTAGCGCTGTAGAAGGGGTTCTTGTCCAGCACGTGGCGCAGACCCTCGCGCAGTCGCCCTAGCTGATGGGCCGTCAAGCGCTCTCGGTCGGCTGTCTCGAGTGACTCGTCGAGGAACAACCCAACCCCCTAAACTAACCCCCTTCCCTAAAGCGAAGGGGAGACTGTTTCAACTAGCTCCCCCTTCCCTTCAGGGAAGGGGGCTGGGGGGTTAGGTTCTGCCACGACCCCTTCAGGGAAGGGGGCTGGGGGGTTAGGTCGACTAACACAAATCCATCCTCGATCCGCCGTTGGACACCGCCGGGCAATTCGGCCTGGCGGCGCGGCGAGCGCTGCAGGCGCTCGTAGTCGGCGCCGACCGGGCAGACCTGGACGCAGGCCTGGCAGGCCGTGAAGACTCCCTGTCGCAGGTAGCTCATCGCCTGCCAGAGCTGGGCGGTCGTCCGGCTCTCGATCAGCGTCCGACGCTCGAGGGCAGAGGGCGCCGCGATGATCTCGCCGAGGTGGTCGATGAACGCTTCGGGGCCGTGCGGCTGGGAGGAGCGCGCACAGGCCCTGGCGTCCAGGCCGCGGTACTCAGACAGCGGCGCTCCACGTTTGGCGCGACGAGGGATCGCGTCCTCAGGACAGATCGCCGCGCAGCGCCCACACTCCTCGAGTCCCAAGCACAGCTCGGCGGGCAGCGGTTGGCCCGGCTCGAGCTGCAGGTCAGTCAAGACGCCGGCCAGGAAGATACGCGGCCCGAATTCGGGTGTGAGCAGCATCTCGTTCAGCCCGAGCGTTCCGAGCCCGGCCGCGACGGCCGCGCAGCGGAGCATCGAGGAGCCCTGGCCGGCGGGGCAGAGGTCGAGCGAGCCGCCCGCCTCTGCGCGGAAGTCGAGCAGCGAGCTGGAGACGACGACCGCGAGGTGGCCCTGCGCCTCTAGGAAGTAGGCCAGGTCGCGCGCGCCACGGGTCGCCTCGCCGGCCAGGCGGCCGCTGGCATACTGGCGTTCGACCGAGTCGTCGGCACCGATTACGCCCAGATTGATCCGCTTGGCCAGCACGATCACCGTTTGCAGCTCGGCGGCGGTAACGTTCAACCGCTGTATGACGGGAAGATGCCGGTCGACAGCTCGCGGCGTGGTGAACCCGACCAGATCGATGCCGGCCGCGTACGCGGCGGCGCGGACCTCGTCGACGCCGATGGTCGAGGCTATGGTGTACGGGCGAAGCATTCTTACTCCGACGATTCAGCCTCCGTGGAAGCACGCTTCGCGCCTACCAACGTCTGGAACGTCCGGTCGTAGGCATACTCGGGCTTGCGGTCTTCGGGCGGGCCGGTCCAGACGACGCCGATGGTGGTATCCGTCTTGACGTGCTTGATGGTGCCGCGCGGCAGGTCGTTCTGGCGGTAGGGCACCCGCATCAGGCGGCGGTAGTCCGGGCCGACCGGGCAAACGTACCAGCACTCGAAGCAGGCCGCGAACGCGCCGACCTTGTTGTTCATCGACTGCCAGAAGTCGCGCATGAACTTGTTGTCTACGATCGCCCGCGGCGAGATTGGCTTCTGGGACGACAGGAGCGTCTCGGCATTGAGGTGGAGCGGTCTGATGCCGATCCGCTCGGCTCCCAGGGCGCAGCGGCGCTTGTTCAGGCCGCGGTACTCACGCACGGAGGAACCGCGGGCGCCCTCGGTCGGGATCGCGTCGGTCGAGCAGGTGACCGCGCAGCGGCCGCACTGAAGCCCGGGGCATAGGTCCTCGGCCAGGGGCGGGTCGGGCTCCAGTACGGCCTCGGTCATCACTACGCCTAGATAGACGCGCGGCCCGTACTCCGGCGTGAGCAGGTTCAGCTCCAGCCCAGCCGTGCCGATCCCGGCCGCTTCAGCCACCCACTTGAAGTCGAGCGTGCCCATCGGCTTGCGTGGATCGAGGTCCATCCAGGCCGACTCGGGTGGGACCGGGATGGTCAGGTGGCCGCGCTCCTCGAGCCAACCGGCGATCTCGTCGGACAGGCGGTCGACCTCCTCCATGCACAGGTGGGAGTTGAACGACTGGAGCGGCACGCTAGCGGTGGTCAGGCTGCCGGTCAGCATGTGGCGCGCGAAGACGACCAGGCTCTCCATCCCGCTCGAGGTCGTAGATGGCTTCTGGAGGTTCGGCACGCTCCTTTCGAACTCGCCGGCCGCGCAGACGCCGATCGTGTCGGCTCCGCGCCCGCGAGCGTATGCGAACAGCTCTTGCTTCAGACTCGAGCGTGTGGTGACGGCCATATCAGCTCGATTCAGGTCGTGACGGCGCGGCGGACGGTCGGGCCGACCCAGGTAACCTGGACGGTGTCGCCCACTAGTCGGTGCTCGACTCCGTTCGGCAGGTCGTCCTGGCGGTGGGGGGACGCCTGCAGGCGAACATAATCTTCGCCGACCGGACACACATCGAGACAGGCCGAGCAGCCGGTGAACGCCCCCTCCTTGAGCTGGGCCATCTCCTGCCAGAGCTCGCCCGTCAAGCGGTTCCTGACGAGCTGGACCTGCTCGAGCCGATTGGGCGCCTCGGCCACGCTGGTGAGATGCCGCACGAAGGTGGCCACGCCCATCGGCTGGGAAGAGCGCGCGCAGGCTGGGCTATCGAGCCCGCGTATGGAGCTGAGCGGCGCGCCATGGAGCGCGCTCAATGGGATCGCCTGCTCGGGGCAGACGGCCGCGCAGCGCCCACACGCCTCGAGGCCCAAGCACAGCTCCTGGGCCAGGGGCTGGTCTGGCTCCAGGTCCACGTCGGTCAGCAAGCCACCGAGGTAGAGGCGAGGCCCGTAGCGGGGAGTGAGCAGCATCTCGTTAAGCCCGAGTGTGCCAAGCCCAGCCACCACAGCGGCCTGCCGCAGGGCGAACGACCCCTGGCCGGCCGGGGTCAGCTCCAGGGGGCCGCCGGCCGAGAAATCGATCGCCAGCGATGAGACGGGAAAGGCGAGCACACCACGTCGCTCGAGGACTTGTGAGAGGTCGGCGATCTGTTCGTCGAGCCACTTGTGGAGCCTCCCGGCCGTGAACTGCTTGGTGCCGGGATGGCGGGCGGCTGAGACGCCCCGGAACATCGGCCGCCCCAGCGCCACCACCGTTGGGAGCTGGGCCGAGATTCGGCCAAGTCGGCGCTCCGGTGCGAGTAGCCGGTCGACGTCCGCGACTCGCGCCACGCCGACCGGATCGAAGCCGCGCTCTCGGGCCAGAGCGACCAGCTCCTCTTTGGTTGGCAGGGTGGGCGGACTGGCTGCCTGCACGGGCGGGGTCTTCTCCTGGTCGTAGAGTCTATCAAACGCCGCCACGGGTCGACGTCGCGACGGGCCCACGTCGCCGGCGTGAGGCGTGCCTCAGCCGCCACCCACCACGGGCTGCCCGGCTTTGAAGACCGCCACAACGTCCCTCAAATTACGAATGTCGTCCAGCGGGTTCGACTCGACGACGAGAATGTCGGCCTGCTTGCCGGGCTCGAGCGTGCCCACACGGTCGAGCACGCCGCACGCCTCGGCAGCTATCCGCGTGCAGGCCTGAAGCGCCTGCATGGCGCTCATTCCGCCGGCCACGCCGACCTCCAGACCCTGATAGAGCTTGCCGAACTCAATGTCGAACGGCCCAGCGTCCGAGCTGATCACCAGCCTCGACAGCATCCCCAGCTCCAGGAAACGGCGGACGTGATCGGCTCGTGCTTCCATCGCCCTCTGGCCACGCTCGAAGCGCGCCTGCTCCTCGGGGCTGAGCTGGTCGCCTCGCTCGCGCTTGTCTCGCATTTCGCGGAAGGCGACGTAGCCGCTCCCGGGCAGCGTCAGGCTGGCGAAGAGGCCCGAGTCAGCCAGCCGCTTCGCCACCTCGCCGTCCCAACGGTCCCGGTAGGCAGGCCCCTCGGCGACGTGCTGGATCAGGTCGGCCGGCTCGTTGAACTCGGCGTGCTCGATGCAGTCCAGCTCGGCCTCGACGGCGTTAGCGATCGCCCGCGTGGCGCGGCAGTGGGCCGTGGTCAGGCGTCCGTAGGAGTGCGCGGAGTCGACCGCGGACCGAAGCTCCGTCGCGGTGTACGAAGGCAGACCGGGATTGGTGCCGGCCGTGCCGCCGCCGCTGGCCATGATCTTGATATGGTCGGCGCCCTCCTGGACCAGCTTGCGGACCTGGCGGCGGATCTGCTCCTCGCCGTCGGCCGTCCCGCCGCACCAGTGGAAGTGCCCGCCCGTCGACGTGATTGGGCGGCCGGAGATCAGCATCCGCGGTCCGACGACCAGGCCGCGGTCCATCGCCTCGCGGACCGCGAACATGATGCGGTGGCGGGCGCCGTTGTCGCGCAGGGTGGTGACGCCAGAGCGCAGCATGACCTGGGCGTTGTGGACGGCGACGACAGCCATGAATTCGTCGGAGCCGAGGACCTCCTGCTCGTAGGTCAGCCCGGCCCCAAGCAGGGTAAGGTGGCAGTGGGCGTCGACGAGCCCGGGCAGCACCGTCTGACTGCTGAAGTCGTGGACGATGGCATCGCGCGCGAGCGCCTCGTTCCATGGCTGGATGCTTGCGACCCTGGAGCCCTCCAGCACCAGCGCAACGTTCGTTTGGGGCTCTGTTCCCGTCGCGGAGATCAGCGTTCCCGCGCGGAGCATCGTGCTGGTTGGCGTGGTAGTCATGTCTGGCCTCCGAGAGGGCCGCTGAGTCAGGTCCTCAATACTCGCCCCGCCAGCGCGCCGGTGTGCTCGCTGCCGTCGACGGCCACGCGGCCGTTGACGACCACCATGCGGACACCTTCAGGGTACTGATGGGGGTCCTCGAATGTGGCCCTCTCGCGCACCGTGGCCGGGTCGAATAGGACCAGGTCGGCGCGTTTGCCCACCTCGATCGTGCCGCGGTCGGCCAGGCCCAGCTTGGCGGCTGGGCGGCCGGACATCTTGCGGATCGCCTCGTCCCAGCTCAGAACCCCCTCCTCGCGGACGTATTGGCCAAGGATTCGGACGAACGTGCCGTATGTCCGAGGGTGTGGTTTCCCCTCCTGGGTCTTAGCGCCAATGACCAGACTGCGCGAGTCTGAGCCTACCATCATCAATGGGTGCCTCATGACCGTCTTGACGTCGTCCTCGCTGATTGAGAAGAAGATCGCCCCGACCTCGCAATCTGAGGCGAGCAGGACGTCGACGACCGTCTCGGCCGGGTCCGCGTTGCGCTCGGCAGCGATCTGGGCGATCGTCTTGCCGTCCAACGAGCGGTCGCCACGGCAGTCAGCGATCAAGATCTCGTCCCAGTCCATGCCGCGCCGAAACCCGGCGGCCTGGTCGCTGCGCAGTTCGTCCAGGAGGCGCGACCGCTCGGCTGGGTCGCGCAGGCGGGCGGTGAGGGCCGGGACACCGCCCTCGTGAGCCCAGGGTGGCAGGAGCGCCCCCAGGCCGGTGCTCGAGGCTCGATACGGGTACTGATCGAAGTCGACCGCCAGCCCCTCGGCGTTGGCGGCCTCGATCAGCTCGAGGCTGTCGTTGACCAGTCCCCAGGCATGGCGCGTGGCGGCCTTGTGGTGCGATATCTCGACCGACGCACCCGACTCCCGCCCGATTCGGATCGCCTCCTGGACCGAGTCGAGCAGTCGAACGCCCTCGTTCCGCATGTGAGTGGCGTAGATCTTCCGAGCCGCGCCGACCTCTTTGCTAAGCTCGACGATCTCCTCCGTCTCGGCGTAGCAGCCGGGCGGGTAGATGAGTCCGGTCGACAGGCCTATCGCTCCGCCGTCGAGCGACTCGGCCACGTGCCGACGCATGGCCGCTAGCTCGCCGGCGTCCGGAGCCCGCATCGCGTAGCCCATGACCGCCTTGCGCACCGTGCCGTGGCCGACGAGCGCCACCACGTTGATGCCGACCCCGCTGTCCGCGAGCGCGTCGAGGTACTCGCCCATTGTCCGCCACGAGGGTTGAAGACCGTACCGTCCCAGGCGGGCCGTCTCCTCGTCGGCGACCGGGCCGATGCAGGGCGCCGGCGAGTTGCCACAGTTGCCGATCAGCTCCGTCGTGACCCCCTGGCGCACCTTGCTCTGCGCGCTGGGGTCGATCAGGAGGGTCCGATCGGAATGGGTGTGCATGTCGATGAAGCCGGGCGCGAGCATCAGTCCGCTGGCGTCGACGACCCGGCCGGCGTGGTCGCGGTCCACCGCGCCGATGCCGACGATAGTGTCGCCCTTGACCGCGACGTCGGCCTTTCGGGCGGGCGCCCCAGTCCCGTCGACGACCGTCGCGCTCACAAAGATCAGGTCCGGACTGTCGGCCATTTCAGCCCTCAGCTATCAGCCCTCAGCTATCGGCCATCAGCGGCGTCGCGGCTGCTGACGGCTGATACCTGATTGCTGACCGCTCCGCGAGCGCGTCGTAGCACGCGCGGCCCAAGCGGCCGATGAGCTGCGCGGCAGCCGCGAAGCCCGGCGTCCCATCCGCCAGCTCACGCGGGACCTGATCGGTATACGCCGTGAGGATGAAGAGCGGCCGGTCGTCTTTGTATACGATGCCGGCGTCGTGGTAGCCGCGGGCCCCGGTGCCAGTCTTGTGGGCGACCTTGGTAGCGAGCGGCAGCAGGGACGGCAGGCGGGTGCGCAGTTTCTGCCAGCTCAGGATGTCGATGGGCAAGATGAGCTCGAGCAGCAAGCCGACGTCATTCGGTGTCGTGGTCGTGACCGCGTCGACCGGATGATCGGGATCCAGATTTCGGGGCGGAATGCCAAAGCGGTGGGCCGTGCCCAGCATTCCGATCGACCGACACAGCGCGTTGATCTCGTCCAGCCCGACCATCTCCACAACCGTGCCGGTGCACGTGTTGTCGCTGACGATGATCATCATCACCAGGATGTCTTTGAACGGGATCGTGAAGCCCGGGGTGAGGTGCTGAAACGTGCCGGAGTCGTTGTCCTGATACTTGGCCTGGATGATGACCGGCTGGCCGAGCGAGAGCCTGCCCTCGTTGACGGCCTTGAGCGCGGCCATCATGATCGAGATCTTGCGCGTGCTGGCCGAGGGGACCACCACGGCGCCGTCTCGGTCCGCGTGCTCGCCGCTGGTCAGGTCCTTCAGATACCAGGCCGTTGTGAACGGCTCGGCGTCGCAGAGGCTGTTCAGATGATGGACGAGGTCTTGCATCGCGTGCCTCCCTGCCTAGCTCTGACTCACGTAGGAAAGGTCGAAGCTGGAGCTGCTGTCGGGCCCCCGTACGGCACTCCGGCTCAAGCGGTCGTCGCTCGTTTGGGAGCTGGCACGTCCACCAGTGCGAGCAGGGGGCTGACGTCGTCAGGGATTGGCTCACCGTCCTCCAGCAGACCACGTAGATGGAGCTGGATAGCGTCGCGGACGTTGGCGAGCGCCTCGTCGACCGTTCTACCCTGGCTGAAGCACCCGGGCAAGGCAGGCACACTGACGCTGTAGCCGCCCTCTTCGGGTTCGGGTTCAAGGATGACCGTGTAGTGTCGCATAAGCCGCTCCTAGAGCAATCTGCGAAATTCCTCGGCGGACAGGTTGGCTTGTCTCAGGATGCGCGACAGTAGGCGAGGTCCGATGATCTGCCGAGCGTGGAACGGAACCGTGATCTTGCCAGGCTTTGCGGGGTGCTTCAGCTGCACGTGGCTTCCCTCTTGCGCTGAATACTGCCATCCGTCCCTGCGAAGGGCGCGGAGTACCTCAGCCGCCCTGAGTCGCGGTAGCCTCGGCAAACCTGCTCCCGATCGTAAGGATTATGGAGGCAACCCAGCACAGGAAGCCTCTCCGCCGAGGGTCGCGAAGCTGGCCTCGCTCACCTCATCCGTCCGCTGTCCGCGCCCTACCATCGGCTTGGCACAGTAGCTCACCTCGGCGAGGGATTACCAGAGGTGTCCGGGCGGGGCGGCGGCCGCTAGAATCGGTGTAGGGAGCCTGGCGGTGCGACTCTGGGACAGGCTGAAGTCAGCTTTGGCGGGAACTGGCCGCTCGGGCGACTCGGACCGAGGTGGTCTGTATCTGTACGTTCGGTGCGCGCGCTGCCACGACGTGGTGCGGGTCCGCATCAACATGGCGAATGATCTTCAGCAGGAGTTTGCGGAGGGCGAAGGGGTATCAGGCTACTCGCTCCGCAAGGGAGTTGTGGACGTCAAGTGTTTCCGGCCCATCGAAGTCAACATGAGCTTCGACAACCGCCGACGCGAGCTCTCGCGCGGGATCGAGGGCGGAGAGTTCATAACCCGCGAAGAGTTCGAAGAAGCCCGGGCGCAGGCCGGAGGCGGGCAGCCATAGACATCGGTCCGACGGGGCGGCGCGCTTGATCAACATGGCCACTGGGAGACATGAGCGCATCATCCCTGATTCGCGCCGCGCCCTGGCGCGACTGATTAGTGAGGTGGAGCGAGGTGGGCCGAGTGCCGACCAGCTCATGCGTCGACTTGGGGCACAGCCCGCCAGGAGCTGGGTGGTGGGGGTTACGGGGCCGCCGGGCTCCGGCAAGAGCACCCTGGTCGACTGCCTGACCTCCGTAGCCCGTGCTGAGGGGCTGAGCGTGGGGATCGTGGCGGTGGACCCCACAAGCCCGTTTTCGGGCGGCGCGATCCTGGGTGACCGCGTCCGAATGCTCGGCCACAGTGGCGACCCGGGCGTCTTCATTCGCAGCATGGCTGCCCGAGACAGCCTGGGCGGCCTCGCGCCCGGCAGTCGCGACGTAGTGCGTGTCCTCGACGCATACGGTTTTGACCTGGTGATCCTCGAGACAGTGGGGGTTGGCCAGACGGAGTTGGATGTGGTCAGGGTCGCGGACAGCGTCGTCGTCGTGGCCGTGCCCGGCCTTGGCGACGCCGTCCAGGCCCTTAAGGCTGGCATTCTCGAGATCGCCGACCTCATCGTCGTCAATATGGCCGATCGACCTGGAGCCGACCGAACGGTCGCCGAGCTGGAAGCGATGCTACACATCGGCCCGAGCCAGACGTGGACACCACCGGTCTTGCAGACAGTCGCCACAGAGGAGCGCGGCATCGCGGAGGTCTGGGACGCGCTGCAGGGTCACAGGCGACAGCTCGAGCAGAGCGGCGACCTGGTGGAACGGCGTCGACAGCGCGTCGAGACTGAAGTGATCGAGCTGGTCGAGCGCGAGCTGCGGCGACGGATCACCCGGCAGATTCGAGTCGACGGTCGGTTGGCTCAAGTTTTGGACGACGCCAGGAACGAGCGACTAGATCCTCACACCGCCGCGGCGCGAATCATCGACCGCGTAGTCGGTAGGCAGTAAACCGTAGGCGGGGGTAGACTCTGTCCTACTGCCTACTGCCCACTGCCTACTGCCTACTGCCCACTGCCCACTGCCCACTGCCCACTGCCACTGCCCACTAGAATGCCCATCCTGCCGTATCTCGGGACCTTGCCGACGCTGGCCGACGACGTGATGGTCGATGCCGAGGGTTTCGTCATCGGCAAGGTCGTGATGGGACCGGGTGGTCGAGTGGGACCCCGGGCGGTTGTTCGCGGCGACCAGAGCCACATCCAGATCGGGCGACGCTTCAAGCTCGGAGCCTCGGCGACCGTGCATGTCGACGTCGGTTACCCGACTATCATTGGCGACGACGTCGTGATCGAGGAGCGCGCGGTGGTCCACGCCTGTACGATGGCTGACGCGGTGCTGGTGGAGCGTGAGGCGACCGTCCTGTCGCACAGCGTGATCGGGGAGGGGTCGATAATCCAGGCCGGCAGCCTGGTGCCAGAGGGCCGCGAGATTCCGGCCCGTTCCGTCGTGGCGGGCACCCCTGGCCGCGTGATCCGCCAGACGACCGACGAGGAGGTGGCCGCGATTCGGCAGCGGGCGTCATCTCCGAAGAGGTCGGTTTGACCGAGGTCTTGCCAGACATCCACCTGCTGCGGCTGCCGCTGACGGGCAGCCCGCTCAGGTTCGTCAATGGCTACTTACTCAAAGCCGATCAGGGTTGGGCGCTGGTCGACTGCGGGTGGAACATGCCAGACGTGCTCGAGGCGCTCCAGGCCCAGCTCGGCGAGCTTGGGGTGGCGCTTGGGGACGTCCGATCACTGGTCATCACCCACTATCACTCCGATCACTACGGCCTGGCCGGCACTCTGGTCGGCCTTACCCGCGCCCGAATGATGATGCACCGCCTGGACTGGTTGTTCATCAAGACCGAGCTGGCCGACTTCGACGCGGCGATCGACCGCCTCGATGACTGGCTGCGTCGCAACGGGGCGCCGGCCCAGATGCTCAACTCCGAGCGAGGGCGGGCGGAGGAGATGTTCCGCCGCTACACGCTCCACCAGCCGGACGAGCAGCTCGAGGATGGGCATCGCTTGCGAGTTGGGCGGCATGAATTTCGAGTCGTCTGGACGCCCGGACACACCGGCGGGCACATCTGTCTGTATGACGGTGAACGCCAGGTGCTGCTTTCGGGCGACCATGTGCTCGATCCGATCACCCCAAACGTGAGCCTGAATCGATCGAACGTTGGCAACCCGCTCGGCGAGTATCTCGAATCGCTCCGCAAGGTCGGCGAGCTGGAGGCGGACCTCGTTCTACCGGCCCACGGCGAGCCGTTTCATGGCCTGAGGCGGCGCGTCGGCGAGCTGCTCGCCCACCACGACCAGCGCGAGCATGAGGTGCTCGAAGCGCTCGCCCGCGGCGCTTCGACGGCGACGGAGGTGGCGTTCGCGCTGAGCTGGACCCGACGACGCACGCGGCTGGCTGAGCTGCCGCTGGGCCAGCAGCGGATGGCGTTGACCGAGACGATGGCCCACCTCGAAGAGCTGCGGTCTCGCGGCCTGGCTCGCCGGGGACGTCGCGGTGACGTGATCGTCTACGAACTAGCTGCGGCGGATTGACAGCCTACAATTAGGCATTCGCGTGGGTAACCCCGGGCCGGGTTTTGGGGGCAGTTCCGCATGGCTTGGGCGGGTTTGCGCCCTTTTACGTGGCTGGCCACCGCGCTCGTCGCGGCGGTCGGGGTCGTAGCCGGACCGTCGAGTGTCGCCGCTCAACCTGCCGATCAGATCACGCCTCTGGGACCCGACACGGGCCGCGGCGTAGACCGCTACCAGATGGTGGTCGGACCCGGCGGCTCGTTCTGGGAGTTGGGTGTGAGCCACTTGCCGCTGCTCGCGCTCGAGCAGGGCGACCTCAAGGCGGTCACTCTGATCGAGCAGGCCTGGCGCGCCCAGTACCCGGGGCGCACTCCCAACGACGTTCGGCCCGACGATAGTTTCGTCCTGGAGGTCCCGAATGGAACGTTCGTCGCCCGAAGCCAGGTTCGCCAGAGTGACCGGCTGATCTTCGATTCGTTTGGGGGGGATCAGCTGACGACGTTCCCACGTGATCCAGTTATCGCCTACCGCCTCCGGAGAGCCGGCCTCGAAGGCCGGGCCGAGGTGCTGATCAACGGGGGGCAGGCTTCCGCCGTCGAGGAGGCCAGGAGAATCTACGACGTGGACCCGCCAGACTTCCTGCAAGTCAGGACGGTTCGCGGCGCTCTCCAGGAGCGCACCACGAAGATCACGTTGGACTTGACCAAGAAGTATCTGGATGATTTCCGAAACTACCGCGATCGCGCCGCTCGAGTTGAGAGGACGCCGGACGGCCTGACCGCGTATGCGTTCGACCGGACCGACCAGGACAACCCGTTGGTTCGCGTCGAGGATGCCATTGGCGACGAGACCGATCCGGGCAATTTCCCGCGTCTGTGCCGGATTGCCTTCTACCGCGATGGCACGGTCCGCAGATATCTGATCACGGAGTCGGGCGATTCGCTAGCCACCCTCAGCCGCCCGGACAATGCCGCCTGGACGAAAGTTCTGCCGTCTTGGCAAGAGTGGCTGCCGGGCCAGGCCGAAGCGCTGCCCCCGTTCACGCCGGCGATTAGCAGCGCCGGAGTCCTGCTGCCCGGGCGAATCCTGGTAATCGCGTACCGCCCCCGTTCGAGCCAGGCCTCACCACAGCCGACGCGGACCGCCGCCGGCGGCTCGAGCCTCGACTGTCTGGGCGTGCCGCTGGGTCTGCTGCTGGTGGCCGGGCTTGCCTTCGGCATGCGCAGGTCGGTGGCGTCCGACTGAGGGAGGCCAAATTGAGGCCTGCTATACTGGCGCGCGTGCCGCCGAGCGTGAGCTTCAACAACTCAAGACGCCGTTTGATCCAAACAGCCGCGGCCGTCGTGGCCGGTTTAGCGCTCGCGCCCCGATCCCTCATCGCGGAGGCCTTGCAACCGGTCTTCGATGCTGACATCGGGCTGGACCCGGGCCACAGTCGCGTCGATGTGGGGGCGAGTGGCGCTGGAGTGGGCGAGTACCAGCACACCCTGGACGTGGCGCTGCGGATCAGGCCGCTGCTCGAGGACGCCGGCCTGCGAGTCAACCTCAGCCGGAACGACGATCAGCCCCTGACCGCGATGTCACATCCCAACCTCACCGAGCGGACTCGGATCGAACAGGCCGCCAGGATCGAGGCGGTCGGGAAGGTGCGGGTGTACGTGTCCATTCACTTCAACGCCGGCGCCGACGCCCGCCTGAGCGGGACAGAGAGCTACTTCAACACGGACAACGCTGCGCCTGAGAGCTTGCGATTGGCCCAGGCGGTGCAGCGCAACGTGGTTGGGTCGTTGCGGGAGCTGGGCCATCCGGTCGTGGACCGTGGCGTCAAGGAGGACCTGCTGGCCGGGAAGCCCTACGGCCACTTCTTCAGCCTGCGCGGGGGCATGCCAAGCGCGCTCGTCGAAGGCCTCTTCCTGAGCAATCCGGTCGAGGCGGCGCTGCTGTTGAGAGAGGAGACCCGCCAGGCGGTGGCACGCGGCTACGTGGGCGGCATATTGGAGTACTTCGCCGTCGTCACCTCGGCCTCGGCGACCCCGTAGAGGCGCAGCTTCCAGACCACGGCCATCGCTTCCAGCACGATCCACGGCGACATCTTCGACTTGCCGACCCGCCTGTCGACAAACACGATCGGCACCTCTGTGATGCGGAAGCCAAGCCTGTGGCAGCGGTAGTTGACTTCTACCTGGAAGGCGTATCCGTTGGAGTGAATCGAGTCGAGCTCCAGCCGCCGCAAGACGTAGCTGGAGAAGCACTTGAACCCGCTCGTAAGGTCGTTGACGGGAATGGCCAGGATGAGCTTGGCATACATCGAGCCACCCCGGCTCACGAACGTGCGGAGCATTGACCAGTTCCTGGTCCCGCCACCACCGACCCAGCGCGACCCGACGGCTACGTCACCAGCGATGGCGGCCGCCAACAGGCGAGGGAGATCGGCCGGATCGTGTGAGAAGTCGGCGTCCATCTCGAAGACATAGTCGAAGCCGTGCTCGAGCGCCCACTTGAAGCCCGCGACGTAGGCGGTGCCCAGGCCTCGCTTGCCGCCCCGATGCAGGACCCCGAAACGCGGCTCCACGTCGGCCAGCTCGTCGGCGAGCTCGCCAGTACCGTCAGGGGAGTTGTCGTCCACCACGAGGACGTTAAACTCCGGGCCCTGGCCGAGGATGGCGGGCAGGAGCTGCGGGAGGTTCTCCCGCTCGTTGAAGGTTGGGACGATCACCAGAGCTTTCATGCGCGCAACGTCGACCTGCCGAAATGCTACACGGTCTAAAGGAAGCGCAGAAAGGCTAGGCCCGTCCGCCGAAGCGGACGGGCCTGACCGGTGGGCGCCTGGTGTTCGTCAGGCGACGCTCGCGCGCCGAGCGTTCTCCTGCTCGGACTCGCGGAGCTTAGCCTCCTCCGGCTCTGAGAGCACGTGCCCGCATTGCAAGCAACTGACGTACCGAGCCGCGGCGGCGTGGAGGCCGATCGCAGGCTCCTCGTAGAGGTCGCCGTGGCACTTCGGGCAGCCTTTGAGCCACATCATCGTAGACTCTCCCTGAACGAGATTGGCCCGGCCCCGCCGGGACAGCGGCGGCGCCAATACTACCACAACATCACAAAGTTGTCACGTAATTGCTCAGCTTGTCGTGGCAAAGGTCTGACGCGGAGGGCAGCGAGGGCTGCAGCGATGCCGGCCCGAGCGGCCGGCCGCCGGCGTTGAACGGCCGGGTCGGCGGCCCTATACTGGGCCCATCCAGTCACCCGCCAAGCGGGTAAGGACGGCGAGCGATGCGGTGTTCGGCCTGCGGCACGGAGAACCCCGCGACGGCGAAGTTCTGCGAGGAGTGCGGAACCGCCGGTCGGGCTCGTCTCTTACAGAACTCACACCCTCAGATCATCGAGGAACTCTGACGCCGGAGCGACGCTGGTTACCAACAGGTGATCGCGGGCACGGGTGCAGGCAACGTACAGTAGATGCCGCTCGGTGTTGTAGACCTCCTCGAGATCCGCCTCGTCTGCAACCGATTCGATTCGCTCCTGCAGGGGGACGACCTCGTCATCGCAGGCCATCACGACGACGGCCCGAAACTCGAGGCCCTTGGCGAGATGCATCGTGCTGATCGAAACGGACCCGCTCGTCGAAGCCATGGTCTCGTCGAGGACTCTGAAGGGAAGCCCGGCCTTCTGTACTGCGGCGCGTCCTCTTGGGACCTCGGCATGAGATCGCACGAACAGGCCCACCTCGTGTGGCTTCACGCCCTCGGCCACGCGATCGGCGAGCCAGCCGCTGACCGTCTCGATCTCATCGTCGGGAGCGTCCAGGACTCGCACGACCGGGTCCGGTCCATTGAACACCGAGATCGTGCCACGGCGTTCTTCCGTGTTGCCGTCAACGTCGGTGAGCTCCGGCCC
>WNGA01002070.1_pt1 | contig 30697 bp, 33 predicted proteins | sample 5400061 | NCBI WGS metagenome assembly WNGA01 (sample SAMN13153366, study PRJNA577476) | soil metagenome | isolation source: 100 cm soil or saprolite under grassland replicate 2 | place: USA:California | collected 2016-06-15 | reverse complement strand
GGGCTGGCGCCCGCTTCGAGGCCGGCAAGCTGATCGAACGACCCGACGAGACCCCGGACAAGGAGGCCGGCAAAGGAGTCGACAAGGTCGCCGCGTGATCATGCTCTCACCGGCGATCCACAGAATTTGACGATTCCTCCGCTGCGCGCGAGAGGAAGCACAATATGGATCACCAAGAGCTTCGGCGGCGGTTTGCGACGCTGACTACTGCCCATCTGGCGGATGCATGCATTCGCGCGCAGATCCCGGTGCGCTGTGCGCCCGCACTCTTGCATGCTGTAACACCTGGTAGCTGCCTAGCTGGGCGTGCGTCTCCTGCTCGACATGTCGGTAGCGTCGATATTTTCCTGGAGGCGCTCGAAAAGGCTGCGCCTGGCCACGTGTTGGTGGTCGACAATGGCGGACGACTCGATGAAGCGTGCGTCGGCGATCTTGTGGCTCTCGAGGCTCGGGCTGCTGAGCTGGACGGAATAGTGATCTGGGGGCTGCATCGCGACACAGCTGACATACGAGCGATTGGGTTGCCGGTCTTCAGCCTGGGAGCGATCCCAACTGGCCCTCAACGCCTCGATATCCGTCCCCAAGACGCGTTGGAGTCCGCCACTGTGGGAGATTGGACGGTGGGTCGTGAGGACTTGGTCTTGGGCGATGACGATGGCGTGCTCTTTGTGTCAGCCACCCGCGCTGTGAACATCTTCACGCTTGCGGAGACGATCCGCGACACCGAGCGACACCAAGCCGAACGGATCCGTGCAGGTGTCTCCCTGCGCAGTCAGGTGCAGTTCGACACCTACCTTGCTCAGCGCCAACAGACGCCTTCCCTGAGTTTCCGCGATCACCTGCGAGCCGTGGGCGGGGCCATTGAGGAATAACCTGGCATCTCATGGTGAAAGACCTACGGTGCCAGCTTGTGCGGTCACCGGTGCGCACCGCTGAAGCGGGTACGGGCGCCATGCGCCGGCAGGCGCTTGCCGGTGACGCGCCGGCCGCGATGACCCGAGCCTTCGACCCAGGCGGTGGTTGCCGGCACATCCTTCCTACGGCAATGGCAAAGGAGGCAGCCCTGGTGAAAACACTGGAGATCATCAACCTCCGCCAACCAAGCGAGGTGCGCGAGTTCCCCTATGGGCAGCTCGAACTGTTCCACATCGCCGGCCAGGTCATCGGGCGCGCGACCTACCAGCCGGGCTGGCGCTGGACCGAGCACGTCGGCCCGACGGCGGGTACCAAGCTGTGCGAGGTCGCGCACCTCGGCCTGGTCGTCAGTGGTCGTGCGGCCGTGCGGATGGCCGACGGGACCGAGCGGGTGATAGGGTCCGGCGACTTGTTCGCGATCCCGCCTGGCCACGACAGTTGGGTGGTCGGCGACGAGCCGTACACCTCCCTCCACCTGCTCGGCGCCGACTCCTACACCCTCCCCGCCACGAGCTAAGAGCCCTATGCATTCAAGAGAAGTTGGGTCCTGCACCAGGGCAGCCAGTCGAGGTTGAACGCCGCGATCGGACCGGCTCGCCGTGTTGCAGGCAAGATCAGAAACAGGTTGGTCCAGTGGAAGGCCTGGCCGATCATCGGTCCTGCTCGGCGGCCGTCTTGAGCGCGGTGAGCCAATGCTTGATGGCGGCCTGCAGCTTGGCGCTGTTGTAGAACAGCACCAGCAGCGGCCCGGCCATCGATTCCTCGCACCGCACCCGCGTGCCGCCGCCGTCGGTGGCTTCCAGCAGGTGGCGGTGGACGACCTTGAACCCCGAGGACACGCCGGTCCAGGCGAGCTCCCTGTCGGGGTCGACGACGGCGAAGCGGGACTTGATGTGGGTCCTGCCGTTGCTCCAGGTGAATGTCGCTCCAGGTGAATGGGGTGTCGGTGGTCACTGCGGCGTCCAGGCGAATGTCGTGGATGGCAGGATCGAAGCTCGGCCAGCCTGGGGGGTTGCTGAGCAGCTCCCAGACCCGCTGGACCAGGGCGTCGATGCGCTCCTGCTTGGCGTAGTCCTGTGGGCGGAGGAGACCGGCGAGGAGGGCGGGCATGGGCACCTGGCAGCTCCTACCAGACCATCTGGTGGTTGTAGAGCCACCGCTGATCGAAGTCGCTCAGGGAAGGGATGTCGTCGGGGTCAGGTGGGAATCCCGCACCGGGGACGTGGACGCTGTTGGCTTCGCCGGTCACGACGACGATCCGCTGGCGGCTCGGGTGGCACATGGTGTAGCGCCCGCATTGCGGGCAGGCCCATTCCACCGTTCCGTCAGATCGATCTGCCTGATGAACCATGCGATGAACCGACTTCATCGGCACGGTGACACTCGCTCCTTTCTTCTATGGGCACTTTGTGATCTGGTTCACATGCTAGGCGACTGTAATGACGAACGTGTTTCATCGCCGCAAGCATCAAGTGAACCTTCCGAGCGGGGACGCCAAGGCCTCGTCGGGTGGGAGGCGGAAACCGGCGGATGTTGCCCGCCATTCGGCGTGAGCGTGTAGGCGTCATTGCTGGTGAGCGTGTTGGGAGGTGTCCCACCGATTCCAGTGCACGACCTCTTCCAACGGCTTGCGTGCGGCGGGCTTGAACGTGGTCCCCAACGTATAGGCGACCGGGATGAGCCCGACCTGCATGACCTCCGCATACGGCACACCAAGCACCTGCGCTGCCCCCCGCTCGTAGCCGAGATGGAGAGTTGTCAGCACGGTCCCCAAACCACGTGACCGCGCGGCAAGCATGAAGCTCCAGACCGCGGGCCAGATCCCACCCCAGTGAGCGGCCTGCTCGATGGCCGGCAGATTCTCGGCGCGGCCCTCGACACAGGGAACCGGGCGGCTGAACCTGGTCCCTCCCCACGGCCGGTTGCAACGCAATAGCAGTCCTCGCGGGCCTGGGTCGCGCCGAGCAGCGGCATGGTTGCGCACGATACAAGACCGACACGCGCCATCATCCGCGGCCCCTCTACGTAACGGCCCAATGGCTGCTACCTCGAGCTGGCCCGGACTGCCGCGTCCGCCAGCGCGCGGACGCCGGCCACGACAGCCGGTCGGTGGTCAACTGCGGCCATCGCGACTGCGCCATCGAGCAGTACTTGGAGCTCGGCAGCCAGGCCAGATGGCTCGTGCGCGCCCGCACTCTTGGCCAGGTCCTCCAGAAGCCGGCGCAGAGCCATCCGATGCTCGGCGATCACTGCTTGGGCAGGATGGTCAGGGTTGCCGTAGAGGCTGGTCGCTACATTGGCGATGAACGAGCCCCGAAACCCCTCACTGGCGAACCACTGGTCGAGCGCGTCCCACGGGACCGCCAGGCGCACCTCGGGTTCCTCGCGGTCGACCCGGTCCTGCAGCCACCGCAGCCACTCGGCACTCCACTGCGCAAGGGCGGCGGCCACCAGCTTGTCCTTGCTGCCAAAGTGCCGGTAGAGGGTCGTAGGAGTCACGTCAGCTCCGGCGATGATGCGGTTGATGCCGACCTGGATGCCCTCCTCATAGAAGAGCGTAGTCGCCGCATTGAGAATCCGGTCACGAGGACCGCCGTTCGTCGTGGCTGGTCTCGGCATGGGAACCTCCGCTTAGCTATCCTCATAGTGGTGAGAGCATTCTCTCTCGCACCGACTGAGCATGCAAGAATGAACATTGCAAGTTTGCAGATCTGGCTTGCGGTCCTTGGTCCTCAGGCTCCACGCTTGACAAGTGGCGACACTGGCAGCCCTCGCCAAGAGGAGACGTACGGTGACGGCTCGATCTGGCCCAACACTCCGGCGCCGGCGCCTAGGAGGGGAGCTACGCCGACTCCGGGAGGACGCGGCGCTCACCATCCAGCAAGTCGCAAGACGCCTGGAGTGCTCTGAGTCGAAGATCTCCAGAATCGAGACCGGCCACGTCAGCGCAACCCCACGTGACGTCCGAGACATGCTCGGACTCTATGGAGTCGATGACGAGCGGCGGGACGCACTGATCCGGTTGGCTCGGGAGGTCCGTCAACGAGGATGGTGGACCAGTTACGCCGACGTGCCCAATGGAATACGCGCCTACGCAAGCCTGGAGGTCACCGCAGAATCGATCCACACCTACATGTCGCTGGTCGTTCCCGCGCTACTCCAAACCCGGGAATACGCTCGAGCAGTTATTCGCGCCATACTCCCAGATCTACTTCCTGAGGAGATCGAGCGCCGAGTCGAGCTTCGCATGGAGCGGCAGTTTATTCTTGAGCAAGGCGACCCGCCCACGCTCTGGGCGGTCCTCGATGAAGCGATGGTCCGTCGTCACGTTGGCTCGGTTGCGGTCATGTCCGCTCAACTCCACAAGCTCACCGAAGCCGCCGCATTGCCCACCGTGACACTCCAAGTGCTACCGATCGCAGCTGGCGAGCATGCCGGCATGGACGGCCCATTCACCATCGTCGGATATGCAGAACCGGCCAAACCCGATTTCGTAGTCCTCGACAGCGTCATGGGGGAGCTGTACCTCGAGACCGCTGAAGAACTCCAGCGATACCGCCGAGTGTTCCAACTCCTAAGTACCGCAGCCCACCCGCCCGACGATTCGATTGCCTTCATTCGCAAACTAACAATGGAGCTAGAGAAGCTCCGGCCGAACGAGAAGGTAGTCAGGGCAGATCGAACTGTCCGTCGCGAACCCCGTCGATGAATGCTCGCCACTCCACAGGCGTGAAGGTAAGCGCTTGACCCTGCCGGTCCTTTGAGTCGCGGATCGCGACCAGCCCGTCCAGAAACGCGATCTCGACACAGCCGTTGACGGAACTGTAGGTACTCTTTCGCCAGACCGCGCCAACCAGGTCAGACATGTCCCACCTTCCCATACTCGATCAACCTGCGATGGCCATCCGGTAACCACGCTCTTGAGCCTTTCTGCGCCCAAGGCACGTGTTGCGAGTTGCACCGCTGGACGTAAGGGCCTGGCGTGGCGGACGCAGCCTCGCTGATATTTGTCGCGGGTGTCAAAATAATGGCAAAAAGCCCCATTGCCGCAGTCGTCGACATCGTCGCGGACACAACGAGCATGCCGATCGACCCGCCCGTCTTCTGCATCGGCGCGCGCAGCGTGGCCTTGAATCGGCGCCTCGCGTGCAGTTCGGCGGGTGCGGAAGTCGTGGTCACTAGCGGACGACACTACTACTGAGGCCATGCCTGCGGGCATCTGCCGCATTGCACTGACGTGAGGAGGAGACGATGCCCGAAGCCGACCGGCTCGCCGTACTCGAGCAGTTCAACCGGGCGTGGAACGAGCACGATCTGGACGCCGCGCTCGCCCTGGTCACCGACGACTGCGTCTTCGACAACACCGCCCCGGCCCCCGACGGCGAGCGCTTCCAGGGCAAGGCGGCCATCCGCGCCGCCTGGAAGCCAGTGTTCGACGACCCCCGCAGCCACTTCGAGGTCGAGGAGGTCTTTGCCGGCGGCGACCGTGTGGTCCAGCGCTGGCGCTACTCGTGGGGCAGCGGCCATGTCCGCGGGGTCGACCTGCTCCGCTTCCACGGCGGCAAGGTCGCCGAGAAGCTGTCCTACGTCAAGGGCTGACCTGTCGCCGCGCGCAACAGCCCCTCTGGTGCCGGCGGAACGATTCCCATGCGACACAGTCATTCGAACGCACAGCTTGGCCATGCTGCTCGGGCCCATGACTGGCGATCATCAGCGACCTCGGCCACTGGGCCGTCAGTGATACCAGGTCGTTTCGCCTATGTGCCGGGCAGGAGCCTGACGGCGTAGCCGAAGTCGGCGATCCGCGTGCCTGCCGCATACAGCGCACGGAGGGCTTCACGGGAAGTGACATCGCGTTCGTAGGAGAGCCGGGCGACGGCGCCGGCGATCTGCGGGGCGGCGAACGAGGTGCCGGTCCACACCGCCCATGGATCGGGTCCGAAGTGGTCGGGGTACGGGTCGATCTCCGGGGACTCATCACCTTCGACGTAGGTGGACATCTGGCCTTCGGCGATGGTGGAGAAGTCGACCCAGAACCCCCGGCTCGACCATGCTGACGGCCTGCCGTCGGCGGTCAGCCCCGCCACGGAGACGACCCGCCGAAAGGCCGCCGGCCAGCACGGACGCGTGCTGCCGAAGTTGCCCGCGGCAGCGACGACGAGCACGTCGCGATGCGTTGCCTGCTCGATCTCGCTGATGATCTCCAGGGCGACCTCGATGGCCACCGGAGGCTGGTCGTCGATTGTCTGCGCGCCCAGCGAGAGGTTGAGGATGTCCGCGCCCTCCCGCACGGCCTGGATCATGGCGCAGGCGACGTCCACCTCGCTGCCGATGCCGTCGCTGTCCAGCGCGCGGTACACGCTGATGTCGGCTCGGTGCGCCACCTGCTGGACGATGCCGGCGGCGAAAGTGCCGTGACCCGCGCCGAAGTCGAGGTGGCCGTCCCCGTGTCCGGGAAGGGCGTCGAGCGGGTCGATGTTGTCGTTGCGAGGGACGCTGTTCAGCCACCCGTCCGAGCGCGGCCCCTCGACGATGCCTGTGTCGATGACGGCGACCTTGACCTGCCTCGACTGCGTCTGTATCGACTGCGGGAACGGCCGGGCTCCGGCGGACGGCTCGGGCCCACCGAGTCCCTTGGCGATCGGGCCGAGCGGCGTGATGTGGTTCACCGACGCCGCGATGCCTTCCCGCCGCAGGAGGCGAGCGATGTCGTCCAGCCGCGTGGCGGGGATCTCGGGGTTGGCGAGCCGCACGACGCGGCCCTCCAGGCACTCGATCGGCGACGTCTCGAACTTGTACCGGTCGAGGAACTGCTCCACCCGGGGGTCGCGCATCGCTTCGGCGCGTACCAGCAGCTCACCCCAGACGACCAGGGTCTCGAAGCCCCGGCGGCTCGGGATGGAGCCGATTCGCCGCGGGTCGACGTCCCGTTCCTGCTGCCGTTGCTGGAGAAGGGCGATCAGCTCACGCCGGAAAGCGCGATCATTCGGCCGCCTCACCAGGTCGGAGACCTGGCGGCAGACTTCGCGCTGGTCCCGGGCCCGTTGCTCGGCGGACCTCCCGTCCGGGTAATCCTCCCCACACGGATTGCGAAGATTCCAATCCCGCTCCGTCATCTGGTTCCTCCTCCTGGTGCATGCGGTTATTCTTCAGGGGCGATGCGGACTTTCCGACCAGCGGGCCGTCATGGAGTATGAGCCCGATTACGATCTTCTGATACGTGCTTCGGCCGCGTACAAAGGCGCCGTCGCCAATCCAGTGGAGTTTCGCCCGGTCGCTTCCCGCCTGGTCGCCGAGGCGCGACGGACGAGCCACGCGGAGGCCCTCGTGGTCGCGCTGCGGGCCGAAGCCTGGTGCGAGCGGGCCCGCCTGGGGAACGGCCGGGCGAAGCAGCTGCTCGACGAGGCAGGACGGGTCGCTCGGCGGCACCGCCTCGACGGCCGCCTTGGCGAGGTCCTGGTCACCCGGGCAGCGGTGAGCCTCGAGCTGGGACGGATGGCTGCTGCACAGCGCGACCTCGACCGCGCTGCCACCCTGGTGCGAGATGAGGGATCGGCCGAGCTGGGCCTGCAGCAGGCGGCGCTCTTTCAGAACATCGGGCGAATGTCGGATGCGGCCGCGGTGTACCGGCGCGTGCTGGCGGCCCCCGACGCCCCGATCGACGTCAGGGCCAAGGTCGCCAACAACCTGGCGCTCGTCGAGACGCAGCGCGGGCACCACCAGGCCGCACTCGGCCACCTGGACGAGGCGGCCAGGCTGGCCAGCGAGGTCGGCCCGGCGCTCGTGGCGATCGTCGCGGAGAGCCGCGCCTGGGTGGTCGTGCAGACCGGGAGGCTCAGCGAGAGCCTCGGCCTGTTCGACGCGGCGGCCCGCCTGTACGAGGCTGCCGGGCTGCCGCTCGGGGAGCACTACCTCGAGCTGGTCGACGCGCTGGTGGACCTCCGACTGCTCCCAGAGGCCAACGAGATGGCCCACCGCGCCGTCCAGCAGTTCCAGGCGCACGGCGTGCTGCTCATGGGGGCCGAGGCGCAGCTACGGGCCGCCCGGCTTGCCCTGCTGATCGGGGACCATCCGGGAGCGATCGCCGCCGCGGCGCTGGCCACCAGCAGCCTGCGGCGCCAGCGTCGAACGGCATGGACGGCGATGGCGGTGGTCATCGCCGTCGAGGCTCGCACTCGCATCGGCGAGGTCTCGGCCACCCACCTGGGAGCGGTCCGGCGTGCCGCCGCCGCGCTCGAGCGACTCGGCATCGTGTCGAGCGCCGTCCAAGCGCAGCTCACGGCGGGTCGCGCCGCCACGGCACTGGGCAAGACCGCGGTGGCGCGCAACAGCCTGCACCGGGCGCACGAGCTCGCTCGTCGCACTCCCGTGCTCGTCCGCCTGAGGGGCCGTGTCGCCGCCGCCCTGGCGGCGCAACTGCTCCACGACGACCGCGGCGTCCTCTACCATTGCCGCGCCGGCGTCAACGACCTGACGCGGCATCGAGCCGCGCTGCCGTCGATGGAGCTGCGCGCCCTGGCGTCCGGGCATGGTGCGGAGCTGGGCCGGGTGGGCCTGGAGGTCCTGCTCCGCAAAGGATCGGCGCTGTTGGTCCTCGACTGGATGGAGCGGACGCGCGCGGCGGCACTGTACGCCATCGAGCCAGCGGCCACCGAAGGGATCGAGGAGGAGCTTGCGGCGCTGCGAGCCGTCCACGCCGAGCTCGTCCAGGCCCGGCGTGAGTGGGGAACCGAGCCGCCGGAGCTGCTCGCCAGGCAGACCGCGATCGAGAGCCGGGTGCGCCGGGCGAGCTGGGTGCGGCAAGGATCAGCAATGGCGGGGAGCACGGCGATGGCCGCCGCCGAGCTGCGGGACCAGCTCGACGGGCAGGTGCTGGTCGAGTACAGCATCCTCGACGGTCGGCTGTCCGCGGTGGTCCTGGAGGCGGGGCGGGCCCGGCTGGCGCGGCTGGGCCCACTGCGAGACGTGCGCTACGAGGCCGACGCGCTCTCCTTCGCCCTGCGGCGGCTGACACGGCCGGGCTCATCAGCGGCCCTGGCGAGCGCGCGCGCCAGCGCGGAGGCCGGGCTGCACCGGCTGGCCGAGCTGCTGGTGCGGCCCCTCGCGCTGCCGGACGACGCCAGGCTGGTGATCGTCCCCGTCGGTCACCTGCAGGGTCTCCCGTGGTCGGCGCTGCACCCGGGCCCGGTGTCGGTCGCGCCGTCGGCGTCGTTCTGGGTCCGCACCCGTCAGCGACGCGCGCTGAGCGGCGGAGACATCGTCCTGGTGGCCGGCCCGGAGCTGCCAGGTGCCACTGCCGAGATCGAGACGCTCCGGAGGATGCACCACCGACCGGTGGTGCTCGTGCCCCCTTTGAGCACTGTCAGCGCCGTGGCGAGCGCGCTGGACGGTGCGGCGCTGGCGCACCTGGCCTGCCACGGCCGCCTGCGCTCCGACAACCCGACGTTCTCGTCCCTGCTGCTCAGCGACGGCCTGCTCACAGTCCACGAGCTCGATCTGCGGGGCATCGCGCCGCAGCGGATGATCCTGGCGGCATGCGACTCCGGCGCCGGGGTCAGCTACGAGGGAGACGAGATGCTCGGCTTCGTGAGCGCGCTGATGGCCCGCGGCACGGCGGGCCTGATCGCAAGCGTGGTCATGGTCCCCGACCTGGAGGCGGTCCCACTGATGCGCTGCCTGCACGCGCTCGTGCTTCGAGGCGCCACGCTCGCCGAGGCGCTGTGGGCGGCGCGAGCCACGATCGACCGGGACGACCCATGCGCCTTCGTTACCTGGTGCGCGTTCACGGCCTTCGGCGGCGCCTGAGGCGGGGCTCACCGTGCGCGCTCGCCGAGCCGCTGCACTGGCCGCTGTATCAACAGCGGTGCACTCGACTCTCATAGCCGTGGGCGCGGCCGTCGGAACGCGTGTGAGCGGGAGGAGCCGTGATGAATGCGGCGAAAAACGGGCCAGATACAGGTATCAGGGAGGGTCAGGTGCTCACAGCGTGACCCAGTCCGTCACCACGGAGTCGCCCGCTTCGGTGCCCGCCAGGTGGCACTGCAGCGAGCTGAGCCCAGCGGGGAGATCATCGGCCCTGAAGCGGCCGAGCTCGTCAGCCTCGACCTCGACTGTGCTCCCCTGGTGGTGGCGGACCGTCACCAGGGCCTGCTGGGCGGGAACGAGCTGGCCGATCAGCCGTCGGCGCCCCCCAACTCCAGTGACCTCGACCTCGACCGTGAGGCCGGGGGCTTCGAAGGTGAGCAGTCGAGGACTCTCCGAGGCGCGCACGACAGCCATCGCGGGGTCGTCGGCCGAGTCGTAGGCGAGCGCCGCGAGATCCGCGTCGATCGTTCTCCAGGCGAAGCTATCGAGACCGCTCCGGAGCACCTCCGGGGGCACGGGATCGGCCTCGGCGATGACCGCGCGCAACTCCTGCAAAAGCCAATCGTGCTCGTCGCTTCCGGGTTCCTGCTCCGGGCCGATGGTGCCGTCGTCGTCGATCACGTCTCGAGTCTCCCGTCAAACGCTTTTCTTGGAGAGCCGCTCACTCAGAGAAAGATACGTCTGATCCTAGTTTGCGGCGAAGCTGCTCCAGGCAGCGCGCGCGGGTCGGGCCGATACTGCCGATCGGCATGCCGAATGCCTCGGCCACTTGCTCGTAGCTCAGCGTCGGATAGGCCAGGAACAGCGCACGCAGCAACTCCTGGCAGCGAGACCCGAGCTCCCGGAACGCCCGCCACAGCAGCGCCGCCCGCTCGCTCTTGGTGACCAGCGACTCCGGTAACGGACCGTCGGGTCCGCCGCGTTCGAGCCTGCTCTCGTCGTCGGTAGCGATCTCGCGATTCGACGCCCGCAGCAGGTGCAGGCACTCCCGCCTGGCCGTGGTCACCAGCCACGCGCCCACCCGACTCGGATCCTTCAGGCGCCCGAGATGCTCGACCAGCCGCAACCAGGTGACCTGCGTCACGTCAGCCGAGTCTGCCCTGCCCAGCCCGTACGAGCCAGCGATCGACCAGACCAGACCGCTGAAGTGCTTGACCAGCGTCTCCCAGGCATGGCCATTGCCGCCAGCCGCGGCCTCGACCAGCGAGCTGAACTCCTCAGCGTCCATGCACTCGACGGTTCCCCGAACGCTGTCCCTCCGGGTGAACCTATCACAGGGGTCTGTCGAGCGAACGGTGTAACTGGTGTGGATAGGGCTGCCTCCTGGTGGCGCTGAGGCGGCCGTCGAAGGTGATGTCGAAGGCATTCAGGGCAGCCTTCCAGCGGTTATGGCGTCTGGCAGGCCGCCAGGCGAGCCGGCGGTCAGCTCAGGGCGGCGCGGGCTGCGAGGCTGCGGTGGGTCGCCCGGCTGACAAGGACGAGCCGGGTGAGGCTGGCGGCTGCGGCTAGGCCGGCCGGGGCCCAGGCGAGCGCGGCGGGGGCGATGAGAGCCTGGCCGGTGAGCATGGCCAGCATGGCCAGGTCGACGACGACCGCGGCGATCCCGGCCGCGGCCGCGGCGGCGGGGGCGAGGGTCGGGCGGGTGGGCAGCCAGCGGCTGGCCCGGCCGGTGGCGGCGAGGACCAGCAGTAGGGCCGGCATGGCGGCGAGGACGGCCGCGCCGGCCAGGAGCAGTCCGACCCAGACGCCGGTCAGCTCGTGCCGCCAGGGTGGGACCTGGCTGGCGGCCAGGGCGCCGAGCCACAGCGCGCCGACCAGCGGGCCGGTGCGGATCAGGGTCAGTGCCCTGCGGCGGGCCTGCGCGCCGAGCAGCTCGGGGGCGAACGCGTGGGCGAGGGTGGGCGGGTCGCCGAACTCGGCGATGGCGGCCCGTGCTGCTGCGGCTGGCGGCCGGCCGCCAGCGAGATGGGCCTGGGTAGCGTCGAGGAGCCCATCGTCGAGCTCGGCAAGGATCGCCTGGCGTGCCCGGCGGGGGCCGGGCAACCGGGCGGCGAGGTCGGTGAGGTAGGCGTCCAGAACCCGGCGAGCGGCCGGGTCTGATCGCAGTCGGGAGGCGGTCATGGGACTGCCGGGGCTGGTGTCGGGGTCGGTTGCCGGGTGGAGTCGAGCAGGGCGGTGACGGCGGTGGCGAAGGTCTGCCAGGTGGCCCGCTCGGCGGCCAGCGCGCGGCGGCCGGCGGCGGTGAGCTGGTAAGTCCGCCGGCGTCGGCCGCCGACCACCGACCAGGTGGCGCGGACCAGTCCGGCGCGCTCGAGCCGGTGCAGCGCCGGGTAGACGGTGCCGGTGGGCAGGTCGAACGCGCCGCCGCTGCCCGCCCGGACGGCCTGGATGACGGCGTAGCCGTGCAGTGGGCCGCGCTCGAGCACGGCCAGCAGCAGCCCGTCGAGGTGCCCTTTGAGGGTCTCCGCTCGCATGGGTAGCAATCCTACATCCCCATGTTGTAGCATCGCGATAGGTAGTATTCCTACAGATAGAGATGAGGAGACAGGATGGGCGTCGAGCAGGTGATCGTGACCGAGGCCCTTTCCAAGCGGTTCGGGGTGGTGCAGGCCCTGACGGGGGTGGACCTGGCCGTGCCCGCCGGGGGTGTGCTGGGCCTGCTTGGGCCCAACGGTGCCGGCAAGACCACCCTGGTCCGCATCCTGGCCACGCTGCTTCGCCCTGATGCCGGACGAGCGCAGGTCTGCGGGCTGGACGTGGTCCGCCAACCCGAAGCGGTGCGCCGGCTGGTCGGCCTGTCCGGCCAGTACGCCGCCGTCGATGCGTTCCTGACCGGGCGGGAGAACCTGCGCATGATCGGCCGGCTTTCCGGGCTGAGCCGTGCGGCCGCCCGCCGGCGGACCGACGAGCTGCTGGAGACCTTCGACCTGGCCGGCGCGGCAAACCGGGTCGCGCGGACCTACTCGGGCGGGATGCGCCGCCGCTTGGACGTGGCCGCGAGTCTGGTCGCTCGGCCGGCGGTGGTGTTTCTGGACGAGCCCACCACCGGCCTGGACCCACGAGGCCGCCTCGGCCTGTGGCAGCTCCTGGCCGAGCTTGCCGCCCACGGCGCCAGCCTGCTGTTGACCACCCAGTACCTGGAGGAGGCCGACCGGCTCGCCGACCAGCTGGTGGTCCTCGACCACGGCCGCGTGATCGCCACCGGCACCGCCCAGGCGCTCAAGGCGCGCGTGGGTGGCGACCGGCTGGAGCTCCAAGCCCTGCCAGGTGCGGACCCGGCGCCGCTGGCCGCAGCCATGGCCGGGCTCGGCGCCGGCCCCCCCGCCGTCGACCGCGCCCTCGGACGGGTGGTGGTGCCGGTGGCCGACGGCCCAGGGATCCTGCCCGAGGTGGCCGCCCGCCTGGCCGCCGGCGGCCTGCGCGTCGCCGACCTGGGGCTGCGCCGGCCCACCCTGGACGACGTGTTCCTCGCCCTGACCGGCCGACCCGTTGCGGCCGCCGGCCATGACGCCCGGCCCGACCCCGACCGCCAGGATCGCAACGACCCGGCGACGGCCGCCTAGGAGGAGGACCCGATGAGCGCGACGACCAGTGCCAGTCCGGCCGTCCCGGCAGGCCGGCCGGCGGAGCTGCTGGCCAACACTGCCACGATCACCGGCCGCAACCTGCACCGCCTGGTCCGGGTGCCGACCCTGATCGCGTTCGCCACCGTGCAGCCGGTCATGTTCGTGCTGCTGTTCAACTACACCTACGGCGGCGCCATCCACCCGCCCGGCGTCGACCGCTACATCAACTACATCCTGCCCGGGACCTTCGTGCTGGCGATCGCGTTCGGTGCGTCCCAGACCGGGGTGGCCGTCGCCGACGACCTGACCAGTGGGATGATCGACCGCTTCCGCGCCCTGCCCATGGCCCGCAGCGCCGTGCTGGCGGGCCGCGCGGCGGCTGACGCCGTGCGCAACCTGTTCGTCCTGGGCCTGATGACCGGGGTCGGCGCCGCGATCGGGTTCCGCTTCCACGCCGGCGCGGCCGCCGCGGCGGCGGCGATCGGGCTGGCCGTGCTGGTTGGGCTGGCGTTCTCGTGGGTCAACGCGCTGTTTGGCCTGCTGGTGCGCGACGCCGAGTCCGCCGGCCTGGCCGGGCTGCTTGGCGTCATCCCGCTGATCTTCGCCAGCTCCACCTTCGTCCCGGTGGCCACCATGCCTGGCTGGTTGCAGGCCTTCGCCAAGGTCAACCCCGTCACGGTCACCGTGGATGCCCTGCGCGTGCTGTGCCTGGGCGGCCCCACCGCCACCCACGTCTGGCAGGCCCTGGCCTGGGTCGCCGCACTACTGGCCGTCAGCGTGCCCGCCGCCGTGGCAAGCTACCGGCACACCACCGCCACCTGACCCACCACCCAGCAACGCCGCGGACCGCGCATGATCACCCACCACACGAGCGACAGCGACCCGGTCGAGGTACTGGTCGTCGGCGCCGGACCGACCGGGCTCGCCCTGGCCGCCCATCTTGCCGCTTACGGCACCCGGGTGCGCCTGATCGACCGGCAGCCCGACCGAGTCCACGAATCCCGCGCGCTGGCCATCCAACCCCGCACCCTGGAAGTCCTCGCCAGCCTGGGCATCACCCCCACCCTCCTGGACCACGGCCAGCAGGCCGTCCAGCTGCGCCTGCACCTGCCCCGCCGCGTCGTCTCCCTGCGGCTGTTCGACCTCGGCCTGGCCGACACCGCCTACCCGTTCCTGCTGTTCCTATCTCAGGCCGAGACCGAACGCATCCTCGGCGACCACCTCGCCGAGCGTGGCGTTATCGTGGAACGCGGCACGGAACTGGTCGAGCTCACGCCCACCGGCGAGCATGTGACCTGCAGGCTTCGCCACCCCGACAGCCGCCACGAGACCCTCGGCGCGCGCTACCTGGTCGGCTGCGATGGCGCCCACTCCACCGTCCGCCAGCAGGCCGGCATCCGCTTCGCCGGTGCCGCCTACCCGCAGACCTTTCTGCTCGCCGACCTCGAGGTTGACGGGCTCGAACCCGGCGCGGCGCACACCTACCTTGCCGGCGCGGGGATGCTGTTCTTCTTTCCGCTCGGCACCCCCGCGACCTGGCGGATGCTGGCCATGCGCCCACCCGGCGACCAGGCACCCGCCGGCTCCGAGGTCTCCTTGGCCGAGCTGCAGGCCATCACCGCCAGCTACACCACCGACCCGCTGCGGCTGCGCGATCCGGTGTGGATGACCCGCTTCCGGCTGCACCTGCGCGCTGCCACCCGCTACCAGACCGGTCGCGTCTTCCTGGCCGGTGACGCCGCCCACGTCCACAGCCCCGCCGGCGCCCAAGGCATGAACACCGGCGTCCAAGACGCGGTCAACCTCGCCTGGAAGCTCGCTCTGGTCTGCCGCGGCGCCGCCACGCCCGAACTGCTGGACACCTACCAGCCCGAGCGCGCCCCGGTCGGCCGCCGGGTGCTGCGCTTCACCGACCGCGCCTTCACCGTCGCCACCAGCACCAACCCCCTGCTTCGCCTGGCCCGCACCCAGGCCCCACGCCTGGCACCACTGGCACTACGGGTCACCCCCGCGCGCGCCGCCGCGTTCCGCGTCATCTCCCAGCTCGCCGTCGGCTACCGGCACAGTCCCGCCGTCACCGACGGTCCCAACGCGCCCCGGCGCGGACCCCGCGCCGGCGACCGGCTCCCCGACGCCCCCGTCGTCCGCGACGGCCAGCCCACCACCCTGCATGCCGCCACCGCAGCGCCCGGATACCACCTGCTGCTGTGCGGGCCTGTCACCCTCTGGCCGGCACACGCCACCAGCGCGGCCTTGCAGCGCTCCGCCGGCATAGTCGCCGTCCACCACCTCACCGGCGACGCCGGCTCCGGCGTCCTCCACGACCCCGACGGGACCGCGCTGCGCCGCATGGGGCTCGACCCCGCCGGCCGACACGCCGCCCACTACCTCGTCCGCCCCGACGGGCATATCGGCTATCGCGCAGGCGGCACCGACCTCACCGGCCTGCACGCCTACCTCGCCCGCTGGCTCCCCGACGCCACCCACCCGTAGCTCGGGTCTGGCCGGGTGGTAGCCGGCTGGGCGGCCGGTACCCGCACCGGTTAGCGGCCCGCGGCGCGGCCAGCCGGCCGCTCACCGACCGCCACGATCTCGGGTCCGCAGCATGCGAGCGGGGCCGCCCCAACGGCGTCGGGGGCCGAGCAGGAGGCACCCCTGGCAGCCGCATCGGTGCCGCACGCGCCGCCGGCGGGCAGCACCAGCTCCACCCGCCGAGCCGCCTCCAGGTCCCCTGCGAGCGCGGCGGCGATCGAGCGGACCTGCTCGTAGCCGGTCAGCATCAGAAACGTGGGTGCCCGGCCGTAGCTCTTCATGCCGGCCAGGTAGAAGCCCGGCTCGGGGTGGGCCAGCTCGACCGCACCGTGCAGGGGGACCGTGTTGCAGGAGTGCACGTTGGGGTCGATTAGCGGCGCTAGCGCCGCTGGTGCCTCGATCCCGGGGTCCAGCCTGAGACGCAGCTCGCGCAGCGGCGAGAGGTCGGGCCGAAAGCCAGTGGCGGCGACGATCTGGTCGACCGGGCCGAGCCGTCCGGTACGGTGGTCGACCAGAACGCCCTCCGCGGTGGTCCGGAGCTGGTGGATTTCGACTCCGGTCACCAACTGGACCGCGCCGGCCGTGATCAGCCGCTGGGCGGCGGCACCGAGCGCGGCCCGAGCGGGCAGGGGGTCGTCGGGGTCGTTGCGGTACAGGCCGGCACGATCGGCTCGGCGGATCGCCCAGGTGATCTCGGTGGCCGGTGCCTGCGCGCGCAGCCGGACCAGGTCGTGCAGGACCTGCATGGCCGAGTGGCCGCTGCCGACCACCAGCACCCGCCGGCCCGCGTAGCGCTCCGGCTGGGTGAGCACGTCGGGCATGCCATATGCGATCTGTGCGGCGGCGGCGAGCTGTGCCTCCCCGGGTGCGGGGATGCCGGAGGCGCCCAGCGGGTTGGGGGTGGCCACGGTGCCGCTGGCGTCGATCACCGCGCGGGCCAGCAGTGGCTCCTGGCGGCCGTACTGGTCGACGATCAGCTCGAACGGCGCCTGCTCGCGACCGGCGTCCTTCATCTTGTCGAGGCCGTGGCGGGTGACGGCCACGACCCGTGAGCCGAGCCGCAGCCGTGGGGCGAGCTCGGGTGTGGCGGCCAGGGGCACCAGGTAGCGCTCACGCAGCTCCGTGCCGGTCGGATACCCGTCAGGGTCGGGCGCCACCCACCCGGAGCGGGTGAGCAGCCGCACGGCGGCCGCGTCGAGGTTGTGTCGCCAGGGGGAGAACACCCGCACGTGCGCCCAGGTAGCGACGCCAGCGCCGATCTGACCGGCTTCCAGGATGAGCGGATCCAGGCCCCGCTCCAGGAGGTGGGCGGCGGCGGCCAGGCCGACCGGGCCGGCGCCGATGACCGCGACCGGTAGCCGCCCGTTGGGCGACGGTGCGGCGTGCGGGCTGGGTGGCTGGCCGTTGAGGTGTTGCATCGCAGGCTCCCTTTATTAAGAAGTTTCGATGAAGGAGTATGCCAGGGCGCGGAGCATTCATCAAGATTTTTCGATACAATGACCGCATCATGACGCAGGAACTGCTCGAACAACCCGCGCTCCAGCGCTGCGCGCCGCTGGACTTGCCTGCCCTGTCGGACACCCAAGCCGCCCAGCTCGAGCAGGTCTTCAAGGCGCTGGCCGACCGCCACCGCGTCAAGATCCTCAATCTTCTGGTCCGCGCCGACGAGGCGGTGTGCGTCTGCGACCTGGTCGAGACGCTCGGGCTCAAGCAGCCCGCCGTCTCCTACCACCTCAAGCAGCTCACCGACGCCGGCCTGATCCTCCGCGAGCGCCGCGGCACCTATTCCTACTACCGGCTCACCCCCGGCGGCCTGGACCAGTGCGCCACCCTGCTGTGCGGGCCGTCCGGTTGCCCCGACAGGTGATCACCGATCAGGCTGGACGGCCGCCGCGCTGGGGGGTCGGCAGGGAGGATGGGTCAGATCTCGACGATGGTGCCGTCGTCGGCCAGGTGGAGCTCGAGCTCGTCGCGTTGCTGCAGGAGGTCGGGGCTGGGGTGGGTCAGCAGCAGCAGTGAACAGCGCAAGCGGTGCAGGTTGGCGCGCAGCGTCGGCAGGTCCAGGTGGTAGCGCACGCGCCGGGAGGCAGTGTAGGCCTCGCAGACGAACAGATCGGCCCCGTCGGCCAGCTCGATCAGGGTGTCGATCCACGCGGTGTCGCCGCTATAGGCGATCACCCGGCCGGCCACGTGCAGGCGAAGCCCGAGCGCGGGCGCGCCCGCCGCGTGATCGACCCCGACGGCCTGCACGGTGACCTGTTCGACCTCGATCGTGGCGCCGGGTGGCAGCTCGTGCACGTGGGTAGCAAAACGGCGAGATATCTGGGTGGAGCCGGGGAAGAGCACCTCCATCGCCTGCTCCAGCCGCTGTCGCATCCCGGGTGGGCCGACCAGGTGCAGCGGCCGATGCCGGTGGCGGAACTGGCCGTCCAGCAGCAGGTACGGCAGGCCGCCGAAGTGGTCGCCGTGCAGGTGGGACACGGCCACGACCGTCACGTCGTTGGGGTCGAGGCCGCACCGCTTGAGCCCGATCAGGGCGCTGGCGCCGCAGTCCAGGAGCACCGCCTCCGCCCGGTCCATCGGCTGGACATGCACACATGCTTGCAGCCGTCCCCCGCTGCCGAACGCGTCCCCCGACCCGGCCACCGTCACGCGCACCCGCGCGCGCCCGGAGTCGGCGCACTTCCCGACCATGGTGAGCACCACCTCCAGATCGCCTGGCCGCCCCGGCGGGTGCCATCACTCCACCTTGCGCAGGATGAGCAGGTCAAGGTTGTCGACCACCGCTGTCGTAGTTGGCGATCTCGATGAGGTTGCCGTCGGGGTCGCGGATGTAGACGCTGGTGATGGGTCCTTGGGCACCAGTCCGTGGCACGGGGCCCTCTTCGACAGTGACCCCATGGGCGTCCAGGTGCGCGAGGACCTGGTCGAGTGGTGTGGCGGTGACCAGGCACGGGGGTCGTCGGGGCGATCGACGCTCAGGCGGTTCTCGCGGAGACCGAGAGGTAGGCCTTGTTCAAAGCCTTCGGGGAGGCTATCTTACTTCGGCGTTACCTAAGCATTCGCTGATCGGGCGAGCCGGAGTCAGCAAATGGGTGCGAGGGGGGCATGTTCGTCGCAGACGCAAGTCGACGCCGAAGCCACGTGGTGGCCTCCGTCAAGCGAATCCTGTTGCTGAGGCGGCAGCACGCCAGGCACCAGCGACCCTCCATTCGACGCGAGGCTCCAGTGGCCATTGGGTCGCTCCCAAGCGAGGCGGCATCTTCGGCTGCCACCAAGCACCAGGGTGACCGGCCGACCCTCGCGTCCGAAACAGCCGATGCGAGTCCAGAGGAGGCGCTCCAGCCCAGGATCGCCGGATGGGCTGGGCTCGTCCTGCTTGTGGCCGTCGCCGTCGGGCTGTTCGGCCAGGGGGCCTACTACGTCCCGGTGCGGTGGTTCGTCGGGGTGCTGGTCGCGGCGGCGACCGTGCTCGCGCTGACCGCGTGGCCACCGACGCTCAGTGACGCTGGTCTTGCGCCGGTGGCTCCGGCGGCGGCACTGGCCGCATGGGCAGCCCTTGACGCCGCGCTGCACGGCGCCCCCACCGCCAGTGTCGGGCTGGCGCTGCTGCTCCTCGCGGTTGTCGCGGTGCTGCTCGTCTGCCGTCGCCTGCGACCGGAGGACCGTGAGGTCCTGTTCATCGGTGTCACCGGGATCGGCCTGGTGGTGGCGCTGGCCGGGTGGCTGGGGGTTGCCGGCCGCGTCAGCTCATGGGCGTTCGAGGCGCAGGGAATGTGGCGTGCTTCGTCGATGTTGAGCTACCCCAATGCGACCGCGGCCGTGCTGGTGCCCATGGCCCTGCTCGTGCTCGGGCGCCTCGTCGAGATGCCGCGCTCCCTGCCGCTCGTGGTCGCGGTCACCGGCCTGCTGGCCGGGCTGGGCGCGACCACGAGCCGAGCTGGTGCGCTCGCGCTCGCTGTCGGCCTGATCGTGCTCGCCGGGCTGCGGGGATCTCGCGCGACCGCCCGAGCCGCGGTCGGTCCCTGCGCGGGCGCCCTGCTCGCGCTGGTCTGCCTGCTGCCGTCGGTGCCAGTCGCCAGCTCGCCGCGGCCGCTGCTCGCGCTTGTCGGCCTTTGCAGCGGACTGACCCTTGCAGCCATTGTGGCGCGGCTGCGGTGGCGGTTGGCGGTCGCGCTACTGCTGGCGGGTGGGCTGGCGCTGGTCGTTCTGGGCGGCAGGGGGGCAGGCGACGCGATTCGAACAGTCGCCGACGCGCGGATCAGCCTGGCATCACCCGACCGGGGCGGCGCGCTGCGTGCCGCCCTGCGGGTGACCGCGGAGCATCCCTTGACCGGCGCCGGCCCCGGACACGCAGCGCTGCGATGGAAGGAGCCCGACGGTGGCATCCACTTCTTCGCCTACGCCCACAACGAGTACGCCCAGCACGCGTCGGAACTGGGGCTGGTGGGCCTCACGTTGCTGGCGGTCCTGCTGGCCGCGATCGCCCGCCTGCTGTGGAGCGCGCGCCCCACCGGCCCATCGGAGGCGGTCTGGGCGGGTGTGGTCGCGGCGATGGCAGCCTTCGCGGTGCACAGCGCCTTCGATTTCGTCTGGCACCTGCCAGCGGTGGTGCTCACCGTGATGCTGCTGGTCGGCGCGGTCCTGCCGGCGCCCCATGGCGCCACTGCCCGCAAGCGGTCCGTCATCGTTCAAGGAAGGGAGGCCGATGAGAACCAAGCTACGAACGAAGACTAAGGTTGCGGCCGTGGTGGTGGCGATCGCTGTCGGCGGCGTGCTGGCACTGTTCGTCTCGGGTGGTCCGGCGGTCGCGTTCTTCTCCGGAGGACTGTTCCTGGACGTCCAGGTCGAGTCGCCGGCAAGGCTGGTCGCCAGGGGTGCCGCGGTGGACGTGCCGCTCGAGGTCACCTGCAACGCGTCGCCTAGCGCGGATGTCTTTGTCAGGGTCACCCAAAAGGCCGGGTCGGGCGTCGCCCAGGGCTCGGGCTTCACGAGCGTCGGCTGCACCGGATCGGGTCAGCAGATCACCATCCGCGTCCAGGCGACTAGCGGGGGCAAGACCTTCAAGCAAGGCACCGCCGTCGCCAGCGCCGAGATCTTCGGCTGCACACAGAACTTCTCCGTCTGCGGCAGCGAGACAGATAGCGAGACCATCGCCATCCAAAGCTAAGGTCGCCCACTCACGATCCACGGGAGGACGCCGCCGGGGTTGCGACCCGGCCGCGTCCTCCCGGTTGGCACAAGTGTGATCGCTTGATCGGCACTGCTTTCGACCCCTCGCCCCGGACGGCGCCGTTGCAGGGCGTCGGCACGCTATCGCGTGCTCAGACAAGTTGGAAGGTGTAGAGCGCGCGGCAGCTTCGCTACGACGAGCTCGTAGGAGTGATCGAGGTCTCGACCGCGCCCGGCTTGCTGAGGCAATAGCCGACAATCTCCCCGCGCCGCATATCCTTCCTGTCCCCTCGACCTGCCACGTTCCGCTCGACCTCATGGCCACACCCGGGCAAGTATGCAACGGCGCCGTGACATCGTCGGGTTCACGCCAGGTCGCTGCTCAGCACCGGGTGATGCCGCGCTGTCTTTGGCTGAATCACCGAACGGCGGCACGACTTCCCGACCCCAGGTAGCGGTCGAGCGTCTGGCTGCCTGGCCGGCGCGCCTCGACGACGAAAGGAGGACCGCCAATAGGACCCACCAGCGGATCGGGTAGTCGCTGGTGTGCCGGTAGGCGTACTCCACGGCCAGCTGGGTCTTGCCGACCTCAGGCGGACATCGCCTCCACACCCAAGGCCTCGCGGATGCTCGCGTGCACCTGCGCCGGCGGTCCGGTCGCGTCGACCGCCGCCACCACCTCCTTGGCGCGGAACAGGTCCAGGACCGGCCTGGTCTTGGTGTGGTAGTCGCGCAGGCGGGCACTGACCGCTGCCGGCGTGTCGTCGGGCCGCGCCACCAGCCGGCCACCACACATGTCGCAGACGTCGAGAGTGGCCGGGCGGTGGGAGATGAGGTTGTAGTCCAGCCCGCAGCGTGAGCACAGCCGACGGCTGAGGATGCGCTCGGCGACCACCCGGTCGGGAACCTCGAGCAGGATCACCGCGTCGAGGTCGTAGCTCTCCAGGAAGAACCGGGCCTGCGGCTGGTTGCGCGGGAAGCCGTCGATGATGAAGCCGAAGTTCCAGTCGTGCTCGGACAGGCGCCGGTGCACCACCGCCTCGACCAGCTCGTCGGGCACCAGCTCCCCGGCGGCCACCACGCGCCGGACCTGCGCGCCGAGCTTGGTGTGGTGCTGGACGTTCCAGCGGAAGATGTCGCCGACGCTGATGTGCTCCAGGTTGAGGATCTCGGCCAGCAGTTTGGCCTGCGTGCCCTTCCCGCTGCCTTGCATGCCCATGATGATGTACTTGCGCATCCTCGCCACCTGCCTTCGTCGGACCGCTCCAGGTGCATCCTTGCCGGGCGCCGGTCGAACCCATCCGGCCAGCAGGTCGCAATGCTCGCGGCCCTTGCGGCCGCGGGACCGGTCAGCTCGGCGGGGACGCTCCGCGCCGGCGCGGCATCGAGGCCCGCGACTGGTCGCACCTTGAGGACGCCAGACAAGCAACCGTGCGGCTCTCGCATCGGGCTGGGGAGTCCGCGCTGATCGCCTGCCAGACGCCCAGACTCTTTTACCCCTTATTTCTACCAGCTCATCGGGTTGGCCCAGGGGAATGTCGCCTGACGCGGACGGGAGGCCGGTCAGGCCAGCCCTCCCGTGTGGCGTGTCACGGGCAGCTCCAGGCCTCCACCGAACGTCTACGGGCGGCTCAGGTACATGTCCAGGCGAGGTCAGCCCGCCAGCGTGATGGTCGTCTCGACCTCGACGGTGTCGCGCACCTTCAGGGCACCCATGAAGCCCCTGTATGGCCGGATTCCCCACAGGCTCTGCTGGATGCTTGCAGCGCCGATGACCATGCGATCGTCGGTCGCCTGGGCGGTGAGCCGAAGCGGGTGGGTGGCGCCAAGGAGCCTCAGCTCGCCGTCGACCGTCGCCTGGTCGCCTTCGACCTGAACCGTGGTGGACGCGAAGAACGCCTGCGGATGGTCGCCGGTCCGCAGGAGCTTGGCGCTGGTCTTCTCGATCTCGCGACGGTCGCTGTCGGTGAGCGGCTTGGCCCCACCGTGCCCTTCCCGCACCTTGAGGGAGCGCAGGTCGACCTCAACGGCCAGGCGTGGCTGGCTGTTCGGCGCGCCCGGAATGGTGATGGTGCCCTCCCAGCGGGTGACCTCGATGACGAGGTCGTGTCCGGCCCGGGCGGCCACGCCTTCACGAAAGGTGCGCAGGACCAGGTGGCCGTTCCACGGACCAATCTTCTGCACCCCAGCAGACAGGATCATGCCGCCAGCCTACGATCCCGGCTTGACCGGTTCAAAGGAACAGCCCGACCTTTCGTTCGCTTGCTGCCAGGGGTGGAGGCTGGCTGAATGGCGACCCGCAGGAACCAGGCCCTGAACAACCCCTGTTTGGGGCGAGCGGCCCCGGGCAGGTTGTGCGGGTCGCTACCGGCCTTTCAGGGGTGTGCCAGTGCCAGCTCAACGACAACCCGCCCCTGCTCCCGGTGGTGGCGGGCGTGCACCCCGGTGAGCGGGCGGCCGAGCAGCTCGCGGGCCGACGCCTCCAGCACGCAGGCAAGGTCGCCGGCACGCCGGCCAAACGGCCGGTCCAAGCGGCTGAGTACGGCCTCCAGCGGCTCCTCCAGTCCGCCAGGCGGCGACGGCTCGGCGAGGACGACCCTGGCGTGGATGTCGTCCAGCGCGACAGCCGCCGGTTGCAGCTCTCGCCCGGTTCCTGCCGACCACAGCGCCGCCACCGCATCGGCGAGCTGCTGGAGGGGTTGATCGCTGTCGAGCTGGCCATCGGCCCAGACAGGTAGGTCGAGTGCGGCTGCGGTCATCTCGCACCTCCTCGTACCTCTGTTGCTGCGTCGTGTTGGGGCTGTGACCTACCCGTGACTGACAGGCATAACACGCGTCTTGGTCACTTCTACCTACCTATTCAGGAAAGGGGCGTAACAGGGATCATGCTCCGTTCTCGGATGGCTTTCGGCGCTCGCCGCTTCCGCGCCGGTCGCTCGGGTCGGTGCCTGGCAGGTGTTCGACGTGCCAGAGCGTCCGCGTGGCCGTGACCGAGCATCGTTTCGAGGGTGCCGCTGCGCCCGCGGGCAGGTACCGCCAGGGGGCGTTCCCCGCGCAGGTGCGGGCGCGGCCCAGTGCGGGCAAAGGGGGTGCGCGCCGACCCGAACTGGCCGGGGCTCCCGCCCCGCCGCCGGGCGGCCGATCCGGGGTAGAGTCTCGGCGATGGATCCGGAGCCGCTGAGCCACCGCTACCAGATCGTCCGACCCATCGGCACCGGCGATACCACCAGGGTGCTGGAGGCATGGGACCGTCTGGCGAACTGCCCCGTGGCCATCAAGATCCCGATCGGGCAATTCGCGAACGATAAGGCGTTCCTGCTCCGGCTCGAGCGCGAGGTCGCGGCGCTGGCCGGGTTCACCCACCCCAACATCGCCGCCGTTCACACCGTCGAGCGGGGCGCCGGCTTCGTCGTCGCCGAGCTGGTCGACGGCGCAAGCCTTGGTGACATGCTGGCAGGCCGAGGCCCGCTGCCCCCGCTCGGGGCGGCCAGAATCACCGCCCAGGTATGCGCCGCGCTGGCCGCCGCTCATGCCCGAGGTATCGTCCATGGCCACCTCACCCCGACCAATGTCTTGCTGACCGTCGACGGCCGGGTCAAGCTGACCGACTTCCGCGTCGCCCATGCCGCCCGACCCCTGGCCAGCACTGCTGACCCCGCCGCCGACCTGCGGGCGCTCGCCCGCTTGCTGGCCGCCATGCTGACCGGTGGGCAACCCGCCGACGGCGAGCCGGTCCGGCTCGGCCCGGAGGTGCCCCCCGGGCTGGCCGTGATCGTGGCGCGAGCTGACGATCCCGAGCACTCCTACCGCTCAGCCGCCGAGGTTGGCCAAGACCTGGACCGCTTCCTGGCCAGTGTCGGCCCGGCCGCCGCCCCGGCCGACCAGCACGACACGCCCTTGGCCCACGACGCCCCGGACGCGCTGGCCACGGCGATCCCCTTCCGGTCCACTGACCTGGTCTCTTCCCCGACCGGGTCGCGCCAGCTCCGGGCCGCTCGCGGCGTCGCCCCGTCACGGCGACGCCGCGGCCTGGCCGTGGCGGCCGGCCTAGTCGGGGCAAGCCTGCTCGTCTGCGGCGCAGTCGCTGGGGTCACGCTGCGCGACCGTGAGCCGGGCGGGGCGGTCGCCAGCCAGGCCACGGCAGCACCGTCCCCAACGTTGATCCCGGCCACCACGACCAGCCGGCCGCGGCCTGCCACCAGCATGAGCACTGCCACCAGCCGGGCACCGACCACGACAGCGCAGCCAGCCATCGCACCACCCGCCACGGCGGCGACCGTCACCTCGCGGCCGACCGCAACCACCAGCCAGATGGTCGATCCTGGTCAGCGGACCGTGCCCAACGTGGTCGGCCTGCATCCGCAGCAGGCGGCCGACGTGCTGGCCCAGGCCCAGCTCGGTACGCAGATCTTGCTGGTCCTGGTCCGCGACCCCGAGCGGGTCCAGCGCGTGATCACCCAGCAGCCGCCGGCAGGCCAAGTCGTTCCCACCGGGTCCGAGGTGACCGTGATGGTCGGCACCATCAGGCCGACCAGCCTATAGCGGCGTGAAGGGTAGCCGATTGCCTGAATAGGCTCAGGACTGTGTGGTCTGCTTGTGTGCCAGTTCGCCGATGGGGTAGATGATGCCGGTCAACCGCTCGGATTCCCGCCACAGGCGTCGTTGCGCCTGGGTGTCGTGGGAGCGGGCGGTGGACTCCACACGGGTCGGGTACCCGGTGAACTGGGCCCGGCCGGGCGGACCGTAGTAGTCACCGCCGCGCGCGTCCGGATCGACCGCGGCGCGCACCGTCGACAGGGCACCCAGCTGCGGGCTCTGCATCAGCCACCAGATGAGCATCCGCAGCCGAGGGCTCATCCCGACCCTGATCAAGGGGTTCAGCTCACGGCCGAATTCGGTGCGCGCGTTGCCGGGGTGCGCGGCCACCGCGATGGTGGGCGCTCCGACGGCGGCCAGGCGGCGTTGCAGCTCGTAGGTGAACATCAGGTTCGCCAGCTTCGACTGGAAGTACGCGGTCGAAGGTCGGTAGCCACGCTGGAAGTGGAAGTCGTCGAAGTTCATGGTGCCGCGCCGGTGGCCGATGCTGCTGACCGTCACGATCCGCGAGCCGGGCACCACCAGCAGTAGATCCAGGACAGCGCCGCGCTGGACCGGATCATCACCGTGGTCAGCGAAGGGCTCCGTACCCGGCCCAGCTGAGCAGCAGGGCGGACTGGTGGCAACCCGCGTACGGCTCCGATGTCCTGGCTGTACCCGACGAAACCAGCCGCCCGCGAACGCGTAGGGCGGTTCACCGCGCATCACCGTCGTCGCCGGCCCAAGGGTGAGGTGCTTGCGGCGCGTGCGGGCTGCTCTCGGCGCCGCTCGTGGCGATCCTCGCGACCGGAACTTCGCCCCGTTGACCCCACTGGGTTCGGCATGCCTTCACGGCGAGTTGGTCGACCAGATCGTTCATCGGGTCGCCCGAGTGGCCTTTGACCCAGCGGAACCTGATGTCACGGTGCCGCACGATCTCGATGAGCGACTCCCACAGGTCGCGATTGGCGACCGGCTTTCGCTGACTGTTGCGCCAGTTGTTGTGGAGCCAGCCCGCCCACCACCGATCCCGGAAGCAGTTGATGACGTACGTCGAGTCGCTCACCACGTCGACGGGACCGTCGAGCGCTCGGACCGCCTCGAGCACGGCCGTGATCTCCATGCGCTGGTTCGTCGTCTGCTGCGCCGCCCCGCTGGCGTACCGGCCCCGCGGCACGGCCCAGGCCCAGCCGCCCCGCCCGGGGTTCCCCGAGCACGCACCATCGGTGTACACGATCGTTGCCACCCTCCCAGGCAGCGGCAACTCCCCGGCGGGACCCCTCATGCGTTCACCTTTCCTGCTGTTGCCAACCTGACCAAGGGCTTCCGGCCCAGCGCGCGACCAGGCTGGCCGGCAGCGCACAGCGTCGCGCACAAGACGACCGGGCGCTGTTGAGCTTCTCTGTCAAGCCGTCGTCGGAAACAGGGAGCTGATCGACTCGAGCAGCGAGACTACCGCCTCTCCCTGCCAGCCGCACCACCAAGCTGGCGCAATAACCGGCATCAACACGGTGCCGGGCGTGATTACCGGTGGTGGGCTACGGTGCACGCAAGCTGAACCAAACGGTGGAGGAGCGACGGATGGTGGAGGCGATCCAGCTGCATCAGCAGCACCCGGTCGAGTATCCGCGGGGCACCTCGCCGCTCAGCGAGGAGGAGGCAAGAGAGCTCCATGCCCAGGTGGACCCCGCCTGGCAGCGAGACGGCACCCGCCGGCTTCGGCGGGAGCTCGCCTTCGGCGACTTCCGGGACGCCTTCGGGTTCGCCACCAGGGTCGCGCTGCTCGTCGAGCGGGAGTTCCACCATCCCGAGCTGACCGTGACCTGGGGAAAGGTCGTCGTCACGTCTTGGACGCACACTGTCGAGGGGTTGAGCCGCAACGACTTCATCATCGCGGCGAAGATCGACCGGCTCGCGTAGCCGACGACCTGATCATCGAGTAGGGGACGGTCGAACCTGCAGGTCGTGGTCGAAGAGGGTGGGTTCTCCGGTCTTGTGGTGGGCTGGTACCTGCCGCCGCCGTGAATTAGTAGAATTGTGACCTGTCCAGCACGTCAGCCACATCTACGCATCCGGCTCAGCACCGCAGCGATCCACCAACGCCATCACCAATATGAATCCATCTCTGGGCGAGGAGGGCGTTGTGTACGACTACGTGATCGTGGGAGCCGGCTCGGCGGGCTGCGTGCTCGCCGCCCGCCTCAGCGAGGACTCCGACGTCAAGGTTGCGCTGGTGGAGGCAGGTTCGCCCGACACCGCCCAGGAGATCCACATTCCGGTCGCGTTCGGGCAGCTGTTCCAGACGAAGTGGGACTGGGACTACCTCACCGACCCGGAGCCAGGCCTGGACGGCCGCCGCAGGTACCTGCCGCGCGGCAAGATGCTCGGCGGCTCCTCGTCGATGAACGCGATGATCTACATGCGCGGCAACCGCGCCGATTACCAGGAGTGGGAGGGGCTCGGCGCCGACGGCTGGGGCTGGGACGGCGTGCTGCCCTACTTTCTGCGGGCTGAGGACAACGAGCGCGGCGCCAGCCAGCTCCACGCGGTCGGCGGCCCGCTCACCGTCAGCGACGGGCGCTCCCGGCACGTGCTCATGGACGCCTTTCTCGAGGCGGCCGAGCAGGCCGGGCACCCGCGCACCGACGACTTCAACGGGCCCGAGCAGGATGGCGTCGGCTACTACCAGCTCACCCAGCGCAACGGGATGCGCTGCAGCACCGCGGTGGCCTACCTGCACCCGGCGATGCAGCGCGCGAACTTGACCGTGATCACCGACGCGCACTGCACGCGGATCCTGTTCGAGGGTGACCGCGCCATCGGCGTGGAGCTCGAGCGTGGCAACCAGCTCTCGGAGCTGCGCGCCGAGCGCGAGGTCATCATCAGCGCCGGCGCCTACAACTCGCCGCAGCTGCTGATGCTGTCGGGGATCGGGATCGCCGCTGAGCTGCAGGCCTACGGGATCCAGCCGCGCGCGGACCTGCCGGTCGGCGAGAACCTGCAGGACCATCTCAACGTCGGCCTGGGGTATGTGACCGATGTCGAGACGCTGATCAGCGCCCAGACCGAGGCGAACGTGGCGCTGCTGCAGACCGAGGGCCGTGGGCCGTTGACCTCCAACATCGGCGAGGCCGGCGGGTTCTTCCGGACGGTTGACGGCCTGGCCGGGCCGGACTTCCAGATCCACGCGGCCCCGGTGATGTTCGTCGACGAGGGCCTGGCCCTGCCTGCCCAGCACGTCTATGTTTTCGGCGCCTGCCTGCTGCGCCCGACCAGCCGCGGCAAGGTGTTCCTGCGCTCGCTGCTGCCGACGGCCAAGCCGCACATCGTGCACGGCTACCTCACCACCGAGCAGGACCGGGCCGCCGCCATCCGGGCGATGCGGGTGCTGCTGGAGATCGCCGCCCAGCCGGCGCTGACCCGCGTGCGGCGCGGCGACCTGCGCGTCCCGGCCTCCGACAGCGACGCTGACCTGCTCGACTTCATCCAGCACCACTGCCACACCCTCTATCACCCGGCCGGGACCTGCGCGATCGGGTCGGTCGTCGACAGCGAGCTGCGGGTGCTGGGGGTCGAGGGGCTGCGGGTGGTCGACGCCTCGGTGATGCCGGTGGTCGTGCGGGGCAACACCAACGCACCGACGATCATGATCGCGGAGAAGGCCGCCGATCTGCTCCGCGGCCGCGCGCCGCTCACGGCCGAGACGGCAGCGGCGGGCAAGCTGGTCGCAACGTGACGCGCTCTCGGCGGCCAGCCGGTCCAGCGTGACGGCGTGCGGGGCGGCCATGACCGCGGTGGCGGTCACGTCGCGGTCGGTGATCGAGTGCTCCGCAAGGGCGGAAGGGGCGGTCGTTCCTGAAGGCATCGCCGCCACGCACCGCCCCGCCGCCGCACGCCACGGACTCACCGTCCGCTGCCCGGCGATCAAGCAGGCGGAGGTGCGGAAAGCTCCCGCTGATATTGGTCCCCAGCAGCGCCGGGGCGGCGATCAGCACCTGCGACCGGCGGCGCCTTCCTGCGCCCTGGACCACCTGACCTCGTGGTTGGGCGTTCGTCTTCTAGTCGAGGAATGCGCCGCAGGTGATGTTGGCGAGGGTCGCGGTCATGGCGCTGGCTTGATCTGAGGCCATGAACGCCGCCACGTTCCCCAACTCGGCCAGCGACGGCAGCCGGTTCAGCATCGTCGCCTCCCGCATCCCGGCGATGATGTCCGCACGCGTCATGCCCGCCCCGAACCCGGTGCCGAGGTCGGCAACGGCATCGCCAGTATCAGGGATGGCCTCGGGAAGGCCGGTCGTTCGCAGCCAGACGACGCGGATCCCCTGCGGCCCGAGCTCGCAGGCCCACTGCCGGCACTGTGCCTCGATGGCCGCCCACGCGACCAGGGTGCCGCCCAGGGTAGGGACGGCCTCACGGTCCCCGCCGGTGATCGTCAGGATCACCCCCGATCCGCGCCTGGCCATGTGCCGCGCGACCGCCCTGGCGGTCAGGAACTGGTTGCGCATGGCCTTGGTGATCGGCAGCGCGAATTGCTCGAACGGCATCTCCGCCAATGGTGTTCCCTGAATGTCGTCGTTGAGGATCGCGTTGAAGGAGACGTCAATGCCTCCCGCCTTCTCCGCCACAGCATCGGCGTGCTTGTCGACGGCCTGCTCGTCGAGCGCGTCGACCTTCGCGGTCTCGGCCACGCCTCCAGCAGCGTGGATCTCTTCGGCCACCCTTTCGAGCGTGGCGGGGGTGCGGCCGGCAAGAAAGACCTTGGCTCCCTCGCGGGCGAAGGCGCGGGCCACGGCACCGCCGACCGAGCCGCCCCCTCCGTAGATCACCGCGTTCTTGTTCTCGAGCAACATTTGCAGACCTCCAGCTCGGCGAGTTCGCATGTCAGCGGTGCTGCTGCGGTGGGGTGGATGTGGGGGGGTGGTCAGTGGCGGTCAGCGGGTGTGGGGTGGTCAGCGGTGGCGGTGGGGGGTTGTGGGTCGAGTGGTTGTTTGGTTGGGGTGGGTGGCTGGCGGTGCTCGCGGTGCCCGTACCGGTCCCAGAACCGCGCCAGCGGCTTGGGCGCCCACCAGTTG
>WNGA01002069.1_pt1 | contig 30698 bp, 28 predicted proteins | sample 5400061 | NCBI WGS metagenome assembly WNGA01 (sample SAMN13153366, study PRJNA577476) | soil metagenome | isolation source: 100 cm soil or saprolite under grassland replicate 2 | place: USA:California | collected 2016-06-15 | reverse complement strand
TTTTTATTATTTTTGTGCTTATTTTCTATGCTTCTGAAATCTGAAATTACAGCCTCGCCCATGTTACTCAGATTATTATTCATCCCGTCATAGAAACGAAGTGCCAACCTAAGGCAGCAATCACTAACTCCTCCTATGACTCGCAATTGATTAACACCGTGCACATCCTCTTCCAAAGCGTACCATCTATGGGGCACGTGAGCTACGTGAAGCCTATGGTTTAACATCTCAAAGATCCTTTTGGAGGTGCCTTTTGGTATAGTACTTTCTATTGAAACTAGAGACCCGTCTTTTGCCTCTTTTGAGATCTTCTCTGCCACCGCCAACAAGCCATCTATGTACGGAGAGTATATATCATCAGGTTTATGCGTTGAAATACACAAGATAAATACGTCAATATCGCTAAAAGTTTCTGTTTCCTTTATACCGTAATTCATTGAAGCAGCTTCCATTGTTCTTGAATTAATGTCAAAACCATAAGTGTCAAATCCTTTTTCTTTGACATATTTTGCTACCGGCAGGCCCAACTGGCCAAGCCCTATGACCAGAACTTTTTCTCGCATTGTATGATTTTTGTTTTGTACTGACAATTCCATTTAGAATCCTGAAAAATAATTATTAAAGGCTTGAGAAAGATTGAAAGATAAATTAATCAGTATGAATCTTTATGTTGACTTCCTATAGAAGTAACTAAGTATCATTTCACATCGAGTAGGAGAGCTTGGGGCAACTATAATTCAAAAATACGAAAGACAACTCCTTGATGCTCAAAATAATGCATTTCCGTGCCTTTCTTTGGTGCCATTTGCTATCTATAAATACTCTCATGATTGCATGACAGGTAATGATAAGAGTTGGGCTGATTGGGAAAACCAATGCAGGCAAAACGACATTCTTTAATTCTGCTACGTTGGGCATCGAAGAAATTTCAACCTATCCTTTTACTACAAAGCAACCCAAGGTTGGAAATGCTAGCGTTATTTCACTTTGTGTTCATAGGGAGTTTAACATTAAAGATTCTCCCAAAAATTCCAAATGCATTGACGGGTGGAGATTTATCCCTATTGAACTTGTCGATCTGCCCGGGCTCATCAAAGGAGCCTGGCAAGGCAAGGGATTGGGGAATCAATTTTTATCAGTCGCTGCTCAGTCTGACGTTCTCTTACACGTCGTTGATGCATCCGGTAGCATAGATTCTTCAGGAAGGCTTGCAGAACCGGGGACAGGAGATCCAATTGCAGATGTAGCTGATGTAGAGGAGGAAATGGTTCTTTGGTACCTAAAATTATTTGAAGGGAACAGAGACAAGATTGTTAGATCCATCAATTCTGGATCAGATGCTGTTCAGTCTATTACTGAAATCTTTCGAGGTATAGGAGTAAAAGAATGGCATGTTAAAAAAGCATTGCATGACAATGAGTTGGAGAACAGAAAAATTGAGGAATTCGAATCGGATGAAGCTAGACGATTTGCTTCGACATTACGTGAAATATCGAAACCAACGCTTATAGTTGCCAATAAGGTTGACCTCTCATCGGCAGCAGATAATTTCAAGCGACTTCGCGAACATAACAAGCACATGTTAGTTGTCCCATGTAGTGCCGATGCAGAATTAACATTAAGGCGAGCTCAGGTTAAAGGCCTTATCAAATATTTTCCCGGTGATGAGCGATTTGAGATCAATGAAAAAACTTCGTTAAATGAGAAACAAAAGTGGGCTCTGAATTTCATAAGGAAAGATATTTTGGGAGAATATCTTCAAACAGGAGTACAATTTGCGTTAAATGTTGCTGTGTTTAAGTTATTGAATATGAATGTAGTCTATCCAGTAGCTGACCAGAGTAGGTTATCAGACAAAGGTGGAAATGTCCTACCTGATGCATACCTTATGACTAATGGTTCCAGCGTAGAGGACCTAGCCAAGGAGATCCATACTGACCTTGCGAAGGGAATCCTGTATGCAATTGATATAAGGAGTGGGTTAAGGTTACCAATTAATTATTTGATCAAAGACCGAGACGTACTCTCTATAGTGTCGGCTATGAAAAAGAAATGAATACTGGTGTGCTGACGATGTAGGCTGAAATATATTTGGAAGCAGAATAAGACTATAAGGTGAATTTCAAGACTACCTAATTAGGGACATTGCCGAAGGTTCTGATTAAATCCCGTGTTCATTGGATTGTCTCAACTCGATTGTTGCAAATGCCGCTCCTATTTGTAATCACTTAAAACGTTCCGATACCTTGCATCTCTGTAAGCTATATACTTCACATATTCGCCGTATGTCATATCGAATGAGCAAGAAGGACACCTAACAAAGCTGAAATCATCAGACAATTCGGCTGATTTCTTACAGTCTGGACAAACAACTTTCACAGCTTAAGTTGTTACAAGTTGGCTAATAAGTCTATCCAATCTATATATTGCGTTTCATTTCGTCCTAGGTAGAGGGATTGAGACCTAATAATGAGGAGCATTAAATTGCCTTTAGTTGTTTTACTATGGGTTGTCTCCCCTTTCTAAAGACACGGAAGCCACAAATACACTTTATCTCTGGGAGTTTTGAAAGCTCATTATTTGTTACAGGCGTACCACATCTCATGCATTCGTACACCACATCACCTAATGTCTCCGCATGTTCCATAAGTTGGGATGGCATAGCTCCAAATTTAAGCGTTTATTGCCAACCAGTTGATAGCTTTTGAATCAGAAGACAGGCGTCCAGTAAATTCCTATGTTACCATAGGATGCAACTGGTATGTATAAATACGACAATAGAGTACCAAGTTCTATAAGGATATATAATTTCAGTCCTATAATTCATGTTTCTGCAAGAACCGTTTTCGTTTACGTGTTCCTCTGGAGACTTCCCAATCCTTTTAGACTTGGTCGCTTTGCAGTTATGTGTATTGGAAAAATTAAGTTGTAATTTAGGATTATTTGAAGTAGGATTCAAATGTATTAGAGCTCAACTGGGTAACAAAGTTTTTCATGACGATGCCTGGCAAGCATCAAACCGAGGCGGTATGTTGTTTATTTTAACTTTAAGATCTTCAAATAAGTTCAAGCAATATTAGATCCTTAAATCACTTGTACTTAGCGATTTCCTTGCAATTTGTTCAAGCTCTCTAGGTATATTTTTCGTATTATTGGTGGTCCATCGTATTCTACCTCCAGCCGCGAATTCATGACCCCCACCATCAGCCAGATGGGATGCAATTGACCGGCAAGAAATTTGATCATTGTTACGCCTAATACTTACTTTACCTTGGTCGTCATACAAAATAGCAACATCCGCGCCGGTTGAGTAAAAAATTTCCTTCGAAAAGAGGCTTGTTTGAAGATATTTTGACACCTGTATAAGCGCAACAGTGAACTTTCCAACTTGAATAATTTTGAGTGACCTCATAGCTCTCTTCTTTTCCATTTTGCAGAGAGCCAAATATTTTAAGTAGTCTGACTGCATTTTTGTATCCCATAGTATTCCAATTGCTGCTGTGAGAGCCAATCTCCGTAGCCTCTTTTGCACATTTGAGAGTGTGCGATAATACTGAATTAACTCCGAAATAGGTGGTACATTATCGTCTCCGACCATAAAATCCATATTGTGGGCCAACATTGAAAGCTGTTTTGCAATTTGGTTACTAGGTAAGAGATACTTATGCATTAATTCTGATGCGCATACTGTTCCTGACTCGTCATGAACAATTTTAGCTATTTGGCGTAGACTGGTAATGATTCCTTTTGACCATGGGTGATGATCCACCCAAACCACATCCCAGTGCATTTTCACAATTTTTCTGAGAGTATCGAGGCAAAAATCTTCCATTTCTGGATTAATTCCCAAATCCGAGATGATTACAATGCCTTTTCTACCGGCTCTGCGGATTGTCCTGACGACTTGTTTAAACATAGCCTCAAACTGATTGAGTCCGTAATTATGAAATGAGATTTCTGCTTCAGGGTATTTTATTGCTGCTATCGCAGCGGATAAGATTCCGTCAAGATCTGAAATGTGGGAGCATATTATTGCTTCTATCTTTCGCGACACCTCGCAGTAAGAGCTTGACAGCGATATTTAGACGGTACTGAAACAACAATATTATCGTTAAGTTACGAACTCCGACGATTAGTTTCATCACGGTATCTTGAGACACATTAACAATACATCAAATTAGTAGACGCTAGTTATAAGAGCCCATACGGCATAAGTAGGGACATATAAAATACTACTTCAATTAGTGTTCTGATATCCAGAAATATAATTTTATATCTAGATATTGTATCTATTGTTTGTAAGTTTAATTATGTATTACCCGAGCGTAGAGAAAGATAGTAATTCGTCCAGGAAAATTTACCTAACCGTATTCTATATGTCGGCTACCATCATGGCGACAATAACGATGTACGCTCTGTATGCAAGTGTTATCGAATATATGTCGACCGGAAAAATAGTGATTGGGGAGGTCCTTGTTACTACAGAATTTCCTGTTAAGGGTCTCTCCAAGCTCGTGACGTACCTCATGATTGTTTCTGTGCTTGCTTGGTATTGTGTTACAAAATTAGGGGGAGAAAAAGTGAAAGATGTCAAGCCTTCTGTAAAGGCAATCCTACAGCTTATCGTGCTTATAATTGCTGTCGTTTCCCTTTACGAATTCGTTTACAATTTTGTAGTCTGGAGTTCTCTGATAACCGTTGATGCAATGCAGGGGGTAATTAAGTTAGACTCGATAAACGTTCCTTATCCTAATCCTAAGACCCCCTGGAACTTAGTTTTTGCTACGAAAATGTCATTAGCGGCTTTTCTGATTGCTACCCATGGTTTCTATATTATGGTCAGAAAGAAAAAACCTGAATTATGAATTGCCTATTTTGTTGTCTAGGCTTAATAATCTGAATACAACTGAAAATTGAACATATAAAGATAGACTTTGGTTAATATGAAATGATTTGATCGGTAAACCCAGAAGGATAAAAGTATTTAGATTTCTATCGTTCCTCTTGCTTACACAGTTTGGTTCTAATTCCAGCTAGTCACAGTTATATGATAGCTTCAAAGATTGAAAATAAATGAGTAAAGAGACAAACTCTCACCAACGCGCGGCTGCGGAACAGAAAATTTCGGAAATGGTTCAACAATCTAAGATTCTTGAAACCTATTTGAATGATATTTTGACAAGGGAGGCGGCTCTTACTCGGTTGATTGGAGAGGCTCAACTTGCAACTGAAGGCTTGCAATCTCTTTCCAGTGATGCCTCTGTCGATTCCATGGTTCCGTTAGGAGTTGGAGTATATGTTAGGTCTACGATTGAGCCAGTCAAGAATCTACTGGTCAATATAGGGGCTGGCATAGCGATAGAAAAATCTAGAAATGAGACCATTAACTATATTGAATCCAAAATTAAGGAATTTGAAATTGGAATTGGACAACTAAATAGGCAGAAAGAACAGATAACTATTAGATTGACCCAGATCCAAAACGAGATTAACATGATAATTCAGAACGCATCTAAGTAGGAATGAATCAAATGCAAGTGAATTATTTCCAACCTAGGTAGATATCCTTGTTTGAGAAGCTGAAAAAAGCATTTTCAGAATTATCAAAGAATTTTGGTCAGAAGAAGATTTCTGCGAAAGATATCGAGACTATCTGTGATGAAATGTTACTTTCTCTAATAGAAAGTGATGTTGCTGAAGAAGTCGCATTGAAAATAATAGAAGATATCAAAACAGAGCTGCTTTTTTCCAATGTTGAGCGAAAGGATTCTCAGGATCACATAAATTCTATTCTGATGGTTTTGCTTAGGAATCTTTTTGCTTCTAGTCAAAAAAGAAAAATAATTGAAGAAATCATGGAAAAAAAGAAATCGAATCTTGGACACTATGTTATAGTCTTTTTGGGTATTAATGGCACAGGAAAAACGACAACAGTCGCAAAATTTGCAAACTTGCTCCGTAAAAAAGAATTATCAGTTTTAATGGCTGCTGCTGACACTCATCGGGCTGGAGCGATCGAGCAGCTGTCCCAACATGGTACGAACCTAGGAATTAAAATAATCTCTCAGAGGTATGGAGCGGATCCTTCTGCTGTGGCCAGAGATGCAGTAGAGCATGCTAGAAAGAACTACATTGACGCAGTACTTATCGATACTGCTGGCAGAATTCAGACATCCAAGAATCTAATGGAAGAAATAAATAAGATTACACGTGTGATCAAGCCCGACTTTAGCATATTCGTTGGAGATTCGTTATCTGGTAACGATACAGTGAATCAAGCAAAACAATTTTTTCAATATACAAATTTCGACGGGACTATTTTAACTAAAAGTGATGCTGATGCAAAAGGCGGTGCAGCTATTTCAGTTGTTCAAATAACTAATAGGCCCGTATTGTTTCTTGGAACTGGTCAGAATTATGATGACCTAGTAGAGTTTGACGCTGAAAAATTCCTGACTTCACTGTTACGAAAAGATGTAGACAATTTTGCCTCTGGTGATGAACGCAAAGAGGAAATGAAGGTAATCTCAGGAGAACTTACTACACCGACAGTTGCCTCTGGCAAGAAATTGGATACTAATGCTGAGAAACCATCCTTACTTACAGCAGATGAGAAGCGGAGTGATCTTCAACAATTAATTTTTAGAACTGAAAAGCTTTATAGTGCTTCCCCGAAGGCGTCGAATTATTCGGGCCAACATTCAGGTGCGTCCAAGAAGGGCTTATGGGGCAGACTCTTTTCAAACAAAAATAATATGAAGGCTCAAACCAAAATTGGTAATGGTAAACTAAAGCAAGAAAAGAATGGAATAAAATCAGATGAAAAAAAAGGGGCATCAGCTAATGATAAGGTTGTTTACTTAACTGATGATGAGATAGCTGATTTAGATGAGTAAAAAAGATTTGCTTAGTATTCACGATTTGAGTCGGAGGGATATCCTTGCATTAATCTCTAAAGCATCAGATCTTAAGAGGCATGGAAAAGAGTCAGAACCTCACTTAAAGGGTAAGACTCTAGGATTAATTTTTCAAAAGCCATCAACTAGGACAAGAGTGAGCTTTGAAGCAGGGATGCTACAGCTCGGAGGTAACACGATTTACTTGAATTCTAATGATCTCCAACTCTCTCGCGGAGAGTCTGTTCAAGACACTGCTAGAACCCTATCACTTTATCTTGATTGCCTTGTAGCTAGAGTATATTCCCATCTAGATTTACAGGCTTTGGCAAGTTATTCCCAAATTCCAGTTATTAATGGTCTCTCGGATCTACACCATCCATGCCAAGTCCTCGCAGATTTGATGACCATACAGGAACACAAAGGTCGTCTAGATGGTCTGAGGCTAGCTTGGATTGGAGATGGAAATAACGTCTTTAATGACCTACTTGCAGGCTGCATTAAAACTGGCATAGCTGTTGCCGCAGCAATTCCTAAGCGCTACCAGCCCCACGCGTCTATACTAGATTACATCAAAGATGGCTATAATTCAAAAAAAATTAAATTTAGAATTACCGAGGAGCCCGCTGAGGTCGTCAAGGATGCAGATATAGTTGCGACTGATACGTTTATTTCAATTGGAAAGGAAGATGAGTATGAGATTAGAAAAATGATTTTTCTCCCGAAATACCAAGTTAATTCCAAACTAATGTCCTTGGCCAAGGACGATTCCATATTCATGCATTGCTTACCTGCTATTAGAGGGCATGAGGTAACTGCGAACGTGATTGATGGACCATCTTCTGTGGTGTGGGACGAAGCCGAAAATCGGCTTCATATACAAAAAGCATTACTGGAATTCTTATTACTAAAATAAGCGCTATTTTTTGACAAGTTTGACGAAATGTTCTCTAGAAGGCTGAAGGTAGGAGATTTTTAAAAGGAATTATTCGGTGCTGCTAAATAATTAAAATATGGATGGGAAATCATTTACCCAATATTAATAAAACACCGTCAAAATAGTATAACCATGCAGAAAATATTGAAGCTACCCAGAAATATAATCGAAAATGATCCAAGTTGGTTAACGATACCCTCTGAAAACCCACAAATGTTAGCCTGGATAAATAATGGACTCAACTTAACTGCTAAGTGCGGTTCGAACGATGTTGTTTGTGATGTTTTTCAGCACTTGTTATCTGAACCACTATTACCAGATTTGTTTAATTATAGGGGATTCATAAATTCCGGTAATCAGCAGATCTCCGAAATAAGAAAATATCTATCCAGTATTTATTTAAATCCAAGTCAAAATCGTCCACGATTCAACGGGAAATCGAGACTAGCGGACAATTTCCACTTTTTGTAATTATGGTTATGGACACAACGAATTAGAGATATTTGTGCAATGCAAGAGTGCACTAAGAAGCTGACGGAATCAGCATGACGATAATTGGGCTGCCTAAAACAGAATCAAAATATAGCATTTTGTAGTCATTGTTTGGAGTGTAAATAATAATGGGATTACCCACGCTTATACTTCTTCGTACCTTCAACGTCTTGCTCGTTTTATTTGGTACACTATTTATAACAGTAGTAATGTTGGGCCCAACTTTAGACAAAGTTCTATTGGAGAATGTACGAAGTCAAGTAGTAGATGAGGTAAATGAAAAACATCTTAAGTTTCAAGATCCTGCCGACAAACAAATATTTGTAAAAAACGAAATCGACTTTAAGACCAAGACTCTAGGTCTTAATGAAGAATGGTACTCTCCGACTAAGCTATTTTCGAGATTGGTTAGCATAATGACACTGGATTTGGGAAAGTCGCACTTTTTTACTACCGATTCAGGATCATCTAATGTCAGAGACATAATACTCGAAAAGCTACCAAAAACATTGCTACTATTTAGTTCCTCTACAATTTTAGCAATTATCATTGGAATATTATTGGGTACTTTTGTTGCTAGTAGAGGTGATTCTTTCTGGGATAAATCAAGCTCCATATTCGCTATTTTTAGTAATAGTTTTCCTTCGTGGTGGATCGCTATGATAATGATATTTCTATTTGCCTTTACCCTGCAGATTTTTCCTGCCAGGGCTACTCCAACTTCTTCCCCTTCAGATCTTATGTATCCAATAGATTTGGCTTACCACATGATACTTCCACTAATTACCATTACACTTGTTTCTTTTGGATCGTGGTCATACATTGTAAGGTACTTTCTTGCCAACATCTTGAAAGAGGACTATATTACTGCAAAACGTATCATTGGCATATCTAAGAAGAAAATCCTATATTCCCATGCCTTACGAAATGCTGCTCCCCCGATTATAACGGCAGTAGCCCTTAGCTTGGCGAGTTCTTTTGGTGGATCGATAATAGTCGAAGCCGTTTTTGATTGGCCAGGTATGGGTAAGCTGTATTATGATGCTATCGGTCTGCTAGACATTCCCGTTATAATTGGGCTAACTTACGTCAGCACCCTGATTTTTGTAGCAACTGTCTTCGTACTCGATTTGTCTTATACCATTCTTGATCCTCGGGTAAAGATCTTCTAAAATGAAATTCCGCTCGAAAACTATTGCCCATTTAGTAAGGTCCCGTGGAGGATTGGCCGGAATAATCATTATTATTTTTTTATTGAGCCTAACAGCTTACGGTTTATTTTTCGTTCCTATCGAGACTTATTCACAGTGGAATAACCCAAATTACTGGATTGATCATCCAAAGGCTGCGGCCCCGGCCTGGATGACTGGTGGTTTCGGTCCTAAGCCATTTACTCACCTTATCTTGAATGAAAATATGGCAGAAATTTCGACAAAAGAAACAAATGGAATTAGAACAGTGCTCCATACCTACGTAATAAATATTCAAACAGACAGTTTTCCTGATGATTTCATGTTTAGATATTCAGTTAAATATGGACAAGTCCAACCGGTACTCCAGATAGACATTGAGCGACCGGACAGTAAGAGATTTAACCTTTATTATTCGGCATTACCCGAATCTAAGGGTATTAACAATTCCTATTCAGGCAGGATTTTTTCGACAGATAGACTAATTAGCCAAAGTTTATCGGAGTATAAAGGGCTATTTGACAATAGACTAAATACTGTCCCTCCCCAAGCAATGATCTTTTCTGACTCTACGCAAGACAAGATACTCAAAGGCATGTATCGAATTTCAGAGGTTTTTTACTTATTCGACGACGCAAGTACCGTTCAAAGCTCAGGTGTGACGTTGGGTGGTAAGGTTTTCGGACTAATGGGGACGGACGACATAAGAAGGGATCTGGCCTTAGGAATAATCCTCGGAGCGCCTGTAGCTCTCTTTATTGGCCTCACAGTTTCAACTATTGCCGTCACTATGGGTTTGTTATATGGAGTGATTTCAGGTTTGAAGGGAAGAAGAACTGATGAGACAATGATGCGAATAAATGATATCTTTTATGCGCTCCCAGCCCTCCCGCTGCTCATAATCTTGTCCATTACTTTTGGGAGAAGCATTTTTTTAATAGCGGGCTTTCTTATTATTTTCGGTTGGGTCGGAACAGCAAAAATAATTCGAAGTCTCGCATTACAAATAAAGACCTTCCAATACGTTGAAGCCGCCAAGATAATGGGACAATCAGATCTAAAAATAATTTTTAAACATATAATACCACAACTCTTACCTCTGACATTTGCAAGTATGGCTATAGCGGTACCCGCAGCTATTTTGGGGGAAGCAGCACTCAGTTTCCTTGGCCTGGGAGATCCTACCATACCCACGTGGGGACAGATACTGCACGATGCTAACACTGCAAATGCAGCTGCTCGGGGCATCTGGTGGTGGATCTTACCACCCGGTCTAATGATAGCCTTAACTGGTCTTGCGTTCTATCTAATTGGTAATAGTTTGGACTCTGGCGCTAACTCGCTGAAAAATCTTGTAAAAGGAGGGCGGTAATATTTGTCTTTATTATCATATTTCCCAATATTTGTAGTTCGCTCTGCACTAGGGTTCTTTCGATTTGGCCCAGTAGTTGACGTCGCAATCTGATACGGTTTGAAAAGGTTGTTCAAACAACTAGTCCCTTTTAAAAGCTCATTAATGAGGATACCTCATAAACTTATGGTAAACTATACTTTTTAGGTCAATTTAATCAAAGGGAATAACTACACAAGCAAATTTTCTTCCCGCAACAGAGGCACTTTTTAGATTTAACCAAGGGACAGGACTTACCATGCGTTTCACAGACTATTAACCTTGTGAATTCTCCATTGCAGTTTATCTTCACATATACCAGAATAGTTTAATCTTGATTAACTGATATCGAACAATTATTGAAGAAGTAAGCTAAAAAAAATATACTAGTTACCTAGAATGCTATTTGGAAGTTCATAACTTTTTTGGGATGAGTTCTCTATTTTGGTCAAGGTCATTTATTCTACATATTTTGAATAAAGGAATACAGTCTCTGGTACGACCGTTCAATTTCGTTATTCTTGTCGTAATGATGGTTCATATCTCTCACTATTCTATTTAGCTTTTTATTATCCTTTGTGTAAATCGCCTCAAAAATTTCTTTAGATACCCTTAGGAACTCCTTCAGGTATGGCAACAATAAGTTGTTATTAATTAGAATAGAGGAAATTAGACTTTGATCATCGATCAAGATGCTGTGAAATAATATTGATTGGAGATCAAAAGAGGTACCCGAATATTTCTTAAGCTTAGCAAAATTTTCTTTCGATACCACACTTGCAATAATAAGATTGGCGTAGTAGATTAATCCAAGAATTAACGCCATTAATCTATCGTGGCAGACTACGTCTTTTATTACTAGGATTTTCGCATCGCCTAATATTGATCTTAATTTTTGCTCTTCACGTTTTTTATCCCTCACAGGAACAAATAAAATTTTTACATCCTCCAACTTTTTTGCTCCGGGACCAAACATAGGGTGAATAGAAATGGTAACAACTGATTTTGGAGCACTAATTAAAGATTTAGACACGTCCTGCTTTATAGATGAGATTTCTAATACCGCCGACCCTTTCTTCATCCAATTAACAGATTTTTGGATCACTATGCTGGTTTTATCAGATGAGACGCAAATGATGACGTAATCTGCGTCGCTAACGCACTGCTTTAAGCTACCGCAATGAACTACATTTGGCAACGTTGTGGCGTAAGTTTTCTTAATATCGTAAAAATAGAGAACATTATTGTGATTGGTCGCAAAGTAAGTGGAGAACCATTTCCCCATCTTTCCGTCTGCCCCAACAATACCAATCTTTTTTTTCATGTCTTATGCGGGTTTCGAATTGAAGATTCAATGATATCCAATCCCCTGTTCAGCATCCTGATTGGTTGACAAACCGAAATCCTAATGAAATCGGCATAGTTCCTTCCAAATCCAATTCCGGGAGCTACCGCTACACCTCTCTCAAGCAGGTACCCCAGAAATAGTCCTGGTTTAATTCCCAGTTCACTTATCTGAACAAAAAAATACAGCCCTCCATCGGGACAATAATATTTGACAGGCATAGATTCCAATCTATTCCTCACTAGCTCAAACCTCTTTTTAACGATACGAATATTTCCAGTTACCTTATTCCTCAATGCCGAAAGAGCGGCATATTGTATTGGTTCTGCAACACTAGTTACTGCCATCGCTTGAACTTTCACCATTTTTTCTACGATCTCCTCTGTGCTGATTCCAAAACCTACCCTGAACCCCGTCATCGCGTGACTTTTAGAAAAGGATGAAATCATAATGCCCTTTTCATACCCAAATTCCAGTATACTCCTAAATGCCAGATATGAATACTCTGCATAAACTTCATCACTTAGCACAAAAACATCTTTCGAGCGTGCGAGATCGACTATGTTCCTAAATAGTCCTCCATTAACTATTTTCCCTGTTGGATTATTTGGATAATTCAGCACTATCATTTTCGTATTTTCAGACATTACTTTCTCAAGTTGATCCATTTGGGGCGTCCATCCATTCGCAAGAGACGTACTTATTACTTTAACCTTGGCTCCGATAAATTCCGCACATTGCCTATAAGCGGGCCATGCTGGTTCAAACACGATGATCTCCTCTCCAGGATTCACAACTGAAGCAATGGCGCTAAATATGGCAAAGCGTGCTCCTGGTGTAACTATCACTCGTTCCTTATCCGAGCACCTAAATTTCTTTGAAAGTTCCTTTCTAAGTGCAGGAACGCCAGAGCTTTCAGTATAGTGCACTTGACCCTTTTCTACTGCTCTTAACAAAGCATGGTTAATCCGGCGCGGTGGCAAAAAATCTGGTTCGCCTACCTCCAAATGAATGATCTTTTTGCCCTCTTTTTCGAGCTTCTTTGCCCGTACAAATACGTCCATAGGAGTCAAGCTATCCACAAATGCTGAGCTTTCTAATTGAACCTTTACGGACTGTGTAAGCAACAAATTCAGCAATCTTCCGGTAAAATTTCTGTCGAGACCTATACGTGACCCTAGATCTTGTACGTGATTGTGAATATCTTGTTCTACGACTTCATCTTCTATCTTTCTGTTCAGATTGGTCTTAATAGCTCCAATCCGTTGAGCAATTTCCATCCTAGTTTTTACTAACTGCATAATGTCTACGGTTATTGACCTCATCATAATCCGTAGTCGCTCCAGTTCTTTACTTTCAACCATCTCTTTTCCCTAATACTGAAGGTATAATCCCTGAACGTAAAGCGTGATCAGTTATTACTAGTGAAACTACCGATTCGACTATCGGGGGCGCACGAGGAACAACGCATGGATCATGTCTTCCTGGTACATTAATATCACATTCTGAATAGCTTAGTAAATTTACTGTCCTTTGTTTCTTGGCTATAGAAGATGCAGGTTTAAATCCAATCCTTATTAATAGGGGCATACCGGTGGTTAGTCCCCCAATGATTCCACCAGAGTTGTTTGTCCTTGTCACAATCTTCCCTTTGGAAATGAAATACTCATCATTATTTTCTGAACCCTTTAGTTTTGTACCAATAAAACCAGACCCAAATTCTATACCTTTAACAGCCGGTATGCTAAAAAGCGCTTTGCTAAGGTCCGATTCCATGGATGAAAATATTGGCTCTCCCAATCCCACAGGCAACCCTCTTACAACACATTCTATAACGCCGCCTAGTGAATCGCCTTCTTTCCTCACTTTCAGAATCAGAGACTTCATTCTTTCTGCTGATTCAAAATCTGGACATCGTACGTCGTTAGAATAGGTGGTTGCCTTCGCTTCGTCAAATGCAATAGGTCTACAAATTATTCCCCCTATTTGCTGTGTATAGGCAACAACTTCTATGCCCAAAGTGTAAGACAACAGCTTTTGTGCGATTGCTCCAGCCATTACCATTGTAGCAGTCAGTCTTCCAGAAAATCGTCCACTTCCTCGATAGTCTCCAAATCCTTTATATTTTACAGAAGCAGGATAATCGGCGTGACCCGGACGTGGGGTATCTTTCATAATATCGTATGGTCTCGAGTCTTGGTCTTTATTCCAAATTAATGCACAGATAGGAGCCGAGGTTGTAAAGCCATTAAATGTCCCCGATAGAATTTCAACTCTATCTTCTTCCTTCCTCTGTGTAGTAATTATCGACTGTCCTGGTCTTCTTTTGTCTAATGGGAGCTGTAAATCGGCTTCCGATAATGGGAGACCCGCAGGGCAGCCATCTAAAACCATTCCCACGCATCTACCATGACTTTCTCCGAAACTCATCATAACCAATCTTTCACCAAGAATATTTCCCACCATGCTTAGATTACTCTATTGGGATTCCGGACACATATATTGGCTTTATGATTAAGTTGTAATCCTAACTGTTAGGATAAAGATTATCTACATTATTGCAGCAAATATCCGATATTTATAGACTTTGCCATGAATCTGATTATAAGAAAAAGTTATGATTACTGGATAATGTATAAAATGCCAAGATATACCCCCTCATTTTTCAGGAGTCTATACTGTAGCCTGTCCATTAGAATAATCTCTTATCTTATATTTAAGAACTTCTAATTCGTAGTTAGCCTTCTTGGCAGTAAGATAATTTTAACTGTTTCATATCATTCAATTACAAATTCAGGCAGGAATTATAGATAAGGGATTTTAGTTACTGGAGAAAACAGACACAATTTCTCTGCAACTCCACATCACTATCTCACTTAAATTGAGTATAGCGGTGTAAGAATCTATTGGTCTCTAAATAGTTTGGAAATATTTTTCACTTGCCTACTACTTTCTTAACTGAAGGGTCATTCGCTATTTTGTTACCATGTATTAGTATTAATCCTATTGGATTGCAGATGTCTTAAAAGGGACTCTTAGGCGGTGTCACAATTGACCACAATTTTCAGGGACAAGTTCTGTTTACTTTCGGAACCGACATGCCTATCTATAAGGGTCAATATTTCCGCCAAGTTTTTTCATGTCAGCTAGGAATTTTGGGTAGGAAACGTCAACGGACTCGGCACCTCTAATAACAGATCCATCAGTAAGCATTGCAGCAATGACAAAACTCATAAAAAGTCTATGGTCATTGTGAGCATCAAGACAAGCGCTTTTCAGCTCTCCCTTCTTATTGAGTAGTAATTCATCATTTTTCACTTTAATTTCCAAACCAAGTTTGGATAGTTCAGAGGCAATAATACCAAGTCTGTCCGTTTCCTTAAAGCGAGCGTGAGAAATTCCGAAAATTCTAATTGGTTTCCTTGATTTTAGGGACAGAATCGATATCGCAGGAAGTAAATCTGGAGTGTCGGAAAGATCAAATTCTCCTCCATCAAATGACTCACAGCTGCTTACAGAAAGCTGGCCGCTGCCTATCTTTTTCTTAATTTTGGCCCCCAGTCTTTCAAGAAATTCCACGATCTTCGAATCACCTTGGGGGAAGGAAAAATCCAAACCTGACACAATAAGTTCCTCTGCAAGCATTGCACCTGCAGATAACATTAACGCGGCAGCTGAAAAGTCTCCTGGAATATTGAATGACGTGGGTTTGTACCTGCCCTCCCTAACACTAAAAAAACTATAATCAGAGGACTTTTCAATACGAATTCCAAACTCCTTCATGATCGCAATCGTAGAATCTATGTAAGGACGGGATACTTGTCTACCCTCAATTTGAATTTCTAGTTCTGATTGAGCATAAATTCCAGAAATCAGGATCCCGGATAGAAACTGACTTGAAACGGTACCGCAAAGTGTGGTGTTCCCACCGCGAATTCCACCTCCCTTTACAATGATCGGGGCGGAACCATTTAATCGTGTTGAATAACATTTAACTCCAACATTGTTCAATGCTCGAAGCATAGGACCCATTGGCCTTCTACGGATGCTTTCGTCTCCTGTGATTACGGTAAATCCCTTTTCTACTAAGGCAGACATGGGTGTTAGAAAGCGTAAAGTAGTTCCTGAATTTTCAACGTTAATAACATCATTCGGTGCGCTAAATCTATTTCTTCCTGAAATCACAATATGTTTTGGACCATCTTTAATTTCAACACCCAATGCTTTACATCCTATTATAGTTGCATTAGTGTCACGAGATCTCAAAGGATTAGTTAACAATGACTCTCCTTCTGCAAGCGAAGATACCACTACGGCTCGATGACTATAGCTTTTACTCGGAGGACAATTAATTAACCCTCTTAAAACGGATTTCTTTACAATTACTTCCTCCATTCAACTCACTAGCGCCGCTTTCTCATTGTTTATCTGTGACACTATCATATTCCCGGGTAGGGATTTGAAAGCTGATTTGATCCTCTTAATATCTTGTTTATTTGCAACTACTGCTAATGCAGGTCCATTCCCAGTTATGCTTGCAGCCAATGCACCGTTTTCTAACGCAAGTCTAGCTGGAAGATAATCCTCCAATAACAATGAGGAACCCAGAACACCATTCAGGTTCATTGCTGTCCAATACTGTCCAGAAAATGCCAAGTCATAGGCGTCCTGATATAGATCCGCCATAAGTTTTAGTTTGGATATATCTCCACTTCTGGATTTCTGTGGTAAATATATTATCGCCACTATGTCTTCGGCACAATAGTCTCGTTTCAAAACTCTCCTACCAAAGTTATCGGTTACAACAAAGCCGCCATAGTAGCAGGCTGCTGAGTCATCATAGGCTCCTGTAATTGTGGTTTTGGCATGTAGAGACGCGTTAGTAGCAGAGTCGAGTATCTGCTTATCTGGTAACCGCTTCCCTAGTAGCCCCATGCAAGCAAGAGCCATGGCACACGACACAGCACTAGAGCTTTTCAATCCTACGCTTATAGGAATCTCAGAGCTGATGACAACATTCAAATGCTTCTCTTTAGTAAAGTCTTTTGGAAGGACATTTTTAATAATATACTTAATCATCTTATTGCCAGTACCAGATTCAAAAGTTATTCCCTTTCCTTTTTCAGCAACTAATTCGACTTTCACTGTTAGGGATATTCCTAATGCAGATCCAAATCCAGTCGCCACTGCATTCACTATCGATATCGCGCCATGAACGATGGCAATTGACTTTAATGTCATGCAGGTTCACCAAATCCACCAAATAATACCTTTTTCATAGGAGTTATTGAAGGTCTGACACCCGTCCAAATCTTAAATGATTCTGCTGCCTGTTCCAGAAGCATTTCATAACCATAAACAATTTCTGCATTTGCCCTTTTGGCACTTAATATCAATCCAGTATTTATTGGGTTATAAATAATATCGTAAACAATAGAAGCTTTCGGTATATACTTATAACTTAAGGGGCTTGCTTCCCCAGCCATTCCTATAGGGGTAGCATTAATAATCAAATTACTTGAAATAGAGAAGTTAGGAATTTCATTCTGTTCTATAGTAACACACTGTAAGCCCTTTTGATTTGCAATTATCACAAGTTCTTTCATTTTGACTTGATTCCGGCTAAAGATATAGATTTTAGATATACCTTTTTCTTCTGCTAGTGCGGTTACTATTGCGCGCGCGGCACCTCCCGCACCTAGTAATAAAATAGTCATTCCGTCAAATTTTATGTTACGGTTTCGCAATGGTGTAATAAATCCCTTAATATCCGTATTGTACGCAATCAATTTACCATTTTCGTTCTTAACTGTATTTACCGCACTTGCGCTTTCAGCAGTGTTATCCTTTACATCCACATATTTAAGTATCTCAACTTTGTGTGGTATTGTAACGTTAAATCCTGAGATATTTACTGATCTCAATGAACAAATTGCACTAGAAAGATCACCTTTTGCAACTCTAAATGCTATGTACGTACATTTGAGATTAAGTGTCTTAAATGAAGCGTTATGCAATGCTGGTGATAAGGAATGATCAATTGGATCGCCAATAATGCAATATGTACTTAGTGTTCGGTCCACCATTACTCACAATTTTCTATATAAGCCCTCATACAATTTTCTTATCGTTTCTATGTTTATCTGTCCTGGGGCGGTACTTTTGTTCAATGAAGCATAAGTAAATGGAGCATTCCCGTATACTGTACATAGTACTCTAGATAACACACCCAATTCCCCCATAGCAAATGCTATGAGAGTAGTATTCTTGATAATGTCATAAATAGAAAGAATATTAATTGCGTCTTGAACTTTATTGGCTTTAGTCACAACTTTTATGACGTTACTGTATTTTTGCATCTTATAGATTTTGGCTAGTAGGAACGGTACTGCTGGGGTTCGTAACAAATTATGCCACGATACCATAACTGGTATTTTATTTTGCCGGAAAAAAGCCGTTAACTCGCTGTTCTCTTTGAGGAGATTGAATTCTACATCAAGTAGCATTGGATAAGCGAGTCCAAGTATCTTAAGAACCTTAGCTCGCTCTAAAGAATCATCCACGAAATACCCACCTTCTGAATTGGGACGCAACGTAAAAATGGCTCTATTGCGGACTTCCCTTAGGACCTTTTCAGTTAGAACCTTCTGAATTTCACCGCCATGCAAATAATCAAATCTGATTTCTACAAAATTAGCCGCTTTTTTATTTACTTTATGTAAGAGTACTAAAAGGTCATTCGACGATGATGGTGCCAAGGAAACGCATATTTTAGGCAATTCTATTTCTTATAGGTGATATTATTTGCTCAATATTAATTTTAATTGTGCATTTATTTACTTAAACCTAAAGAATCCCCTTAAATTTATACGCTAGTTAGAAGGACCAATATCGACAGGTCTATTACATGAATTTTTGGCCGTTGAAAAAATCGGATGCAGGAGATTAAAAGATTACATAAACTGTACATTATGTTAAGGTCTGAATTGGACAAGCCAGTAGGCGCCAAGAATATTCAAATTAACCAGTCGAATTCCAAAATGGTTCCAGTTTATATCCATATGAATAAACGCTTAGCGGATAGACGTTAAACAAAATGTATCCCGCGGGCAGGATCTGCTCTAGGTTGGCACTACCAGACACCATTTGAGCCTGCGACTCTTCGGTCACTGCAATTGTTAGCCTGATAGGCTGTTTCTCGCGGTCAGCTCTTTAGCCGACTACTACAGCCGAAAGCTCTACCAGGCTGAGCTACCGCGGGACATTTTTCATGATAATTTGCTTCCATATAACTACTTTGAGTTTGTGTGAGCTTACTATCAACTTCATAATTTCAAGTATGCTAAGATATTCTAAAAGTAGAACATTCTTCTTTTCACCAATTTCAGTCATCTTTTGGAATCAAAACATCTTTCAAGAATTAGCTTTCCGACCAAGCAGGTCAAACCAAAATATATTTGACTTCATCGTAATAATAGTTAGCTCATCAAATACTTAGAGAACTAATTTTAACAAAGTGGTTCGTAATGCGATGCGTCCATCGAGTTGATTTGTATTTCTGCTTTTTCAGAATTTGAAGAATCAAAATTAGGATTAATTTTACTTCATTGGACCTGATAATACAATGTAATTCAAGGTCTGAAATCGAGAGAATTATCCACATACTCATGGCATATCCCACGACCATTCGTATTATTCTTGCCCAATGAGTCTAATATGACCCAACTGAATCGAAGTAACTCAATTTAACAATCGAAATTATTCCAAATGTCGAATAATCCTATCTAAATCATATGACATTATGAGTTCCGCTCCCGCGCGTTTCATTCCCACTAAATATGCTAACATCCACTCATCATGGTCTATCAAGCCTTTCCCTGAAGCTGTTTTCATCATAAGGTTTTCCCCAGAAACATTTTGCACCGCCAGTGGACAGCAGAATCTTCTTTTTGCTTCTATGATCAAATCAGCTGCAGCCAAGCCAGGTTTGATCATTACTATATCAGCACCTTCGTTCAAATCCAGTTGTATTTCGTTTAGTATCTCACGCAGATTGCCGCATGACACTTGATATTTTGATTTGTTGATTTTGGAATCCATTTGAAAATTTAGGAAGGCGGCGGCTCTAAATGGCTTGTATAAGCTTGACGAGGTTTTTGCTGCGAACGGCATAATTTTTACTTTATGGAAACCGTTCTCCAGAAGGCAATTTTTTATCGCCGATACTTGACCATCCATCATTGATGATGGAGCCACTATGTCGGCTCCTGATTCTGCGAGGCTCAAGGCAATTTTTTTCATGTTGATTATAGATGCATCGTTATCTAGGTCAGTACCAGCTTGACTTACTGTCCCACAATGACCGGACAAGTTATACTGACATACACATACATCTGTCGAGACTTTAATGCTGTTTCCGAAATTCGTTCTAATTATCTTTAACGCGCTTTGTACTATCCCTCTGGGATTCCAAGCCTCCGTTCCCATAATGTTACGGGATTTTGGGATGCCAAAGATCATAATCTGAGTTATTCCCATATCAAGGATTTTCTGAATTTCTTCGATAAGCGCAAAAAGCGGAGTAGTAGCAAGGGAGGTGTCAGAAACTTGACGTTGCAGTTCACTCAAAATTACCGGCATAATCAAATTTCCTTTTGTAAGACTGACTTTGGATGCCATAAGTTTAAGGAGGGAGATTTTTGAGTCCATTTCTTTCAAGTATGATGGGTGAAGGAATAATTCATATGAATACGTTATGCGCTAAAGTAGTCTAAGTGGTTCATTTGACCATCGTTGAATTCGGCTATTTTGAGTGGTTCATTGGTAAACGCTTTCGACCGATGGCAAGATTAGTACCTTGTATAACCCTTGACTCTTAAATATCAATGGAGACACCGGTCAAATCCTACATGTGTGTCGTGAGATTTTAACACAAAAATATTTCCGCCGACAACTATATCATTCTAAAATTATATAAGCATTACATTTTAACTCCGAAATGCTGCGAAATTTAACATATGGGAACGATTAAAGATATCCCAAAGTTAAATCTCAACAGTGCAAACGGTTACCATAGGAATCCCTTCATACAATGAAGCTGGAAATATTAAGACATTATTGGATAGCATAATCTTATGTGATAGCCAAGCCTTTCAATTATTAGAAATAATAATTTCCGACGATTCTACCGATGAGACTTCTGCAATCATTAAAGACTATTGCTTGGCTTGTCATGACAGTAAAATAAGATTATTTCACCACGATAAGCGCCGGGGGGCCGCTAGTGCCTGGAATGAAATAATGCATCATGCTCGTGGAGACGTGATTGTGTTATACGACGCAGATGTAATACCTGACATGAAATGTACTAAAGAGCTTGTGTCGTCAATTGGTAGGAATGTAGCAATGTGTGCATCAAATCCGCAACCACGTTTAGGCAAAGGGATTGCTGGCAGGGGTTCCTTTTTCATAGGAAAGTGGTTGGAAGATGCTAGATCGAAACAACTTTCCCAATATACCGTAATGGGCAGAGGGCTTGCGGTTCAAAGTCAAATTGCGAAGAAGATTGTGATTCCCTCTCACATCATCGCAATCGATCTATATTTACAAAATATAGTACTTGGAATGGGTTACGATATCGATTACAACCAGAATGCGAGGTTGAAATTCACACCCGCCAGCACATTCGAAGATTTCTCTTCCCAAGTTTTAAGAGCTATTAATGGCCACAATCAACTAGCTGAAATGAACAAAAGAACCAACATCCGTTTAAATTGCAAGAGGGCTATCACTTCAACAGTTCTAAGTGCAATAAAGGACCCTGCCGGAGCTGCTTCAGCTGGAATATGTTTCCTCTTTTTACCGTATTTTTTATCAAAGATTAACAATTTTAATTCTGCATCATGGGGCCCAGCGAAGAGTACCAAAAATTCTTAAATGGATTTATAATTTCAACTAAATAGCAGATGATACTTAGTCTTTTTAAATTTAAAGATTTTTCCTTCATAACGATACCAATAATATAAATATTCCCGGTGAAATATCTGACCAATGGGGATTGGTTTGATTGCAGATTAGCGGGTATGTTTGCTCTCCCCACAATAAGAACAATTATCTCTTGATAGAATCCTGGAAAAAGTCAGATAATATTGAATGCATGTATTTTGTTACAGCAACTTTTCCTTCTGATTGTATCGCTTATTTTCCTAATTACGCAAATCATTACATACTTGCCAAGTACAGACAGGCATCAACAATCTTCACAGACGTTGCTAAGTACTTTCAAAATAAACTTTCTTTCTTCTTTAATTTCAAAGCTGGATTGTTTGAGAGGTACCAGGAGAAGTTGAGTTATGTGTCAGTATACTTTACAAAGTATACATGTGAAGATCCTGAACTAAGTGACATTGCAAACTCTCTAGCAAGAAGAGATAGAGTAAAATCTGCGTGTTTGGGCCACCTTGAATTTGTGAATGGGCAGTACTTAAAGTTCACTTTTCCCTACTCGAAGAACATTGTACTATTGGAAGTCGAAGGAGATAGGACACATCAAAGTGATCAAAGATATTGTGAAAAAACTAGAATGGATGTAGCTAGAAAAGGAATATCATTAAATAATTTGGTAAGCTTTTCTGTCCTTAACAAATTAAAATAGACTTATCTAAACCAGAACCGTTAAATATGAATCTCAATTCTATTTTTCCGATCGAAATTGAGCAAACCGATGGATTTGGGCAGTCTGAAAGTCGGTTCTTACATAATAATAGACAGTGAGCCTTGTCGTATAGTTTCCTATGATCACAGCAAGCCTGGCAAACATGGCTCTGCAAAGGCAAGAGTATCTGCTATATCAGTATTTGATGGCTCTAAACACAATATGGTAGCACCAGTTTCGGCTAATGTAGATGTTCCACTAATTGATAAGAGAAATGGCCAAGTTATATCTATTTCTGGTAACACTCTTCAGATTATGGATTTAGAAACCTTTGAAATGTTCGATACTTCATCCGTTGAGGAAGAAATCCGTGAGAAAGTAACCCAAGGTGCGGAAGTAGAGTACTGGAAGGTGCTTGAAAAGGTAAAAATTGTGAGAGTGAAAAACTGAATTCTATCAAACAATTAGAAACAAATATAAAAATCAGGATCAATAACTGGTCTAATGAAAGATAAAGGAGAGGTCCATATCTGTTTGCTTCCGGAGCAGGCGAAAGAACTCGAGGAATATGGAAGGTCTAAGGGTATGTTGAATTTGGGGCAAACGGTTGATTATGTATTGAATGAAAACTAATAGAAATTATGATTTCTTCTTAGGCGACAATGATTTCTCGCATCAGGCTTTTGCTACTTTAAAGACTTTTAAAAATCAGATAGCTGCTTCCCCTCTTTCCCCAGAACCAATGTCTACCGCTTCATCAACCTCTGAGACAAAAATTTTTCCTTCTCCAGCGAGTCCTGTGCTCGTACTTTCAACAATTTTATCTACGACATCATTTACCTGGGGATCTTTAACTACAAGCGAAATTGTTACATTTACATTAAACTCAGGTCTGTATACAGAAGTGCCTCTACCGGCATGAACGACCGGGGTCGGTATTTGACCTCTTCCCTTGGATTCATAATATGTAAGACCCCCAAGAGGAAGGTCCTTCAATGCAGAAAATGCTCTTTCCATCCTGCCGTGGGGTATGACCGCCTCTATTTTCTTCATGTTAGTGCAATAATATGCTCGGGATACTTTTATTAAAATTTTCTGTGAGATCGGACTCAAGAACTAATCAAAGAACGCTGTCGTCTTAGAGTTATGACACCTAGGGCGACAAAAGCGCAACCAATCGCAAGGATCAAAAAATCTGCTGGCATGATCGTAGCCCAAACTTCATTCACAGTACCTGCATATATAAACAAGACAGAAAGGAAGACAAACGCAATACCTGCAATAGTCTCGCCGTTGATACTTCCCAACGTAAATTTTTTCCATATATCTGGTATAAAAATGATTACAAGGCTAGTTATTCTATATAGTAATCTAAGAACGTTAAAGGCGCTCTTGCCGCTTTTTCCATGCGAATAACATGAAAACAAATGGTATCGTCATAAGGGTAGTGGCAATAAATATTGGCTGTAGTTGAGTCATATCTACAGGGAGTCCCACTGCAAATAAATAAGGAAATGGATATAATCCAGATACAAAGAACCATAGAGAAATAAACATGGCAATGAAGGGAATATTCCGTCGAAAAAATCCCCCGGGTTTCTTTAGTGAATTACAATGTGTACAGCGCGTCCCCTCTCTATTTACACAAGATGAACATATAGGCCTTGAACATATTATGCACGATCGACTACCAAAACGCGACCCACAAATTTGACAATTTGTCAACTAAATTAATTTGACTGCAGGTCAAATAATAATGTTTTATGAAATAGAATAACGGAATCACAATGTTAGGATCACAATTGAACCTACAACAATAGCTGAACAAAACGAATACCACCAATCGTATACGAACTGTCTAATTTTCGGAAAAAATTTTAGTTATGGTTAATGATTACCGCTTTCTATATTCCTTAGCGACGGCGGTACTAACAATAGTGTGTCGTTTGTAATAACAGGTTGGGCAGCCAAACCATAGTCCTTCCTTAGGGCAGCTTGTTCCTTAATGAGCAGATCTGCTGAAAATTTTGGGCCAATGTGGCCAAAAGAGACGTAAGCGATAATTATCCCCACCATTGAAAGCCCCATCACAAGAATACTTAAAGCAACACCTCGCATGTGTGAAGAATAAGCTGATCCCACATTTCGATGTACGGACTTAGCAATTAGTTCGTATGATTTCTGCATAAAAGCATTTCTTTCATAATTACATTAGAAAATATGATGTAGGTCAATCGGTGTTCCGAGAATCTTTCGAACCTAGCAAGTAAAAAAAGGGAGTAACAGGACATCTGGCATGTATTGCAAAACATCCTGTGTTTAGCATTTCCAGAAGGCATGTATGTCCGGTCGTTAAAAAGTAGCGAGTCCTAGTTCATGTTTAAATTTTCTCATCACGTTGACAATAGTGTTCGAATAAATGAGACGTGATCGAACGCGTTTAAAAGTAGAAATACCCTTCTTTCTAATTGAATTCCTACGCAAATAGTTAAATGGATCCTGAAATCGATTTATAAGAATGATTGAGGACAATTTAAAGTCTCGCGGTATCTTTTTATCGCAACTTCCCTCAGCAGGATCCTATGTGCCGGTTATTAGAACTGGTAACTTGGTCTTTCTATCGGGCCAGATACCATTTGAAAATGGATCTATGCCCTTGCCAGCTAAGTTTGTGGGTAAGGTTCCCACGCAAGTTTCAATAGAGATTGCTAAACAAGCAGCTAGGCAATGCGCTATAAATGCCGTAGCACATTTGAAGGAATTCGTAGATCTCGAGCTTATTACCAAGTTCATTAGAGTATGCGGATATGTGAACTGCGAACCCACATTTACTGAACATTCCAAGATTATCGATGGTGCCTCTGATCTTCTAGTAGACATATTTGGAGACAAAGGCTCCCATACCCGGGTTTCTATCGGTGCAAGCAGCTTACCCTTTGGAAGCGTGGTTGAAGTAGAATTTATTTGTCAGTTAAAATAACTGTAGAGCCTTTGCGGGCATATTAACCGAAACTAAGTAGTTGCAAATTCAATCCTAAGTACGAAAAATATTTCTTTAATCATTGCCCAGAATCTCAGATTGTCTCGTGTTGATAAGGGCAATTATTAAAACTCTAAAATTACAAGCGCAACTCTCATATTCGTGGTAAGTTTAATCAACCGAAGTTGGAAATACTTGAAGGTAATACTCTTGCCAAATGCTTATTCGAAAAATACTCTGCAAATTCTGACCAATGGAAATTCCAAATCTCAGTCCAAGAAAAGCATAACAGCTTCTTCGATGCGATCGTAAGCAGTCCTGACGAAGTCTGGCAATTGAAAATAGATTCAATATATAAACCAGCCCCTTTGATTATCGGAGCGAAGGTTGATTTAGAACCTACAAAGTTTAGGAGTGATGTCGATCAAGTTTCCTTTGGATACAGAAGACTAGATACTATTAAGCTGGAAAAAATACTTACTGATCCAAATGGGGGAATGCGAGACTTGAATATGTACCTTGGGTCTCTACTGAGATCAACCAGTCCTGAAATTCCGAAGCCAGAAAATAACTACGCCTACGGGCCGTTTGTTTTTACTTCAAGTAACTTAACTAATGTTGATAAATGCCAAAAAGAAGTTTCTGATAAACTTGCAAATAGTCTGCGTGATAAGTTGAGGTCACTCTACTCTAGTTATGGCTAGCTCGTTGGTTTTTTCTAAGTTGGCATCTACAAAAAGTTGCTATTTGTAATTTGTAATTGGTTCGAGAATTAAGGGACGGCGATGGATTGGTCATATTTGACTTGTCTTGCTACCCGTTCAGGGCATTGTAGTACACTTCTCATTTGATAATTACCTCAGGATCGTCAGCATAACCACCTTGAGTCTATGATTGAGTCAATTAATAAATATGTCCCGTTTAATCCTCGCTAGAATGAAATTTTATCCAAATTTTGCACATACTTGATTAGAAAAATTTACAAGGTTTGAAGGATATACTATCGTGGGGTAAATACAAACGGAAGAGATAGTTGACGATCCTAGGAGGCCAAGTGAGAACTTGACAACAGCGGCTCAGAAAATAAAGCAAGCATTCGACACACTTGATTTCATTAATCTCCAAAAATTTGACCTTGTGTCTAAAGCAATGTTAGCGGCAACGGATTTTGTCCACCAATTAATAAAGAGTAGCGAAATTACTGCTAGTGTAACAATTCCTGCATCAGAGCTGTTCGTCAACCCAAGAACGAGTTATTACCCAGACTGGGTTAAAGGAATAATCGTAATATCCGATGAAGGTGTGAACTTTTATTCTGGTGGTTCTAAAAATATTGTTTCCTTTGAAGGTAGAAATGTCTTGATCAAGAGTACTACTGGGACAACATTCTTAAAAGAGACGATCCCAACGGAACGGGCAAAGAGGTTCATACTCACATTGTTGACGGCTGCAAGAGGCATGGTTGAAAGCTTCGAAATTAGTCCAAATGATGAAACTGAACTGAAGCAGATTATCATGACAATAGTTGAGATGAAAAACAAGCTCAAGAAGTGAGTCAATAATAATATCAGTTCACGATAAATCAAGTATCAACTTTGTTTCAATAAATGTCTAAACCCAATTGGTCAGAGTTCCAGTATCTTGTTGCGACTTGGAGTGATGTTATATAACGCATTTGTGGAGTAACTGCGCAATCATGATGGGGCCGGCCGGATTTGAACCGGCGCCCTCCAGCGCCCAAGGCTGGCATCATACCAAGCTAGACAACGACCCCTATACTAAAAACTAACCGAAGTATAAGATGGCATAATTTAACCTTATTTATTGCTCGAAAGTTCTTAATGATACAAGTCTCGTTCAGCGATTATCGCGTGACGATGAATTACGGATTTGCTAAAATAATTGACAATATCTCTATATATCATTCTCCAATTAGTTGAAAAATGGATTCCTTTGATTCCTACCACGAGGCTGGAAAGATAGCTGCGCAAATTAGGGAGCGTGTGAGGAAAATTGACTTCGCAGGAAAAAATCTTTACGAAATATGTGAAAACATTGAAAATGATATAATATCTAATGCTGGAACTCCCGCCTTTCCCGTTAATGTTAGTCTGAATGAAATTGCTGCTCATTACACGGCCGAACCAAATGATCAAACTTCGGTAGGTAATGATGATGTACTCAAGATAGATATTGGTGTTCATGTTAACGGTTTCATTGCAGATACAGCTGTAACAGTATCATCTAATGCAATGTACCAAACAATGGTTGCTGCTGCTGAGTCAGCTTTAAATGAGGCCATTAAAATGGCCAAACCAAATACAAACTCATCAGACATTGGAGAAATCATTGAAAGAACCATTTCAAGGAACGGTTTTAGACCAATTCAGAATCTAAGCGGTCATTCTATAGAGCGATACACAATACACGCTGGCAAATCAATTCCTAACATCAGGACGTTCGGATCTTCTTTCGTATTAACTGTAAATCAAGCTTATGCAATAGAACCATTTGTAACAACAAGAGATGGTCAGGGCGTTGTCTACGAGGGCAAAGTAAGGAACATTTTTGGTGTTGTCTCCAGAAAACCCACAAAAGATAAGAACTGTGACGAGTTCCTTCAGGCTATTTGGGATCGCTTCAAGACCCTTCCTTTTACTACAAGATGGCTTCTCTCAGAATATGACGAACGCAATGCTAGAAAAATGTTGGGTGTACTCCTAAAAAGGAAGAACATACATGCCTATCCAGTCCTTGTTGAGGGAAACTATAAGGTAGTGGCCCAAGCAGAACATACCATAATACTCAAGGATGACAAAACCGAAATAATAACTCTGTAATCAAAGACCTTTTTTATCCGTCTTCTTTAAGAACCTTTTAGATTCAATGGCAAATGAGGACCATTTTGTTTGGGTTAGTTAATATTATAAATCATAACAAAGTTTCAGAATATAACTTCACAATAATATCAACATTCAAATACAAGGTTTTAGACTGTATTGTGTGAAATCCAAGTCTGTTCTTTACAGTGCGTATTTGGCATTAAAACTCTGGTTTTATAGAAAGTTAAAAGGGAAAAAAACAAATCCAGAAGAGCAGATCTCAATATAGTAAATAACCCTGTTTTGTCTGGTTAAGGAAAATTCCAGATATCCTTCTATCAGAAATTTGATTATCATGGGTTGTTTCGGGGTGACATTTATCGTAAATTAAACGGTATTAACACTGTACGTTGTAGGTCGATTAATTGCAAATTGCTCCCGAAAACGTGAAACAATTTGGCTGGCGATTTAAACGAGAATTTCAGGATAATCTAAGTTGTTCGAACTCGGGTCGCAGCATAATAATATAGTTAGCAACCTATTGAAGGTAGTAAACATGCCAAATTTTACTGGTCAAGAGATCGCTAGAATCACTTCAAGCGAAACTCTCTGGGACGCCTGGAGTAGGAAAATATATTCAGTTGATGCGAGTAATTTCCAAATCGAACCAATGGTTATAAACTATCCACAAAATGAATTCGACGTGCAACATATTTGTGAATATGCATCAACTCGTAATATACCCTTAGTTTGCAGAGGAGGTGGGACAGGTCTTCTTGGACAGTGTCTTTCAAATGGAATCGTTTTAGATTTCGTCCGAAATATGAATAAGATATTAGAGATCGGCGAGAATTATGTTGTTGTAGAACCGGGCATAACAAAGCATGTACTTGACTTAGAATTGCGTAAGCATGGTAAATTCATTCCTCCTAATCCTGCTAGTAGTAACTATTGTACTATAGGTGGAATGATAGCCAACAACTCTAGCGGACCTTATACTCTTGGATACGGGAGTATGATAAGCTATGTAAGCGGGGTTGATACTGTTTATTCAGGGGGAGTGTTCGGATATGCCTATGACAATGGTAGGTTTGATACTACCGTAAAGAAAATAACGGATATCCTAGTTCCTAAGATAGGTTTGATTAAACGGATTTACCCAAAGGTTAATAAGAATTCTTGTGGGTATCGTCTTGATTCTATTTTTGACGAAGAGAGATTTCACCCCCAGAGAATTTTTTTAGCATCAGAAGGAACATTAGGGATCGTCACCAAGGCAAAATTACTGACTTTAAACATCCCGGAATTTAGACACCTTTGCTTTTTGTCGTTTCCGGATGTTGAAGAAGCGGCCCGATCGATACCACACATCCTTAAACATAAACCAGTCGCAGTAGAATTACTGGACGGCTATTCCAATTTCAAAGTAAAACCAGATGACAACTTGCGAAAAAATTGTACACTACTCGTGGAATTTCATGGTGAAACAATAACCCAATTGGAGAAACGAGCTAAAAACTTTGAAATAGAAGTATCTCAGTTTGCCCAAGTGCTCGAGAGTACAACAGACCCGGCCAGTATCGAAAAAATCTGGCGTCAGAGAAAAAATGCATTGAATAACGTTCTTAAAATGACTGTTGGGTCCAGGAGGCCTTTGGGCATAATCGAAGATACGATAGTCGACCCATCCCTGCTAGCGCAATTCGTAGTTTTTTTAACTAATCTATACAAGAAATACAAAGTCGATTACGTAATATATGGACATGCGGGCGATGGAAATTTACATACTAGACCAATAATTGAAACGGGACAAGATTTTCACGAGTCCCTTGTCGAAGAAATGGCTTCAAATGTATTTAAGTTCGTCATTTCACATGGGGGAAGTATTTCAGCAGAACACGGTGATGGTCTTGCTCGGGTAAAATATATACCCAAAATGTATGGTGTTGATATTTACAGGATTTTTGTAAGAATAAAGGAAATTTTTGATGA
>WNGA01007000.1_pt1 | contig 30702 bp, 31 predicted proteins | sample 5400061 | NCBI WGS metagenome assembly WNGA01 (sample SAMN13153366, study PRJNA577476) | soil metagenome | isolation source: 100 cm soil or saprolite under grassland replicate 2 | place: USA:California | collected 2016-06-15 | reverse complement strand
TCGCGCCAGACGCCGTCGGGCAGGCGTTTCAGTTTCTTCAGGAACGCTGCTTCCGCGTTGTCGATGATGCGCTTCATCACACCCTTGACCACTTCCGGCCCGTAGCGCCCGATCAGCGCCAGCACGCGGTCGCGAGCGGTGATATCGCCCGCAAGCTGGGCGCGGAAGTCGAGCGCGACCGATTCGGGCTTGCGCGACGAGCGCAGGTACAGCTCCTCGATGTCGCGCCGGATCTCGTTGCCTTCGACGATTTTCACTGGGGGGATGCAGATCCCTTCCTCGAACGCGGATTCCGCCGAGCCGCAGAATGACGACGGGGTGATTCCGCCGATATCGTATTGATGCAGGCAGTTGGTCACCCAGCAGAAGAGCTCGCCCTTCCAGAACACGGGGCAGATGAGCATGACATCCTGCTGGTGCGCCGCCCCGACCCACGGGTCGTTGGCCAGGAACATGTCGCCGTCGCGGATGCCGGGATTGTCGCTGCGGTATTCGAGAATCCATTTGACCTGCGTATCGGTGACGCCGGACATGTACTGCATGTAGGGCCCGAAGTAAACGAACTCGCCGTCCTCGGTGAGGATCGAGGGATTGAGGTCGAGCGCATACATGGCGACAGGCGAGCCCGAGAGGCGCTGGATCGTCGCGCCATGCTCTTCGTTGACATGCCAAAGCGCATGGCGGACGACCTCGTAGGTGATCGGGTCGATGTTCTTGAGGTGCTTGGTCTGCAGCTTGAGCTTGGGAGAGATCGAGAGCTTCTTCGGCGGCACGTAACCTATGTTCCTGCCGTCGAAGGCGGTGTCTTTCATTTCGCTCACCTTGGGCATGGCATCGTCCTCATCAGGCGACGCGTTGTCCGGCGCATAGCTCAGAATTGCGCGTCAATCGCCTCGGCATATCCGACGTTCGAATTAGGCTAGCAGTCGCCATTCGCCGATCCATTACTGGATCACCTCATCCGCCTGCCCCAGCACCGACTGCGGGATCGTCAGGCCGAGGGCCTTGGCGGTCTTGAGGTTGATGACCAGCTCGAACTTTGTCGGCTGCTCGACGGGCAGGTCGCCGGGTTTAGTACCCTTGAGAATCCTGTCCACGTAGGTCGCGACGCGCCGATACAAATCAACAAGGTTCGGTCCATAGGCCATAAGGCCTCCGGTATCGACATACTCCCTCAATCCGTACACTGCCGGCAGCCGGTTCTTGGCCGCCAGGTCCACGAGGCGTCTTCGTTCGTTGACGAACATGGCGCCTGGCAGCACAGTCAGAGCATCCGCGCGCGCCCCGGTCATGTCCGAGAAGGCCCCGTCGATATCGGCGGGACCTCGCGCCTCAACGAATTGAAGCCGCACCCCCAGTGCCCGCGCCGCGACTTCTGCTGCCTTCAGTATGTCCTTGACCGTGCGTTCGCCGGCGGCGCCTGGCTGCCAGAGGACAGCGACCAGACTGACCCCCGGAACGGCCCGCTTCAGCAGTTCCAGACGCTTGCCGACGAGCTCCGGGGAGAGGGCGGACAACCCCGTGACATTGCCGCCCGGCCGCGCCAGGCTGGTGACGAGTCCGCTCGAAACCGGATCGGGAATAGCAGCGAAGACAATGGGGATAGTCTTGGTCGCTTGTTTGGCAGCGAGGGCGGAGGGTGTGGCTCCGCCCACGAAGATGACATCAACCTTGAGCGCCACCAGTTCAGCCGCAAGTGCGGGGAGCCGCTCGTACTTCCCCTCGGCATCTCGGTATTCGATCACGACGTCGCGGCCCTCGATGTAACCGAGGTCACGCAGTCCTTGACGGAAGGCCTCTGGAAGGTGGGGACCATTGGCCAGGCTGCCCGACAGGAAGCCTATTCGAGCGACCTTGGCCGCCTGCTGGGCCTCGGTGGCGAATGGCACCGCTCCGAGCGCGAGTAGTGCAAGTACGGTGTCACGCCTGTCCATCTGATCCCCCGCTGGTCGGTGCGACCAATACAAACATCGATCAATCCCGGTTGGTCATTAGCCTGTACCCTGAGTGTCTGCTGTCGGTTGCGAGCGTAAGACGTACTGTCTTGATGCCCAACTCAGAATTGGATTTCGAAATTGCCGAACGCGTCGACCTCGAGCGAGCGGCGCGGGTGCACCACAACAGTCGTATCGGTGGTCTCGATCACGGCCGGTCCGCGCAGGCGATTGCCCGGCACGAGGAGCGCGCCGTCGTAGATGGGACTCGCGACCGATTTCTTCAGCTCGGCCCAGTAGATGCTCCGCTTGGCCAGGAGCGCTCGGGCGCTCGGTGCCGCGCTGCGCTTCCTCGCCACGGTCAGCTTCGGAGGCCGCGTTGCCGCCGTGGCGCGCAGGCGCAGCGTCACGATTTCCAACCGCGCTTCGGCGTACGACGAGCCGCGTCCGTAGAGCTGCTCGTAGCGCGTGTAGAAGCGGCGGCGCAAGGCTTCCGCGAATGCGTTGGGCAAGCGCTTTCCCGCGAGCATTACCTCGACCTCGTTGATCTGGCCGCGGTGGCGCATGTCGAGTGAGAAAGCGAAGCGCCGGCGGGGCTTGGCAATGCCATCGCGGTCCATCTGCACGTTCGCCTTTTGCTCGAGCGCGTCGAGCGCGTGGTTCACGCGGACCGCGTCGAACGGGCTCGCCTGGATGTCGACCTGCTCGTACACGTGCAGGATGTCGGCGGAGGCGGCACCGAACGCGCACCAGGTCGAGGCGATTTCCTTCTGCGGGATCACCACCTTCTGCACTCCGAGCTCGTAGGCGAAAACGCCCGCGTGGGCGGGGCCTGCGCCGCCGAACGCGAACAGTACGAAATCCCTCGGGTCGAAGCCTTTCTCGACGGTCATCTTGCGGATGATGTCGGCCATCTTGAACTCGGCGATCCGGGCAATGCCGCTCGCAGCCTCCATGAGCGAGAGCTTGAGCGGATCGGCGATGCGTTGCACGGCTGCGATGGCTTTTTCGCGGTCGAGCCGCATGCGTCCGCCCAGAAAGTTGTCAGGGTTGATGGTGCCGAGCACGACGTCGGCGTCGGTGACGGTAGCCGTCACGCCTCCCTTGCCGTAGCACACGGGGCCGGGGTCGGCGCCCGCCGATTCGGGCCCGACGTTGAGCGTCCTGGAGTCGGCATCGACGCGCGCGAGCGAGCCGCCACCCGAGCCGATCGCCTGGATGTCGACCCTGGGCAGGAAGTATTCGTATTGCGCGACGTTGGAGACGAAGGAATAAGCCGGCTGCCCGTCGAAGATGATGCCCACGTCGAACGAAGTGCCGCCCATGTCGGTCGTGATGATGTTCGGGCAGCCCATGAGCCGGCCGAGAAACGCCGATCCGGTGACGCCCGACACGGGCCCGGAGTCGAGGGTGAGCAGCGGAGATTCCATCGCCTTGTCGACCGAGATCGAGCCGCCCGCGCATTGCGTGATCTGCAGCGGCTGCGCGTATCCGGACGCCCTGAGCCTGCGATCGAGATTCCCGAGGTACTTCGCCATTACCGGGCCGATATAGGCGTTGAGCACGGTCGCCGTCATGCGCTCGTATTCGCCCCACTTCGGCGCAATGTCGACCGAGCACGATACGAACAGATGCGGAGCGAGATCGCGGATCATCTCCTTCACACGCAATTCGTGCCGGGGCTCCTTGAACGACCACAGGAAGCAAACTCCGATCGCTTCGACGTCCTGCCCGACGAGGCGCCGGATCGCGTCCTCGGCCTCGGTTTCATTGAGCGCCACCACGACTTCGCCGAAGCAGTCGACGCGCTCGGACAGGCCCTCGATGAAACGCTTCGGCACGATCGGCACCGGCTTCCGGCTCTCGGGAAAGTGCACGACCTTGCGGATGTCGCGCGAGGTCACTCCGCGCGAGCCGCGCATAATGTGGATGGCATCCTCGTGGCCGCGCGTCGTGATCAGGCCGACGCGCGCTCCTTTTCTCTGGAGGAGCGTATTCGTGCCGACGGTCGTTCCGTGAGTGAGCACCGCGACGTCGCGGCAGAACCGTTCGAAGGAAAGACCCAGGCGATCGGCCGCCAGGCGCATCGCCGCGAGCATGCCCTCGGCGAAATCCTGCGGCGTCGACGGCGATTTGGTCGCGGTAATCCTGCCGCCGCGGTCGAGCGCAACGCAGTCGGTGAAGGTGCCGCCGATGTCGACGCCGACCAATAGATGTCGCCCCGGCGTAGGCCGGGGCCCAAGTTTGTTGTTCTGGGATCGTCGTATGGACATTCAACTTGGATCCCGGCCTTCGCCGGGATGACGCATCCGTTTCCAATCGCGGACACGTTCGTGCCCGCTCTTGGACGGATGTGTCACTTCTCAAACTCGAAAGCGTCGTGCGCATCGCTGTGCACCTGGACGCCGGTCCCGGCCGACTGCACATCGCCGCTGACCATGTGCAGACGGTTGCCGACCACGGCGCCCGCCAGGCCGTGTCGCGACACCGGCAGCGATGGCATGACGGTCCAGCTGTTGCTTGCCGGGTCGTACGCCTCCAGCGCGCGGAAGGTGTACATCATCTGCGCGTTCTGACCCTCGCCGCCGGCGACATAGATACGCCCGCCGTGGACGCCCGACGCCATCGCGCTGCGCGCGGACGGCATCTTGGCGCGAGGGCTTCCCCAGGAATCGGTGGCGGGATCGTATTCCTCGACGACGTCGACGTTGCTGCTGCCCGAGGTGATGAAAGCGCCCCCGACGCGCCCGCCGATCACGTAGATCTTGCCGTTGATCGCGCCTGCGGTCGCGTGATTGCGCGGCGTCGGCATGGAGGCGCGCGGCCGCCACGTGTTTGCTGCCGGATCGTATTCTTCGACCGTGCCGGCAGACATATGCGGGCGCGCGGGATGCACCGCGGTTTCCTTCGAGCCGGGTGGCAGCGTCGCGCCGCCGATGACGTAGATCTTGTCGCCGACGACGGCCGCGACCGGCGAGCCACGCTTTGTCGGCATCGGCGCCAACGCTTTCCAGCTGTCCGCAGCCGGATCGTATTCCCACGCGTTGTCGACCGGCACCCACGCGGGCGGACCCGAAGCCGGCAACACGAAGCCGCCGAATGCGTAGATCTTCCCGCGGTACTCGGTAAAGGCGACGTGGTGAGTCAACACCGGCATCGGTTTCTTCTTCGCCCACTTGTCGGTAGCCGGATCGTATTCGTAGACCATCCCGATCGGCTTCCAACCCGGCGCGAGGCCGCAGAAGACATAGAGCTTGCCACCCGCCGCGCCGCCCACAAGCTCTTCGGCGGGCTCGGGAAACGGCGCGAGCTTGATCCATTTGCCTTGGGCGTGCGCGGGCGTTGCCGGCACAACGGCGAGCGACAGCGCGATCAAAAGCAGCCGAGTCGAGCTGATAACATTAGACATGGTTTTCTCTCTCCTCGAGCGAAGCCGCACCGATCGCATCACGGAATGGGATCGGCGAGAGCTTAATCCCGGCAGGCGGGCGCGCACAAATCGTCGCTGGGCATGTCAGGCATAGCGAAAGGATCTGCATCCTTGCTGATGTAGCACTTTTGTGCTACATTTCAATTTTGCGTTGGAGTGCCAAACATGTCCACGACCACGATCCGGCTACCGAAAGATCTGAAGGCTCGCGTTGCCGCCGCCGCTGAGCGTGCCGGAACTACCGCGCATAGCTTCATTCTGGAAGCGATCGCAGAGAAGGCGGATCACGCAGAACGCCGCGCAGACTTTCATGACGTTGCCGAGAAGCGCTATGCCGATCTCCTAGCTTCCGGTAAGACGATTCCCTGGGAAAAAATGCGCAGCTATCTCGAAGATCGAATCGCGGGGAAATCCGTCGCTCGCCCGGTGGCTAAGAAACCGGCTCGCTAAGGATGGCCAGGATCGAGTTGGCTCCTGAGATCCAGGATGACTTCGATCGCATCCTCGATCATCTCTCGGAGCACGCTGTTGAAGATGCGCCTGGCCGTATCAGGGAAATCATTCAGGTTATCAACGTACTCCAACACAATCCGCTCATTGGAAGACCCGTATCCGCAGACACGAGGGAGTTGGTTATCGGACGCAGAGCCCGTGGCTACGTAGCTTTGTACCGCTACATCGAGCAGGCCGACACGGTCTTCGTGCTCGCTATTCGCAGTCAGCGGGAGGCTGGCTACGGCAGAGCTTAATTCCGTTGAAAGCGCCCATTGGCGGATAGTCGCAGACCGGCCAACTGCAGTCGTAGCGGATTGTGCTCCAAAGCGGTCGTCGATTGATGCGTGTCGGCTAACACTGGTGGTCGCCAAAGCGGGCGAAACCTTCTTGGAGGCGTAGTATGGCCGGACTTCCAATCGTCTTCGGAGCAATTCAGTGATGGATCGGCGAAGGTTCGTTGGCAGCGTTGCGGGTGGATTCCTCGCCGTGTCGCTCGCAGCGCGCGCGCAGCAGCCGGCGATGCCGGTGATCGGGTTTGTTCACCTTACATCGCTCGAAGAGACGCGCGAGTATCTCGCCGCTTTTCATCGAGGTCTAGGTGACACCGGTTACATCGAGGGCAGAAACGTGGCGATCGAATACCGGTGGGGACAAGGTCAAAACGATCGACTGCCGATGCTGCTCGCCGAACTTGTTCGCCGTCAGGTATCCGTGATCGTTACATTGGAGAGCACACTTGGTGCCCTTGCAGCCAAAGCGGCGACCCAAACAATCCCGATCGTTTTCATGCAAGGCGCCGATCCGGTCCGAATTGGGCTCGTCAGCAGTCTCAACAGGCCTGGTGGAAATCTCACCGGCATCGACCTCGTCTTGTCCGAAGTGGCCGCAAAGCGCCTTCAGCTGCTGCTCCAATTGGTCCCTGCGGCCACGTCGATCGCTTACCTCCACAACCCGACCAACCCAGTTTTTGCTGAGACCGAAACGAGAGACGTGGAGATTGCAGCGCGAGCTCTTGGGGTGCGCCTGCTGCATGTGAATGCAAGTCGCCCAAGCGAGATCGAGACGGCCTTTGTCAATCTCGTTCAGCGGCGGGCTGACGCACTCTTCGTGAGTGGCGATGGTTTTCTTCACACTCACGGCGATCAAATCGCGGCGTTGGCCACGCGCTATGCCGTGCCGGTGACTTACGGGCGGCGCCAAGCTGCCGAAGACGGTGGTCTTATGAGCTATGGAACGAACTTTTTTGATGCTTGGCGTCAAGCCGGTGTCTACACCGGCCGCATTCTCACGGGCGAAAGGCCTGCCGAGCTGCCTGTCCAGCGTGCCGCGAAGGTCGAGCTGATCATCAACCTTAAGACCGCCAAGGCCCTCGGCCTCACGATCCCGCAATCGCTGCTAATGCGCGCGGATGAGGTGATCCAGTGATCGGAGCGGTGCAGGTCGCTCGCGGCTTTGGCGGAACTCGCCCTAGACGCTGGGCAACTTGATTTCTTGAACGTCCGCTCTGGAACAGATCGGACGGCTCGTCAGGGTCGGAAGCGGAAGTTGGAACGCCACCGCAATACCATGGGATCGGATATTGTCCGTCAGGTCTCGGCTATGACTCGAGCCACCCTTGGTGTCGGGGTCTCGTGGTGATGGGCGCAAAGTCCCGGTGACGACGCCGATGGATGACGGCTCAATACCTTTGTTACATCGCGCGGCACCGGCCGGAATCGCAACGAATCGACATCGACACATTTGCTCCGCAGGTCACGGCGAAAGTCTCAAAATTCTCCGGTCCAACTACGGCGAACTTCATCGTCGCGACCGGAGCAGCGCAGCCATTGGCTTTCGCGAACTGCTCCGCGTCGTTCATGTATCTTGACCGCAGCGTCGACGGCCTGAAGTGATCCGCGTTAACGCGCTTGGTTTTTGCAGACCGGGTCATCGCGTGCCCCGGCCTCGCGCCGCGCGATACCTTGGGTGCCTTTGGTGCTGGACTGGCGCCGAGTCTGTTTCTCGGCAGCAGCTGCGCCGTTTCTGGCGCAACTTGGACCAGCGTCTCAAAATTCGGACGCTCTGAAACCGCACCGCGTCCGTCCTGCGGCAAAAGTTCTCCCGTCTGCGGGTTAGTGGCAGCGTGCCGTTTCAAGACCGATGCACCCGCATCGTAGCGGTCGATGACGCTGGCCGCCTGCGCTAAGGGAGCCAACGCCAACAGCGCACAAAGCGCCAATCTGCTCATGGTATTCACTGAATGCCAAACGGGATCCGAGCATAGTAGACCTTTCCATCGGGGGCTGCTTGGTGGGCGTGCTCGACCCGCAGAGCGGCAAAGGATGGTACGCGCATGCGCGATGCCAGAGTCCCGCATCAGGATATGAAGATTCGTGATTTTCATCCCTGAATTTTCCGCAGCTTGTGGGCGATGAATTCCAGCTTTCCGCTGTAGCATTCAACGACTCAATCCATCCTGTTGCGGGAGTCAAGATGAAGAACTCCGAGCAATCCAAGGTGCCTCCTCACGCCGGCAAGCTAACGCTGCCACGGACCCTTGCCGGCAATATCGACATCGCGCTGCGCGCCCGTCTCCTGGGCCGCCTGCTCGGTTCGGTCGGGCCGCTGGCATTGAAAGTAGTCGGCGGCGGCGTCTTTGCCAAATACGTGCGCCACGCCCGACGGCCAGAGATCCCGGTTTCGTTCGAAGACGCCGCGCGTGCTACGCCAGCCCAGGTGTGCGACGTGGTGCGCTACGTCGAGCAGAGCAATCCGAAACTGATCGACAAACTCTTGACAGCGCTATCGCGAATCACCAAACGGCGGCAACGGTGTTAGCCGCGCGGGCGACGGGGCTGGTGATGGTTGCGGTCGCGATCAGCGCTTTTGCGGGCACGACCCGCCGAAGTAACCGGTTTCGGATCGAATCCGGGCAACCTGCGCACGTTGAGGTAGAGCGGGTCGCGTTCCATCAGCATCAGCGGCAGGAAACTCACGCCGTATTGCTGCGCGACATTGATCTCCGCCATTTCCGCGCTGGCGGTCGCGGCGACGACGGCGAGCGACAGACTGAACATGCATTGCTTGACGATGGACACCCCTCCTGAACCCTATTCACCTGTCACGAAACCGCCGCGGCGTCCAGTCTTGCACCGCTCGGCCATGCTTGAAGGCGATCACGTCGTTCCAGCGCGACTGGCTTGCCTCACTTCCTCCGCAGGCGCACGTACACCTTCCGCGCGTTACCCTCGAAGATCTTCCTCCTGTCCGCCTCGCTCAGCCAGTCGATCGAATCGACGTAGCGTCGAGTGTCGTCGTAATGGTGACCGGTTTCCGGATCGATCCCGCGAACTGCGCCGACCATCTCCGAGGCGAACAGGATGTTGTCGATGGGAACGACCTTGAGCAGCAGCTCGATGCCCGGGCGGTGGTATACGCAAGTATCGAAGAACACATTGTTGAGCAGCAGTTCGTGCAGCGGAGGCAGCTTCATGTCCTGGGCAAGGCCGCGGTAGCGGCCCCAGTGGTAGGGCGCTGCGCCGCCTCCGTGCGGGATGACGAACTTCAGTGTAGGGAAGTCTTTGAACAGCTCCGACGTCAGGAATTGCATGAAGGCGGTCGTGTCTGCGTTCAGGTAATGGGCGCCGGTGGTATGGAACGCGGGATTGCACGATGTACTCACGTGCACCATCGCCGGGACGTCCAGCTCGACCATCTTCTCGTATAGCGGATACCACCACTTGTCGGTCAGCGGCGACTCCTTCCAATACCCGCCCGATGGGTCGGGATTGAGATTGCATCCCACAAACCCGAATTCCTTGACGCAGCGCTCGAGCTCAGGGATGCATGCTTCCGGCCGCACACCGGGCGACTGCGGCAGCTGACAGACACCGACGAAGTTGTCCGGATAGAGCGTGCAGCAGCGATGCACGAGCTCGTTGCAGATCTCCGACCACACGCGACTCGTCTCTCCATCGCCAATGTGATGCGCCATGGAGCTCGCCCGCGGCGAGAAGAGGGTGAGGTCGGTGCCCCGCAGGCGCTGGAGCTTGAGCTGCGCGCCCTCGAGGCTCTCGCGAATCTGATCGTCTGAGATGCGGAGCGAAGACCTCTGCGGCGCCTGCGCGGGATTGCCGAGCGCCTGCACCTGCAGCTTGCGCCACGCCTCTGCTTCTGCGGGCGCAGTGGTGTAGTGGCCGTGACAGTCGATGATCATGCGTAGAGCTCCTCGACCTCGAAACGCCTCGGAATCATGCCCTGACGGTACACGCAGTCGATCGCGACCTGGAGGTTGCGGCGGTTCGCCTCGCGTCCGACCGGGTTCACGTCGAGCGTGTCCGGCGCGGGCAACCCGGCAGCGCACTTGCTCTCCGAGAACAGACGAACGATCTCGTCCGCGACCTGCGGACGATCCTTCATCAGCGCATCCTTGACGACCAGCGTGTGATTGATCTGAAGCGCGCCCGTGCGCCGGTGCCACGCCTGCGCAGCGGCCGCGGGATCCGGAATGACCGGCGCCCATCGCGAATCGGTCGGGTAGTCACCGACGATTGCTGCATCGAGCGCACCTTCCTGCAGCATCGAGATCATGTCCTTGCCTGGCGGCGCACGCTCGACATTCGGCGGATCGCGATATTCCGCGACGTGCGGCTCCTCGAACGTGACCCAGTTCACCCGTTCGAGCGCGACGCCGTAGTCGTCGGCCAAGATCGATCGGACCCACGCGGCGGTGGTCACGGAGTAGGAGCGCAGCCCGACCCGGCGCCCAGGCAGATCTGTCGGCGCCAGCGTGCCGCGCTCGGCGGCGCAGATGAGGAATGGATGCTGGAATCGTGCGGTGAGGACCGCGGGCAGAAGGGACAGCGGCTTGCCGTGCGCTCTCGCCAGCAGGAACGTAACGATGGCGAGCTCGGCGACGTCGAACTCTAGATCCCTTACCACTCGCTTGAAGGCGGTGTTGGGAACCTTCACTTCCGCAAAGTCGAAGGCGAGACCGGCCGAGCGGATCGCGCCGCTCTTCATCGCCCGGGTGACGGGATGATCACCCAGCAGAGTGCGAAGCTTGGCGGGCACGTCAGTCGAGCGGACCGTCGACGTACTTGAGGCCTTTGTCGTCCAGCGCGCTGCGCATGCCGTAGATGTCGAGGCCGAGCTCGCCTTTCTCGAGTCGAGCACGAGACACGGCTTCCTTCTTCTCGCGCTCCTCGCCGGCCTTCACGACGGTCTCTGCGGCGACGCGTCGGACGATCGCTACGCCATCATCGTCCGCGACCACGACGTCGCCGGGATTGACCTGAACGCCTGCGCATACGACCGGCACGTTGACCGAGCCGATCGACGCTTTGACCGTGCCCTTCGCGGAGATTGCACGCGACCAGAGCGGGAACTGCATCGCGGTAATCTCGTGTGCGTCGCGACACCCCATGTCGAGCACGACACCTTTCGCGCCGCGCGCCATGAGCGAAGTTGCGAGCAGCTCGCCGAACGCGCCATCCGTGCTTTCGCTCGAGCATGCGACGACCAGGACGTCGCCGGCCGCCAGGACTTCGACAGCGACGTGGATCATCCAGTTGTCGCCCGGATGGCACAGTGCAGTCACCGCGCTGCCCGCGATCCGCGCGCCGTGCCACAGCGGTCGCATGTATGGTTGCATGAGGCCCGTTCTCCCTTGTGCCTCGTGGACGGTGGCGACGCCCAGACGGCCGAGCGACTCGACGACCCCTGCGTCGGCGCGCCGGATGTTGCGCACTACGATCCCGTTCACTGGTTTAGCTCCTCTCGATCAGCGACGGATCGTGCAGATGCACGCTCTGGCCCGGTGGCGGATTTTCGAGTGCGTCCTCCAGCGTATGTGCCTCGCGCCACTCGTCTTTGGGGCGAACGCGGCCGTCTGCGGCGACGCGGTCAAGCCCCCAATAGATTTCGAGGTGATGTCCATCGGGATCGAGGAACTCCACTGCGATCTGCACACCGGCGCGCCGGCGGCCTTCGAACACGATCGGCACGCCATGCTCGCGCAGGCGCTTGCGAGCGAGAAATACTTCGTCAAGCGTATCTACCTCGAATGCGAAGTGGTGCAGCTCGCGCTTCTCCGAAGGTCCCGACATGCCGCCGACGAGTGCAACGCCGTGGTGGTCCGGGCTGCAGCGCATGAATACCATGCCGCCCGGCACCAAATTCTCGGGATAGATATCGGATATTGCGAAGCCCAATACCCGGAGATAGAAGTCGGCGGACTTCCGCAGGTTGCTCGCCCGCAGAACCACATGACCGATCTTGCGGATGCGGAACGGCACATCCTGCGCGGTGCGCAACCCGTCCAGCTCGGCCGGGCTAAATGTCATGGCTCCGCATTCCGCGCGGGTATTTTGAGAAGGCACAACCCGAGCAGCGCTCGTCGCAGCATCTTGGCTTCCTCGGGCGTATGTCCAGAACAGACAGGGGGACGCTACACCATTGGCTTTAGAGGGTCAACGAACGCCCGCGAGCGTCTTCGTTCGATCAACGCGGGTATTCACTTCGATGTTTCCTCTTGAGAGCGTTGGACGACTGCGTCATGGAGATGCAATGCGCGGTGACCTTCCATCTTCGTAGGAGTCTTGCAATTTCGAGCCCGCGCCAGCGGCATGCCGTCCTGCGACAAAGCCAAAAGTCATGGCCGGCCCTAGATTGATCCCACCGGACGGATAGTGGCCCCCCATCACGCTCGCCTGATCGCATCCCGCCGCATAGAGGCCGTCGATCGGCTTGCCATCGCCGCTCAACACTCGCGCGAATGAATCGGTTTTCAATCCGACGAAGGTACCGAAGCTGCCGGGCAGCACCTTGATTGCATAGAAAGGCGCCTTCTCGATGGGCGCCACGCAGGGATTTGGCTTGTGGTCGGGATCTCCGGAGCCGCGGTTGAAGGGTGTCGTACCGCGACCGAATGCCGGGTCTTCGCCGTTTCTGGCGTGATGGTTATATTCCGCGATTGTCTCGACCAAGCCTCGAGGATCGATACCGCAAGCGACTGCGAGCTGTTGCACCGTGCGGCCTCTTTTGAGGTACCCGGAGCGCAGGTAAGGCCACACTGGCACCGGGAATGGCTTGGACATGCCGAACGGGTAGCGGCGCTGGAACGCGTGGTCGCATATCAGCCACGATGCGACTTCCTGGTCAAGTGGGACGGCCTTCACCATGCCAGATACGTAGTCGTGATAGCCGTTGGCCTCGTTGACGAAGCGGCGCCCGTCGGCGAGCACTCCGATGATTCCGGGTTTTCCGCGATCGATGATATGCGGATACAGTCCCGTGCGGCCGCTGCGATAGGGCACGATCGAAACCGGGCACCACGCCACTGGAGACGCAAGGCTGCGATCGATTTGACCTCCGACCGATTCACCGAGTCTCAGTCCGTCGCCTGAGACGGATTCAGGAGGAAGCGCCCAGTGTTCCTTGCCGGTCGGCGTGCGCGGAAATAGCTCGCGTCGGCGGGCGACGTCGTGCGGGAAGCCGCCCGCGGCGAGGACGACGCCGCGTCGGGCCCGGATCGTCACCTCGCCGTCGGAGGTCTCGACCACCGCGCCTCGAACCGCGCCTTGATCGGACAAGAGTCGCACGGCCGGCGACGACACCCAGATCTGCACCCCGAGATTGTCGGCCGATTTCATCAGGCGCGCGACCAGGGCCGTGCCATTGACGAGCTGCATGCCGCGTCCGTGCACGACGAGGTCAAAAGCGTGCCGCGTCATGCGTCGGCTTGCATAGATAAACGCTGCAATCGAACGAGTGGCATGCATGAAGTTGTATAGATCAGGACCCGCCATGACGCCCATGCCGAACAGCGACGTTTCATATTTCTGACGCCGCGCTTTCCGGAGCAGCGCTTTACCGAGGCGGCGGCCATCAAATGGTTTAGGTCCCACCGATCGCCCGCCCGTGCCCGCGCCCGGTGTATTTCCATGAATGTCGGCGATCCAGGTCCCGCTCACGAACTGCAGCTCGGTGTGCTTCTCAAAGAAGGCAACCATCTGCGGGGCGGCATCGAGAAACGCCTCGATCTTTGCCGCATCGTAGTTGTCTCCCAGTTCATGCCTGAGATACGTGCGGGGAAGTTCCAGATCCTCGATGATTCCGTCGGCCTGGGACAGGGAATTTCGGGGAGCCCATATCCACCCGCCCGACCAGGCGGTCGCGCCGCCACAGACAGCATCCTTTTCGACCACAATGACTTTCAGACCATGCCAGGCAGCGGTGACAGCAGCCGAAAGCCCGGCGGCGCCTGAGCCTATTACCAGCAGGTCGCAATCAACCTCGCGCGTCCAAGACTTCGCTGGAACCACCGACATTGGCATGGCCTCCACTCGGGCGAGTTCGCGCAACGAAATACGTGCGGGTGTTGAATGCTACGCCGCTCGCCGCTTGCCCGCGGCATAGCGATCGAAGGCCTCCGTGAGCTCGTGATGAGCCCCGGGATGCAGAGCGTTGAGCACCTCGGGGCGATCGATCGTGATCGTGAGAATCTGGTCATCGACCTCGTAGCGGCAATACGTGTAGCTCGCAGTGCTCATCGCGCCTTCCTAGTAGGTCGCCCGGCCGCCGGACAGGTCGAACGTCGCGCCCGTGGTGAAGCTGCACTCCGGACTCGCGATCCACGCGACCATCGCGGCGATCTCGGGAATGGTCAGGAAGCGGCCCATTGGAATCTTCGCTTTCATCGCGTCGACGTGTTCCTGCGTCATTTCCTTGAACAGGTCGGTCTCGGTGATCACCGGCGCGATGCAGTTGGCGAGCACGTTCGACGGCGTCAGTTCCTTCGCCAGCGACTTCGTGTACGCGATCACGCCGCCCTTCGCCGCCGCGTAGGCGGCGATGCCGGACCCCCCTCCTTGCCGGCAATTGACGCGACGTTGACGATACGCCCGTAGCCGGCAGCGCGCATCGCCGGCACGGCAACACGACAACAGTTGAACACCCCGGTCAAGTCGATGGCGATCACCTGGTCCCACGCCTCCGGCTGCGATGACGCGACCATGACGTTCAGACAAACGCCGCCCTTCTGCCAACGGACTACATCTTCAGTCGATAGCCCGTCTTGAAGATCCACGCCACGATCGCGAGCGAAATCGCCATGAACGCCATGGTCATGCCGAGGCTGACGCCGACGCTCACATCGGCAATGCCGTAAAAACTCCAGCGGAAGCCGCTGATCAGATAGACCACGGGATTGAACAGCGTGACCGTCTGCCAGAAGGGCGGCAACATGTCGATCGAATAGAAGCTGCCGCCGAGAAAAGTCAACGGCGTGACGATCAAAAGCGGCACGAGCTGCAGCTTTTCAAATCCGTCGGCCCAGATGCCGATGATGAAGCCGACGAGACTGAACGTGACTGCGGTGAGCACCAGGAAGAGCATCATCCACAGAGGGTGCGCGATGCGGAGCGGCACGAAAAGGGCCGCGGTGGCCAGGATGATCAGCCCGAGGATGATCGACTTTGTCGCGGCCGCTCCGACGTAGCTCACAACGATCTCGACATACGAAACCGGCGCCGACAGGAGCTCGTAGATCGTTCCCGTGAACTTGGGAAAGTAGATGCCGAACGACGCATTGGAGATGCTTTGCGTCAGAAGCGATAACATGATCAACCCCGGCACGATGAAGGCGCCATAGGTGATCCCTTCGACCTGGGCGATCCGTGAGCCGATAGCCGCGCCGAAGACCACGAAATACAGCGAGGTCGAAATCACCGGGGAGATGATGCTCTGCATCAGCGTGCGCCGGGTGCGCGCCATCTCGAACTTGTAGATCGCGCGGATCGCGTAGACGTTCACTTCTTCTCCCGCACCAGACTCACGAAGATATCCTCCAGCGAGCTCTGCGTCGTCTGCAGATCCTTGAACCGGATTCCCGCCTTGTCGAGGTCGTCGAGCAGCGCGGCGATGCGTGCGTGCTCGCCCTGCGTGTCGTAGGTATAGGTCAAGTCGCTGCCGTTGCTCGACAGCTCCAGGTGATAGTCGGCGAGCCCCGGAGGAACATGTTCCAGCCTCTCTTGCATGTGCAGTGTCAACTGTTTCTTGCCGAGCTTGCGCATGAGCTCGGCCTTGTTTTCCACCAGAATGATCTCGCCCTTGCTGATCACTCCCACCCTGTCGGCCATTTCCTCGGCCTCGTCGATGTAATGCGTGGTCAGAATAATGGTGACGCCTTGTGCCTTGAGCGAGCGCACCAGGTGCCACATGTCCCGTCTCAGCTCGACGTCGACGCCGGCGGTCGGTTCGTCGAGAAACAGGATTTGCGGTTCGTGCGACAGCGCCTTGGCGATGAGCAGGCGGCGCTTCATTCCGCCGGAGAGCGTAATGATCTTGCTGTCCTTCTTGTTCCACAGCGACAAATCCTTGAGCACCTTTTCGACGTGCCCCGGGTTGGCGGGCTTGCCGAACAATCCGCGACTGAAGGACACCGTCCCCCACACGCTTTCGAAGGCATCGGTCGTCAGCTCTTGCGGCACGAGACCGATCATGGAGCGCGAAGCGCGGTAGTCGGTGATGATGTCATGACCGTCCACCGTGATGGTCCCCTCGCTAGGATTGACGATGCCGCAGATGGTGCTGATCAGCGTCGTCTTCCCCGCGCCGTTGGGACCCAGTAACGCGAAGATCTCGCCGCGCCGGATGTCCAGGTCGATGTTCTTGAGCGCCTTGAAACCGGAGGCGAAGGTCTTGGAGAGATTCGATACGGAAATGATTGCCTGCATGGAACTGCCAGTGGATGGTGGCCCGCCGTTCATGCGCTACATGGTCATTATCTGCGCCGCCCCGGGTTTCGCGGCGCTCAACCCGGGCTACGAAGCGTAAACACTCGCGAATGGAGCTGCGCGATATCATACATGTTGAGAGTGCTTGCACTGGTCCTTCGATGATTGCTGTCCGTCCGGTCATTTCAGAACTGAAAACCTGGTGCTAAATCGCCGACACAGCTAGACCGCGCATCGATGACCAACGACCTCGCCACCGTCGTCAGCCAGTACGGCTTGGCTATCGTCTTCGGCAACGTATTCATCGAGCAAATCGGACTTCCGGTACCGGCGATACCGACATTGGTCGTCGCCGGAGCGCTCGCCGCCGGCGGAAAGCTGTCCGCGGTCGCGGTATTCGCGGCCGCGCTTCTCGCTTGCGTCATCGCCGACGTTGCGTGGTACGTCGCCGGCCGGCATTACGGCAACCGCGTCATGAGGATCCTGTGCGGCATCTCGCTCACGCCCGACTCGTGCGTGAGTCAGGCGCAGACGCGGTTCGAGCGCTTGGGTCGCAGCACCCTTCTCGTTGCGAAGTTCATTCCCGGCATCGCGCTGCTTGCGCCTCCGCTCGCGGGCGCCACGCGCATCGGCTGGCTGCCGTTCCTGCTCTTCGATGCCGCGGGCGGAGCGTTGTGGGTGGCCGCCGGTATGGGCGGCGGGATGCTGCTCGGAGCACAGATCGAGCGCCTGCTCGAGTATCTGGACAGTTATGGCGCCGCCGCAGTCCTTCTCATCGGCGCGCTGATTGCGGCGTACATCGCGTTCAAATGGTGGGAGCGGCACCGCTTCTTCGCGATGCTGCGCATGGCGCGGATCAGCGTCGACGAGCTGCACCGGCTCATGGACGAGGGCGTGGCTCCGCTCGTCGTCGACGTGCGGTCGCAGGTTGCGCGAACGCTCGAGCCGCGGCACATCCCCGGCGCGCTGCACTTGCCGCTTCACGGATTCGAGCAGCACGTCAAGGAGCTGCCGCGCGATCGCGAAATCATCGTCTACTGCAGCTGCCCGAACGAAGCCTCCGCAGCGCAGGTCGCCAAGCTCTTGATGAACAGCGGCTTCGTGCGCGTGCGGCCGTTGCTCGGGGGGCTCGAGGCGTGGATAGCGGCCGGCCATCCGGTCGAGTCGCTGGCTGCGGACGGCGGGGTCGAGTCATTACCGTGATATTCGGATTTACCCGAAGCGGCAAAGGCGCCGCCATCGTGGTAAGCTCCGTCGAACGTTCGTTCGATGATCTCGATCCGCGTGCCTCATGCCTGGTAATCAACGCGAAATCGGTGCGCAAGCTTCGCTTCGCGGCCATGCGACCGCCGGCGCGCACGATTATCTCGACGTTCTCAATGCCGAGCAGCGCCGCGCCGTCGAGCACGAATGCGATGAATCGCGGAGCGACAGCCGTCCGTTGCTGATCATCGCGGGCGCGGGTTCGGGCAAAACCAACACGCTTGCCTACCGCGTGGCTCACCTGGTCTGCCGCGGAGCCGATCCGCGGCGCATCCTGCTGCTCACTTTTTCGCGCCGCGCCGCGGACGAGATGGAGCGGCGCGCCGGTCAGATTCTCCATCGGGTGCTTGGTCTTCCAGGCGCGACGCAGTCGGCAGCGCTGCCCTGGGCCGGCACCTTTCACAGCGTCGCTGCGCGTCTGCTGCGCGAGTATGCGGAGCGGATCGGTCTCTCCGACTCATTCACCATTCACGATCGAAGCGATGCCGAGGACTCGCTCGCCATCGTCCGGCATGAGCTGGGGCTCTCGGCGACGAGGAATCGCTTTCCCGGCAAGGCGACTTGCCTCGCGATCTACTCGCGCGTCGTCAACAGTCAGACGGCGCTCGGCGAGGTGCTGGAGAGCGTTTTCCCATGGTGCGCGCATTGGGAAGACGAGTTGCGGAAGCTCTTTGCCGGCTACACGGCGGCGAAGCAGGCACAGAACGTTCTCGACTATGACGATTTGCTCCTCTACTGGGCGCAGGCCGCGGCGGACCCGGCGCTGGCCGGCGAGATGGGGGCGCGTTTCGATCACATCCTCATCGACGAGTACCAGGACACCAATCGATTGCAGGCGCAAATCCTGCTCGCGCTCAAGCCCGATGGGCGAGGCGTGACGGTGGTCGGCGACGACGCGCAGTCGATCTATTCCTTCCGCGCGGCGACAGTGCGCAACATTCTCGACTTTCCAGCGCAATTCGCGCGGCCGGCGCGCGTGGTCACGCTCGACCGCAACTATCGGTCGACGCAACCGATACTGGACGCCTCCAACGCGGTGATCGGGCTCGCGAACGAGCGCTTCACCAAGAACCTCTGGAGCGAGCGCAGGTCTTTCCAGAAGCCGCAGCTCGTGACGGTCCGCGACGATGCCGATCAGGCGTGCTGCGTCGCCGAGCGGGTGCTCGAATACCACGAGTCGGGTATCGCGCTGAAAGCGCAGGCGGTGCTGTTCAGAAGCTCGAGCCACAGTGCGCAACTCGAGCTCGAGCTCTCGCGGCGCGGCATTCCCTTCGTCAAATACGGAGGACTCAAGTTTCTCGAAGCCGCGCACGTGAAGGATGTCCTGTGCGTATTGCGCTGGGCCGAGAATCCGCGCAGCCGCATGGCGGGATTTCGCGTGGCGCGCCTGCTGCCGGGATTCGGGCCCGCGACGGCAACACGCTTGCTCGACGCGATGGCGGCGAGCGCCGACCCGGCGGCGGCGATGCAAGCCTTCGTGGTTGCCGCTGCAGTCTCCGAAGAGTGGGCTCAATTTCTGCGCGTTTTTGTTTTGCTGCGCGGGACGGAATCCCCATGGCCAGCCGAAATGGACCTCGTCGCGCGGTGGTACGAGCCGCATCTGCAACGCATCTACGAGGACGCTTTCGTGCGGCAGCGGGATATCGCGCAACTCCAGCAGATCGCCGCCACATATGCGTCGCGCGAGCGTTTTCTCACCGAGCTCGCCCTCGACCCGCCGGCCGCGACCAGCGACGAAGCCGGTGCGCCGGGGCGCCACGACGATTACTTGATCCTTTCGACGATTCATTCGGCCAAGGGGCAGGAGTGGAAGACGGTGCACATCCTGAACGTCGTCGACGGCTGCATCCCGTCGGACATGGGCACCGGAACGAGCGAAGAGATCGAGCAGGAGCGCCGCCTGCTGTACGTCGCGATGACGCGCGCGAAGGACCATCTGCACTTGATCGTGCCGCAGCGATTCTACGTGCACGCGCAGGCCGCGCACGGCGACCGGCACGTCTACGCTTCGCGGACGCGCTTCATTCCAGACGCTATCACCGGCTCCTTCGAATCCTGTGTCTGGCCGGAAGCGGGCGATCGAGGTGAGCGTTGTCCGGAGCAGGCGCCCGATTCTAAGCCGGCCGTCGATATCCCGTCGCGAATCCGCGCGCTTTGGGGTTGAGCTGGCCCGTGCGGGGGAATGTCGTTACGCGGGTTTCGCAGCGGCCGCTGACAGAGCCGCATCGATCGCCGCACCGAGCTTGCCGACGATCTCGTCGATGTGCCGCTCTTCGACGATGAAAGGCGGCGCAAGCAGGACGTGGTCGCCGCTGCGGCCGTCTACGGTGCCCCCCATCGGATAGACGAGCAGCCCACGCTGCATCGCTTGGCTCTTGATCCGCGAGTGCAAGCGCGACGCGGGATCGAACGGCGTCTTGCTTGCGCGATCGGCGACGAGCTCGATGCCGCAGAACAGGCCCCGGCCGCGGATGTCGCCGACGTGGGGATGATCGCTCAAGCGTGCCGCGAGCCGCGCCCTGAGACGCTTGCCCTGCGTGCGCACATTCTCGAGCAGGTTCTGCTCGCGCAGCGTGCGTTGCACCGCAAGCGCCGCGGCGCAGGCGAGCGGATGCCCCATGTACGTGTGTCCGTGCATGAACATCCCGCTGCCGCGATCGAAGGCTTCCATGACGCCTGACGATGCGAGCACCGCTCCAATCGGCGCGTAACCGCCGCCCAGGCCCTTGGCCAGGACCATCAGATCGGGGGCGATGCCTTCCGCTTCTACCGCGTGCAGCGTGCCGCAGCGGCCCATGCCGCACATCACCTCGTCGAGGATGAGCAGCACGCGGTGGCGGTCGCAGATTTCGCGGATGCGCTTGAAGTATCCAGGCGCCGGCTCGACCGCGCCTAGCGTTGCGCCCGCTACGGTTTCGGCGACGAAGGCGATGACGTTTTCGCAACCCAGCTCGACGATCTTTGCATCGAGCTCGTCGGCCACGCGTCGGCCGTAGGCTTCCGGCGTCTCGTCGGTTCTCTGGCCGCGATACGCATAGCACGGCGCGATGTGCTGGCTGGGTGCGAGAATCGGCGCGAACATTGCACGCCGCCACGCGTTGCCGCCGATGGCCAGCGCGCCCAGCGTATTGCCGTGATAGCTCTGCCACCGGGCGATGAAGTGGCGTCGGTTCGGCTCGCCGCGTTCGACGAAATACTGTCGCGCCAGCTTGAGCGCCGCCTCGATGCCTTCCGAGCCGCCGGAAACGAAGTAGACGTGCGACATCTCGCCCGGGGCGTTGGCGATGAGCTCGTCGCCCAACGCTTCCGCGGCATCGGTCGTGAAAAAGCTCGTGTGCGCGTATTCCAGCCGGTCGAGCTGGCCGCGCATCGCCGCCAGGACGGCAGGATGACTGTGGCCGAGGCAGGACACCGCGGCGCCGCTGCTCGCGTCGAGGTAGCGGCGGCCGCTCTTGTCGATCAGATAGACCCCGTCGCCGCGGACCGCCGTCGGATAACTCTGGCGCAGCGACCGATGCAGGACGTGGCCTGGCGTGCTCTTTTGGAGGGCGTCATTCATGATTTGCCTTTGGTCACGCGTGCACGGTTGCGCGCGCCGCGAACGTCTCGGCAAGCGCGAAGGCTGCGCTCATTGAATGGAAAAACGACTCATCGGCGATAAAACCGACCCGGTCCGGTCGGCCGCAAACAAGTGATTCCCGGTAGTAAATCACGAAACAACGATTTGCGTATTCCTCGAATAAGTCGACCGACGAGGTCGAGTATGCGGTGACCAGGATTTTGAGGCTTCCGTCGAGCGCGGCAGGGTGCCGCGTGACGCGCAGCGCGCAGGATCGATCCCGCTAGCGGTCAGCTCCACAACAAAAAAGCGGCCGAGCAAATCGTCGGCCGCGAAAAACGCAAGCAGAGGAGTCTACGCTGTCTTGCGGTGACGCTTTGACGTGCCCCACGCCGCGAAGGCGCCGACGCCAAGCAGGATCAGCGTGCCAGGCTCGGGAGTCTGCTGGAGGGGCCCTGTGTGCTCGACCGAAAGATAGTCCTGTTTGCTCGGGCTGTTGAATTCGTAGAGCGTCCACCCGGGCGCTGCCGTCGAACCGTTGCCGATCGCATTCAAATAGCTCTGCGCCAGGCTCGTCACGCCGGATGGGCCATTAGCGCGAAACGCGCCGGTGGAGAGATCCAAGTTGTTGTCGGTGTCGAACCAGATTTCCCAGATCGCTAGTTGGAACGCCGCCGCCGTGTTTGTATCGGGAAAGCTGCCGAAATTGGTCTGACTGCCGCCGGAGTAATAGGTCCCCGTCGCTCCATTCGGGTAGAACTGGTTGAACAGCCGGGTCAGCTCGGCGCTGTCGGTCGCGTTTGGCACGCCTAGGTTGCGCGTGTAGGTATTGGGTCCGGCTTCCGCGTATTGAACAAGCTCGATGCAGAAGAAACGGAAAAAGTCATCCGCCTCGTGACCGGGGGCGTCCGCTTCGCTCGCCGGATCGAAGAAACCCTGGAACTGGCCGGTGAGAACGTTGTGGTAACTGCCACCGCTATCGGTGCTGAGGCTGACGGTCGCATAGCTACCGGTGGACGAGCCACCGAAGGTGAGGCTTCCCGGCTGCGACGCGGCACCCGAAAACGCGTTGCCAAGGGCGGCCGAGGCCGCAACGGCAAGGGCTGCAAGCACGACGCATTGAATCCAAGAATTCTTCATCTTTGGCTTTTTCCGCCCGAATTAATCGATGCGATCTTCTAAAGCAATCCATGGGCCAGTAAAAAATCACCAATCAAACATGATCTTGGACTTGATATGTACAATCCATGTAAAGATTATCGACACCGGTCCTGTCGACGACAAGTTGTTGATTTATAGTAACTCTATGCTTCAGGCGGGACCTGCAATGCCACCAGAAATCGCGCCACCATGTTGTATCCCGCGACCACGGCCGCGAGCTCGATGAGTTCGGTCAGCGAGAGTTGTCGGCTCAGTGTGTCGAATAACGCATCGGGGACCTTGACCGCTCGCGTGCTCGCCAGCGCGTAGCGGATCACGTTCTGTTCCAGCGCATCGAATAGCGGGCTGGTCGCTGCCGCGTCGGGCTTGTCTAGCGCGGCAACCTTCGCGGCGCTGCCGCCGGCTTTTGCGAACTCGGGGGCATGATGGTGGAACTCATAATCGGCCCCCGTCGCGCGCGCCACCACGCAGATCGCCAGCTCGCGCAGCTTGGGCGCGAGCGAGAGCTCTTGCCGCAATGTGCGCAGGAAAACATTCCAGCTTCGCGCCAACGGCTCCGACCACAACAGCATGCGGTCGAGATTGAGCAGCCGGCCGCCGCGCCGTTGCTCGATGGCGGCGACGAGCGCCGGATCGCGTTGGGCCTGAGCCTGCGTCCAGAAGGGAATTCGCATGCGGTTCTCCCGTGGCAGTTCTGTTGCATTGGGTCGAGTTAAGATAGCAGCTAGCGTGCGCGAATGCGTTGCGCGCGCACTGGATAACACCCGCATGCGGCCCCCGCTCTTCCGGCCCGTCGTCAATTCGCGGCGCGCCATCCCTTTGCACTACATGCTTAACGCCGTAGTGCTGCTGTCGGCATCGATCTTCGTCATCCCGGCGTTCGCGCGCGAGTGGCACTTCGACGTCAGCGTCGACGGCTTACCAATCGGTACGCACGATATCATCGTTCGCGAGAAAGGCGATGCGCGATCGGTGCAAAGCGACATGCGGTACGGCGTAGCGCTGCTCGGAGTCAGCTATAAGCAGCACGCCGAAGAGACCTGGCAGGCAGATTGTCTTACGCGCATCGACACACGCACTGAAGAAAAGGGCGCCGTGACTACGGTCGCCGGACGGCTCGACGCGGGCGCCTTCGTCGTCACCGGTCCCCGAGGGAAGGAGAAGCTCGCGCCGTGCGTGATGAGCTTCGCATACTGGAATCCGCGCGTGCTGCGGCAGACGCATCTGGTGAACGCACAAACCGGCGCCTGGACGCCCGTCACGGTGCACGATCTGGGCAAGGAGTCCCTCGACGTGCGCGGAACCTCGCGCCCGGCGAGCCATTACCGCATCGACACCGAGAGGAACCGTATCGAGCTTTGGTACTCGCCGGAGGGCGAGTGGCTCGGCTTGCGCTCGACGACGCGCGACGGGCACGTGCTCTCGTATCGACTGCGATAAGCTCTGGGTTTGCCAGTGCGCGCGGGGCGAGGAGCGACGCGCAACCCGAAACTTCCTGCCTGCTATCATCCGTTGGCAGAGTGTCCACATGACGACGCGCTTTGTCGAGACCTCGCTGCTGCGCATCGGCTACGAAGTCGCCGGCCCGGACGACGGCTTCCCGGTGATCCTCACGCATGGCTGGCCGGACGATGCGCGCACCTGGGATTGGGTGCTGCCTGCGCTGCACGAAGCGGGCTATCGTACCTACGTTCCGTGGCTGCGCGGTTACGGGCCGACGCGCTTCTTGAGCGACCACACGATTCGCAGCGGACAGCTTGTCGCACTGGGACAAGATCTGGTCGAGTTCGCGACGGTGCTCGATCTCGGGCGGCATGCATTGGTTGGCCACGACTGGGGCTCGCGCGCCGCGTACATCGCGTCGGCGCTGAACGATGCGCGCATCAGTGCGTGCGTGGCGCTCTCGGTCGGTTATGGGACCAACTCGCCCAATCAGGCGCTCAGTTATCGGCAGACCCAGAACTATTGGTATCACTGGCTGATGGCCACGCCGCGGGGCGAGAGGGCGGTGCGCGAAGACCGCCGCGCATTCACTCGCCATATCTGGAACGAGTGGTTCGTCGCGTACAAGCCGGACGCCGAGGAATTCGAGCGCACCGCTGTTTCGTTCGACAATCCGGATTGGGCCGACATCGTACTGCACTCCTACCGCGTGCGCTGGGGCCATGCCGCTCCGGATCCTCATTATGGCGAGCTCGAGGCGCAGTTCGATCCGGCGCCGAAGCAACGCGTGCCGACCTTGACGCTCCATGGGGCGCTCGACCCGGTGAATTCGCCGCAGATGAGCGAAGGCAAGGAAGCGTACTTCAGCGGACCCTACGAACGGCGGCTCATCGCCGGCGCGGGACACTTCCCGCAACGCGAGCGCGCGGCGGATACGGCGGCGCAGATCGTCGATTGGCTGCGTCGCTATCGAGACTGAGCCCGGCGCATTCAGGGTTATAGTCAGTGACCTTCCCGGTCCCGTCACCGATGACAATCGATAAAACCAGGCTACACCCCGAAACGCTCGCCGCCCAGGGCCTGGGCCGGGTCGCAGATCCGTATCGCGACATCGTGCCCCCGATTTATGTTTCGACCACCTACGAGCGCGGCGCAGACGGCGCATATCCGGGAGGACGTGTCTATTCGCGCGCCGACAATCCCGGTTACGATCAGGCCGAGGCGCTGATCGCGTCGCTGGAGGGTGCAGCCGCGGCAATGCTGTTCGCCTCGGGCCAGGCGGCGGCGGCGGCCGTGTTCCAGACGCTCGCGCCCGGCGCTTGCGCGCTCGCGCCCCAAAGCATGTACTGGGCGCTGCGCAAATGGCTGCTCGAGGTCGCGGTGCCGTGGGGGCTTTCGATCGAGTTCTACGACAATTCGTCTACCGACGATCTCGCAAAAAAAGCTCACGCGCGGCTGCCGCGCTTGATCTGGATCGAAACGCCCGCCAATCCGACCTGGGAGATCACCGACATTGCCGCGGCGGGCGCGATCGCCCGCGAGGTCGGCGCGACCGTCGCCGTCGACTCGACCGCGGCGACGCCGCTGCTGACGCGTCCGATCGAATTGGGCGCGCACGTCGTCATGCATTCGGCGACCAAGTATCTCAACGGCCACTCGGACGTGATCGCCGGCGTCTTGGCGACCGCGCAGGACGACCAAGCGTGGCAACGCATGCGATACCTGCGCGGGAGTGGCGGTGCAGTGTTGGGGCCGCTGGAGGCGTGGCTGCTGTTGCGCGGGATGCGCACGCTGCCCTTGCGCGTCGCCGCTTCTTGCCGTAACGCGCACGCGATCGCGCTGCGACTGCAGCGCCACCCGAAGCTCTCACACGTGCTTTATCCGGGACTCCCCACCCATCCCGGACACCCCGTCGCGGCGAGGCAGATGCGCGGCGGCTTTGGCGGGATGATGTCGCTGCGCCTCGCCGGCGGCGAGGCAGCCGCGAAGGCGTTCACGGCCAATCTCCGCGTGTTCAAGCGCGCCACCTCGCTGGGGTCGGTCGAGAGCCTCGCCGAGCATCGCGCCAGCGTCGAAGGGCCGGGAACGCTTTGCCCCGCGGATCTGGTGCGCCTGTCGATCGGCATCGAGCATTTCGACGATCTGATCGGCGATATCGAGCAGGCGCTGAAGGAGACGCCGTGAACGTTCGCCTGCCAACGCTTGTCGCAGCGGCGTTGCTGGTTGCGATCGGTTGCGCCACGTATGCGGCGCGCACGGCGGATGACTACGACCAGGGCCAGGCACCGCGGCCGCAGTTCGTCAAGGACAACGAGGCCTGCGCCAGGCAGGCCGAGGTCGACCAGAGGAAGTTTGGCATAGGAGGCGAGATGGACCCCACGCACGCAACTTTCAACCGGATGTACGACGCCTGCATGCGCGCCAGCGGGTATCAACGCAGACAGAAGGACGCGAAGTAGACGGCATCGCTCGGTGCGGCGTGAAGCTTCGGATCGAACCCCTTACTGCCGACCGCTGGGACGACCTGGTCGAGTTGTTCGAGCGTCCCGGCGCATCGGTAGCGCGCGGCTGCTACTGCATGTACTACCGCCGCACCGGCAAGCACGACGTGCCAGCGGGCATGACGTACTCCGAAGCCAACAAGCGGGCGCTGAGAAGCCTGGTCGATCGCGGTCTGATACCGGGTTTGATCGGCTATGAGAAGAACCAGGCGATCGGTTGGGTATCGCTCGGGCCGCGCGAGGATTACGCCAAGCTCAAACGTTCGCCAGTGATGAAGCCGGTCGACGCGAAGCCGGTGTGGTCGATCATCTGCTTCGTCGTCGATCCCGAAGCGCGGCACCGCGGCGTGGCGGAGGCCATGTTGAACGGCGCCGTGAGGTGGGCGCGAAAGCAGGGCGTGACGCTGCTCGAAGCCTATCCCTGCGACAAGGCGGCAAAGGCCGCGGATGACTCGATGTGGTTCGGCGCCAAATCGATGTTCGACCGCGCCGGCTTCGTCGAAGTCGCGCGCCGCAAGCCGATGCGGCCGGTGATGCGGAAGAGCTTGCGCAGCGCACGGCGCGTCACTTGACTTCCACCGCAGCTCGTCCACCAGCGTCGATTCGCCGCCGCCGGCGTCGATGTGTCTGCGTCGCGGTTCGGGGCCTAACTCGCCCGCGCGACGAAGATCTCGCGTTTCAACAGTTTACGCTCGATAGCGCCAAGAGTAGCCTCGCGCCTCTCCAAGCGCTCTGCGAAATCTTCCCGACCGAACACCTCGGTGAGTGCGTCGGCGCGCGCCTTCACCGCCTCGATCGAAATTCGAAGCGAGCGCGCGAATTCCTCCGAGACGTCGCACCTTTCGAGCAGGCGCCAGCCAGACTGGTGGAGCAAGTCGGCGTAGTCGCCGCATACGTCGACAAATGGGGGGCCGGATTCGATCGCGATTTCGTGCTCGGACGCCGATAGCGAGGATGCCGGTGCGATCACGGAAAACGCCATCTTCGCCGCGGCGCGCGCCACGCGGCGGCAGGCTTGCAACACGGATAGTTTTGCCTCCAGACAACACAGCACGTCGGAGTGGCTGACGGCGTCAAACGAGCCGTCCCGGAACGGTAACGCCGCGCCATCTGCGACTATCGTGCGGCAGCGCATCTCCAGTCCGTCTGCCGCGGCGCGCTCGAGAGCGACGCGCAGACCCACGAGCGGAAGGTCGACGAGGACGACATCGCAGCCGAGGAGCTGCGCGAGATAAAGTCCCGGCCATCCCGACCCTGCGCCTACGTCGAGAAGCGTGTCGCGCGGATGAAGCTCGAGCAGCTCCGCAATTCGTGATGCTTCCTGGCGGGTGGTCCAGCTGGTTGCTCCGTAGTCGCAGCCAAGCACGCAGCGCTCCAGCTCGCGTAAGGCCGCCGAACGCCCGAGCTCATAATCCCTGGTGAAATCCCTGACAGGCGTTTTCATTTCACCACCGGCAGCTCCCGTCGGCAGCAATTGCGCTCGCTACCAGCACTGGAACCGCGAGCAGGCCCATGTTGGCGTACGCGGTGCGGCAATCGGGCTTGATCGCTTTCTCCATCGCCATCGCTTCTTTCGACTTCTTCTCCAGTACCGGCGGCGCTGGAATCGTGAAGACTCCGCGCGAGCCCGAACCTTCACGCGCGATTTCGCGAGCGGCTTTCTTGCGCGCCGCGTCGAGATCGATGCGCGGTGCTTCGGAGGGTGGAACGCCGACGTCGCGGCGCGGCTTGAAGATTTCCTCGTCCGTATCGGGCGTGCCGAAGCGCGACTGCGGCACGGGTGCCGGGCGCTGAGTCTGCGGAAGCGCAGGTGCCACCGGCGGCGCGGCACGCTCGACCGGCGATGCGGTCTCGCTCGGCGGGCTGCGCGGCACGGCGGCCGGTGCGGGCGCAGCGCGCGGCAATGGCGGGGCTGCCTTCGCAGGCTCGCGACTCGGCGCCGGAACCTCGACCGGAGGAGCAATTTCACGCTCGATCCTTGCCGGAGCGATGCGTTCGAGCGGCGCGGCGGGTGCCGCGGGCATCGGACGTGGCGGCAGCTCGACCGGCGGACCAACTTCGCGCTCGATCTGCGGGGGAGCCACGCGTTCGATCGGCGCGGCGGGTGTCGCGGGCACCGCGCGTTGCGGCAGCTCGACCGGCGGAGTAACTTCGCGCTCGATCTGCGGGGGAGCCACGCGTTCGAGCGGCGCGGCAGGTGCCGCGGGGACCGCGTGCGGCGGCAGCTCGACCGGCGGAACAACTTCACGCTCGATCTGCGGCGGAGCGACCCGTTCGATCGGCGCGGCGGGTGCCGCGGGCACCGCGCGTTGCGGCAGCTCGACCGGCGGAGCAACTTCGCGCTCGATCTGCGGCGGAGCGACGCGCTCGATCGGCGCTGGCGCTACCACCGGCGGCGTCAACTGCTTATCGACTTCGTCGGGAGCGTTGCGATCGAGCCGCCGCCGCGCGGGGGGCGCAGCGCCAGGTGCCGGCCTGAAGCCGGAGCCGGCTTCGGGCGCCAACCGTCGCAAGGTCACATCGAGCGGACCCCACCATGCCTCGCCCCGTCGTGTCCCGCCAACCGGATTGCCGAAGAGCACGATCAGCAGAACGTGGAGCAGCATCGACAGCAGCACGAACTGCAGGAGCGTCGGCTGGTCGACTGCGAAGGACCGGGATGCCGGACGAGCGGGCCTGCGCTGCGGATTCACGAGCATGGTGCTGCGGGAACGGGGCGGAGCGGCAAAGCGTCAAGCATACCGCGCGGCTTCGGCGGCCGGGTTAACATTTGCAGTTTTCAACTGCCGCGATCCGGTCAATCAAAGATGAGACGCTTCGACACCATCGTGCTTGGGCTCGGGGCGATGGGAAGCGCAGCGCTCTGCGAGCTCGCGCGGAGGGGCAACGGCGTCCTCGGCATCGATCAATTCTCTCCGCCGCACGCGCTCGGCTCGAGCCACGGCGACACCCGAATCACCCGGCTCGCGATTGGCGAGGGAGAGCAATACACGCCGCTCGCGCTGCGCTCGCATCAGCTCTGGCGCGAGCTCGAGAAGGAAACGGGGACCGAGCTCCTCACGACGTGTGGCGGGCTCATCATCTCCAGCAGCGCGAAGACTTCGCGCACTCATGTCGAGAATTTCTTCGATAACACTCTTGCCGCGGCAAGGAAATACGCTATCGCCCACGAGTTGCTGGACGCAACCGAAATCCGGCAGAGATTTCCCCACTTCAATGTGGCCGATGACGAGCGGGGCTATCTCGAACGCGACGCCGGGTTCCTGCGGCCGGAAGCATGCGTTCGCGCGCAGCTGAGCGTGGCGGAGCGGCGCGGCGCGGAAATCCACCGCGACGAACGCGTGTCGCGATTCGATGCGTCGGCGAACGCGGTGACGGTCACCACGGACAAGGAGACATACCTGGCCGGGACGCTGATCGTTACCGCCGGACCTTGGTTGCCGGGACTCGTCGATCGCCGGCTGGCGCGGCATTTCACGGTCTATCGACAGACGCTCTTCTGGTTCGACGTCGACGGTCCGGTCACGCCGTATCTGCCCGAGCGCTGGCCGGTATTCATCTGGGAGCTGCAGGGTAAGAAGCAGGGCATCTACGGCTTTCCGGCAATCGATGGACCGCGCGGCGGAATGAAGGTCGCCACCGAGCAATACGAAGCGACGACGACTGCGGCCGCCGTCGAACGGGCCGTGAGCGACGAAGAAAAAAGAGCGATGTACGAGGACTACGTCGCTCCTTATATCGCCGGAGTGAGCAACCGCTGCCTCAGGGCGATGTCATGCCTCTATACAGTCACGCCGGATTTCGGGTTCGTCATCGATACGCATCCCGACTCGAAACGCGTCATCATCGTTTCGCCGTGCTCGGGTCACGGCTTCAAGCATTCGCCGGCCATCGGGGAAGCGCTCGCGGACCTAGCAATCGACGGTGCGACGGCGGTCGATCTCGGCGCGTTCTCTCTGCAGCGATTCCTGTCCCGAATGTCCTGACGGCTTGGGCCGTCCGAATAACGTCCGCAGCCGACGAAATACGGCAGGTCGAAACCACTGGCCGTGGGGATCTGTCCAGGCATGGGAGTTGCTCGTTGTTGACGCCAGGTCGGCGACCGCCGCCTTCGAAATCGAGCAAGGGAATAAGGCCATGGAAATGTACGATACAGAGATCCAAAGGAACGACGCGTTGCGTCGCCAACAGGAGCGGACCG
>WNGA01002065.1_pt1 | contig 30741 bp, 24 predicted proteins | sample 5400061 | NCBI WGS metagenome assembly WNGA01 (sample SAMN13153366, study PRJNA577476) | soil metagenome | isolation source: 100 cm soil or saprolite under grassland replicate 2 | place: USA:California | collected 2016-06-15 | reverse complement strand
GGATCGTCGATCACCACAGGGGTCGGACGGAAGACCTTTTGGATCGCCTCACGGACGGACTCGTCTTCGGCTTCGACGTCGATTCCATCGGCCTTCCACACCGCGGATCCGATGACGGAGTCGGGCTCATCCGGGCGAAAGAAGACGGTTCGCACTGTGGTTAGCCTTCGACCCCGATCTCAGGCGCGCCGAACGCCATCCAGGTGAACGCCGACGCGAGCGTCTGCACCGGCATGGCCGAATCATGGGCAGCGAGGATGCCCGTGAGCTCCATCCGTTCCTCTTCGGTGAAACCTCTGGCCCTCAGCGCGGCCCACTGCAGCTCGACCGGATGGGGAAGCGTCGTCATCCCGGCCAGGACGATCCGTCGCAGGCGTGAGGCGCCGGATTTCCAGGCCTCCGACCTGGCGATCGGTCCGAGCTCGTCCCAGACCCTGGCCAGTGCCGAGGGCCATCTGGCCAGCAGCCGAAGTGGAACCGGCGGGGTGGGCAGGGCCATCTCGTTCACCACCTGCGCCAGGATCGGCGGGACGTCCTGCGAAGCTGTCTGGAAGGACATCCACCGCTGCCACTCGGGCACCCCTCTTCGGATGGGGGGCTCTTCCCTCCCCGTTCCAGAGATTCGCTCCTTGCGAACCGCGCGGTACAGGGCGTGAACGACGATCTGGGCCTTCGCCGTGGCCAGGTGGGCTGCTCGGGTCGATTCCTCGATCCGCCTGATCTCCCCCTCGGACAGATCTCCGTCGAGGCGTTTGCGCAGGTCTGGAAGATCGAATCTCACTCGGAGCACATCGGTCGCGTCCGATCGGATCCTCCTGGCCAGGGCGAGGAAGCTCTTGCCCACGTTGGGACGGATGGCGGACCACGCGGCCGTGAAGAACACCGGGTAATTGGCTGCGGCCTCGACCCCCGGATCCAGCCATCCGGTTCGAAGGGTCTGCCGAACGTCGTCCCGGACCGCTCCAAGTACCGCCGCGACCTCGACCGGGGCGGACGATCCCCTCGTGACCTCTTCCTGCTCGCCTTGCTCACCCGCGTCAGCGGGATGCACGGTCATGGCCGGTCTCCTGGAGCGCTTCGCACCGCCGCGCCTCTAGTTTCTGGATCCGAAAGGCCCGTTGCTGGACCGCGGAGGGATCTGGCAGCAACTGAGCCTATCAGCGAAATCGGCCACCCGACCCCCGAATTCCAAGCAGCCGATCTGACTTCGGAGCCCCGACCGTCTCACGTCGGAGCCCCGCGATACACTCCTACATCGAGAGGGGGCTCCCACGGTGGAACCGGCGCCCGACGAAATCCCTCTCCCCCTCGGAGATCCCCCTCCCTCCTGGCTCGCCCGTCTTCGGGCCCGCACCGGCGGGGTCCTTCGCGGCCTGGAAGCCGGTCAGGTCCTTCTCCGAGAAGGGGAGCGACCTCCCTGCTTCTGGGCCATCCAGAGCGGAGTCGTGGCGCTGGCCTCGACAACTGCATCGGGGCGAAAAGCGACCGTCGCCCTCCTCGCCCGGGGAGCTGTCCTCGGCGAGCATGGAATGAGCCCGAACGCCGCCCTCCACGCCGGTTGGGACCTCGTGTCTCTTCCAGAGGCGCGGGCTCTGGTCGCCAGTACGGTGTGCTCCGTCCAGTTCCCCACCCTTCGCGCGGCCATGGCATCGGATCCGCGCCTGGCTCGGTGGGTTCTGGTCGCTGTGAGCCGGAGAGCCCATCAGGTTCAGCGCACCCTCGCCCGGACGCTGGCCATGCAGGTGTCTTCTCGCCTCCTCGGCCTGCTCCAGGATCTCGCCGCCGAGCACGGGAGCCCCGGTCCGGGCGGCGTCGGCATCGGTATCCCTCTCACCCAGGATCTCCTGGCCTCCATGGTCGGCGCCACCCGGGAGAGCGTGAACCGGGCCATCGCGGACCTCGAGCGAGAAGGGCTGGTGCGAAGGGTTGGACTTCGCTACGTGCTGCCCCGCCCACCTGTCGTCTCGGAAGACGGCCCCGAGTGAGCATCGCCTCCCGCTTCGGTTGTTCTTCCCGGGCCGGGCGGGGCTTCCTGCAGCGCCGCCACCCCGCACCGGGCGCACAGCCTCGAACCGGGCACGACCGGCCGCCCGCACCGCTCACAGCTCGCCCCCGATGCCAGGGCGAACCGTTCGTCGACCGGCCGTCCGATCCGAGCCACCCGACCCTCCCGCGCGAGCTTCAGAAGATGCGCCAGCACCGATCTGGCCGCTGCCGGATACAGCTCCTTCGGATAGTCGGAATAGATCCCGGGGACCAGCTCTTCGGCCGTGCGAGCACCCTCTTCCAGTCCGGCCAGCACCTGCCGCTCCCGATCCTTCCGATGGTCCACGTACTCCCGGAGCTTCTCCACGGCCGACCAGACGGCCGGCCCGTGGCCGGGAAAGATGACTCGCGGGGCCAGGGACAGCATGATCGAGAGGGAGCGCATATAGGCAGCCAGGTCCCCCTCGGGCGGGTCGATCAGGCTCGTGCCCCGCCCGAGCACTGTGTCGCCGGTGAACAGCGCGCCCGATTCGCGCTCGAAGAACACGAGATGGTCGGGGGTATGGCCGGGGGCGTGCACGGCGCGGAGGGTGGTGTCCCCTCCCGGCACGATGGCACCGTCTGTCAGCTTGTGTTCGTTCGCCACGGGCCGAAAGGCGAGCACCGGCGCGCCCGACACGTGCGCCAGCAAGTCTGCACCCGGCGCGTGGTCGGGATGATGGTGGGTGAGGAGGATCGCTCCCACCGGGTCCGCCTCGCGGTGAACCTCTCGGATGTGCTCTGGATCGTCCGGGCCAGGATCGATCACCAGGGACGGCCGAGCCCCCACGATCCACGTGTTCGTGCCCTGCAGAGTGAGCGGGCCCGGATTGGGCGCCAAGACTCTCAGGATGCGCGGCACGTTCCGAATGATGGCAGAGGCAGCCCGGTTCTTGCCCCCTCCGACACTGCCTGCGACCCTAGTTGGAGATGGCTACCGCCAGAGGGGAACCGACGACGGCCCGTCTCGCCGAGCGCCTCCGCCGGAGGATCAACGCGAGCGGTCCGATCACCTTCGCGGAGTTCATGGAGTGGGCCCTCTACGACCCCGAGGAGGGATTCTACGCACGCCTGCCCGTGGGCGAACAAGGCCATTTCGTCACCAGCCCTCATCTGTCGCCCGTATTCGGACGCCTGCTGGCTCGTCAGGTTGCCGAGTTCTGGGAGCTGCTCGACCGGCCCTCGCCGTTCGACATCATCGAGGTGGGAGCGGGGGATGGGACCCTGGCCCGCCAGATCCTCGGAGCGCTGCCCGCCGAGGTGTCCCAGATCGTGCGGTACAGGGCGGTGGAGCGAAGCGCCGCCGCCCGGCGAGCTCTTGAGGCGGGTGGACTCGAGGCGCTGGAGGATCTGAGCGACATCGCGGATCAGGTGGTGGGCTGTGTCATCGCAAACGAGCTTCTGGACAACCTCCCCTTCCACCGCCTCTGCGGTGCCTCCGGTGGTGTGATGGAGCTGTTCGTCGGGGTGGAGGGTGATCGATTCGTCCTCGTGGAGGGGCCGCCGTCATCGGAAGAGCTCCTGGCTCTGGCCCCGGCCCTGGCGCGCGGGGGCGAGTTCGTGGTGAGCCCAGCGTCGCTCCGATTCATCGATGGAGCCGCCCGCGTCTTGGACCGCGGATACGTCTGGTTGGTGGACTACGGGTTCGTGGGGGACACGGAACCTCGGTCCGTGCACGGCTACAGGGACCACCGAGTGCACGACGACGTGCTCACCCAGCCAGGATCGACGGACATCACCACCGGAGTGGACTTCGCTGCGTTGGCTCGGCACGCCCTGAGCCGCGGACTCCGTGTGTGGGGACCGGTCTCTCAGAGGGATGTCCTGCTGTCGTTGGGCTTCCGCGAGTTCGACGAGCAGGCCCAAGCCCGCCAGGTGGAGGCCCTGAACGCTCGCCGCGGGATCGATGCCCTCAGGATCTACTCTGACCGCAACCGGGCCAATCTCCTGCTGGGCAGGGAGGGACTCGGCGCGTCGTGGGTCCTCTGCCTCGGCACCGACGCCACGGCGACCCCGCGCTCGGTCCGGCCTGCCTGAAGCGATCCGTTACCGATCGATGTCCCCGACCACGAAGAACACGCTGCCCAGGATGGCGATCAGGTCGGGAACCAGGGTGCCCGGAAGGACCGCCGGGATCACGGCCACATTGGAGAAGGACGCCGTGCGCATCTTCATCCTGTACGGGAAGTCGCCGCCGTCTCCGACCACGTAGTAACCCATCAGCCCCAGCGGGTTCTCGGTCCGCAAGTAGATCTCACCCTCGGGAACCTTGATCTTCTTGGGGAGCTTGGGCGAGATGTACTGGCCGGCGGGCAGCTTCTCCAGGCACTGCTCGATGATCTTGCACGACTCCCACATCCGCTGGACCAGCACCCACAGCCGATCGTAGCAATCGCCGTTCTGGCCGACCGGGACCGAGAACTCAACCTCTCCGTACTTCTCGTAGGGCTCGTCCTTGCGCGGGTCCATGGGGACACCGGACGCGTGCAGTACCGGCCCCGAGCAGCCGTAGGCCGTGGCCACCTCGGGAGGAAGTACCCCGATCCCCTTTGTTCGAGCATGGATGATCTCATTCCCCATGATCAGGTTCTCGAAGTCGACGAGCTTTCTGCGGACCCAGCTCAGCACCTCCGCGGACCGCTTGAGGAAGCCCCTGGGCAGGTCGTCCTTGAGCCCGCCCACCCGCACGTACGAGTGGTGCATGCGAGCTCCGGTTGCGGCCTCCATGAGGTCCTGGATCATCTCCCGCTCGCGGAACGCGTAGAACACGGGAGTCATCGCCCCGAGCTCGAGCGGGTACGAGCCGGTGAACATGAGGTGGTTGAGAAGCCGGTTCCACTCCGCCAGCATGGTGCGGATCCACTGGGCCCGGTCGGGGACCTCGATCTCGAGCATGCGTTCCAGCGCGATGACCCATCCCAGCTCGTTGTTCAGGGCGGAGAGCCAGTCGTGGCGGTTCATCAGCACGAGGACCTGTCGAGGGTCGCGGTACTCGGCGAGCTTCTCCGCGCCCCGGTGCATGTAGCCGATCACCGGTTCGGCCCGGATGATCATCTCCCCGTCCAGCTCGAGGATGATCCGCAGCACCCCATGGGTCGAAGGGTGTTGAGGGCCGATGTTTAGGATCATCTCCTCGGTTCGAAGCGGCCCTTCGGCCAGCACTTCGATGCCGCCGCCGCGGAGCATCCAGGCGTCGCTGGCGGCGGTGAACGCCGCGCGCTCCCTGACATCCATCAGTGAGCAGGGTAACAGAGGGCCATCAGCCCAGCTGTGCCAGCACCTGACGTGCACGGGCCTGTTGGCGAACAGAGCGCAGCTCGTCGAAGACTGCCAACGCGCGATGGAGAACGGACGTTGCTTCGGCATTGCGACCGCTCGCCACGAGCGCCTCCGCGAGCGACAGCTCGGTGCAGGCTGCCTCCCACGTCGCCCCGAGGTCGGTGAACGTTTCCTGGGCGCGCTCGAGGAGTGGGAGGGCGTGATCCAGGTCCTCGGCACCTGTGGCGGCCCGGCCCTCCAGCCGATCGGCGAAGGCGGTCAGCGCGACGGCGCCGCCGGCAAGGGCGTGCGCCCGGGAGCGCTCGACAACCTCGCTCGCGTCACCCCATCTCTTCTCGAAGGCGACGACGTCGCACTCCGATTCCAGCAGCAGCGCCCGGTGGACCCCGGTGTGCAAGACCTCATAGTCCGCGAGCATGGCGCGGGCTTCTTCGAATTCGCCGCGAAATCCGAGCACCAGGAGGAGCCATGGAGCGGCGCTGTGGTAACTGCCCCTCTGCTCGGCCATCCGCCGGATGATCGACAGATAGCGGTCGGCGGCGGCGCGGTTTCCGCGAAGTTCGTGGATGTACGCCGCGGCCCCGAGAAGCCTCCACGTGAAACCAGGCGGCGACTCCTTGCGATCCCCCAGCTCTCTCTCCGCCGCGCCCGCCGTAGCGAGCGCTCCATCCCAATCGGCCAGTCGTGTCATCGCGACAACGGCCCACGAGCGGCAGTGCAACAGCAGCCCTGGATGGGAACCTGCTCTTCGGATCCCTTCCTCCGCGTAACGCAGCGCGTCGGCGTAGTGACCGACGTGGAAACTCGTCCAAGCCGCGACGCCGTAGATATCCCCGAGCTCCATCGGATCTTGAAGCTGGGGAATGAGCTGGACGCGCCGCTCGGCGTTCCTCAGGGCCCCCGTGTCGTCGCCCTGGTTCATCAAGATGCCACCGAGTCCGTCCAGCGCTGCGGAAGCGAGATCCGGCCGGTTCAGACGACGTGCCATCGCCACGGCGCGCTCGCCCGCCTCTTTGGCCTCCGCGATCGCCTCGTCTCCGCTGGCGACCTCGGGGAACGCGTACGGCCAGAACGACCTGCCCGTGAGCAGCCTGGCGAGTTCCTCGTTGTCTTCGTCACCGGCATGCCGAAGGCCGATCTCGAGATACGGCGCCACCTCGGATTCGGCGGGCAGCGTAGCCATGGATCCCGGCCACCGCAGAGGAACCTCCACAGTCCGGGCGCAGATCCGTGCGATCGCCCGAGCGTCTTCCGGTACGCCGGCCAGCCGGATGTCGGCCGCCTCCTTGAAATAGCGGTACGCAAGGTTCCCCTGATAGTTGGCCTGGTACGCGTTGCCGAGCGCCTCCAGTGCCTCGGCCCGCTCCGCGTCGGTCGCGGCGATGGAAGATGCCAGTTCCGCGAGTCGTTCAGCCTTCTGGACGACGAGCTTGCTCCACGCATCCGTCGAAGCCAGCAGCAGGTACTCGAACGCTTTTCGACGCAACCGCTCCACGGCGTCGCTTTCCCCACCAGTGTCCTCGAGGATGCCTTGGTGCGCTTGCGCGTAGTGGTGCGCGAGCACCTCGGCGAACTCGCGCCTGCGCTCCCCGGCTGTGTCCTCGATCCAGGTGGCCACGGTGGCATGGGCTGTGGCCCGGTCGCGACGTGGCAGAGAGTCGTACGCGACGTCGCGCGTCAGGATGTGCTTGAAGCTGTACTCACGATCGCCGGCCATGGACGAACCGAGCCGGGCGAGGACCAGTTCGCGATCTTCCAGGCGGTCCAAGATGTCATCCACCTGTTCGGCGTCGCCGTTCAGGAGGCGGCCTACAGGTCCGGTCCAGAAGATGCGCCCCACGACGGCAGCGGATTGCAACGTCTTCTTCTCCTCGGGGGCCAGGAGATCGATCCGCGCTGCGAGCACGCCTTGGACCGTGTCCGGAATCACGACACCACCGATCGAGCTCGCCGCTCGCCAGCGGTCGCCGCTTCGCACGATCCGTCCCTCGTCGATCAGATGTCGAATGATCTCTTCGAGGAAGAACGGATTACCTTCGGCTCGCTGAAGTATCTCGCCGTGGACCTTGCGCGGAAGCTCCTCCACCGATAAGAGGAACCCGACCAGCTGGTCGGCCTCGTCCGGTGACAGCGGATCCAAGAAGATCGAAGAGAAGCTGCGTTTTCCTCCGCCCCACGTCGGCCGGCGCTGGGTCAGCTCCGGGCGGGCCGGGCAGACGAACAGGACGCTTGCCTGCACCCTATCGGCCAGCTCCTCGAGAAGGTCGAGCAGCGCGTTGTCGGCCCAGTGAATGTCCTCGATCACCACGATGGTCGGCTCGCGGCTCCCGAGAACGGAGAAGAACACTCGCCAGGCGGTGTGAGTCTCCAGGCGAACCTGACGAGGAGGGAGCTCGGAGAACCGGAACTCCGGATCTTCCAGGCCGAGGGTGTAGGCCAGGGCGGCAGAGGTCCTTGCCGGGTCGGTCGAGCGGTCGGCGGTGAGCGCGTCCGTACCGGCCGCTCTCAACTTCTCCAGCGCGACCTGCGGAGGATCGCTGTCCAGAACTCCCGCGTATCCCTTCAGGATCTCAGCGAGGGGCCAGTAGGTGACACCCTCGCCGTATGGCAGGCAACGTCCTCGAACGACTGACGGCGACGGGCTCCGTTCCTCCGCCGCATCCAAGAACTCCGCCGTCAGCCGGCTCTTGCCGACACCTGCGTCACCGTAGATTGTGACCAGATGCGGGCGTCCTTCCGAGGCGACGCGGCCGTAGATCGACGACAGCAGATCGAGTTCGCGGTCGCGCCCGACCATCGGAGCGCGCAGGCCGGGAACACCGCGCTCGCCGCCCTGTTCGTCCCCCACCAGTTCGAGCGCCGTGATCATCTGGCCCTTCCCCTTGAGTTGGAGCGGACCCAGGTTTCGGAACGTGAACCCCCGCGCTGCCTTCGCCGTTCGCTCTGCAACCACCACTTGCCCTGGCTCCGCAGCTTGTTCGAGCCGTGCCGCCACGTTCACGGCGTCGCCGGTGACCATGCCCTCGCCCGGACTCGGTGCCGGCTGCGCCAGCACCTCCCCGGAGTTGACCCCGATCCGAACCTCCAGGGCCACGCCGTGCGTCGACGCCAGGTCATCGTTCAACCCCCGCAGACGCCGCCGCATCCGCAGCGCCGCACGCAACGCTCGGGCCGCGTCGTCCTCATGGGCTTTGGGCACACCGAACGCCGCCATGACAGCGTCGCCGATGAACTTTTCGACGGTGCCGCCTTCAGCCTGGATCTCCTCTCGCATTGCGGCGAAGTAGGCGCTCATGACGTCCTTCAGCCGCTCCGGGTCGAGTCGCTCCCCGAGCGAGGTTGAACCGGTGACGTCCGCGAACAGCACTGTGACGATCTTCCGCTCACGGGCCGGAGGAGTCTCCGCGAGCGGCGTCGCGCAATTCAGACAGAACCGAGCGCGCTCGGGATTCTCCTGGCCGCAGTTGGGACAGATCACCACAAACGGAGTGTACGGCCGGGTGAGAGACGTCGAGTCACCTCGGCCGGCAGTGCGTGGGTGTTCGCTGAGTTACCGTTAGCGCCCATGGATTTCTCCATCCCGGATGAGTATCAGGACCTGCTGGCGAGCTTTCGCGCGTTCCTGACGCGAGAAGTCCACCCGGTAGAGGAGCAGTACGCCGTGCACCTCCAGGACGACGCGTTCACCGAGGAGATGCGCCAGGCCGGCCTGGCCCTGCGGCGTACCTCTGCCGGGCTCGGGTTCTACGGAGCCCACATGCCCGAGTCGGTGGGCGGATGGGGCCTGTCGAACCTCGGGTACACCCTGCTGGTCGAAGAAAGTGGGAAGTCCGGCCTCAGGTTCGCGAGCTTCGTGCTGGGTCCCCCCAACCCGGAGGCTCCCACTCGCGTCCTAATGGAGCTTCCCGAGCACCTCCACGCGAAATACATCGAGCCCCTGGTCCGGGCCGAGACCACGATGTGCTTCGCCTTGACCGAGCCCGAGGCCGGCTCGGACGCGCAGGCCATCCGCACGACGGCGAGGCTCGAGGGCGACGAATGGATCGTGAACGGCCGGAAGCACTTCATCACCAATGGTGCGTACGCAGACGTGGCCCTGGTCTTCGCCGTGACGAATCCGGAGCGACGGGCAGACGGAGGCATCACGGCGCTCCTGGTCGAGCGCGACGCACCCGGGTTCATCGTCGGCAGGAACCAGAAGACCCTGGCGGGGGACACGAACCAGGCCGAGTTGATCTTCGAGGACTGCCGGGTGCCCAAGGAGAATGTGATCGGAGAGATCGGGTACGGCTTTCAGTCTGCTATGAGGTTCCTCAACGGCGGGCGGGCCTACATCGGGGCCCTGTGCGTTGGCATCGCCGATTACCTGATACGCATCTGCACGGAATACGCCAAGGACCGCCAGACGTTCGGCAAGCCCATCGGCAAGTACCAGGCGGTCCAATGGATGCTGGCCGACTCCGCCCTCGAGGTGCACGCGGCCAGGTTGATCACGTACCACCTGGCATGGCTCGTGGATCGGGGCGAGTACCCGATCAAGGAGTCCTCCATGGTCAAACTGAACAACACCGAGATGGTGAACCGAGTGGCCGATCGAGCCGTGCAGATCTACGGAGGGATGGGGCTGCTCACGGAGGGCCCGGTGGAACGCATCTTCCGCTGGGTTCGGATGCTTCGCATCGTGGAGGGCACGAGCGAGATCCAGCGCCTGGTCATCGCCCGCTCGCTGGGCCTGTAGAGAAGCGGACCGGTCAACCGGTCCGCAGCTTCGGGTAGCGCTCCTGGCGCCGGATGCGGGCAACCCGTCCTTGGGCGCGGTACCCCGCGAACGCCGTGACGAGATTCGAACCGAGGAGCACCAGCAATCCCTGGGCATGACCGGGGTCGCCGAGTTTCACCAGCTCGTAGCTGGCAAGGCCGACCCCGCCGATACCGAAGAGGCTGGCCCCACCGGCAGCCAGCGAGGCCACCCAGCGACGCCGCGTACGCCACAGGCGGAGCCCCGCCAGGAACAAGGCGACCGCTTCGATGGCCACCAGCGCCCCCGAGCGAAACTCCGCCCCGACGTGACTCTCGGCCCCCGACCCGACCGAACCCCACGGGAGAAAGATGCTCACCAGCACCAGCACTCCGGCCCCGCAGATGAGGCCGCCGGGGACGCGGACGTTGAGCGTGCTCACCTCGCCGGAGGCGGGCGGGAATTGCCCGATCGCCCGGGGCGGCGGCCCTTTGGCCATCGCCGGCGCTTCGGGCAGCGTCGCGGGTCGCTTCATGGCTTCCGCCGGCATCGTCGAGCCTCCGCCGACCGCCGATCCACCGATGGCGATGGGCACGGTGTCTACCTCCGGGGCCGCATGCCCGGGACGTATGTCGATCAAGAGCCCTCTTCGCTCGTTCATCCCACCGGATATGAAGGCGGGCTCCGACGCCGCATCGAGCGATTCGCGAAGGGCCTCTCTCCACTCCCAGGCGGAGGAGAACCTCTTCGAAGGATCCCTGTGCAGTCCTTGTGCCACCGCCTCGGCCAGCGTGCGAGGGACATCGGGGCGCATGGTCTCGATCGGCGGTGCCTCCCGTTCGAACCGCGCCACGTCCGTCTCGGACTCGACGCCGAAGGGAACCCGCCCGCTCAAGATCTCGTACAGGACCACCGCCGCGGAGAAGACATCGCTGCGGTAATCGACGGTGGCGGCCCGTGCAGGATCCGCCTGCTCTGGTGCCATGTAGTGGGGGGATCCGACGACCATCGTGTGGCCGAGGAGCCCGTCGAGACGGCGGGCGATCCCGAAGTCCCCGAGCAGCGTCCGCTCCGCCGCCACAGGCTTCCCGTCTCGGCGGAGAGCTTCTTGACGTTCCAGCGGAACGGTTCTGAACAGGACGTTGCTCGGCTTCACATCCCTGTGGACGATCCGCAGGTCGTGCACCGCGATGAGGCATTCCGCGATCTCGAGGGACAGCCCGGCAGCCTCCTCCACGGAGAACGGCTGGTCGAGCTGCCCTCGGAGCCGAAGGCGATCCTCCAGGGTGCCGCGATCGGCGAACTCCATCACCATGTAGGGGCGTCCATCGGCGAGGTGCCCCACCTCGTACACGCGAACGATCCGATCGCTGTCCAGGTGCCTGAGGGCTCGAGCCTCCTCCATGAACCGGCGTCGAGCGTCCTGGTTCATGCTCCAGTTCTCGGCGAGGAGCTTGATGGCGACCCACGCGTCCAGGTCCTCGTCGCGGGCCATCCAGACGGTGGCGTAGCTACCGCTTCCGAGCGCCCGTTCGACCTGGAACCGGCCGATGTGGGCAAGCGTCACGCGTCCTCCTTCGCTGACTCCTCAGGCGCTCTTCGCGGCCATCCGGTAACAGATTCCCGCCCCGGAGTCTCGAAAAGCTTGACACGGGGAACACGAGTTCGGGCGAAACCCGTTCGGCCGATTCGGTCGCGGAGCCCGCTGCTACGCTCTACCGCGTGACGATCCTCTCCTACATGGAGAAATGGGAGCCGTTGTACCGCGAGCCCTTGTTCCACCAGCGTTTCGTTCCCTGGCAGAGGCCGGCGCCATGAGAGCTCGGCAGCTCACGGCCGAGGACTCGCGGCGGAGCGTTCCCTCACTCGACGCCCTCCTTCGCTCTGCACCCGGAAAGAAGGCAACGCTCAAGTTCGGCCGGCCCCTGGTGAAGCACGCGCTTCAGGCCACTCTCTCTCAGATCCGTACGGAAGCCGCGCGGGGAGGCGCCATTCCCGATCGCGACGAGATCCTCGCCCACGCGCTCGGGATGGCCGCGCGGAGCTTCTATGGCATGACCGAGGTCATCAATGCATCCGGCGTGATCCTGCACACGGGCCTGGGACGCGCGCCGCTCCCCCGACGGGCAGCCGACGCCGCCGCGCTGGCCGGGAGGACCTACTCGGACCTCGAGGTAGAACGGGAGACGGGCTCGCGGGGGCGCCGGACCTCGCATGCGGAGGCTTTCCTCGTTGCGCTCACCGGGGCGGAGGATGCGCTGGTGGTGAACAACAACGCAGCTGCGCTGCTCTTGGCCCTGGCAGCGCTGGCGCAGAAGAAGGAAGTCCTGGTCTCCCGGGGAGAGCTGATCGAGATCGGTGGAGAGTTTCGGCTGCCGGAGATCATGGCCGCTTCCGGGGCGAAGCTGATCGAGGTTGGGACGACCAACCGCACGCGCGCAGACGACTATGCCCGGGCGGTCAACTCGAAGACCGCGCTGATCCTGAAGGTCCATCCGAGCAACTATCGGGTGGTCGGATTCACCAACATCGTGCCGCTGAGCGATCTCAGCCGGCTCGCCCACGAAGCCAAGGTGCCCCTTCTGTACGACGTGGGAAGCGGCTTGCTCGATCGCTACGCCGAGGTTCCCGGAGAGGAACCGGCGGTCACCGAGGCGCTGGCCGGTGGGGCCGACCTGGTCTCGTTCTCCGGCGACAAGTTGCTCGGTGGTCCCCAGGCCGGCCTCCTGGTCGGAAAGGCAGACCTGATCGAACGTCTCCGCCGGCATCCCATTGCCCGAGCCCTCCGTGTCGACAAGATGACCGTCGCCGCCCTGGAGGCAGTCCTTCGCCTGTACGCCACGGATCGACGCCAGGAGCTTCCGCTGTGGGGCTTCCTCTCTGTCGGCCAGGGCAGGCTCCTGTCCAGGGCGAGGGCCCTGGCGACATGCTTCAATCGAGCGAGGGCCCGGAAGGGGGAGGCGGTCGCCGGTGGGGGTTCTCTCCCCGGGTACGGCATCCCGTCGGCGGAACTGGTGATCCCGGTCCCATCCCCGGACGACGCCGCAGCCAAGCTTCGCCTGGGCCGCCCGTCCGTGTTCTGCCGAGTGGACGACGGTGCTCTGGTGTTCGACCTTCGCACCGTGCCGCCGGAGGACGATGACCGCCTCGCCCGGGCCATCCGCTACGTCCTCGAGCAAGCCTGACCGGCTCGCGGCCATGACCGCCGCTCCCCCATCAGGACCCCGCGAACATCGCCCCCTCCAGGTGGTGGCCACGGCCGGCCACGTCGACCATGGCAAATCCGCGCTGATCCTCCGCCTGACCGGAATCGATCCGGACAGGCTCGCCGAGGAGAAACGCCGGGGCCTGACGATCGATCTCGGATTCGCCTGGACCACGCTCCCGTCCGGCCAGGAGATCGGGTTCGTCGACGTCCCCGGACACGAGCGATTCGTCAGGAACATGCTGGCCGGGGTGGGCCCGGTTCGGCTGGTGCTGTTCGTGGTGGCGGCGGACGAGGGGTGGAAGCCCCAGTCGGAGGAGCACCTCCAGATCGTGGACGTGCTGGGGGCGAGCGGGGCCGTGGTCGCTCTGACCAAGCTGGACCTCGTGGACGAGAAGACGCTCGCCGGCCGGGCCAGGCAGATCGAGTGGAAGCTCGAAGGAACGCGGCTCGAAGGGGCGCCGATCGTGGCGTGCTCCGCGGCCAGGGATGAAGGGATCGACGAGCTCCGAGCTGCGCTGGACGACCTGGTGGCTCGGGCCCCCCTTCCCGGCCGCGATGCGAGGCCTCGCCAGTTCATCGACCGAGTGTTCACCATCCGCGGGGCCGGGACCGTGGTGACGGGAACGCTCACCGGTGGCTCGATCGCCGTCGGGCAGGAGGCCGAGGTCCTACCCTCCGGCCACCGAGCCCGAATCCGAGGGCTGCAAACGCACAAGCGCACCCTGGACGTCGCCGAGCCGGTCAGCCGCGTGGCGGTGAACCTGTCCGCGACGGCCAAGGCCGACCTGGAACGCGGCGACGTGTTGGTCCTCCCCGGGCAGTGGCGTTCCACGTCGGTGTTCGAGGGGTGGGTCCGGCCGGTACGCGGCATTGCCCATCCACTCACCTCCCGGGGCGCCTACAAGTTCTATGCGGGATCGGCAGAGCGGGACGCTCGCATCCGCCTGTACGGAACCTCAGAGCTACGAGCCGGCGGCGACGCGTTCGCCAGGATCTCCCTCTCGCGCCCCGTGGTCCTGGACTTCGAGGACAGCTTCGTCCTGCGAGAGGCCGGGAGGCAGGAGACCGTCGCCGGCGGCAAGGTGTTGGACACGGACCCTCCAGTCCGGCCCGGGCCCGACCCCGTGGCCAGGCTGAAGGCGAGGGAGCAAGCCGATCGAGCGACCCTCGCCTGGCGCCTGGTGGTCGATCGCGGGGCGTTGAAGGCCTCGGAGGTCCTGGTGCTCTCCGGGACGGATGCAGACGACGCGGTTCGCCGGGGCGCCATCCGGTTGGACGGGTGGGTGGCGAGCCCCGACCTGGTCGAGGATGTTGGGGGGCACCTGAGATCAAATCTCGCCCGGTATCACCAGGCCCATCCCCTTCGCCCCGGACTCGAGGTCCGCGAAGCACGGACCGTCCTCGCCGAACGTTCGGCCCGGTTCTCCGATCCCGGACTGGCCGACGCGTTGATCGCTCACCTGGCCCGAGCGGGCGACGTGATCCGTGAAGGAACTACAGTGCGCCTGGCCAGCCACAGGGCGTCCTCAGCTGGCCGGGAGGACGCCGACAGGCTGGTGGAGGCCGTCATGGGAGCCGAACCGACTCCTCCCTCGGTAAAGGAGCTGATGGCCCAGGGGTTCGGCGCGGAGCTGATCCAGGCAGTGTGCGCCGACGGCCGGCTGGTCAAAGTTTCGCCTGACGTGGTGGTGTCACCGACGTTCCTCGCTCGCGCCGAGGAGCTGGTTCGACGGCGAGCGACCCCGCCCGGCATCACCGTCTCCGCCTTCCGCGAGGCCCTGGGGACGAGCAGGAAATACGCGCTCCCGATACTCGAATACTTCGACGCCCGTGGCCTCACCCGCCGCCAGGGCGACTACCGTGTCCTCCGCAGCTGAGTCGCCGCGAGTGACAAACGGCTACGGGCTGATCTCCGCCACGACCTCGACTTCGACCGGCGCACCGAGGGGGAGCTCCGGGACACCGATGGCGGTGCGGGCATGGCGGCCAGAGTCGCCGAACACCTCGACGAGGACGTCGCTGGCCCCATTGGCCACCTTCGGCTGCTCGGTGAACCCCGTGGCCGAGGCCACGAACACCCCGAGCTTGACGATCCGCTTGACCCGGTCGAGGGATCCGAGCTCCGCCCGTAAGGCCGACAGGGCCAGCAGGACGCACCGCCGGGCAGCTTCTGCTCCCGCGACCACGTCGACGTCGTCGCCGAGCTTGCCCGTCCACAAGAGCTTTCCCTCGGAAATTGGAACCTGGCCGGATACGTAGGCGAACCGACCCGAGACCGAAACGGGCACGTACGAAGCGAGCGGCTGCGGTGGAGGGGGGAGCTCGATGCCGAGTTCCTGTAGCCGGTCCTCCCCGCCCATGGTCGGTACGGTACAACAGCCAGATGAAGGGGGTTTTTCCGGGAAACAGCGGGGTGGACCGTTCTCGTGCCGCGGCCAGCCTCTCGACAACGTCCTTGGGAACTACAGCTAGCCGACGCTGCGCAGACCCCCGCGCTCCCGCTCACGGATCAGGATGCGCCGTTCCAGCTCGTTCAGCCCGCCCCAGATCCCGTGGGGCTCGCGGATGCGGATCGCGTACTCGAGGCACTCGATACGAACCGGGCATCGAGCACAGATGGCCTTGGCCTGCCGCTCCCGGATCGTCTTCTCTTCCCTGGTCTCAGGGTGGTTGGGAGCGAAGAAGAGGCTGGAGTCCTCTCCGCGGCATTCCGCTCGCCACTGCCATCCGTACTCCCAACTGTGCGTCGCCACCTGCGCGGCCTCCCGGCCTTCGCCTCCTTCGCAAGGCGCCCCGTGGTTCTCCCAGTCGCTTCTCGACGTAGGGGCCTACTGGTTCTTCGGCGATTGACGCACAAGAGACTGAGCCGGTTCCCCCAACTGGGCCTTGTTTACCGAAACGGCACAAAGATGAGATCAAAGTGAGACAAGATCGCGTCTGTCAGTCGGCGGCATTCACTCGGGTTCGGGCTCGACCCTCAGGATGAGCCCGTCCACTCCCTTGATCCTTACCCTGGCGCCTTTCGGGATGGGTCCGTCCATCGAGCGGGCCCGCCACAGAGACCCTTTCACATAGACGCCGCCCTCCGGGTCGAGGTCGGTTCGCACCTCGCCGACCAGCCCGACCAGCCCCACCTGCGCCGTCCGGACGCGGTCCCTCGCGCGAAGGGCCACGGTCATCCCGAATCCGAAGAAAATCGCTCCCCCGATGGTGAACATGGCGACGACCCAGAGCGACAGGTCTATCGCCGGGGCCACCCCCCACCAGGCCAGGAGTGATCCGGAAAGGAAGGCGAGCGTCCCGACGATGGTCAAGGCGGCCACCCGCCGGATCACCACGTCGAGTCCCTGTAACGCCGTTCCGGCCACGATGATGGCTGCCCCTATCCAGTGCACGGGGATGACGGCCAAGCCGTAGCCCGCCAGGGCCAGTGAGGCAGCGCCGGCGATCCCGGCCACGCCGAACCCGGGCTGAGTGAGCTCGAAGGCGATCCCCCACAAGCCGAGCACGAGGAGGACGTACACGGCCGTCGGAGTGCTCACGGCGTGGAGCAGGCGGCGCACGGGGCCGATCTCGTGGAACCGCACGGCCACGGGACGGCCGGCAGTGCTTCTGGTTTCCACCACGGCCGATGCTTCTGCAGTCCGCACGCTGCGACCGTCGAGCTTGCCGAGCAGATCTCGCAGGTCGGTGGCGACGAGGGCGGCGGCCCCCACGTCCAGGGCGGGCTCGGCCGGAAGGGGAGGGCCCGAGACTAGGCGACCGATCCCGGCTTGCCGCACGCCGTCGCCGATAGCGAGACCGGCCAGGTCGGCCCTGAGCCCGGCCACCTCCCGCGGATCCTCGCGCGAAGGGGATGTGCCGAGGTCGAACGGTCGTGCAGGACCGATGCCTGCTCCGGGCGCCATGGCCACCAGCCCCGACGAATACACGACGAACAGGGCCCCTCCGGCTGCCCGCGCCCCTGAAGGCCCCACCCACGTCACAACCGGAACGGAGGCGTTCCTGATCTCCGAGCCCAAGCGCACGGCCTCGTCCCGGTACGAACCGAAGGAAGAGTCGATCTGAAGTATCAGGGTTGCGCCCGAGCGTTCCGCCGCGTCCAACGTCTCTCGCACGAATGCCGCGACCGAGCCGTCCACAACACCTTGCACCTTGACCACGTCCACAACGGGGGTCGACGGTTGAGCATCGGCGCGCGAGTGAAGGGCGAGCCCCAGAGCGAACACCGAAAAGGCGAAGAGGCGAAGCCGGCGCACGCGGCGATTCTACGATCGGCGGTTCAGCACAGAGGCGGTAACGGCCGCAGGCGGAGCGTCGAGGAGGAGATCAACAAACTCTCGCCCGGACGCACGCCCGTATAGTCGGCGGGGTGCGCTGGGAAGACCTGTTCGCTCGCCAAATCTTGATCGTCTCCGGCAAGGGTGGCACTGGAAAGTCGACGATCGCCGCGGCGCTGGCTTCGGCATCGGCGGCGGCCGGCCACCGCACGTTACTGGTCGAGGTGGAAGGCAGATGCGAGATCCCCCGGACGCTCCAGGTCCCCGATCCGGGATTCCACGAGGCGCCCACGCCGTTCGGCTTCAGCGCACTCTCCGTCACCCCCCGGGACGCGGCGCTCGAGTACCTCCACCTCTTCTTCGGCATGGATCGAGCGACCCGGGCGCTTCTGCGCACGAGCGCGCTGGATCAGATCATCGGCGGGGCCCCAGGCCTCAGGGACCTCCTTTCGTGCGGCAAGTTGTACGAGCTCGCCCATCTCAGGCGAACGGACGCACGGGATCGTGGTCGTCCCCAGTACGACCTCATCCTGGTCGATGCCCCGCCCACCGGACAGATCGCTCCGTTCTTGAACTCTGCCTCCGCGTTCGCGGATCTCGCTCGAGTCGGGCGGATCAAGCGGCAGGCCGCGGCAATCGAGGGGCTCCTTCGCCGGGAGGCCGGCGTTCTGTTGGTGGCCGTCCCGGAGGAGATGGCCGTGGCCGAGACCCTCGAGGCCATCCCGGCCATCCGCCGGTCCGGCGTGCCGGTGATGGCGGTGGCAGCCAACCGATGTCTTCCGAACATTTTCCCGAGCGGAACCCAACGTGCGGCGGCTGAGCTGCGCCCACGGGAGGTGATGGCTCTCACTGGGAGGGCAGGCCTTGCGATGACGGTGGAAGAGTCCGAGGCGCTGATGGCCGGTGCGGGGACCAGGCATCGTCGCCGCAGGCTCCAGCAGAGGTTCCTGAAGGAGCTGGCGGAAGGAGGACCGTTGCTGCAGCTGCCGGACGTGCCGGGCCGGTCGTCCCCGGAAACTGTGCAGGTGCTCGCTCGAGTCATGAAGGGCGAGAGGGCTGAGGAGCCAGACGCGGCGGCACCGGACGTGAAGGTCGGCGGGACCCACTTCGCGCGGCCAGCCCCCATCCAACCCCGCGCTTCGTGGGCCCCCCGGCCTCCTGGGCACGCTACCCATGGACTCGACGGACGGCTGGCCGATCGGAGGATCGTCGTAGTGTGTGGTTCGGGTGGGGTGGGCAAGACCACGGTGTCGGCGGCCGTGGCCGTCCATCTCGCCGAGCGCAGGAGCAAGGCGGCCCTTCTCACCGTCGATCCCGCGAGACGCCTGGCCACTTCGCTTCGCCTCCCGACAGTCGCGGGCGAGCGAACCTCGATCCGGCTCGGACGAGCCGGGAAGATGGAAGCGGTTCAGCTCGACACCCAACGGACCTTCGACGAGCTGATCCATCGCTATGCGGGCAGCGCCGAACGTCGCGAACGGATCCTGTCCAATCGCTTCTACCAGCGCATCTCGAGCTCGCTGGCAGGAACGCACGAGTACATGGCCATGGAGAAGCTGTATGAGTTGGCGGTGGAAGAAGACCACGACGCCATCGTGGTGGACACCCCTCCGACCAGAAGCGCACTGTCCTTCCTCGATGCTCCGAATCGCTTGATGGACTTCCTGGGAGGACGGGTCATGCGGTGGATGCTCTGGCCATCGGCCAGGGCAGGCCGACTCACGGTGGGGATCGCCAGGTTCGGTGCGCAAGCCTTCGCCAGGACGGCCGGACGCCTGGTCGGCGGCGAGGTGCTCGCCGACACCGCCGACTTCCTGGCTGCCTTCGAGGGCATGTACGGCGGGTTCCACAAGCGCGCTTCCCGCGTTCTGGAACTGCTCCGCTCTCCCGACTGTGCATTCCTGGTAGTCACCGCCCCCACCTCGGTGAGCCTGGAAGAGGCGGGGTTCTTCGTCGAGCGGCTCGACGAGGGGGGGATGCGCGCCGAGGCCGTGGTGGCGAACCGGTGGCATCCGGAGAAGGAAGGCCTGCCTCCACGAGCCGCCGAGGTGGCCGAACTGCTGGCCATGGGCGACGCGCCCGCACGAGCGACGGCGGCGCTTCTGATGGATCGCGTTCGTCGAGAGCCTCAGCGCACCTCCGAGGCCGAGGCGATGCGGTCGTTCGCCGATCTGCACCGCGGGATGCCCATCGTGCCCATCCCCGAACTCGCCGACGATGTCCACGACGTGCCTGGGCTCCGCCGCGTGGGCGCGCATCTCTTCGCCTCCATGGAGGCCTGAGCGCAGAGAGCCAACAGGCCTCGACTGGATCAGAGAGCGGCGCCGACCGGCTGCAATGTGCGCTGAGTCTCGAGGGACCGCGGGGAGCGCCGTAGCAACGAGTTGCGCTCCTTGCCGTTCAACCCTCCCCAGACGCCGAACTCGGCACGAACGCTCAGTGCGTACGCCAGACATTCGAGGCGTACAGGGCATTGGGCGCAGATCGACTTGGCCTTGCGCTCGGCGCGGGCTCCGGGGTCGAAGAAGATCTCGGGGTCATACTGACCACAGCGGGCGCGTTCTTCCCATGACATGTGCGCGCCATCCTATGGACGCGCACCCTGGCCGCGAATAGCCCGTGAGGGCTATTTTGAGACGTGACTTTCGGGGGGGGCACGGACCATTGGTCGGTCGGGCACAGTAAGCTAGTCCGCGCTTTGGAGCTGCGCCTTCCTTGATCCGCAATCAGAGCGTCCGTTGGCCCGGTCCTGCAAGGGACCTGGGGGCCGGAGACCTCACGTTTCGGGTAATCCTGATCCCGTTCGTCGTTCTGGCGGCGGCGCTGTTGGTGGCCGCGGGGCTGTTCCCCGTCGTGGGAAGCGCCGGGAGAGCCGTCAAGCTCTTCGACGGACAATTCGTGCCGAACGAGAACGACCAGCTCGAGATCGAAGGTTTCCCCCTGAGGTCCACCCTCTATGCCTCCGACGGCTCCGTCCTGGCCGTCGTGGCCGACTACAACCGCGTGTACGTCTCGATCAATGACGTCCCCAAGGTCACCAGGGACGCGATCGTGGCGATCGAGGACCACGGCTTCTATGACCATGGTCCGGTGGACTTCTCGTCGATCATGCGGGCCTTCGTGGCCAACCTGCACGCAGGAGAGATCGTCCAGGGCGGATCCACCATCACGCAGCAGCTCGTGAAGAACACCGAGACAGGCAACGAGCGAACGTTCGCCAGGAAATGGCGCGAGGCCCAGGACGCCATCCGTCTGGAGCGGACCTACAGCAAGGAGCAGATCCTGGAGTTGTACATGAACCAGGTCTATCTGGGCCATGGGGCCTACGGCATCGGGAGCGCCGCCGAGTTCTATTTCGGCAAGTCCGTCCAGAAGCTCAGCCTGTCCGAGTCCGCCCTGCTGGCCGGGCTGATCAAGGCTCCCTCGGATGATGATCCGATCACGCACCCCGAGAAGTCGCTGGCCAGGCGGAACACGGTCCTGAGGCGGATGATCGAGCTGAACTGGATCTCGCCCTCGGAGTACACGGACGCAGTGGCAGCGCCGCTCAAGCTCTCGGGCAAGAGGCGCAACGTCAACAAGTTCGGGCGCAAGGCATACGACGCCCTGTTCGTCCAGGACCAGATCCTTCATCCCATCAAGTCGTCCCGGAACGACGCGCAATACAGGGCCATCATCAAGACATTCGGCAAGACCTACGAGGACCGCAGGCGACTCCTGTTTCAGGGCGGACTGAAGATCTACACCACGATCAGCCCGAAGTTGCAGAGCTACGCGCGGGCGGCCGTCGAGGGATTCCTCCCCGATCCCGGCAACAGGCCCCCTTCGAATCCCAACGCCTCTCTGGCTGCCGTCGTTCCGCAAACGGGCGCCATCGTGGCCATGTACGGGGGACAGAACTTCTCCAAGCACAAGATCAATCTGGCCACCCAGATCAAGCGGTCGGCGGGAAGCTCCTTCAAGGCCTTCACGCTGGCCGCGGCGATCGAGGAGGGGGTCCCGACGGGCAAGGTGTACAACACGAGCCGGGTCAAGATCCCGTTCGACAAGTGCCCCGACCCCTCGGGGGCGTGGAAGCCGCAGAACGCAGAGCCCAGCGAGGGCGGCTTCATGAACATGGCCCGGGCCACCGCCGGTTCGGTGAACATCTACTTCGCCCAGCTCATCGCCGACGTCGGGGCCAGCAACGTGCAGGAGATGGCGAAGAGGATGGGCGTCGTGAGCTACACGCGGGGGGGCGACGTCAGCATCCCTCCCGTATGCTCGATCACCCTGGGCGCGGTCCAGGTCAATCCGCTATCCATGACCTCCGGCTACTCCACCCTGGCCAACGGAGGGATCCACTGCAAGCCCTTCGTCATCAGCAAGGTCGTGGCGGCCAACGGAAAGAACATCTTCAAGGCCAAGCCCTTCTGCCAGAGGGTCATCGACGGCAAGGTCGCGAACCAGGTGACGTCGTTGCTGGAAGGGGTGGTCGCGCATGGCACCGGGACTGCGGCCAACATCGGCCGGCCCCAGGCCGGCAAGACTGGCACCGCCCAGGATCACAAGGACGCTTGGTTCATGGGGTATATCCCCCAGATGGTCACAGGGGTATGGGTCGGGTACGCCTACCCCAAGCAAGAGATTCCGATGGAGGGCCTGGCGAAGCTAGGGGGCCGACCTGCTTTCGGAGGAAGCCTGGCCGCTCCCATCTGGCACGATTTCATGGCGAAGGCTGCAGCGGGCCTGCCGGTCAAGAGCTTCCCGAACCCCCCTCCACCCAAGGGTGGCAATGTTCCCAACGTGGTGGGGATGAAGCGGGCCGAAGCCGTGAGCACGTTGCTCAGGGCGAGCTTTACCCCGGTCGTGAAGTTGGCGCCCTCTCTGGAACCGGCCGGCGTGGTCTTCGCTCAGAGCCCGACGGGCGGCGCCAACGTGCCTCTCGGCAGCATCGTGACCATCATGGTGAGCAACGGAAAGGCACCCAACACCCCTGTCCCCAATGTCGTGGGCAAGACCCAGAAGGAGGCCACCAACATCTTGAAGGCGGAGGGGTTCAAAGTCGCCGTGGTGTATCAGGATGTTTCCGATCACAAACAAGATGGGATCGTCCTGTCCCAGAACCCCAAGGGCGGGAAGAAAGCATCTCCAGGAACGACGGTGACGATCGTGGTCGGGAGATTCCAGCCCGGGCCCTCCCCGTAGCCAACCACCCAGCTTCCTCCGACTGCGTCATTCGATCTTGATCAGCTGGTGAGGCGCTCTCGTACCCTGGCCTGGACGTCCCTGCCGTCCACCCTTCCTTTCGCCTTGCCCATGACGTAGCTCATGACCTTGCCCAGGCCCCCAGGACCGGCCGCCGAGGTCGCCGAGATGGCCTCCTCGACCAGCGCAGCCAGCTCGTCCTCGCCGAGGGCCGCGGGCAGGTAGGACTCGAGGACCTTCTGCTCTTCGCTCTCCTTGGCCACCAGGTCATCCCGGCCCGCTGCGCTGTACGCCTCGATAGCCTCCTTCCGCCGCCTGACCTCCCTCAGGGCGACCTCGACGAACTCCTCGTCGTTCAGCGGGTGCCGCAGCTCCACCTCCCTGTTCTTCACGGAGGCGGACAGCAGCCGAAGGGCTCCGAGCTTGATCTTTTCCCCGCTCTTGAGAGCCGCCCGCATCTCGGCCGCGAGGCGATCCTTCGGGTCACCCTGGCCCGCGGCCGTGGCAGGGGTCGGAGGGCCGGACTTGGACTCTTCGGCCACTAGAATCGGGACCCCATGCCCTCGGGCTTGTTCGCCATGATCGCCAATCTAACCGACTTTCTCTTGTGGCTAGTGCTCGCTGTGCCCGTTGTCGGCGGAGCGTGCATCGCATACGGCGTCTTGGTCGAACGGCGCTGGTATCGAGTGGCCATGTACCGGCTGCCCATCCTCCCGGCCGAGTCCCTGGCGAGCCTCACGCTCCTGCACGTCTCGGACCTGCATTTCGTCGCGTCCGATCCGGGGAAGGCACACCTGCTGGCCTCTCTTCCCGCGGCGGACGTGACCGTGGTGACCGGGGACATGCTCGGGGAACCGGAAGCCGTCGAGGCCGTAGCCGCAGCGCTCCGGCCGATTCGCGGGACTGCCGCCTCCTACTTCGTCCTCGGCTCCAATGATTACTTCGCCCCGCGACCTCTGAGCTATCTGGCGTATTTCCGCAAGCGTCGCCGTCGGCGCCGGGTGATTCCCGGCGGGGCTCGAGAGCTCGTTTCCCTGCTGGAAGCCGATGGATGGATCCATCTCCGGAACCGCGGGGAATCGATCCACGTATCGGGCGTCCGGCTGGAAGTCGTCGGGCTCGATGATCCCCACATCGAGCGGCACGACCTTCGCGCCGCTGTTCGCGCGGAACCGAGGGCGTTCGGACTGGCCGTGGTGCACTCTCCCGACCCGGTCCCCGAGCTGGCCGCCCTGGGCTACGACCTCGTCGTGTGCGGCCACACTCACGGTGGACAGGTACGGATGCCACTGGTGGGTGCCCTGGTGACCAACAGTACGATCCCCACCCGGCTGTGCATGGGCCTCTCCCGCTTGGGCGGGACGCTGCTGCACGTCTCGCCCGGACTCGGGACGAGCAAGTTCGCTCCGTTTCGGTTCCTGTGTCGGCCGGAAGCAACCCTGCTCGAGCTGGCGCCCAGCCGGGAACGAAGCCTCGGGGGTCCAGGGGGGTATCAGGCGCCGGGGGTGTCCGCGGATGAGAGCACCCGCTCGAATACGCCCTCGTAGCCCGAGACCATCGCGTCGCCGCTGAACCGCTCCTGAACCCGGGCCCTGCAGGCCGCGGGGTCTATCTCGTTCACACGACTGAGAGCTGCCGCCGCCTCACGTGGATAGTTCTCAACCGACACGATGAGTCCCGTTTTTCCATCGATGACCACCTCGGGGACGGCCCCTCGTGGCGTGGCGATCACGGGAGTCCCGCAGGCCATGGCCTCGACCATGACCAGGCCGAAGGGCTCGTCCCAATCGATGGGGAACAGGACGGCCCTTGCCCTGGACAGGAGGTCCACCTTCTCCTGGAAGCCGATCTCGCCGAGGATGGTTCCATCCTCAGGGAGCGCTGGAAGCACTACCCGATTCCAGTGCTCCTCCTCCTCGCGCTCGGCGATCTTCACGGCCAGGACGATCCGAGCGCCCGCCTCTCGAGCGGCCAGTACCGCCCGGTGAGCGCCCTTCTCCGGCCCCGCCCGCCCGAGGAACACGACGAAATCGTCCTTCTCGGCCCGGAAGGGATAGGCCTCCACGTCGATGCCGTTGTACACAACTCCGGCGTACCGGAGATCCGGCATGTGCGAGCGCTGGGATTCGCTGATGGCGACGAACCAGACACGGTCACGCAACAACGCGTACAGACGGCGCATCTCATGGGTGAATGCACCGTGCACCGTGTGAACCGTGGGCACCCCCAGCAGCGCCGGGGCGAGCAACGCGGACCAGGGCGAGTGCACGTGGAACACATCGAACCCCGAGTGGTCCCGCAGGGTCCACGCGGTATGCATCACGTCGTGCCATGTGTCGTGGATGAACTTGGGTCCGGGTGCCGCCTCGAAGATGTAGTCCAGGTGCGCCTTGGTGATCGAGTCTCCCGTCGCGAACAACGTCACGTCGTGCCCGCGCTCCGTGAGGCCGTCTGCGAGGAGCGAGACCACCCACTCGATCCCTCCGTATCCACTGGGAGGCACGGCGAGCCAGGGAGGCGCGATCTCCGCGATCCGCATGCGTCCCGAAGGCTAACAGGTACACTAATCGGCTGGCCGGTCGGCCAGAAAAGCGGGACGTAGCGCAGTTTGGTAGCGCGCAGCGTTCGGGACGCTGAGGTCGCGGGTTCAAATCCCGCCGTCCCGACCAGATCCCCTTCTGCGTGTCATGTGCGCAGGCGGGATGGAATAATGGTCGGGATCCCTTTCGCGGAATCGATCCCCTCTGACTTGGAACGAGGACGGATGCAGAAGCTAGGACCCAAGCACAGGATGTGCAGGCGCGTGGCCGCGGCGGTGTGCGGCCGCCCGAACTGCCCTGCGAGCAAGCAGCGCCCCTACCCACCGGGCCAGCATGGAAGAGCGAGGCGCCGGCTCACGGAATATCACCTGCGCATGTTGGAGAAGCAGAAGCTCCGCTCGATCTACTGGGTGGGGGAGCGCCAGTTTCGCCGATACTTCCAGGAGGCCACCCGGAAGAAGACGGTGACGGGCGAGGAGCTGCTTCGACTGCTGGAGACTCGCCTCGACTCCCTGGTTCTCCGGCTGGGGTTCGCCCAGACGATCCACCAGGCCCGACAGCTGGTGTCGCACGGACACATCCTGCTGGACGGCAAGCGAGTGAACGTGCCCAGCGCCACCGTACGGGTGGGGCAGGTCATCGAGGCCGGGCCGAAGGCGAAGAACTTCATCTCGGTCCGGGAAGCCCTCGAGGTCACGCCTGACCCTCCCGCGTACCTCGAGCGCGACAAGGACCAGGTGCGAGGCCGCCTGATCAAAGAGCCCGCGCGAGCCGAGATCCCCCTGCCGGTTCCGGTCGAGGAACGCCTGGTCGTCGAATTCATGTCCTGATGCGGGCCCGCCCGGCCTGCGTCCTGGACCGACGGCTTCTGTCAGGGTGAGAGAGGTCCGTAATCCGTTCCCGGCCCGTTCGGCTGCCTGCCGGGGTTCTGGCTGACCGCCGCAAGGTAGGCACCACCCCAGGCCAGGCACAACGAGATGATCACCAGCAGGATCAGGAGCCGGACCCTCGTCACTCCTCTTCACCCCCCGATGCCTTCGGGCGCCAGGGCCACCGAAATCGCAGGATACCAGGGCTTTCGGCCCGAGGCTCCGAACGGGTCAGACCTGCCAGGGCTGCCCAGAGGATCAGGGCCAGCGTCACCGCGTGGCCTGCAAGGACAATGGCTGTGGGCGGCTGGGCAAACCGGAGGGTGCGGGGGCTTCGATCGGGTTCGTTCCGCCCTGACCCTTCGCAGTCTTCGGCGGCTGCTTCCCCGCGCAACGCACTTGCGGATCCTCGAGATCGGGCTGGGGCGAGGCCTCATCCTCTCTCGCTTCCTGCAACAGGGGCACGAGGTCTCGGGGATCGATCCCGGGGCCCTCGAGAGAAACATGGTCCCCTCGGTGAGGTCAGGCGCCACCATCTACTCCCAGCCCGCCGAGGAGGTCGAGCTTCCGAAGAGCTCGTTCGATCTCATCTATGGGATCCACGTGGTCGAGCACCTCCGGGATCCGGCCTCGGTGCTTCGAAGCTGTCACGACGGGCTCAAGCCTGGCGGGGTCCTATACCTCATGACGCCCAACGGGTCCTCCGTCGGGCTCCGGCTCTTCGGGGAGCGTTGGTGGAACCTAGAGGATCCCACCCACGTCCGCTTCTTCTCGCCGCGATCGATCTCGATCATGTTGTCCAGAGCGGGGTTCCACCGGGCCCGGATCCGTACGCCGATCTGGGACAGCCTCACCGTCGAGATCACCAGCGTGGCCGGGACCCTCAGGCCAGGCACCACCCAGCACGGTGTGCTCGGTAATCGAGCCCTGCTCCCCGTGTATGCAGCACTCCTCCCAATTGCGTTGGTTGCGCGGGCGATCTGTCCCGCCTTGTCCCCAAGCATGGAGGTGGTCGCGGCCAAGGAGCCTTGATCGACAGCAACAGGATCTTCATCTTCGTCCTCTGCATGAGCCCCGACCTGTACGGGTAGCAACCTGCTTGAATGGGAGTTTCTCCGGCTTACGGCTCCAGGACTGTCGTCGATGAGACTCGAATACGCCCAAATGACAAATGACCCCGCCCGATCCGGCAGGTCTGAAACCGAACCGGATACGCGTTCCACGCTGCGAAAGCTGTCCATCGGGCCGGTGCTGCCCTGGCTTGCCATCCTGTTCTTGGGGTCGGTGGCGCTGGGTGCCTGGTTCCTGATCGGCCCCTCGCTGAACGGAACCCGTTATTACAAGGTGGGCTACAACCGGACCGCGTACGGGTACAGCCGGCAGATCGTTCTCCTCTTCGTCCCCTACGCACTGGTACTCCTCGCATGGCGGCGAGGCCGCAGGGTCCCCCTGTGGGTGCTCCTGGGCGGAGCCGCAGTGCTCCACCTCCTGGTCCTGTTCGCACCGCTTCCTCAATCGCAGGACCTCTACCAATACCTGTTCTACGGCCGCATGCAGGCAGTCCACGGGGCCAACCCATTCACCGTCAACCCCAGCACGCTCTGGGCGGATCCGTGGTTCCCGTGGATCAGGTGGAATACGCAGCCGAGCGTGTACGGGCCCGCCTGGATCCTCTTCGCCTTCGGCGTGGTCAAGGCGGCGGGGAACAACCTCGCCCAGGCTTTCATCGGGCTGAAGCTGGCCATTCTGCTCCTCGACGGTGCCATCGTGTGGCTGATCCTCGCGCTGGCAAAGGATCGGCCCGATCCGGCCGGGGCGAGGGGGTGGGGTGTCCTCGCCTATGCATGGAATCCGCTGGTTCTCATCACGGTTCCCCTCGCCGGGTCGGCCGACGTGGCTGTGGCCGCTGGTTTGCTTGGAGCCATCCTGGCCCGCCGACGGGGCCGAGGCGGGATCGCCACGGTACTGCTGGTGGTGGCATCACTGATCAAGGTGTACGCGGTGGTGGGCCTGGTGCTTCACCTCGTGCTCCTGTTGAAAGAACGCGGCCGGAGGCGTGCGGCCGTGCACGCCGGGGCCGCGGTCGGGCTCGTGGCCGTCGCATTCGCGCCCTATTGGGCGGGCCTCGCGACATTCCAGGGGCTGTTCAACATGGCCCGCATGCGGAATCAATCCTTCATGGGCAGCCTGGAGCGCCTGGTCATCCGCCCGCTGCTCGTCGTGTTCGGTTACTCGACTCCCACGCGAGGCTCACAACTCCTGGGAAGAGCGATCGCCGGCATTCTCCTGGCGGTCACGTTGGTCTGGGCGATCCGGAAGGTTCGAGACGAGGACAGCCTGTGGTTCGGAGTCTTGGGGGTCCTGACCGTCTACCTGGTCGTGTCTCCGTGGTTCCTGTACTGGTACATCCTGGGACCGCTGGCGCTGCTGGCCGTGCTTCCGCACAACAGGTTGACCTACCCCATCCTCATCTTCTCCGGCACGGCACTGATCAGCCTGTATCTCACCCCGATCCGTCTCTTGCTGACGGTGCAGTCGCTGGCCAGATACGGGCCGCCGATCCTTGTGTTCGGCATTCTGGGATGGCTGGGCCGAGAAGCCGCCCGGAATCACCGGGGAACCTCCTTCCGCTTAGAAGAGTCGATCCCCTCTCCGGCTCCTGCGCCGTCGAGCGCAGTCGCCGGGCGAGCGCCCGCCGCGGAGTAGCGCCCTCTCTCTCCGACGTGCCCCCGCGTAGACTCCAGCGGATGGAGCTCTCGGAATTCCAGGACACGATCCGGCGGACCTTTCTCCACCGCGACACGGACAGAGGGCTGGACGGGACGTTCCGATGGATGGTTGAGGAGGTGGGCGAACTGGCCAAGTCGTTCCGTCGAGGGGACCACGCAGAGCTGACGCACGAGGTCGGCGACGTCCTCGCGTGGCTGGCCTCGGTGGCCAACGTGGCGGGAGTGGACCTCGAGGAAGCAGCGGGCCGGTACGGGCACGGGTGCCCGACGTGTGGGGCCATACCTTGCCGGTGCCCGCTCGCCTGATCGTCCCGACCGGTCGAAGGAGGTTGCGATGTCGAACGTGTTCATCTCGATCGATATGGAGGGCATCGCTGGGATCGCCCATCTCCAGCAGGTCATGCGCGGCACCGACGACTTCCAGGCGTCCCGCGAGCTGATGACGGACGAGGCCAATGCGTCGGTGGCGGGGGCTTTCGACGGAGGCGCCTCTTCGGTGGTGGTGAACGACTCTCATGGAGACATGTACAACCTTCTGGCAGAGAGGATGGATCCTCGGGCCGAGCTGGTGATCGGCTCCCCGAAGGTTCTTTCGATGATGCAGGGGTTCGGTCCGGAGTTCGACGTTGCTCTCTTCGTGGGCTATCACGCCGCGGCGGGGACACAGGCTGCCGTCATGGATCACACATACTCGGGCCGTCTGCTGTACGAGGTGCGCCTGAACGGCGAGCCGGTCACCGAGACCGAGCTCAACGCGGCCTTCGCCGGAACCTACGGCGTGCCGGTGGGACTAGTCACGGGCGACGACAAGATCTGCGCCGTGGCGTCGAAGAGGATCCCCGGGGTCAGGACCGTGATCGTGAAGGAGGCCTTCGGGAGGAACGTGGCCCGCAGCCTGCACCCTCAGGCGGCGAGAGATGCCATCCGCAAGGGGGCGGCGGATGCAGTCGGCTCCCATGGGGAGATGACGCCCTACACGGTCGAGCCGCCCATAGTGCTGGAAGCGGACATCGCCAATACCAGCGCGACCGACCTGTGCGCGCTTGCTCCCGGTGTCGACAGGATCGGACCGCGCACGGTCCGCTTCCAGACCGATGACTTCAGGGAGGCCTTCCGATGCCTGCTCGCGTGGGTGTACCTGGGGGCGAGCGAAGCTCCCCGATACGCCGGAACATGAGCAACGTCCATGAGGGAGGGACTCGACCCGCCCCGATGCCCACGAGTTGGTCAATCGACCCCGAGACACTCGGGGATCGACCACTTTGCCCTGATCATCGGGACCGAAGCAAGCGCTCCCTCACGATCAGTTCGGCGATCTGAACCGCGTTCAGTGCCGCGCCCTTGCGGAGATTGTCCCCCGCGGCGAACAGCAGCAGGGCATGCCCGTCGCCTTCCGGCTGACGGATGCGGCCGACCAAGACGTCGTCGATGCCGGCCGACTCGAGAGGGGTCGGGTAGAGATCACGCTGGGGCTCGTCGACGACCCTGATCCCTCCAGCCCCGGCGAGAGACTCCCGGGCGACCGCTGGAGTCACCGGCTCATCGAACCTTGCGTAGATCGACACGCCGTGGCCTGCCACGACGGGGACGCGGACCGCCGTGGCGGAAACAGGCAGGTCTGGGATCCCGAGCACCTTCCGCACCTCGTTCCCCATCTTGAGCTCTTCGGTGGTCGATCCCGAACCGGCCGGATCGAACCTCTCGGCCAGCGGGATCACGTTGAAGGCGATCGTTCGCCCGAACACCTCGCCGACGGGGAGCGCATCCGGGTCGGGTTGGATGAGCGACTCCACCTGGTCGTGCAGCTTCTCCACTTGCTCCGCGAGTTCGCGGACGCCTTTCATTCCGCTCCCGGACACGGACTGATACGACGACGTGATCAGGAA
>WNGA01009263.1_pt1 | contig 30753 bp, 27 predicted proteins | sample 5400061 | NCBI WGS metagenome assembly WNGA01 (sample SAMN13153366, study PRJNA577476) | soil metagenome | isolation source: 100 cm soil or saprolite under grassland replicate 2 | place: USA:California | collected 2016-06-15 | reverse complement strand
AACCGGGACCTGGCGGAGGACGAAATCGCGGAGCGGGTGCGGGAGGCACTGGCCCTCGTGGACCTGACGGGGACCGACGAGCGCACCCCCGCCGAACTGTCGGGCGGGATGCGCAAGCGCGTCGGGCTCGCCCGGGCGATCGCCCTGCGGCCGCGCTACATCCTGTACGACGAGCCCACCACGGGCCTCGATCCGGTGACGGCGGCGGTGATCGACCGGCTCATGGTCCGCACGCGCGAGCACCTGGGGGTGACGGGGCTCGTGGTCACGCACGACATGCGCAGCGCCTACACCGTGGGGGACCGGATCGCGATGCTCTACGAGGGCCGCGTGCGGCAGGTCGGCACGGTCGCGGAAATCCAGGAAACCGCCGACCCGGTCGTGCGGCAGTTCATCGAGGGGCGTCCCGAATGAAGCGGGAGAACGAGTTCGCGGTGGGGCTCGCCGTGATCGCCGCCTTCTGCGTCGTGGTCGGCGGCGCGCTGTGGCTGTCGGGCGCCCACCTCGGCCGCACCGAGGCGCTGTACACGGCCCGCTTCCGCACCGTGGGCGGCCTCGGCGTCGGGAACCCCGTGGTGCTGCGCGGGGTGCGCGTCGGCCGCGTCGAGGCGATCCGGCTGGCTTCGGGCAACTGGGTGGAGGCCGACCTCAAGATCTACGCCGGAGTGTCGATCCCGCCGCGGCCGGCCGTGATCGCCGCGTCCGCGTCGTTGTTCGGCGAGTGGGCGGCCTCGCTCTACTCGCTCGACGAGCTGCCGGACGACCCCAACGTGCGCCGCGACATCGCCGAGGCCCGGGCCGCGGGCGGCGGCGGCACGCGCTGGCCCGGGGCCACGCTCCCCGACATCGGCCAGCTCACCGCGCAGGCGAGCCGCATCGCGACCGACATCGCCACGGTCGCGACCCGCGTGCAGACGGCGTTCGATTCCACGGCCGTCAACGAGCTGCGGCGCTCGATTCGCGACTTCGGCCAGGTCGCCGACCGCATCGTGCAGGTGACCAACGAGCAGGCGGGGGTGATCAGCCGCGTCGGCACCAACCTGCGCACCGGCTCGGACGTGCTGGCCCAGGCGGCGAGCAACCTGCAGAGCACGCTGGGCCGGGTGGACTCCGCGACGAACCAGGGCCAGCTCGCCGCCATCCTCAACAACACCGCCGCGGCGAGTCACAACCTGCAGCAGTCGTCACAGGACATGCGGGATTTGCTCGACGCCGCGCACCGTAACCAGGAGAGCCTGGTGCGCGTGCTCGTCGCGGCTGACAGCGTGATGTCGCGGATCGCCAACCGCAGCGGCACGCTGGGTCTCCTCGTCGCCGACTCCGCGCTGTACCGCGAGACCACGCTCACCATGATCCAGCTGCGCCAGCTGCTGTCGGATATTCAGGCGAATCCGCGGAAGTATTTCACGTTCAGCGTGTTCTAGAAACAATGCGGAATGGCGAATGGGGAATGCGGAATGTCCGTGCGAGCGCCCGCGCGCGTGCCGTGGGCGTCACTCACCCCCACTGTTCCGCATTCCGCACTCCGCATTCCGCACTCCGGCGTGGGGTGGGCAGATGAAGGGTCCGCGCCCCCGCGCCACGCGCGAAACCAGCGCCGGCGGCGTCGTGTTCCGGCGCGGCGCGGACCGGGTCGTCCGCTTCCTGCTGATCCGCGATTCCTACCGCAACTGGGGGTTCCCGAAGGGGCACTTGGAGCAGGCCGAGCCCCCCGCCGAAGCCGCGGGGCGCGAAGTCACCGAAGAGACCGGGCTCGCCGACCTCGCGCTCCACGGGCCGATCCGGGTGATCGACTGGTATTTCCGCTTTCGCGGCAAGACCATCCACAAATTCTGCCACTTCTTTCTGTTCGAGTCCGTGACCGGGGAGCCCGCGCCCCAAGTCGAGGAGGGCATTACCGCCTGCGTCTGGCACGACTACGACGCGGCGTTGGACAAGATTTCCTACGACAATGCGCGCGGCGTGCTGAAGCGAGCGGCGGAGATGGTGCGCGCCCTCGATCAGGCGGGCGACGCCGAGGCGAGCGCGTGACCCCGGTCGTGCCGGTGTATCATCCGCGCCGCGAGGCGCGCCGGGCGGTGAAGCAGGGGTATCCGCGGCGGCTGGGCACCGTCCGGTTGTGCCGCAGCGGCGAGGGGGTCGAGCGCCTGCTGCAACGCCACCTGGTGGACGCGGTGGTCCTCGACGTGAAAGCGGCGCCGGACCTCGCCCAGGCGCTGCCGGCCCGCTTCCCACGCATCCCGATGTTCGCGCTCTCCGCGTTCCGGCCCGACGACGGCGAGCTGCTGCGGCGCTGTCAGGGGGCGGGGTACGCCGGCGTGCTGGTCGAGGGCGTGGACAACGCGGTCGCGGGGGAGTGGATCGCCGCGCGCACGGCGCAGGCGGCCCGCCGCCGGGCGCTCGCCGCGGCGCCGCGGCTGCTGCGCCTGACCGACCGGCTGCAGCTCGACGTGTGGGAGGAAGTGCTGCGGCGGGTCGCGCTGCCGACCAAGACGGCGCACCTCGCGCAGGCGCTGCGCGTCACTCGGGAGCACCTGTCGCGGCAATTCGCGGCCGGCGGGGCGCCGAACCTGAAGCGCGTGATCGACCTGGCGCGGACGGCCTGCGCGGCCGACCTCCTGGGGAACCCGGGCTACACGGTGCGCGGGGTGGTGCGCATCTTGGGCTACGCCTCGCCCAGCCACCTCGCGGCGGCGGCGCGGCGCGTGGCGGGCGTGGTGCCGCAGGAGCTGCGCGCGCTCGGGCCGGGGGGCGTGCTGGCGCGCTTTATAAGAGGAAGGACGCGATCACGAACGTAGGCGGAAGGGCGGACTGGCGGTCGGGCGGTCGGCCACTTACGCTGCCGCAGCGGCTACTGTTGTCCGCCTGACCGCCGTACCGCCTGACCGCCCGGTGGGGTTGGCGGGCGGCGGCGGCATGTGATATTTTTCACAAACTTCCACCCGAACCCCTATGGCCACCGACTCCATTCTCCGTCCCGGCGAGCTCAAAGAAATCCTGCTCAAAGAGATCCAGGCCGCGGACCTCGCGGACATTGACGTTCGGGAGGTCGGCACCGTCCTCGAGGTCAAGGACGGCATCGCCCGGGTGTACGGCCTCACCGCCGCGATGGCCGGCGAGATGCTCGAGTTCACCTCTTCGGAAACGGGCGAGAAGGTCACGGGCCAGGCTCTGAACCTCGAAGAGGACAACCTCGGCGCGGTGATCTTCGGGGATTACCTGCGGCTGCGCGAGGGGGATGAGGTGCGCCGCACCGGCCGCGTGCTCGAGGTGCCGGTGGGGCCCGCGCTGGTGGGCCGGGTCGTGGACCCGCTGGGGCGGCCGGTGGACGGGCGGGGCCCGATCCCGGCGGCGAAGAACCGCAAGGTCGAGATCGTCGCTCCCGGCATCATCAAGCGCCAGCCGGTGAAGGAGCCGCTGCAGACGGGGCTCAAGGCGATCGACTCGATGATCCCGATCGGCCGCGGCCAGCGCGAGCTGATCATCGGCGATCGCGGGACGGGGAAGACCGCGATCGCGGTGGACACGATCATCAATCAGAAGGGGCAGAGCGTCATCTGCGTGTACGTGGCGATCGGCCAGAAGAACTCGACCGTCGCCGCGGTGGTGGAGCGGCTGAAAGAGCACGGGGCGATGGACTACACGATCGTGGTGGTGGCGTCCGCCTCCGAGCCGGCGCCGCTGCAGTACATCGCGCCGTACTCGGGCTGCAGCATGGCCGAGTACTTTATGTACGACGAGAAGAAGGCGACGCTGTGCATCTACGACGACCTCTCCAAGCAGGCCGCCGCCTACCGCCAGCTCTCGCTGGTGCTGCGCCGTCCGCCGGGCCGCGAGGCGTATCCCGGCGACGTGTTCTATCTCCACAGCCGCCTGCTCGAGCGCGCGGCCAAGCTTTCCGACGAAATGGGCGGCGGCTCGCTCACGGCGCTGCCGATCATCGAAACCCAGGCCGGCGATGTCTCGGCGTACATCCCGACCAACGTCATCTCGATCACCGACGGGCAGATCTTCCTCGAAACCGACCTGTTCTACTCGAACGTGCGGCCCGCGATCAATCCGGGCATTTCGGTCTCGCGCGTGGGCGGCAACGCCCAGATCAAGGCGATGAAACAGGTCGCCGGGCGGCTGCGCCTGGATCTCGCCCAGTATCGCGAGCTGGCGGCGTTCGCGCAGTTCGGCTCCGAGCTCGACGCCGCGACCCAGCGGCAGCTGGCCCGGGGCGAACGGGTCGTCGAAGTGCTGAAGCAGCCCCAGTACCACCCCATGCCGGTCGAGCAGCAGGTGATGATCATCTTCGCGGTCGGGAACGGCCACCTGGACGACCTCGCCGTCGGCGCGATCCGGGGCTGGGAGGAAGGGTTTCACGAGTTCATGGCCGCCTCCCACGCGGAGATCGGCGAGGAGATCCGGCGTACCCGGGCGCTCTCCGACGACCTGTCGGGCCGGCTGCGCAAGGCGATCGAAGAGTACAAGGGGATGGGCGGGGGTCGTCGGTAGTGGCGAAGGCCCGGGAGCTGAAGCGGCGCATCCGATCGATTTCGAGCACGCGCCAGATCACCAAGACGATGGAGATGGTCGCCACGTCGCGGCTGAAGAAAGCGCAGGACCGGGTCGTGGCCGCGCGTCCCTACGCGGCCGCGCTCGCCGAGGTGATCGGGGATCTGTACGCACCGGAGCTGGCGGAGCGCTTCCCGCTGCTCCGCCGGCCCGCCGCGGACACGGGGGGGGGGGTGCCGCGGCGTACCGCGCTGGTGCTGATCACGTCGAACCGCGGCCTGTGCGGCGGCTTCAACGCCAATCTGATCCGCGAGGCGCGGCGGCGGCTCCAGGAGCTCGAGGGCGCCGGGGGCGGGGGCGGCACGGTCGAGCTGCACCTCGTGGGGAGGAAGGGCATCGCGTTCTTCCGGTTCACCAAGCGCGCACTGGCCTCGCAGCGGATCGATATCGGGGACCGGCCCACGCCGGCCCACGCCGCGGAGGTGATCACCCCGTTGATGCAGCGGTTCGCGCACGGCGAGCTCGACGCCGTCGAGATCGTGTTCGCGAAATTCAACAGCCCGGTCTCGACGCCGCCGACGGTGCTGCGCGTCCTCCCCATCACCCCGCCCCGGGCGGAAGGGCGGAATGGCGGTCAGGCGGACGAACGGCATTCGCACGCGACCGCCCGGCCGCCCGACCGCCCGACCGCCAGGTTTTACATTCTCAAGCCCTCGGCGGAAGCGATCCTCGAAACCCTGCTGCCGCTGTACGTGAACAACCAGATGTACCGGGCGCTGGTCGAGACGGCGGCGGGCGAGCACGGGGCGCGCCGCACGGCGATGAAAAACGCCACCGACAGCGCGGGGGACATTCTCGACGTCCTGCGGCGCACGTATAACCGGGCCCGGCAGGCGCAGATTACGCAGGAGCTGGCGGAGATCGTCGGTGGGGCAGAAGCGTTGAAGGGATAGACGTCAGACATCAGACATCAGACGTCTGAGGTCTGACGTCCGATGTCTCAGAATGGGGTTCGCATGGCGACCAAGACCAAGGAAACTCCCAAGATGGCCGCGGCCGCGACGAACGTCGGTCGCGTCGTCCAGGTCATCGGGCCCGTCCTCGATGTGGAGTTCGAGCCGGAGAAACTCCCCGAGCTGTACAACGCACTCGTCATCGAGCAGGCGGGGGTGCGTCTGGTAGCCGAAGTGCAGCAGCACATCGGCCGCAACCAGGTGCGGGCCGTCGCGATGAGCACGACCGACGGCGTCGTGCGCGGGATGCCCGCCGTCGACACCGGCGATCCGATCACCGTGCCGGTGGGCAACGCCGCGCTGGGCCGCATCCTCAACGTGCTCGGGGAGCCCGTCGATGAGGGGCCGCCGATCCCGCCCGACGTCGAGCGCTGGCCGATCCACCGCGAGACGCCGAAGTTCGTGGACTTGGAGCCCAAGACCGAGGTGTTCGAGACGGGGATCAAGGTCATCGACCTGATCGCCCCGTTCGTGAAGGGCGGCAAGATCGGTCTGTTCGGCGGCGCCGGCGTCGGCAAGACGGTCATCATCCAGGAGCTCATCCACAACGTGGCGCTGGGGCACGGCGGACGCTCCGTGTTCTGCGGCGTGGGCGAGCGCACGCGCGAGGGAAACGACCTCTACCTGGAGATGAAGGAGAGCGGCGTGCTCGGTTCCTGCTCGCTGATCTACGGCCAGATGAACGAGCCGCCGGGCGCGCGCCTGCGGGTCGGCCTCTCGGGGCTGACCGTCGCCGAGTATTTCCGCGACGTCGAGGGCCAGGACGTGCTCGTGTTCATCGACAACATCTTCCGGTTCACCCAGGCGGGGTCGGAGGTCTCGGCGCTGCTCGGGCGCATGCCGAGCGCGGTGGGCTACCAGCCGACGCTCGCGACCGAGATGGGCGAGCTGCAGGAGCGCATCACCTCCACCAAGAAGGGCTCCATCACCTCGGTGCAGGCCATCTACGTCCCGGCCGACGACCTGACCGATCCGGCGCCCGCGACCGCGTTCTCGCACCTCGACGCGACCGTCGTGCTCGACCGGGCGATCGTCGAGCTGGGCATCTATCCCGCGGTGAATCCGCTGTCGTCGTCGTCGCGGATCCTCGACGCCCAGTATCTGGGCGAGCGCCACTACACGGTGGCCGTCGAGGTGCAGCGCATTCTGCAACGCTACAGGGACCTCCAGGACATCATCGCGATCCTTGGGATGGACGAGCTGTCCGAGGACGACAAGCTGATCGTCGCGCGCGCGCGGCGCGTGCAACGGTTCCTTTCGCAACCGTTCTTCGTCGCCTCCCAGTTCACCGGCCTCGAGGGCAAGTACGTGAAGCTCGAGGACACGGTCGGCTCCTTCGAGCGGGTGGTCGCCGGCGAATTCGACCAGCTGCCGGAGCAGGCGTTCTACATGGTGGGCGGCGTCGACGAAGTCGTGGCGCAGGCCAAGCGCCTGGCGGCGACCTGATGCGCGTGACGCTGATCAGTCCCGACCGGTCTGTATACGACGGGGACGCGACGGCCGTCGTCGTTCCGGCCTACGATGGGCTGGTCGGCGTGCTCCCCGCCCACGCCCCGTTCGTGGCGCTATTGGGAACGGGGGAGATGACCGTGAACCACGGGGGGGGCGTCCATCGTTATCAGGTGGCAGGTGGGTTTGTGCAAGTCGCCGGCGACGTCGTGCGTGTCGTGGCGGAGCAAGCGGACGAAACCATCAAGGAGGGAATATGAAGAGGACGGTGCTGGCGGTGATGGCGGCGATGGTGGTGGGCGCCGGTGCCGCGGCGGCGCAGGCTGCGGCGGCGGCTACCGGAGGCGTGCGCGTCGGCGTGGGCGCGGGGCTGCTCTTGCCACTGAGCGACTACAAGACCGCTGACAAGGCGGGGTGGATCGCGGGGGCCGACGTGACCTACTGGCTGCCCAGCCAGCCGATCGGCCTCCGCGTCGAGGGCGCCTACAGTCAGACGAGCGAGAAGACGGGCGTCGTGGCGCACAAGACGAAGATCTTCGGCGGAGCGGCCGACGTCGTGTACGCATTCGGGACGAGCACAGATCAGATTCGGCCCTATCTGCTCGCGGGAGTAGGAGTCTATAACGTGAAAGTTGACTCCACGAGCCTCGGCACCAAGGCCGGGTTCGGCGGGGGCGCTGGCGTGGCGTTCCGGGTGGGCACGGGCGCAACGCGCATCTTCGCTGAAGGGAAGTTCACGAGTGTAAAAGTGAGCGGCGCCACTTTCAGCTTCATCCCAATCCGGGTGGGTGTGCGGTTCGGATCGAAGTAACTACGCCTCACCCCGGACCCGTGTGACCCCGGTCACACGGGACGCCGCCTGGCTCCGTGACCGGAGCCGGGCGGCGTGTTCTTATATTGGGTCGTCGCGCGGCGGAACGCCGTTTCCGCGCGCGGGTACCCTGGAAGCACCGACCACAACCGGCAACCTGGAGACGGCAATGCGACGCATGATCGCAGTCGTACTGGCCCTGGCCGCGGCCGGCGCCGCCGGCGCGGCGGCGCAGGCCACGGGCACCACGACCTTCAACGCCCCGTACCGCGCGTTCACGCGCGCCGAGTTCGGCGCGCTGCTCAGCTTCCCGAAGGGGGGCGGCACAGCGTTCGAGGGCGCGTACCGGATGGCGAGTGGCAAATTCGACATCGGGTTCAAGGGCGGCATCTTCACGCCCGGGGGCGGGGCCAGCAGTGTGGCGCTGCTCGGCGTGGAAGCGCGCGAGCGCGTCATCGACAAGACCGCGGACTTCCCGCTCGACGGCGCGCTGGTGTTCGGCATCGGCGCGAACCTGGTGAGCGGCGGCTCGGTGCTGATCATTCCGGTAGGCCTGTCGCTGGGCGGCCGGGTGCAGCCGCAGGGCTCGCAGGTGAGCTTCGTCCCCTACGTCCAGCCGACGGCGTTTTTCCTGGCGGACGGCGGCACCGACGTGCAGTTCGCCCTCGGCCTGGGCGTGGATCTGCACCTGAGCCGGGTCTTCGATGCCCGCTTGAGCGCCGGGCTTGGGGATGTCGAGGGTGTGTCGATCGGCGCCGTGTGGGTGCATTGAGACGACACACCATTGACTTCGCCGCGGCGCTTTCCTACCGTAGGCCCGCAGTATCGCGGGGCCGGGCAGTCCGGCCCCGCCCCCCACACGTGCGGAGGAAACACATGAAGCGTGCAGCGATCGCGCTGAGCCTGGCCGTCGTGGCGGCCGTCCCAGCCGTGGCGCAGAACTTCGGCAGTCCGCTGTGGAACAATCCGAAAGGCGGAACCGGAGTGACGATCAGCGGAGATTACGCCAAGCCCAATAGCGACCTGGGCAAGGGGAGCGCGTGGGGCGCCCGCGGCTCTCTCGGCCTCGCCAACCTGACCGTCGGCGTGGGCTTCACCACCTGGAAGCCGGACGGCGCTGCCGATAGCTACACGTCGGTCGCCGGCAACGCGGCGTTCCGGGTGATCGGCGGCAGCCTGATTCCCCTGTCCGTGAACCTCCAGCTCGGTGCCGCTCGGCAGGGCGCCGCCAACACTGATTCGGCCATGACCCGGATCACCGCTGGAGTCGGCGTGTCGGCCAATGTGCCCACCCCCGGGCTGAGCATCGAGCCGTACCTGTCCATCAGCAACCGCTGGTACAAGTTCTCGGGGATCAGCGGAACCAACTCGAACGTCGGGTGGGTCATCGGGGCGAATCTCGGCTTCGGCATGTTCGGCGTTCACCTCGCCTACGATTCGGAGAAGTTCGACAGCGGCGCGACGGGCGGCATCATCGGCATCGGCGCTCACGTCGCGTTGAAGGCGCCGATCGGGATGTAAGCGGGTTCACATCAGCGCCCGGTACCGCTACCTTTGGGGCGCGCCGTCGTCCGGCGCGCCCCATTGTTTCCCCGGGAGACTCTTGACGTCCTATTCGCGTCGCGCCTGGCCGCTCGCGCTCGCCGCCTTGACCGGTGCCTGCGCGCTGACCTTCGACAGCACCAAGCTGGGCGTGCCGGTGTCGCTCGCCGGCGCCGCGCCGACGCCGTCAACGGCCGGCACCCCGTTCCGCGTCACGAAGCACCCCGTCTTTGTGTTCTGGGGTCTGATGACCGCCGCCCCGCCGAATCTCGAGGACGTGCTCGCGGGGCAGCTGGGCGCCGGGGCGCGCCTCACCGACGTGCGCATCCGGGTGCGCGCCCGCTGGAGTGACCTGCTGATCACCGGACTCACGGCGGGGATGTTCTCGCCCCGCTCCGTCACGATCGAGGGCGTCGTCGTGCCCGCTCCGGCTACGCCGACCGGTTCGCCGTAAGCAGCTCTTCGACCAGCGCGCTGGTCCGCTCCGCCGCCCCCCGCCCCTCCGTCACGACCCGCCGTCCCGCAGCCCCCGCCTTGCGCCGGGTGGCGGGGTCGTGGTGCCACACCAGCCACTGCGAGTGCAGCGGATGCCGTCCGTCCGCCGGCAACGCGACCGCCCCGCCGCTCGCGACGAGCAGCCCCGCGTCCCGGCTGTTCTCCCAGCGCGGCCCGACGATCACGGGGATGCCGAACACCGCCGGCTCCAGCACCGAGTGCAGGCCGGCGCGGTGGTACCCGCCTCCCACGAACGCGACGTCGCCGAGTGCGTAGAGGTCGGCCAGCACGCCGACGCGGTCGACGACGATCACCGGGGCGGCCGGCGCGTGCTCGAGCTGGGAGAGCCGCACCGGACGCGGCAGCTTGACCTGCAGCGCGCGCTGCGCGATGCCCGCCAGGTGGTCGGGGTTTGGCTCGTGGGGCGCGAGGACGAGCCGCGCCTGCGGAACCTGGACCAGCAAGTCCGCGAACGCCGGCAGCAGCACCGCTTCGTCGGACGGCCACGTGGAGCCGGCGACGATCGTGAAGGTGTCCTTCCCGGCGGTGGCGGCGAGGCGCGCGAACGGCTCGCGCGCGCGGTCGAGCCGCTCCGCCCGCTCCGCGACGCTGTCGTAGCGCGTGTCGCCCGTGACCTCGATCACCTCGGCCCGCGCCCCGAGCAGCTGCAGCCGCCGGGCGTCCTCCTCGCTGATGGTGCCGATGCGGTCGAGGGCGCGATAGGCGGTCTGCCCCCACTGCCGCGTTGGCCAACGCAGCCGCGAGGAGTGCGGCGCCACCGTCGCCGAGATAAGACCGAGCCGCACGCCCTGCCGCGCCGCCGCCAGCGTCAGCTCGGGCCACACGTCGAGCTTGCTGAAGACCAGCGCCGCCGGGCGCAGCGCCTCGAGCGCCGCGCGCACCTCCCGGGGCCGGTCGAGCGGCAGGTAGTCGATCACGTCCGCCGGCAGCGTGCGCGCCAGCCGCTCGGCCGACGGCGAGAAGAACGTGTAGGCGAGCTGCCAGTCGGGGTGCGCGGCCCGCAGCGACTCGAGGACCGGCTTGGCCTGCAGTCCTTCGCCCACCGAGGGGGCGTGGACCCATACCAGCGGGCGATGCGGGTCGCGGCTCGCCTGCGCCCACGTCGTGAGCCGCTGGGTGAGGCCGCGCCGGCCGTCGAGGCCGCGCGCCAGCTTGCGGTCGAACCGCGCGGCGAGGGACGCCGCCCGCTCCGCGAGGCTCAGGCTCAGCCGGTAGATCAGCGATGGCCGCAGTTCAGCCATCAGCGCGGGGTGCGGGTCTTGGCGAGGTAAACAGAATCGAGGATGCGACGGAAGTCCTCCGCTCCGGCAGCCCCCTCGAGGAAGCCGTGTTCGATGAGGAACGTCGGGGTCGCCCGCGCGCCGATGCGTGCCGCCTGGTCGGCGTCGCGCTGGATCGCGGGGCGTGTTGCCCGGGCGGCGAGGCAGGCGGCGAGGGCCGCATGGTCCAGCCCCAAGGTGTCCGCCACGGCGAGCAGATACGGGCCGGGGTCGGCCTGGCCGGCCCAAGCCGGCTGCCGTTGATAGAGGGCGTCGTGCATCTCCCAGAAGCGCCGCTGACGCGCGGCGCACATGGCCACCTCGGCGGCCTGGACCGCGTTGGGGTGCAGCGACGTGAGCGGGAAGTTCACGAACACCCAGCGGACTTTCCCCGTGCGCACGTATTCCTCTTTAATAGTGGGGAACGTGGTGAGCGTGAACTCGCGGCAGGCGGGGCATTGGAAGTCGCCCAGCTCGAAGACGGTGACGGGGGCGTCCGGGCGGCCGAGGCTGCGCGCGGTGGAAGCATCGGGGTCCTGCCCGGTCCGGAATGGGCCGGGCAACAGGGCGAGGGCGGCGGCCCACAACGGGGCGCGAGGAACGCGGCGGACGCTCACTTGCGGGGCTGGAAAAGTCGGCTCACATTGGAAACGTAATACCATACGCGACGCGCCGGCGGCCCGCCACTCCGGGACGTGACGGCGCGGTTGTTGTTTGGCGGCGCATTTTTCCAGAAGGAGGTAGCATGCCTCGTGCTTCGTCGGTGAGCCCTCCAGTCGTTCCCCTGCTTTCCCGGAGTCGCACCACGACAATGAACAACGTGAGGATCCCAACCATGCGAGCAAGCACTGCCAGACACCTGTTCGGCGCGGCCGCGGTCGCCCTGGTGTGCGCGCTGGCGCCGGCGGCGGTGCACGCGCAGACGGTGTCGGGGCGGGTCACCGATGCGGCCGGCAAGGCCGTCTCCGGCGCCCAGGTGACGGTGGCGGGCAGCGACGCGGGCAGCGACGTCCGGGCGACGAGCGACGCCGAGGGACGCTATCGGCTGACGCTGCGCGCCGCCGGGACGCTCGCGGTGCGCGTCACGGCCATCGGGTACACGCCGCAGAGCAAGGCGGTGACGGTGGCGGCCGGGGAGAGCGCCACGGTTGACTTCACGCTCACGGCCAACCCCATCGGCCTCGAGGCGATTGTCGTCAACGGGTACGGGCAGGGACAGAAGGCCCGGGAGATCCCCAACGACGTGACGCAGGTCGCCGCCGGGGACGTCGACAAAGCCCCGGTGACGAACTTCGCGGACCTGCTCAACGCGAGGGCCGCGGGCGTCACGGTGCTGCCCTCGAGCGGCACGACGGGGGGCGGCGCGCGGGTGCGCATCCGCGGCTCCAACAGCGTGTCGCTGTCCAACGAGCCGGTGTTCTTCATCGACGGCATCCGCGTCAGCAGCTCGCCCAGCGCCAACACCATCGGCGTCGGCGGACAGGTGCCGTCGCGCATCAACGACATCCAGCCCGAGGACCTCGAAGCGATCGAAGCGGTGAAAGGGCCCTCGGCGGGCACACTCTACGGCACCGCCGCGGCCAACGGGATCGTGCAGGTCCGCACCAAGCAGGGCCGGCCCGGCCCTACGCTGTGGACGGCCTACGTCGAGGGGGGCATGCTCTACGACCACACGACGTGGCCGGATACCTACTACGGATTCGACACCACGGTCGCAAACCTGCCCACGAACCCCCTTCGCGCGCTGCGGTTCTTCTGCACGCTGCCGCGGGTCGCGACCTTGCAGTGCAAGCAGAACGGCGGGGTGTTCACGTTGAATCCGCTGCGCGACGACAGCCCGTTCCGGACGGGCAGCCGCCAACAGTACGGGGTGTCCCTGTCGGGCGGTAGTGAGCAAACCACCTTCTATGTTGCCGGCCACTTCCAAAACGAAGTGGGTGTATTCCTGAACAACTACATGAATCAGATCAGTCTGGTCGGCAACGTCCATAACAAGGTGCGCAAGGGTCTCGACGTTGGGATCAACACCCGCTATACGAACAGCGATCTCCACCTGCCCGACAACGACAACAACGCGCTCGGGTACCTAGGGAGCGGCCTGTTGGGGAGCGCCTTCGGCCGCAACGGCTGGGGTTTCCTCCAGCCGAACGACGTCCGCAAGATCAACACCGACCAGACGGTCAACCGCTTCACCGGGAGCATGAACGCCGATGCGACGCCGTTCCCGTGGCTCACCGCGCGGGCGGTGATCGGTCTCGACTTCACCAACCGGTACGACCAGCGCACCCTGGCGCCCAACCAGGTGCCATTGAACACGACGAGCCTCGAAGGCAGTCGCTCCGCGAACCCGGTCCAGGTGTTCGACGTCACCTCCAACTTCAGCGCTTCGGCGCGGCACACGCTGACGTCGACCATCACCTCGAGCACCACCGTCGGGCTGCAGTGGTTCCGCGAGAAGTCGATCTTCGTGTTCGCGTCGGGACGGCGGCTCGCCGCCGGCACCGGGTCGCTCGCCGGCGTGGCGATTCCTTCGGTCAACGAGGATCAGCAGGACGCCAAGACGCTCGGCACGTTCGTCGAGGAACAGATCGGGTTCGCGGACCGCCTGTTCGTGACCGCCGCGCTGCGCCGGGACAAGAACTCCGCCTTCGGTACGAACTTCGGGTTCATCAACTATCCCAAGGTCGGCGCCTCGTGGGTCATCTCGGAGGAGCCGTTCTTCCCCCAGATGGGGTGGCTGAACAGTCTGCGGCTGCGGGTCGTGTACGGGCAGTCCGGCCTGCAGCCCGGCACGACGGACGCGCAGCAGTTCTACAACCCGGTCGTCGCCTTGGTGGGGGGGAATGACGTGCCGGCGTTCTCGATCGGCAATATCGGTAACGTCAACCTCAAGCCGGAGCGGACGACGGAAACCGAGGCGGGTTTTGACGCCGACTTTTCGGACGATCGGCTGCATCTCGGCGTCACGTTCTACAGCAAGAGCTCCCGGGACGCGCTCATCAGCGTGCCGCTGCCGCCATCCGTGGGAGGACCAGCGTCGCAGTTCTACAATCTAGGGAAGGTGAGCAACAAGGGGGTCGAGATCAGCCTGGGCGGACAGGTGGCGCGCGGGCCGGCGGCGTTGGACTTCACGCTCTCGGCGTTCGGCAACCGCAACCGCCTGGTCGACCTCGGGAAGGACCTCCTGGGCAACGACATCCCCAACGTGATCATCGGTGACCAGCGGCACGTGGAGGGCTATCCACTGGGCGGCTACTGGGGGCAGAAGTTCACCTATAACGACGCCAACGGGGACGGGATCATCACGGACACCGAGGTGGCCCTCGCGGTCGACAGCCTGAGCCCTGGCTGCACGACTCCGGGGCAGCCTTGTCCCGTGTACAGCTATCTCGGGACGCCATTCCCCACCCAGGGGGCCTCGCTGAACACCGGCTTCTCGTGGAAGGATCGTTGGCGTCTCTCGGCCACCTTGGACTACCGGGCCGGGATGAGTATGTACAATCTGACGGAAGCCTTCCGCTGCGGGCAGAATGAGTGTCGGGCGCTGGTGGATCCCAAGACGCCGCTCGCCGATCAGGCGAACGCGGTGGTATCGGTGTTCAAGGGAGATCCCATCGGGTACATCGAGGACGCGGACTTCCTCAAATTGCGGGAGGTTTCGCTGACCTATTTCGCCCCCGCTTCCCTGGCGGCGCAGTTCGGGGCCCGAACGCTGAGCTTCACCGTCGCGGGGCGGAACCTGGCCACGTGGTCGCATTACCCCGGGTTCGACCCGGAGATCAATGGGCAGGGACAGGCGAACTTCGGCACCCGGGACTTTCTGACGCAGCCGCCGATCCACTACTGGATCGCGCGCATCAACGTGTCCTTCTGAGCCGAGGGCCAACGACCATGACCATGCTCGGATTTGTAAAGACCGACGGGTGCGGCGGCCGGCTCTCGGGCTGGCTGACCCTCGCCCTCGCCGGGACGGCCTTGTCCGTCTCGGCGTGCACGCTGGATGTGACCGACCCCGACATCATCACGCCGGACAACCTGCAGGGCGCCTCGACCCTGCCGACCGTTCGCGCTGCGGCGATCGGAGACTTCGCCCTCTCCTACGGCGGCTCGGGGGCCGATGGCTCCTCCGGCACCGAGGGGATCATCATGATGAGCGGGTTGCTGGCCGACGAATGGATCAATTCGGAGACGTTCCCCACCCGCATCGAGATCGACCGGCGGGCGACGCTCGCGACGAACGGCACGCTGACCGGTTGGTTCCGGACGATTAGCCGCGCGCGGCGCTCCATGGAATTCGCCGCGGGCCGGTTCCGGGCGCTGTCGGACACGACTGCCAACACGGGACTCTCCGAGATGCTGAGCCTGTCGGGGTACACCTATCTTTGGTTCGCCGAAAACTGGTGTTCGGGCGTGCCGTTCAGTACTGCCAATCCGGACGGCTCGCTGGTTTTCGGGCAGCCGCTGACCCGGGCCCAGATAACCGACACCGCCATCGCGCGCTTTACGGCGGCACTGACGGCGGGGAATGCCGCAGTCAATGTGAGCTCGGGCACCCGTGCCATCGTGCAGAACCTCGCCCGCATCGGCCTCGCCCGGGCGCTCGTGTATCGTGGGGGCACCGGGGACTTCGCTACTGCGGCTACCACCATCGCTTCGGTGCCCACCACCTACAGCTACCAAATCGGCTACTCCGAAACGACGACGCGTGAAAACAACGGAGTGTTCGTCGCCAACGGCAATGCCAAACGGTATTCCGTCGCTGACGGCGAAGGCATCAATGGCTTGCGGTACCGCAGCACCGGTGACATCCGGGACACCACCGTGCGGCTGAACGTCGGCACCCCCTCCGCCCCGAACGTCGGCTTCGACATGGTCACGGCGCAGTTCGATCAGCTGCGATTCCCGGACCGGAAGACGTCGATCCCGCTGGCGACGGGCGCCGAGGCGCGGCTGATCGAGGCGGAGAACGCGCTGCAGCTCGGCGATACCGCGAACGGGGGCGTGTTCTACCAGCGGCTGGACAGCCTCCGCGCGCATCCGCCGGCGTATTTCTTCCTGAACCCGGCGATTCCCCCCCCGCCTCCCCCTCCAGCGCCGACGGCGATGTCGATGTTGACTACGGCGGACGCCACGACCTTCGGGGGTGCGGTGAACCTCCTGTTCCGTGAGCGCGCGCTGTGGATGTGGCTGTCCGCGCACCGGCTCGCCGACCTGCGCCGCCTGTCGCGGGCGCCGTACAATCGGCTGCCGGAGACCGTGTTCCCGACCGGCGATTACTTCAAGGGCGGCAAGTACGGCACCGACTACAATTTCCCGGTGCCGTTCGAGGAGACCAACAACCCGAACTTCACGCAGTGCCTGGACCGTCTCCCCTAACGGGGTGACCGGTGCACTGTCTGGGAGGGGCCGCGAGGCCCCTCCTTTTTTATGTGGAGGTCAGGACGGGCCGGAGCGGGTCCAGATCACGATCGCGCCGCACATCGTGTCCGACTTGAGGAACTGCTGGGGTGTTTCGCTGAGGCTGGCATATACCTCGATCCCGATGATTCCCACCGTCGGCAACTGGGCGGTCGTCGAGTTCGTGGCTGGGAACCCGTCCACGAAGTAGTCCGGAAGACAATTCCGCGGGCTGCGCGTCATGCGCATCGTGCACCCCGCCGAGTTGCAGACTGCCCGAAGGCCGGGCACGTGCCGCAGCACCTGGCCGATGGTCGAGGCCTTGACGCGCTCGATTTCCTCCGCGGTGATGAAGTAACCACGGCCGCCGGCCCGCCGCTGCTCGAACTCGAGCCGTCGCTGCTCGGCCAAGCTCGCGCGACCCTCGACCGTGACCGGGTCAAGCTCGAGCGCGAGCGGCGTCATGGGGAAGGTGCGGTGTTGCTCTTCCGCGTCACTGACCTTGACGACCCAGTTCGTCACGGTGTAGCCCACGGCCCGGGCCTGGAGCATGTAGCTCCCGGGGTACAGCCCGGTGTACGTGAATCGGCCGGCGGAGTCGCTCCCCGCCTCCAGGGACCAGCCCAGAATCACCAGGCGCGCCCCGACGATGGCGGTGCCCGACTGCCGGTCGATGAGGTGGCCAACGAGGATGGCGCTGACCGGCTGCTGGGCCAGGAGGGGAGGCGGGGAGGCAGCGAGCCCGATGGTCACCAGCAGCCGGCTGCCGATGGCTGGGAAAACGTCCCGCCGGTGGACGGGGAGTTTCGAAGGCGGCATCGCTACCCCAGAACTGTCCCTTCCATAGTACAAGTCCGCAACTAGGCCGGGAAGAGGGAAAGGGCAAGAGGGGATGGGGGATGGGGGAGAGGTGGTATTGGCGTCTGGGAACCGGCAACGGGGCGGGGAGCGGGGGGAGGCAGGGGTATTGACGAGATATGAAACGGGGCGTATAAAAATCATATAAGCAACTCTGTGAGCGCGAATGGCCGTCATTCCGTTCGCTGGTCGTCCTGTAAAAACTCATGCTGTCCTCCCGCGGCCCACGGCCGCGTGTGGCGGTGTGCCCGTCTGCAGCGCAGTGTCGCAGTCGCCCATCGCTTACCACAGGAGTCCACTATGACCCACGTTCGTCGTGGCTGGTGGCTGACCGCGCCTGTTTCGGCGGCGGCTCTTCTACTCGGAGGGGGGGGCGTCCGCGCCGCAGCGGCGCAGGACGCGGTCGTCCGGGGCCGGGTCACGTCCGACCGGGGCGAGCCGATCGCGGCAGCCAGCGTGATCATCGAGGAGCTGCGCGCGGGCGTCAATACCGGCGCGGATGGCCGCTACACGCTGTTCGTGCCGGCGGCCCGCGTGCGCGGGCAGGACGTCGTCGTGCGCTTCCGGGCGGTCGGCTTCAAGCCGAGCAGCAAGGCGATCAAACTCATTGCGGGCGAGCAAGTGGTCGACGTCGCGCTGCTGTACGATGTGAACCTGCTCGAGGCCGTCGTCGTGACCGGCGTGCAGGAGGCGACGGAGGCGGCGAAGACGACGTTCAATGTGTCTCACGTCGACGCGTCGCAGATGCCGGTCCCAGGGGCGAACCCGCTCACGCAGATTCAGGGGAAGGTGGCCGGCGCGGAAATCGTATCCAACAGCGGCAGACCCGGTGCCGCGCCGGCCGTGGTGCTACGCGGGGTGACGTCGCTGAACGGCCAGGGCCGGGGCCAGGACCCGCTGTACATCGTGGACGGCATGATCGTCAACGGGGGGCTGCCGGACATCAACCCCGAGGACATCGACAACGTCGAGGTGGTGAAGGGCGCCGCGGCCGCCTCGCTGTACGGCTCGCGGGCCGCCAACGGCGTGATCAACATCACGACCCGGTCCGGTCGGCGGGCTCTGGAAGGCGTGACGTTCCACTTCCGCAACGAAGTCGGGACCAACGACATCGAGCGCGATTTCGGGCTGGCGCAGTATCACGCGCTCGTCCAGGACGAGCACAACCAGCAGTTCTGCGCGGCGGTGACCGGCCAGCCCCTGTGCGCGCAAACGTTCAACTACTACTACTGGCAATTCCGGATCAACAACGATCCGGGCTTCTTCGCCCTGAGTCCGCCGAATTTTCCCATCGATCCGGGCGCGACGATCACGCAGAGCAACACCTTCGCCACCGGGAACGTGCTGAAGGAGCGGTTCCAGATCAGTGCGTGGCCCGGTCCGACGTACGACGCCGTGCGCCAGACGATCACCGACCAGTTGTACTCGGACAACAGCCTCGACATGACGGGCCGCGTCGGGAGTACGCAGTTCTACGCGAGCGGCTCCAACTTGACGCAGCAAGGCGCGATCCGCTTCCTGCAGGGCTTCCAGCGGAACACGTTCCGGTTGAACGTGGACCAGCTGATCGGGCAAACCTGGAACGTCGCCTTCCGCTCGCAGTACACCCGCAGCACGCAAGACGGGCTGAACCAGGAGGGCGGCGGGAACGCGTTCTTCGTGCTCACCCGCGTCCCCGGCATCGTCAACGTGCTGCAGCGCGACACCCTGGGGCGCCTGTACATCCGGCCCAACCTCCAGGGCGGGGGCTCACAGAACGCGAACCCGCTGTACCAGCTCGAGAACATTCAGCGCAACGATGCCACCAACCGGTTCCTCGGCGGGCTCACGGTGCAGTTCACTCCGCCGGAAGTCTCGTGGTTGAGCATGGACGGAAGCTTCAGCTATGACATCCGACGCCAGGCGACGCTGCAGTTCCTGGACAAAGGGTACCGCACCACGACGTCCACCCCAGGGACGAACAACGGGCAGCTGACGCGGAGTACGGCCGGCTTGGAGTCGATGAACGGATCCATGAACGCCACCCTGCGCCACAGTTTCCGCCCCGACCTCCTGGGGCGCGTGCGGCTCAGCTATCTGTACGAGCAGCGGACGACGGAGGCCCAGAGCGCCTCTGGGAATACTTTGGCGGTCAAGGGCGTCACCTCGCTGGTCAACACGTCCCAGTCGAGCCGCAACACCACGTCATCGCTCGAGGACGTCCGGCAAATCGGTCTGCTGGCGGGAGTGACCGTGGACTACAAGGATCGCTACGTCTTCGAGTCCCTGATCCGGCGGGACGGCAGCTCGCTGTTCGGGGCCGCCAACCGCTGGGGGACGTTCGGCCGTGTCTCCGGCAGCTGGCGGATGGCCCGGGAGCCGTGGTGGTTCATCCCGCAGATCGACGAGTTCAAGCTCCGGGCGAGCTATGGGACCGCGGGCCGCACCCCGTCGTTCGCCGCGCAGTATGAGACCTTCCAGATCACTGCCGGGAGCGTGTTGCAGCCCGGCACGCTGGGGAACAAGAAGCTCCTGCCTGAGTTGAGCAAGGAGTTGGAGCTGGGCGTCGACATCGAGATGTTGAACCGGTACGGGTTGCAGCTCACGTTCGCCCGCGCGAATATCGACCGCCAGATTCTCCCGGCCCCGGTGCCGGCGGCCGCCGCCTTTGCCAGCCAATGGCAGAACGCCGGCGCCCTGCGCAATACCACTTGGGAGGCCTCGCTCAATGTGCCGTTGATTCAGCGCCGCGACCTGTCCTGGTCGATGCGCTTCATCTACGACCGCACCCGGTCGTACATCTCCCGGCTCGACATTCCGCTGTTCTATTTTGGCACCGGCCTCCAGGGCACCGGGACGATGTTCCTGGCCCGCACCGGCGAGCGGGTCGGCACGTTCTACGGGCATTACTTCCTGCGGCGGTGTTCCGATCTGCCGGCCCCGTTCAGCGCCGACTGTGGATTCGCAGGAGCGTCCTATCAGCGGAACGACGAGGGCTTTATCGTCTGGGTGGGCGCCGGCAACTCGCCCGGAGATGGGATCACCAGGAATCTGTGGGAAACCCAGCTCTACAATCCTACGGGGAGCACCGCCCTCAGCCCCTGGGGAGTGTCGCTGAACTGGGGCATGCCGATCCTGCTCCGCGGCAACGACAAGGCGCCCGCGCTGGTCGCGCTGGGCAATTCGTCCCCGGGCTTCCACTTCGCGGTGTCCCAGGACTTCACGTGGCGGCGCTTCAGCGCCTACGCCTCGGTGGACGCCTCGATCGGCCAGAGCGTCTGGAATCAAGGCTTCCACTGGGCCCACCTCGACTTCCTGTCCAAGGACGTGGACCAGGTCGGCAAGTCGGTGGAGACGGCCAAACCCATCGGGTATTACTGGCGCACCTCGCCGGCGGACGGCTTCTCGGGGACGGGAGGGTTCTACGACCAGTTGCTGCCGAACAACGAGACGGTCGAGGATGCCAGTTTCGCCAAGCTCCGCGAGCTGATCGTGTCGTATCGCGTCGGGCCGATCAATGGCGTGGGGGATTGGGACGTCAGCTTCATCGGCCGCAACCTGTTCACGATCACCGGGTATCGGGGCTTCGATCCCGAGGTGGGGATCGCCGGCGGGGATGCCGGCTCCGCGGCAGTCAACGCGGTGGACGCGTTCACGTTCCCGAACCTGCGGACGTTCTCGTTCGCGGTGTCCACGAAGTTCTAACCCCAGGCCTGGAGAGATGACCATGCGCAACGCATTCGCGGTACTGTGCGGCGTGCTCCTCACCGGCCTCGGGGCGTGCAAGGGGCCGCTAGACGTCCAGAACCAGAATCAGTCCGATGTCGATCGCACGTTGGCCACGCCCGCCGACCTGGAAACCTTCATCGGGACCACGTACCTCATCGCCCACCAGGCGACGTTGGGTGGTTCGAACGACGGCCTGCAGACGCAGATGCAGACGATGGGGTTCGAGAACGTCTCGGGGCTCGCGAACTTCGCCATGGGGCCGCGCGGGGCCATCCCGCGGCCGCCGATCACGAACACGCCGAATGCCACGGGGGACGCGGGCAATCAGTTCGATTTCTATCGCGGGAACCGGGCGGCGCGCATGGCGACGATGGGCCTCGCCGCCCTCAAGATCCCCCGGCTCGGCACGACGGCTCTCGGCTCGGTGGGGCGTGACCGGCGCGCCCGTGCGTTCGCTCACTTCAGCCTGGGCGTGGCGCTGGGCAACCTCGCCCTGGCGTACGACTCCGCGTCCGTCCTGACCGATCTCGATGACTTCAAAGCTGCGATCCCGTTTTCCGGCTATCGGGTGGTGATGACGGAGGCGCTGAAGCACCTGGACTCGGCGATCGCCATCGTCAAAGGGGATTCCGCGGCCAACGCCAACTTTCCGCTCCCGACCGGCACAGCCCCCTGGCTTAGTCTGCCGAGCGGCGTCATACCCGACACAAACTTCTTCTTCCGGCTGGTCCGTTCCTACCGCGCGCGGTTCCGCGCGGACGTCGCGCGGACCCCGGCGGAACGGGCGGATACCAGTGCCGGCGGCATCGTGAACTGGGCTCAGGTGATCGCCGACGCCAACCTCGGGATCACCGCAGACTTCAGCATCAACATGACCGCTACATTCGGGAATTCCGGTTGGGATGTGGTGTGGCCGGCCCAGGCTTTCGCCACCGGGTCGGCGAGCTGGCACCAGATGTCCCAGTTCATTCTGGGCATGGCCGACACGTCCGGTGCATACAGTAGCTGGCTGGGAACGACCCGGCTCAGCCGGGTGCCCTTCCCCGTGGTGACACGGGACAACCGGTTCCCCGGCTCCGCGACCGCATGCAACATCGTGGCGCCGGTCCCCGACGCATGCCGGACGGCCCTGACGACTGTGGGCGCTGCCGGCAATTTCACCGGACGCCCGTACTGGCGGAACCGCCCGTCGGGGGAGGACCAGCCCGTCGATCCGTTCGGCATGTCGATGTACGATTACCGGCGTTCCCGCGGTTTCTTCGATGCTAACCGGTCCGGAAGCTATCCCGTGATGACCGCTACCGAGATTCGCCTCCTGGCGGCGGAAGGGTACTACCGGACAGGCAACTACACGGAAATGATCAACCGCATCAACGTGTCGCGCGGGGCGGCCAACCTGCAGGCGATCCCGAATACCATCACGGACACGCTCACGCCGGTGCCCGGAGGCGTGGTGGGCTGCATCCCCAAGGTGCCCGACAGCGCCCAGAACTTCCGGGCGGCGCATTGCGGCAACGTCTGGGATGCGTTGAAGTACGAGTACCGACTGGAAACAGCGTACGCCGGCTACGGCATGTGGTTCTTCGCCGGGCGTGGCTGGGGAGATATCCCCGAAGGGACGGCTCTGAACTGGCCGGTCCCGTGGGAGGAGCTGTTCGTCCGCAGCATGCCGATCTACGGGACGGGCGGCCTGGGCGGATTCGAAAGTGCCGGGCGGGGAAGCTACGGCCTGTTCGATGGCGGAGTGTATGGATGGTAGGAAAACGGTTCCGCTGGAAGCGTAGCGCAGCCGTGGGCGGGCTCACGCTCCTCGCGGGAACGGCGTGTTATACCTATCAGCCGCTGACCGCGGCCGACCCCGCCCCCGGTACCCCGCTGGCCCTGGTGCTGAGCGATCAGGGTCGCGTGGCCGTCGCCGACAGCGTCGGTCCGGGCGTTCGGCGCGTGGACGGGACCCTCGTGCGATCCACGAACGATCGGTGGGTCGTCGCGGTCTCGGAGTTGTTGGACATCGACGGGCGCCGGACGAAGTGGTCCGGCGAGACGGTGGGGTTCCAGCGGGCCTACGTCGCGGTTCCCCAGGAGCGGCGGTTCTCGAAGAAACGGACGATCCTGATGGTGACGACCGTGGCGGCCGGTCTGGCGACGATCATCGCCACTCGCCACTTGTTCGGACTGAGCCTTCCCTTGATCGATACGGGCGGGGATGGCGGCGGCCAAGGGCAATGAACCGATTTCACCTCTTTCCTCTCGAGCGTACGATGACACCTCTCCGGTCGAGTGTGGTGTGCGCGCTGGCGCTGGCGGCGTGCGGCTGTCACCCTGACGCCGTGACCAACATTCCGGTGACCCCGACGGCGGGGATCCACTTCGTGAACGCCGTGCCGGACACGATGCAGCAGGACATGCGCATCGTCGACATCGTGTCCATCTCCGGCCTGTTCGATGCCGACTACCGGACCTACACCATGTACTACAAGGGGATCGAGGCGGGATCTCGGGAGATCAAGGTGTTCCTGAGCAGTATCGACCCCGCGATCACGTCCCAGTTCATCGCCGACACGACCTTCACCTTCACCCAGGACCTCAACTACACGTTCATCCATGCCGGGTTCGCGCGGACCGGTCAGACGCCGGCCCGGGCGATCTGGATCATTCAGGACAACCCGCCGACGCCTCCGGCCGGGCAGGTCGCGTTTCGAGTCATCAACGCGGGGGCGGGCATGGGTCTCGTCGACGTGAATCTCCTCCGGAAGGGGACCGACACGTTGCCCGACGTGCCGCTCCTCGGGGGCGTCGCGTATGGAGCGAATGCCACGTATCTGGCGCCGATCAAAGCGGATTCGATCCAGGCGAACCTGACGACGCGCGTGGTCACGTTCTATGACACCCTCCGCGTCGTCGTCACGGCCGCGGGCACCAAGACACCGGTGTTGCTCACGGTCCGCGCACCGCTTGGCGTCCCGGGGTTTCCCGAAGGCCCGGCGGGTGGGGCCACGAACCCCATCCCCGGGGCGGCGATCCCCGGCACCGTGCTGACGGTGGTGATCGTTCCCCGCCCCGTCGCCGGGAGCATGGCGCAGAAGACGGCGGCCGACACGTTCCCCACAGCCCTGATCCTCGTGGACAAGCGGCCGCCGAACACCGCGCCCTGACCTGCCTGCGACGGCCTTCGCCTTTCCGCCACGGACGGCGCTACGGCCGCCAGCGCGGCAGGAAGTCGAGTGCGAAGCGGCTCTTCGTTACTTGCACCGGCCGAGAGCCGTCGAGCAACAGGACCCACACATCGCCGTCGCTCTCGAACGCGATCCTGGTGCCGTCGGGTGACCAGGCCGGAGCCCCGTCCGCCACAGCGGCATCGGTCAGCTGGGTGATGCCGCTGCCGTCGGCGTTCATGACGAAGATCGCGAAGTCCCCCGATCGATTCGATTGGAACGCGATGCGGGTGCTGTCCGGCGACCACACGGGCAGGACGTCCACCGCGGCGTCGTTCGTGAGGGGCGCGGGGTTCGCGCCGGTGGAATCCATCACCCAGACGTCGGTGTTGCCGCTGCGAGTGGAGACGAAGGCGATCTTGCCCCCGTCGGGAGACCACGCCGGCTGCTCGTCGGCGGCGGCATTGGTGGTGAGCCGCCGCACGTTCGTGCCGTCGGCGTTCATTACGTAGATCTCGTTGTTCCCGTCGCGGTCCGTGACGAAGGCGATCTTGGTGCCGTCGGGCGACCAGGCCGGTTGCGCCTCGTTCGCCGTGTCCGCGCTGATCTGCGTTTCGCCGGTTCCGTCGGCGTTGATGACGTAGAGATCCAACTGCAGGCGGGCGGGAACGGTGTCGTGCGCGGGGGCGATGTTGCGGTCCGTCTGGAACGCGAGCTTTGAGCCGTCGGGCGACCAGGTCGGCCAGAAATCATTGCCGAGGGAAGTCGTGAGCTGCGCGACCGCGGTGCCGTCCAGGTTGATCAGACAGATGTCGTACTGACCGTAGAGCGCGTCGCTGACGAACGCGAGCTGCTGCGGCGTCGGGCCAACGTGGGCATCCTCTCCACAGGGACCCGTGGGCTCATGGATGCCGGTCCCGCACGCGGCGCCGGCGAGCGCCGCGAGGACGGCGAGGCGGCGGCCCACGGCCTACGACTCCCGGCCGGTCTTGGTGTACACGAGGATCACGCCGCCCTCGGCGTTGGTGCCGTAGTACGTCGTGCCCTCGATCCCCGTCAGAATGCGGATGTGATCGATCTGGTGTGCGGGAATCAGCTCGAGGTTGCGGAAGTCCGGCGTGCGGACGGACCGCTCGATGGCCACCTGGTCGATGGCGATCTCCCCCGGCCGCGTCTCGACGCCCAGCCGCTGATGGTGGACCGACGGGCCGCAGCCCGTGAGGAACAGCACGGCACCGACGAAAACGCGCATGGGCCCTCCGGGCCGGGTCTGCCCTGAACCTCGTGCGCCGCCTGAAACCCGTCAAGCCGCCTGCGCGTCGGGCGTGCCGGCGTGTACCTTCATCCCGGCATGCACCTGCTGCTCGTCCTCGCGCAGATCGCGATCCCGGCCCCCCGGGGCTACGTCAACGATTTCGCGGGGGTGCTCGATCCCGCCGCCGTACGCCGCATGGAGGCGCTGATCACCGAGGTGCGCGACAAGACCCGCGGCGAGATCGCCGTGGTCACCCTCCCGGACCTCGGGGACCGGGCGCCGGCGGACGTGGCGGTGCAGATCGGGCGGCAGTGGGGCGTCGGGGCGAAGGGGGAAGCGGGCGACCCGGCGAAGAACCTCGGGGTCGTCGTGCTGCTCGTGCCGCGCAGGAACCATCGGCCCGGCACGGGTAAGGTTTTCATCGCGACGGGCCGCGGGGCCGAGGGGTTTCTCCCCGACGCCCGGGTCGGCCGGATCCGCGAAGCGATGAACCCGTACTTCGCGCGGGAGGATTATTCCGGCGGCCTCGAGGAGGGCGTCGCGCTCCTCGCGCAGGCCTTCGCCGACGAGTTCGGCGTCACGCTGGTGAGCGAGCACGCGCCCGCCCCTCCCGAGCGGCCGGGGCTCGACGCGGGCCAGCTGGCGAAGCTGGTGTTCATTCTGGCCATCGCGCTCGTGATCATCGCGACCCGGGCGACGCGCGCGCGGCAGCGCCGGGAAGGCTGGCGGTGGTTGTGGATGGGTGGGGGATGGGGCGGCGGCGGCGGGGGCGGTGGAGGGGGCGGAGGTTTTGGCGGAGGGTTCGGCGGCTTCGGAGGTGGAGGCGGCTTCAGTGGCGGCGGCGCCGGAGGGAGTTTCTGACGATGGCCAAAGCGATCTCGGCGGACGTTTTCGCGACGCGCCTGCAGGCCGCCCTCGGTGGCCGGCTCGTCTCGCTGCTGCTCTACGGCTCGGCGGCCCGCGGGACACACGTCCCGGGACGCTCCGACGTGAATACCTTGCTGATCTGCGACGCGGTGGACGAGCCGCTGTTCGCGGCGCTGGGGCCGGTCCTGCGGAACTGGCAGAACCCGCCCCCGCTGATCCTCACCGAGGCGGAGTGGCGCCAGTCGGCGGATGCGTTCCCGATCGAGTATGATGACATCCGCGCCGCGCACCACGTCCTCGCCGGCAAGGATCCGTGGGCGGGGATCACCGTGCATCGCGACGACGTGCGCCGCCAGCTGGAGCACGAGCTCAAAGGCAAACTGGTGCGGCTGCGGCAGGCGTACGCGGGGACGCGGGACGACGCCCGGGCGCTCACCCGCGTCATCGCCGGGAGCCTCGCGGGGTTCTTCACGATGCTGCGCGCCGCGCTGCGCCTGGCCGGTCGGCCGGTCGGAACGGCCCCCGCCGACCTCCTGGCGCAGGCCGCCGCGGCGATCGGGTTCGCCGCCGAGCCGCTCGCGGATCTTGCCGCCCACGCCGCGGGGACCGGGCGGCTGACGCTCACGGCGGCCGACCCGCGGGCGGTCGCATACTTGGCGGCCGTCGCGCGGACCGCGGAGTTCGTGGACCACCTGTAAGGGAAGGAGTGGAGCGCACGTGCGTACGGTGAACCAGACTTTGGCCGCGGTCCTGCTGCTGGGCCTCGCGGGGTGCGGCTACAACACGATTCAAACCTATGACGAGCAGGTGAACGCCGCCGCGTCGCAGATCAAGGTGCAGCTGCAGCGGCGCGCCGACCTGATCCCCAACCTCGTCGAGACGGTGAAGGGCTACGCCCGCCACGAGGAGAGCATCTTCACCGCGGTCGCCAACGCGCGGGCGCGGCTTACCGGCGCGGTGCAGAGCGGGAACCTGCGGGAGATGGCCGACGCCAACACGGCGCTCACCGCCCCCCTCGGCCGCCTGCTGGCGATCGCCGAGAATTATCCGCAGCTCAAAGCCAACGAGAACTTCCGGGCGTTGCAGGACCAGCTGGAAGGGACCGAGAACCGCATCGCCGTGGCGCGCCAGGACTACAACGAGGCGGTGAACCGCTACAACGCCTACATCCGGCGCTTCCCGCAGGTGCTCACGGCGAAGCTGATCGGCAAGAAGGCGCGGGAGTACTTCGAGGTGACGACGCCGGGAGCGGATACGGTGCCGCAGGTGAAGTTCACGAGATAGAGAGGCGTAGCAACATAGGGGCTCAGAGGCATAGTTCTATGCCCCTAAGCCCCTATGCCTCTATTGTGACGCTTCAGTCTACAATCGCGTCGGGAAGGACGTAATGCATCGGGTCCACCGGCTTGCCGTTCACCCACACCTCGTAGTGCAGGTGCGGGCCGGTCGAGAGCCCGGTCGAGCCCACGAGCGCGATCTTCTGGCCGCGCTTCACCCGTGTGCCGCGGGCGACGAGAATCTTCGAGCAGTGGGCGAAGCGGGTCACGATGCCGTAGCCGTGGTCCAGCGTGATGATGTTGCCGTAGCCGTCCTCCCAGCGCACTTCCGTCACGATGCCGGCCGCCGGCGCCTCGATCTCCGCGCCCATCGGGGCCGACACGTCGATCCCTTCGTGCGGCCGCGCGAGGTGGAGGATCGGGTGCACGCGCTCGAGCGCGAACGCGCTGGAGAGCCAGCCCTTCGTCGGCATGATCGACGGCGTCGCGGCGAAGCGCGCCTGGTGGCTGGCGAGCGAATCGTACGCTTCGTTGAGCGAGCGGACCAGAATGTTGGCGCGGCGCGAGAGCGCGTCGACGTCTACGCGCGCGGCGAGCGCCTGCACGCCGTTGACGCCCGAGGCCGAGAGGCTATCGCGCTCCGACCAGGTCCCGGCCGGGCCGCCGATGCCCGCCTGCTGCACGCCGGCGTCCACCGGCGACAGCCCGGCGAGGAGGCGCAGCTCCTGTTCGCGCTGGCCAATCCTGGCGAGCGTGTCCTGGAGCCCGACCATGCGGTTGCGCATGCGCTGGATTTCGTCGGCGAGGAGGCGGTTCTCGCGCTCCAACGCACGGCCGCGCGTGATGCTGATCCCGCGCGACAGCGCCGCGCCGCCCAGCACGAGAATCAGCAGCGCGAAGATGCTGCCGAACCCGACCAGGAATTTGAGAACGGTCTGTGACACCTCCACCGCTCGCGACGCACCCGAGCCGTGGGGCACCAGCATGACCGTCCAGCGACGCTCCGCCTGTTTCTGCAAAATCCGTCTCCGCCGGGCCGTGGGTAGGGTGTTGGGAGTGCAAAAGTAGGCCCGGGCGCGCGCCGCTGTCAACAACCGGCGGCGTGACCTAAGTCACGCGCCCTCGGGCCGCCCCCCAACCGCCGCGGAAGCCTTGGGAAACAGGGGCGGGGGCTTGTGGACCCGGAGGCCCTCGACGGAGGGGGTCTCCGTGTCGCCGAGGCGCAGTGCCCCCAGGGGCCGCCCGGTCCCGAGCAGGTCCCACACCGCCGCGGCCTTCTCGGGGAGGAACGGCTGCGCGAGCACGGCGAGCCGGGCGACGGTGCGGACGAGGTTCGCGAGCGCGGTGTCGAGCTCGGCGGCGCGTCCCGCTTTGGCGAGCGCCCAGGGGGCGGTCTCCTCGACGTAGCGGTTGGCCCGCGTGGCGAGGTCCAGCATCGCCGCGGCGCCGCCGGCGAGATCGAGCGCGTCCATGGCCCGCGCGTAGCGCTCGAGCGCGGCGCGCGCGTCGCGCTCCAGCGGCGTGGCGAAGTTCGTGGGGTCGCGCGGCACGACGCCGCCCCGGTAGCGATCCACCATCGAGAGCGCGCGCGAGATGAGGTTGCCGAGCGTATCGGCCAGGTCCGCGGTGTAGCGCGCCTCGAAGCGCTCCCAGCTGAAGTCGCCGTCGTTCTCGAAGCCGATTTCGCGGAGCAGGAACCAGCGCAGCGCGTCGGCGCCGTAGCGGTCGATGGCCTCGCTCAGGTTCACCGAGGTCCCGGCCGTCTTCGACATCTTGGCGCCCGCCAGCTGCACGTACCCGTGCGCCCAGATGCGCCGCGGCAGCGCGAGATCGGCGGCGAGCAGCATCGCCGGCCAGATGACGCAGTGGAAGCGCGTGATCCCCTTGCCGATGACGTGCAGGTCCGCGGGCCACAGCCGCTCGTACCCTGGTTCGGGAAAGCCGGTGGCCGAGAGGTAGTTGATGAGGGCGTCGAACCAGACGTAGACCGTCTGCTGCCCGTCGTCGGGGAACGGGATGCCCCACGGTAGCCGCACGCGCGAGATCGAGATGTCCTGGAGGCCGCCCTCGAGGAGGCGCAGCACCTCGTTGCGGCGGATCGCCGGGTCGACGACCAGCTCCCCCTTCGTGATGAGCGCCAGCACGCGGTCGCGGTAGGCGCTGAGCCGGAAGAAGTGGTTGCGCTCTTTGGTCGGCACGAGGTCGAGCGTCGGATGCTCGATGCAGTGGCCGTTGACGATCTGGGCGCCCGACTTGAACTCCTCGCACCCCGTGCAGTACAGCCCCTCGTAGTCGGCGACGAAGAGATCGTCGGGCCGGCGCTCCTGGATGCGCTGGAGCAGGGCGGTGACGGCACGGACGTGGCGCGGCTCGGTCGTGCGGATCCAGTCGTCGTGGCTGCAGTGCAACCGCCGCCAGAAATCCGCGAACAGCTCGGCCATGCGGTCGACCCACACCTGCGGGGTGACCCCCGCCCGCGCCGCCGCTTGGATCACCGACTGGCTGTGCTCGTCCATCCCCATCAGGAAATGCACCGCGTCGCCCCGCAGCCGCCGGTAGCGCGCGATGCAGTCGGCGCCGATTTTCTCGAGCGCGTGCCCCAGGTGCGGGTCGCCGTTCGAGTAGTCGATGGCCGTCGTGAGGTAGAACTTAGGCACGCGCGTCCGTTTCGTCCGTGAGCCCGGCGAGCGGCACCACCCGGGTGGCGCCTTCCTCGTTGCGCAGGGTCACGCGCTCACGGAAGATGTCCACCGCGAGCACCTTCTCCACGCCCAGGGCGGTCCGCAGCACCTTCCCCTCCTTGGGGAAGCGCTTGCGGCTCTCGACGTAGAAGTCGTGTTCATAATGGAGGCAGCACAGCAGCCGCCCGCAGGGTCCCGAGATCTGCGCGGGATTGAGCGAGAGGTGCTGCGCCTTGGCGACCGAGAGGTTCACGGGGCGCAGCTCCGGGAGCCAGCTGGCGCTGCAGTACTCGCGGCCGCAGCGTCCGACCCCCGAGAGGCGTCGCGCCTCATCGCGCGCCCCGATCTGGCGCAGCTCGATCCGCGTGCGGTAGAGGCCGGCCAGATCGCGCACCAGCGCCCGGAAGTCCACCCGCTGCTCGGCCGTGAAGTAGATCGTGAGTTTGTGCCGGTCCCACTGCCACT
>WNGA01002063.1_pt1 | contig 30754 bp, 29 predicted proteins | sample 5400061 | NCBI WGS metagenome assembly WNGA01 (sample SAMN13153366, study PRJNA577476) | soil metagenome | isolation source: 100 cm soil or saprolite under grassland replicate 2 | place: USA:California | collected 2016-06-15 | reverse complement strand
GGCGCGCTGCAGCAGCTCGTCGATCTTCACGTACAGTGCCGTGGCGAGGGTGTCCAGGGTGGCGTCCACCGGGCCTCCACAGGCTCGACGTTGGGTTTGCAACGCCGATCCTGGACGCCCTCCCCAACGTTGGCATCCGAGGCCGCTTGCAGCCACCACGACCCCAACCCCTTGGAATCGATCATCTAGCTCGTCGATGCTTGGGTAGCCAGGCGACCTGTTCGCACCGTAAGGCTCCCGTCACTCCCCTGACTGCTCGAACAGGGTGCCAACCGGCGTGCCCGCCGTGCCGGCGGGCACGGGCAGGTCGAGGTGGGCGAAGGCGGCGGCGGTGGCCACCCGGCCGCGCGGGGTGCGCTGCAGGAAGCCGAGCTGCACCAGGAACGGCTCGGTCACGTCCTCGATCGTGTCCGGCTCCTCGCCGAGCGACACCGCCAGGGTGGTGAGGCCCACCGGCGTGCCGGCGAAGCGCCGGCACAGCACGCCGAGCAGCGCCAGGTCGAGCTTGTCGAGGCCGAGCGCGTCGACCTCGAACAGCTCCAGCGCCCGCACGGCGGTGCCCGCGTCGATGCGGCCGTCCTCCTTCACCTCGGCGTAGTCCCGCACCCGGCGCAGCAGGCGGTTGGCGATCCGCGGGGTGCCCCGGGAGCGGCGCGCCAGCACGGCGGCGCCCTCGGGGTCGACCTCCACCCCGAGGATGCCGGCCGAGCGGATCACTATTCGCTCCAGCTCGGCCGGCTCGTAGAGGTCGAGGCGGGCGGCGAAGCCGAAGCGGTCGCGCAGCGGCGAGGTGATCAGCCCCGTGCGGGTGGTCGCGCCGACCATGGTGAAGCGAGGCAGGTCCAGGCGCAGGCTGCGCGCGCCCGGCCCCTTGCCGAGCACCACGTCGATCTGGAAGTCCTCCATCGCCGGGTAGAGGACCTCCTCGACCGCGCGGGGCAGGCGGTGGACCTCGTCGACGAACAGCACGTCGCCCGGCTCGAGGCCGGTGAGGATGGCGGCGAGGTCCCCGGCCCGCTCCAGCGCCGGGCCGGAGGTGACCCGCAGGCCGGCCTCGAGCTCGTTGGCGACGATCGTGGCCAGGCTGGTCTTGCCGAGGCCCGGCGGGCCGGAGAACAGCAGGTGGTCGGGTGGCAGGCCGCGCCGCCGCGCCGACTCGAGCACCACGCCGAGCTGCTCGCGCACGCGCCCCTGGCCGACGAACTCGTCCAGCCGCCGCGGCCGCAGGCTGCCCTCGCCGGCGCGCTCGTCCGGCGCCGCGTGGGGGGTGAGGATGTCGGTCGCGGCGCTCACCCCCTCCCGGCCAGCGCGCGCAGGGCCAGGCGCAGGAGCTCCTCGGTCGGCAGCTCGCCGGCGTCGGCCGGCAGGTTCTCCAGGGCCGCCTTGACCTCGGCGGGCCCGTAGCCGAGGCTGCCGAGCGCCTCGCGCACCTCGCCGTAGGCGGGATGACCGCCCATCTCGGCCGGCAGCTCGGCGGGCCCGTCGCCGAGCCTGCCCTTGAGCTCGAGCACCAGGCGGGCGGCGCCCTTGCGGCCCACCCCGGGGACCAGGGTGAGGGCCTCGGCGTCGCCGGCGCCGATCGCGCGCCGCAGCGCGTCGGGCGAGTGCACCGAGAGGATCGCCAGGGCCAGCTTGGGGCCGACGCCGCTCGCGCCGAGCAGCTTCTCGAAGGCGAGCTGCTCGTCCTGGCTGGTGAACCCGTACAGGGCCAGGGTGTCCTCGCGTACGTAGGTGACCGTGTGGACCAGCAGCTCGCCGTCGCGGGGCAGCGCGGCGAGCGCCTTGGGGGTGAGGAAGACGCGGTAGCCGACGCCGCCGACCTCGATCACGGCCCCGTCGGGCAGCAGCGCGGCCAGGCGGCCGCGGAGGCTGGCGATCACCGCCCGCCGTCCCGGGCCGCCGGCCGTTGCAGGCCGGGCGAGGTGGGCGCGGCACGGGCCAGCCAGGCGTCGGCGGGCGCGGCGCCGATGGCGCCGGCCGCCTGCCCGCCGGCCGCGTGCACGCCGAGGTGGTGCAGGTGGCAGAGGGCGACCGCGAGCGCGTCGGCGGTGTCGGCCGGGGTGGGCACGGCGGCGAGCCCGAGGGCGGCGCGGACCATGTAGCCGACCTGCTCCTTGGGGGCGCTGCCGACGCCGGCCATGGTGCGCTTGACCTGCGACGGGGTGTAGGAGGTGACGGGCAGGCCGTGCTCGGCCGCGATCAGCAGCACCACCCCGGACGCCTGGCCGACCGCCATGGCCGTGCGCACGTTGGCGTTGACGAACAGCCGCTCGATCGCCAGGCAGTCCGGCCGCGCCTCGGCCACCACCGTCCGGAAGCGCTCGGCGAGCTCGGCTAGCCGCGGGGCGACCTCCTCGCCGCGGGTGGCGATGGTGCCGTAGGTGACCGCCTCGGGCCGGCCGGCGTGCTGGTCGACCACGGCGTAGCCGCAACGCCCGAGCCCGGGGTCGACCCCCACGACGCGCATGCGGCCTCCACCTGAGCTGGTCCAACCCGAACACGTGTTTGGCGCCAGCAGCCTATCGGTTCCAGGCCGACGGCTCAACCACGGTGGCCCTAGCCGACCTCGGCCATGACCGCGTCTGGGATGTCGAAGTTGGCGTACACGTCCTGCACGTCGTCGAGCTCGTCGAGCGCGTCCAGCAGGCGCAGGACCTTGACGGCGGTGTCGCGGTCGAGCGGCACCGACATGCTCGGCACCATGGTGACCTCGGCCGAGTCGTAGGCGAGGCCGGCCTGGTCGAAGGCGGCCCGCACGGCGCGCAGGTCGCCGGCGACGGTGGTGACGGTGAAGCCGTCGTCGCCGAGCTGCACGTCCTCGGCCCCCGCCTCCAGGGCGACCTCCATGACCCGGTCCTCGTCGGCGGCGCCGCCCGGCACCACCAGCTGGCCCTTGCGGCTGAACAGGTAGGCGACGCTGCCGGCGTCGGCCATGCTCCCGCCCGACTTGGAGAACGCCCGGCGCACGTCGGCGGCGGTGCGGTTGCGGTTGTCGGTCAGCGCCTCGACCAGCACGGCCACCCCGCCGGGGGCGTAGCCCTCGTAGGCGACCACCTCGGGCGGGGGGCCCTTGAGCTCGCCGGCGCCGCGCTTGACGGCGCGGTCGATGGTGTCGTTGGGGACCGAGTTGTCCTTCGCCTTCTGGATGGCGTCGGCCAGGGTTGGGTTGCCGTCCACGTTGCTGCCGCCGGCCCGCGCCGACACCTCGATGGCGCGGATCAGCTTGGCGAACAGCTTGCCGCGGCGGGCGTCGTTGGCCCCCTTCTTGTGCTTGATCGTGGCCCACTTGGAGTGGCCGGACATGGTCGCTCCCTTCGCTGTACTCCCTGGCCCGCCCGCCGCGGCGGGCGAGCCACCCGGCTAGCCGCCCGCGTCCCGGACCAGCTCGGCGAAGAGCCGGTGGAAGCGCTCCTCGCCGGCGAGCTCGGGATGGAAGGCGGTCGCGAGCAGGTTGCCCTGGCGCACCGCGACCACGCGGCCGTCCACCTCGGCCAGCACCTCCACCTCGGGAGCCAGCTCGGAGACCCAGGGGGCGCGGATGAACACCGCCGTGACGGGGCCGCCGTCCAGCCCCTTGACGTCGAACTCGGTCTCGAACGAGGCGACCTGGCGCCCGAACGCGTTGCGGCGCACCCGCACGTCCAGCGCCCCGAGCAGGTGCTGCGGCGGGCCCTCGACCTCGCGGGCCATGAAGATCAGGCCGGCGCAGGTGCCGAAGACCGGGAAGCCGGCCCTGGCGCGCTCGCGCAGCGGCTCGAGCAGCCCGTAGCGGCGCGTCAGCTTGCCGATCACGGTCGACTCCCCGCCGGGCACGATCAGCCCGTCGACCGCGTCGAGCTCGGCCAGGGTGCGCACCGGCCGGGCCTGCACGCCGATCCCGGCCAGCGTGGCCAGGTGCTCGCGGACGTCGCCCTGGAAGGCCAGGACGCCGACGACGGGCGCGGCCACGGCGCCTACCAGCCGCGCGCGGACAGGCGCTCGCCCTCGGGCACGCTGGCGATGCCGACCATCGGCTCGCCCAGCCCGCGGGACACCTTCGCGACGATCGACGGGTCGTTGAAGAAGGTGGTCGCCTCCACGATCGCCCGGCCGCGGCGCGCCGGGTCGGCGGACTTGAAGATCCCCGAACCGACGAACACGCCGTCCGCGCCGAGCTGCATCATCAGCGCCGCGTCGGCCGGGGTGGCGATGCCGCCGGCGGTGAACAGCACCACCGGCAGGCGCCCGTCGCGGGCGACCTCGGCGACCAGCTCGTAGGGGGCGCGCAGGTCCTTGGCGGCGGCGTAGAGCTCGGTCTCGTCCAGCCCGGCGAGGCGCCGGACGGCGCCGGTGATGGCGCGCATGTGCCGCACCGCCTCGATCACGTTGCCGGTGCCGGCCTCGCCCTTGGACCGGATCATGGCCGCGCCCTCGGAGATGCGGCGCAGCGCCTCGCCGAGGTTGGTGGCGCCGCAGACGAACGGCACGGTGAAGCGCCACTTGTCGACGTGGTGCTCCTCGTCGGCGGGCGAGAGCACCTCGGACTCGTCGACGTAGTCGACCCCGAGGGCCTCGAGCACCTGGGCCTCGACGAAGTGGCCGATGCGCGCCTTGGCCATCACCGGGATGCTGACCGCGTGCATGATCTGCTCGACCAGCGCCGGGTCGCTCATCCGCGCGACGCCGCCCTGGGAGCGGATGTCGGCCGGGACGCGCTCGAGGGCCATCACCGCGACGGCGCCGGCGTCCTCGGCGATCTTGGCGTGCTCGGCGGTGACGACGTCCATGATGACGCCGCCCTTGAGCATCTCCGCCAGGCCGCGCTTGACCCGGCCCGTCCCGGTTGCGTGGTTCGTCGAGCTCATGCCGGCGCTCCTCCGCCCCGCCCGGCGCCGCACGCCGGCAGGGCATCACTTCAACGTTTCCCGTGCTCAGGGGGTTCTGTCGACGGTTCAGGCTACGCCAAGGCGACCGGCGCCTTCAACGAGCCCTCCCCAGGCGGGACGCGACGAGCGCCGCCCGTCCGGGCGGCGCTCGTCACTGATGCGCTGGTGGCTAGAGCACTGCCGCTAGGGCGTCGACCACGCCGAAGCCGTAGAAGCCGTTGCGCTCGAGGGTCCCCTCGCACAGCGCGTTGAACGACGGGTCCCGGCCCTCGCTGGTGTAGGTCTGCAGCGGCGGGGTCGGACAGGGCGTGTCCTCGGCGGTGGCCTTGAGGATGCGCTCGGTGGCGTCGGGGTTCAGGGTGAGGCCGCCGCCATGGTCGCGGTGGCCGTGGGCGCTGACCACCAGGGCGGCCACGCCGGCGGCGTGCGGCGAGGCCATCGAGGTGCCCTGCAGGTACTGGTAGTAGGCGCAGACGCTGCCCTTGCAGTCACGCACCACGTCGGGGATCAGCGGGACGCCGTTCGGGTCGAGCACGCCCGCGTCCTCCAGCACCGATTTGGGGGCGGTGGAGAGGATCTCGTTCTCCACCTGCCGGAACTGCGGGCTGCCGAAGAAGTCGCGGAACCAGCCGCCGGGGGCGGAGACGTCGGCGCCCTCGATGCCGTAGGTGGAGTAGTCCGCCTTGCGGCCGCTCGGGCCGAGCGCGACCGTGGAGATGACGCCGTCGGTCTCGGTCGGCACGTCGATGCAGGAGTTGTCGACCGTGCGGGTCTTGGAGGTGCCAGGCGGGAAGTCGGGGCTGGTGGTGTCGGTCGTCGGCTTGCCGAGGTCGATGTGCTCGTTGCCGTAGGCGGCCACGAAGGTGACGCCGCGCTTGCGGGCGAAGTCCACCGCGCGCTGGGTGGCGGCGATGATGGTGCGCTGCTCGAGCTGCTCCGCCGGCGAGTCGGCCGGGTTGGCGGCGCAGTTGAACAGCCACGGGTCGGTGAAGAAGCTCATGTTCACCACGTCGATGCCGACCTGGGCGGCGTAGACCATGGCGTTGACGGTGGGGCCCAGGAAGAAGAAGCCGGAGTCCTGGCCCGCGCGGATGTTGACCAGGGAGACCTTGGGCGCCACGCCGGCGACGCCGAGGCCGTTGATGGCCGCGCCGACGATCCCCGCCACGTGGGTGCCGTGCCCTTCCTCGTCCACGTCGGCCGGGTCGTTGCAGGACTGGTCGGGCTCGTCCTCGCAGGGCCCGTCGATCAGCGGGATGTCGGTGGTGAAGTTGCGGCTGAGCCCGCGGTTGAAGTTGGGGGCGAGGTCGGGGTGGCTGCCGTCGATGCCGGTGTCCATGATCCCCACGAGCACCCGGTGGCTGCCCTGGTCGACCGCGTAGGAGCCGCTGTTGGTCGCGTTGACCTGGCGCATGCCCCACTGCAGCCGGGCGAGGGGCTCGGCGTCCTTGACGGCGGCGGCGTCGGAGATGACCTTGGACCTGCTCTGGCCGCGGGCCTCCTGCTCGACCCCTGGGGCCTTGCGGGACAGGCGCGGCGCCTGGCCGATGGCGCGGTTGCGGGCGGCGCCGGCGACGCCGGCCTTGCCGCTGACCGCGGTGATGAAGTCGGCCCGGTTGCTGCGCACCGTCGCCATGCCGATGGCGGCGTTCTCGCGCACCACCGTACCGCCGGCGGCCTTGATGGCGTCCTTGGCGGCGCTGGCCGCGGCGGTGTTCTTGTAGAGGACCACGTACTCGCTGGCTGCCGCCTGCTGCTGGGCCTGCTGGCCCGCGTTGGTCTGGGCGCCGGCTCCGACCGGAACGGCGAGCGCGCCGGCGACGGTGGCCGCGAGCGCGCAAAGCAGGAGTCTCCGCACGGGCGTCTCCCCCCCGAGGGGTCTCGGTCCGGGCCCTCCGCTGCGCCCGGGTTGCCGCCGGAGCATACGAACCGGGCGATTCCCGCGTCCAGATGCAGATGATCCGTTGCGCCCGCGCCACACGCTCATCCCAGAATCCCGCCGCAGTCACCGGAGGCCACAGGATCCCGCCGCAGCCACAGGACGCCCAGCAGGATCCCGCTACAGCCACCCGGGGCCCAAACAGGGATCCCGCCAAAGGACCCGATGGGGGGGCCTCCGGGGGGGAGCTGTCTCGGGCTCCCCCCCGGATCAATCAGGGCTTCTTCGGGCTCCCCCCCCGGATGGATCAGAGATCGCGCAGTGCTTCGATGCGCTCCTCGAGCGAGGGGTGGGTGGGCACCGCGCCGGCGCTCGGCGGCTCGGGGGCGACCATCCAGAGGTGGTCGAGGCCGGGGCGGCCGGGCAGCGGGCCGGTCGCGGCGCCGAGCTTGCGCAGCGCGCCGACCAGGCCCGGCGGGTAGCGGGTGAGGTAGGCGGCGGCCTGGTCGGCGTCGAGCAGGCGCCGTGGCTGGGCGCCGAGCCGCGGCAGGCCGGGGAACCTGTCGAGGATCACCGCGGCGCTGGCGAGGCGGGCGCCGCGGTTCTGCACGTGGGCCAGCTCATGGGCGACCACGCCCTCCAGCTCGACCCGGTTGAGCGCCTCCAGCAGGCCGCTGGTGAGCACGATCGCGCTGTGCGCCGGGTCGCGGCCGACCGCGAAGGCGTTGGCGGCGGCGCTGTCGATCACGTACAGCCTCGGGACGGGCAGCCCCGCCTGCTCGCACAGCCCCGCGGTGAGGTTGTGGAGGCGCGGGTGGCGCTCGGGGTCGGACGGACGCGCGGCCACGCGCTGCAGCGCGGCCTGCTCGCCCAGGCCGGGCACGAGGTTGGCGACCAGCACGGCGGCGGCCAGCCCCACGCCGAGGCCGGCGCCGACGGTGGCGCCGCCGCCCCCGGCGAGCAGGGCCAGCACCACGCCGAGCAGCAGCCCGAGCAGGGCGAGGACGCCGGCGACAAGGGCGACCTCGAGCAGCCAGACGCGCCGGTTGCGCTGGATCTGCTCGGCAACCAGCAGGGAGGGCGGCGAGGGGGACGCCATCGGCATGGCGGTGGTCACGGCGAGGCTCATCAGGGCAGCAGGAAGGCGCCGACCCAGATCCCGAAGACCACGCAGCCGGCGACCAGCGCGAGCGGGGTGAGCGTGCCGTAGCGGCGCCCGGCGAAGCCCGGCTCGCCCTCGTCGCCGGCACGGATGTTGCGGTTCAGCTTGCCGAGCAGGGGCAGCGCGAGCACCAGGAGCGCCCCGTGGGCGATGCCGATCAGCGCCCCCCAGCCGACGTAGCTCGCCGAGTGGATCCGCTCGAAGGCGTAGCGGTAGGCGAGGGCCAGCGCGGCGCCGAGGGCGATCTGGAAGAAGGCGCCGTAGATGTAGACCATCGCGGAGCGGTCCCTCGCCAGCAGGCCGCCCTCGAAGCGGAGCAGGTCGAGCCTGGTCAGCCGCAGGCCGAGGAAGCCCGCGTACACCGTCGCCATCACGATCGCCCCGACGATCCCGCCCCACAGGGCCGCTGCCACGTCCACTCCCGCGTCCTCCTCACGACTGCGGGGGGCTCCGCCCCCCGCAAACCTTCGGTCGGGCGCGAGTCTACCCGACAACTGCGGAGGGCTCCGCCCCCCGCAAGCCCCCCGAAAACCTTCGGTCGGGCGCGAGTCTACCCGACGACTGCGGAGGCTCGGGCCCCAGGACGGTGTCGCGCGCTGCCGCGGCGCTGGGCGCCGCGTCAGCGCGCCGCCTCCTCGTAGACGGCGGCGACGTCCTTGGCGACCACCGGCCAGGCGTAGCGCTCCGCCGAGGCCCTGGCGACCTCGGCCAGCGCCGCCCGCCTGGCCGGGTTGTCCAGCAGCGAGCCCATCGCCCGGGCCAGCGCCTCGGAGTCCCGCGGCGGCACCAGCAGCCCCTCGTGGTCGTCGCGCACCAGGTCGCGGTAGCCGCCGATGTCCGAGCAGACCACCGGCAGGCCCATGGCCATCGCCTCGACCAGCACGTAGCCGAAGGACTCGCCGCCCAGCGACGGGGCGCAGAACAGGTCGGCCGAGGCGTAGTAGGAGGGCAGGTCGGCCTGGGGCACCGAGCCGACGAAGACCACGTCGGGCCGCAGCCGCGGCGGCACCATCGCCATGGTCTTCTCCTGCTGGCGCTTGTGGTCGCGGCCGACCACCAGCAGGCGCAGGCGCGGGTGCGTCGGCTTCAGGCGCAGGAACGCGCGCACCAGGTAGGCCAGGCCCTTACGGGGCTCGAGCCGGCCGACGAACAGCACCGTCTCCGCGGCGCCGGCGACGCCGGGCAGCGGGTCGTGGCGGGCGTAGAACTCGGCGCCGATGCCGTTGGGCACCACCGTCATCGCTCCGGCGAAGTGGCGCTGCCAGGTGTCGCGCGCCGCCGCGGAGACGGCGATGCGGGCGGCCAGCCGGTCCCAGGCGCGGCGCAGCAGCGGGCTGCCGGCGCGCAGCGCGACCGAGCGGGCGAGGTTGGCATGGAAGGTCCCCACCACGGGCACCTGCGCCTGCACCACGGCGAGCAGCCCCACGCTCGGCGACAGCGGCTCGTGCACGTGCAGCAGGTCGTAGCCGCCGTCGGCGAGGGCGTGGCGCACCCGCAGGGCGGCCCGCGGCCCGAAGGCGATGCGGGCGACCGAGCCGTTGTAGGGCACCGGCAGCGAGCCGCCGAGGCCGACGAAGCGCTCGTCGGCGACCGGCCGCTCGGCCGGCGCGAGCACGTCGACCGTGTGGCCGAGGCCGCGCAGCTCGGCGGCGAGGCCGCGGACGTGGGCGCCGACCCCGCCCGGCACGGTCCACTCGTAGGGGCAGACGATCCCGATCCGCATCGGCCCTGCCCGTCAGGAGGCGGTTCGGGCGGGACGCGGCCTGTGGGGGTCCGGGGGGCTCAAGAGCGAGGCCCGAACCCGAGCAACGGGCGGCCACGCAAAGCCGAGCGGTAGCCCCCCGGTCAACAAGGGGTCCGGGGGGCTCAAGAGCGAGGCCCGAACCCGAGCAACGGGCGGCCACGCAAAGCCGAGCGGTAGCCCCCCGGTCAGCAAGGGGTCCGGGGGGCTCATGGAGCGAAGCGGTAGCCCCCCGGGGGGAAGGGATTGCATCGGCGCGGCGGCCTCGGTCGTGCGCCAGTAGCGGCTGAGCACGTGCCACTGCTCGGGCGCGCGCGCGATCAGCAGCTCGAACTCGGCGGCGAGCCGCCGGGTGAGGTCGAGGGCGTCGGCGCGGGCGTCCCCGCTCGGCGTGGCTTCCAGCGGCGGCCGGCACACGGCCAGCCAGCGCCCGCGCCGTGGGCTCTGGTAGACGGCGCACGGCAGCACCAGCGCGCCGGTCTTGAGGGCCAGCGACGCCGGGCCGCCAGGCATGGTGGTCGGCGCGCCGAACATGGTCACGGGCAGGCCGCCACCGGTCAGGTCGCGGTCGCAGACCAGCAGGGCGAGCCGGCCGGCGCGCAGCACCCTGAGGATGGCCCGGAGCGTCTCGGAGCCGTCCTCGAGCGGCAGGATGTCGATGCCGAGGGCGCGGCGGTAGGCGGCGAAGCGCTCGAACAGCTCGGCCGGGCGCAGCCGCTCCACTACCGCGGAGGCGGGGTAGGAGGAGGCGCCCAGCCAGGCGGCGCCGAAGTCCCAGTTGCCGATGTGCGGGGCGGCGAAGATCACCCCGCGGCCGGAGGCGACGGCGCCGTCGAGGTGCTCGCGGCCCTCGAAGTCCATGCGCCGCTTCACCTCGGCGGGCGACAGGTCCTCCAGGCGGAACGCCTCCACCCAGTAGCGCCCGTAGCTGGCGAAGCCGCGCCGCACCGCGCGCTCGACGGCGGCGGCCGAGGCATCGGGGCCGAGCACGTGGCCCAGGTTGTCGCGCAGGGCCTCACGGCGCCGCCGGTCGGCCCGGTACCAGGCCACCCCGCCGAGCCGGCCGAGCGCGAACGCCAGCGGCTCGGGCAGGCGTCGGCACAGCTTCCAGGCGCGCAGCCAGCGGCGGGCCGCACGCTGGTCCTGCGTGGTCACCGACCGATGTCCGGCTCGACGTCGGGCTGCTGCCAGACGCGGGCGACGCGCTGGACCACGGTGATGGCGGCGGCGACGACGAGTACCCAGAGGCCGGCGAGGACCTGGCCGACCAGCAGGGCGATGCCGAGCACCACGACCCGCTCGGGCCGCTCGGCGATGCCGACGTTGCACTCGTAGCCGAGTGACTCGGCCCGTGCCTTGACGTACGAGACGATCAGCGACAGGGCCAGGACCAGCGCGGCCAGCATGGCGACGTTGGGCACGTGGCGGGCGAGGCCGAGCCAGACGATGCCGGCGAGCACGGCCGCGTCCGAGATGCGGTCGACCACCGAGTCGAAGAAGGCGCCGCGGCGCGAGCTGCGCCCGGTGGCCTTGGCGACCGCGCCGTCGAGCATGTCCGGCAGGCCGGACAGGAGGCTCAGCAGGCCACCGACGCGCTCGTGGCCGCCGGCGATCAGCGCACCGGCTCCGACGCTGCCGGCGAGGCCGAGCGCCGTCAGGCTGTTGGCGGTGAATCCGGCCTTGGCGAGCGCGTGGCCGGCCGGCTCGGTGACGTGCCGGAAGCTTTCGCGCGCTTTGTTCGAGGAGAGCACTGAAATCCTGTCGACAGGTGGGACGCCCCCGTTGCGACGGCCCAGCGTATGGACCGGACGACTGGCGAGGCTAGCATGTACGTTCTGCCACCTCAATTCTCCTCCAAGAACGGTTTTGGCGCAGCCAGAGGGCACCGTCGCGGTGGTAGCATCGCGGACACGTCTCCCGGCCGGAACCTGGGTGAACGGCGTGCGGCCGGACGGTGAACGCGGGGGCGCGCCCGTCGCGCGCCGAGGTGAGCACGACCTCCCCTCGGTGGCAGTCCTCACAGCAGGGAGGTCAAGAACGTTGAAGAGCTACCCGACCGACCGTGTCCGCAACGTCCTGATCGTGGGCCACGGCGGAGCCGGCAAGACCTCCCTGGTCGAGTCGTTGCTGTTCGCCACGGGGGCCGTCAACCGGGTCGGCCGGGTGGAGGACGGCGGCACCGTCACCGACTTCGAGCCCGAGGAGACGCGCAAGCAGATCTCGGTCTCGCTCGCCCTCGCCCCGGTCGAGCACGACGGCTACAAGGTCAACCTGCTCGACGCGCCCGGCTACGCGGACTTCGTCGGCGAGGTGCGCTCCGCCCTGCCGGCCGTCGATGCGGTGCTGTTCGTGGTCAGCGCCGTCGACGGCGTCGAGACCCAGACCGAGGTCGTCTGGACCATGGCCGACGAGCTGAGCCTGCCGCGCGCGTTCTTCATCAACAAGCTCGACCGTGACCGCGCCTCGTTCGCCCGCACGCTCGACGCCATCCAGGAGACCTTCGGCAAGCAGTGCCCGCCGCTCTACCTGCCGATCGGCGAGGAGCACGAGTTCTCCGGGGTGGTGGGGCTGCTGTCTGGGCGCGCCTTCACCTACGCCGACGGCAAGCGCAGCGAGGGTGAGGTGCCCGCCGCCCAGGCCGACACGGCCGAGAGCATGCGCGCCCAGCTCATCGAGACGATCATCCAGGAGGCCGAGGACGAGGAGCTGATGGACCGCTACCTCGGCGGCGACGAGATCGCCCCGGCCGACCTGATCCCCGACCTGGAGAAGGCGGTGGCGGGCGGGCGCCTCTACCCGGTGCTGGCCGGCGCCGGCACCAAGGGCATCGGCCCGGTCGAGCTGCTCGAGGTCATGACCCAGGCGTTCCCCTCCCCCGCCGAGCGCCAGCCCTACCAGGGCACCGCGCCCGGGAGTGAGGACACCGTCAGCCGCACCGCCGACCCGGGCGGGCCCCTCGCCGCCTACGTCTTCAAGACGATCTCCGACCCGTACGTCGGCCGGCTCAACCTGTTCCGGGTCGTCTCCGGCACCTTCCGCCCCGACCAGACGGTGCTGAACGCGACCAAGGGCAAGGACGAGCGCGTCGGCCACCTGCACACCCTGCGCGGCAAGAACCAGGAGGCGCTGGACGAGGTGGTCGCCGGCGACATCGGCGCGGTGTCCAAGCTGGCCGAGACCTCCACCGGCGACACCCTGTGCGCCAAGGAGGCGCCGTTCGTGCTGCAGGCCCCGGTCATGCCCGACCCGCTGCTGCCGATCGCGATCGCGCCCCGCTCCCGGGGCGACGAGGAGAAGCTCTCCTCCGGCCTGGGCAGGATCGAGGCCGAGGACCTGACCCTGCGGGTCGAGCGCAACCCGGAGACCAAGCAGACGATCCTCTGGGGGATGGGCGAGAACCACATCGAGGTCGTGCTCGAGCGCCTCAAGCGCAAGTTCGGCGTCCAGGTCGACCAGGTGCCGCTGCGCCTGCCCTACAAGGAGACCTTCAAGGGCCCGGCCAAGGGCCTCGGCCGCCACGTCAAGCAGAGCGGCGGGCACGGCCAGTACGGCATCTGCAACATCGAGGTCGAGCCGCTGCCCCGCGGCGAGGGGTTCGAGTTCGTCGACAAGATCTACGGCGGCGCCATCCCCAACCAGTTCATCCCCTCGGTGGAGAAGGGCGTGCGCAAGGCGATGGAGGACGGGCTGGCGGCCGGCTACCCGGTGGTCGACATCCGGGTGACGCTGCGCGACGGCAAGTTCCACACGGTCGACTCCTCCGACATGGCCTTCCAGATCGCCGGCTCCCTCGCCCTCAGGGATGCCGCCGCCGCGGCCGACATCGTCCTGCTCGAGCCCGTCCTCGAGCTGGAGGTGCTGATCCCCGACGAGTTCGTCGGCGACATCCTCGGCGACCTGTCCTCGCGCCGGGGCCGGGTGGTCGGCACCGACCCGGTCGGCACCGGCCGCACCCTGGTGCGCGCGAACGTCCCCGAGGCCGAGGCGGTGCGCTACGCGATCGACCTGCGCTCGATGACCAAGGGCAAGGGCTCGTTCGCGCGCCACTTCTCGCACTACGAGGAGCTGCCCTCCCACATGGCCGCCAAGGTGATCGAGGAGGCCAAGGCCGCCCGCGAGGGCTCCAGGTAGCGGGGATGTGACGGGCGACCGGGCCAGGGACGCGCCGCTGTTCGTCCTCGACGGGGTCGGCGTTCTGCACGGCCATGCGCGGCTGCTGGACGAGGTCCACGCCACCATCCCCGCCAGACGCCTCAGCGCCGTCGTCGGGCCGAGCGGGGCAGGCAAGTCGACCCTGCTGCGGCTCCTCAACCGCCTGACCGAGCCGACGACAGGCCGCCTGCTCCTGGATGGGCGGCCGCTGCCCGAGTGGGACGTGCTGGCGCTGCGCCGCCGCGTCGGGCTGGTCGCCCAGCAGCCCGTGCTGCTGTGCGAGCGGGTCACGGAGGAGTTGCGCGTCGGCCGGCCCGACCTCACCGCCGACCAGGCACGAGGCCTGCTCGCCCGGGTCGGCCTGCCCGACCGCTTCCTCGAGCGCGCGACGGCGGGCCTGTCGGGCGGCGAGGCCCAGCGCATCTGCCTCGCCCGTCAGCTCGCCTGCGAGCCGGAGATCCTGCTGCTCGACGAGCCGACCGCCGCGCTGGACCGGGCCAGCGCGGCCGCGATCGAGAGGGCGCTGCGCTGGCTGCTCGGCGACGGCCGGACCGTCGTCATGGTCAGCCACGATCTCGCCCAGACCCGCCGGCTCGCCGACCACGTCCTGCTGCTCGAGGGTGGCCGGCTGGTCGACCAGGGCCCACCCGCCATCATCGGCGACCCGCGGTTCGAGGTGCGGACGTGAGCGGCGTCGCCGTCGCGGCGGCGGTCCCCGGGGTCGAGGTCCCCGGTTGGGGCGGGGTGGCCGCCTCGCTGGCGCTGGTCGCGGTCGCCATCGCGGTGACGGCGCGCGCCCGGCTCGGTCTCGGCCGGGAGCTGGTGGTGGCGGCCACCCGGGCCGCCGTGCAGCTCGTGGCGGTGGGCGCGGTGCTGCTGGTGGTGTTCCGCCGTGGCGGCCTTGCCGGCGCGTTCGGCTGGGTCGGGCTGATGGTCGTCGTCGCCGGACAGGTCGCCGGCCGCCGCGGCCGCGGGCTCCCGCGGGCGCGCGTCGCCGCCACCCTCGGCGTGGCGGTCGGCTCGTCGGCCACGCTGGGCGCACTGCTCGCGTTCGGGGTGATCCCCAGCCAGCCGCGCGTGGTCGTCCCGGTCGGCGGCATGATCGTCTCGGGCGCCATGCAGGCGAGCGGCCTGGTGCTGCTGCGGCTGCGCGACGCCGCCGAGCACGCCCGCCCGGCGATCGAGGCGCGGCTGTGCCTCGGCCTCCCGGCTCGCGAGGCGTTCGCCCCGCACGTCCGTGGCGTGCTGCGCACCGCGATGCTGCCGACCATCGACGCCACCAAGGTCGTCGGGCTGATCAGCCTGCCCGGCGCGATGACCGGCCTGATCCTCGCCGGCGTCGACCCCCTGACCGCGATCCGCTACCAGGTGGTGGTCATGTACATGCTCCTGGCCGCCTGGGCGCTCGGCAGCCTCACCACCACCCGGGCGGCCGAGCGTGCGCTGTTCGACGACGCCCACCGCCTGCGACCCGTCGGCGCCACCGCCGCCGGCTAGCGTGGAGGGGCGAGCGCCCGCCCTCCGCTCGTCAGTGGGAGACCCAGGCGTCAGGGGCGTCGGTGAGCTCGCGGACGGAGCTGGGCAGGGTGCCGGCGACCAGGTCGGCGAGGGTGACCCGTTCCAGGACGCTGCGCAGGCTCACCCGCACCGCGATCCAGACGTCGAGCAGGTGGCTGGCCGGACCGGGGTACTGGACCGCCTCGGGGCGGGCGCCGCGGACGTTGGCCAGCGGGCCGTCGACCACCCGGATGATGTCGGCGACGGTGACCTGGTCGGCGGGGCGCGCCAGCCAGTAGCCGCCCTCGGCGCCGCGCTGGCTCTGCACGAAGCCGGCGTGGCGCAGCTCGGCGAGGATGTTCTCCAGGAACTTCGGCGGGATCCCCTGCGCCTCGGCGATCCGGTCGCCCTTGACCGGCCCGGGGCCCGCGGCCGCCAGCTCGACCGCGGCGCGGACGGCGTAGTCCGCCTTCGCTGAGACGCGCATGCGCGCATTCTCCCCTGCTGGGCGCCCCCTTGCACGCTCCCCGTATCATTCTCCAGTAAGCAAGTAGGCAAGGATGGAAATGGAGGGGCGATGCGGCGACGGGCACGGTTCAGCGCTGTCCTGCTGGTGGCGATCGCACTGCTCGCGGCCGGCTGCGGCTCCTCCGGCGGCTCGGGCGGGAGCAAGAGGCTCACCCTGGTCGCCTACTCGACCCCGCGGGAGGCCTACGCGGAGCTGATCCCGGCGTTCCAGAAGACCGACGCCGGCAAGGGCATCAGCTTCTCCCAGTCCTACGGCTCCTCCGGCGACCAGAGCCGGGCTGTCGCGAGCGGGCTGAAGGCGGACGTGGTGGCCCTGTCGCTGGAGCCCGACATGGCCAAGCTGGTCGACAAGGGCCTGGTCGGGGAGGACTGGAACGCCGGCGCGGAGAAGGGCATGGTCACCGACTCGGTGGTGGTGCTGGTCACCCGCAAGGGCAACCCGAAGAACATCCGCACCTGGGACGACCTGGTCAAGCCCGGCGTCGAGGTGATCACGCCGAACCCGTTCACCTCGGGCGGGGCGCGCTGGAACGTGATGGCCGCCTACGGCGCCCAGCTCGAGCAGGGCAGGACGCCGGAGCAGGCCAACGACTACCTGCTGCGGCTGTTCGAGAACGTGCCGGTGCAGGACAAGTCGGCCCGCGAGGCGATCCAGACCTTCGTCGGCGGCAAGGGCGACGTGATGATCGCCTACGAGAACGAGGCCATCAACGCCCAGCAGAAGCAGCAGGAGATCGACTACGTCGTCCCCGACCAGACGATCCTGATCGAGAACCCGATCGCGGTCGTCTCCAACAGTGGGAACGCGGAGGCGGCCAGGGCGTTCGTCGACTTCGTGCGCTCGCCGGCGGGCCAGGAGATCTTCGCCAAGAAGGGCTACCGGCCGGTGAACGAGCAGGTCGCGGCCAGCTCGGACTTCCCCAGGCCGTCCGGGCTGTTCACCATCACCGACCTGGGCGGCTGGAGCGACGTGAGCAAGAGGTTCTTCGACAAGGACGGCGGCGTCCTTGCCGGGATCGAGCGGCAGGTCGGGGTGTCGGTTGGCAGCTAGGAGCGCCACCGAGCCGCCGCAGCCGGGAGTCCGGGGCGGTGCCGCGCTGCTGCGCGGCACCGTCACCATGTACCTGAGCCTGATCGTGCTGCTGCCCCTGGCCGCGGTGGCGTGGCGCTCGTCGCGGGACGGCGCCGCGGAGTTCTGGCACGCCGCCACCACCCCGCAGGCGCTGGCCGCGCTGCGGCTCACCTTCGTGCTCGCCCTGGCGGTGGTCGTGGTCAACCTGGTCCTCGGCACGCTGATCGCCTGGGTGCTGGTGCGCGACGAGTTCCCCGGCAAGCCGGTCGTCAACGCCCTGATCGACCTTCCCTTCGCCCTGCCGACGATCGTGGCGGGCATCACCCTGCTCGCCCTCTACGGGGAGTCCGGCCCGTTCGGCGTCAACCTCGCCTACACCAGGGCCGGGGTCTGCCTGGCGCTGCTGTTCGTCACCCTGCCGTTCGTGGTCCGGGCGGTGCAGCCGGTGCTGCTGACGATCGAGCCGGACATGGAGGAGGCGGCGCGCTCGCTCGGCGCCGGCGGGCTCACCACCTTCCGGCGGGTGCTGCTGCCGACCATCGCCCCGGCCATGCTGGCCGGCGGCGCGCTCGCGTTCGCCAGGGCGGTCGGCGAGTTCGGCTCGGTGGTGATCCTCAGCGGCAACGTCCCCTACCGGACCGAGGTCGCGTCGGTGCACGTCTTCACCCTGGTCGAGAACGACGACGTCGGCGGCGCGGCGGCCGTCTCGGTGGTGCTGCTCGCCCTCTCGGTGGTCGTGCTCGCCGCGCTCAACCTCATCCAGCGCCGGAGCACCCGCCATGCCGACTGAGGTGCTGCCGCAGCCCACCGTCGAGCGGCCCGTCGGCCCCCCGCCGCTCGGCACGCCCACCGCGTCCGCGCGCCCGACCCGGCTGCTGCTGCGCTCCGTGGCGCTCGGCTACCTGGCCATGGTGCTCGTCCTGCCGGTCGGGGCGGTGGCGTGGCGCGCGTTCGCCGGCGGCGTGGCGCCGGTCTGGCAGGCGGTCACCACCCCGGACGCGCTGCACGCGTTCTGGCTGACCGTCCTGATCGCGGCCATCGCGGTGCCGCTGAACACGCTGTTCGGGGTCGCCTGCGCGGTGGTGCTGGTGCGCCACCGCTTCCCCGGCAAGCGGCTGCTCGACGCGGTCATCGACCTGCCGTTCGCGATCTCGCCGGTGGTCATCGGGCTGGCCCTGATCCTGGTCTACGGCCAGGAGGGCTGGCTCGGCGGCTGGCTGGCCGAACGCGGCGTGCAGGTGATCTTCTCGCTGCCCGGCATGGTGATCGCCACCGTGTTCGTCTCCCTGCCGTACGTGGTGCGCGAGGTCGCCCCGGTGCTGCGCGAGGTCGGCACCGAGCAGGAGGAGGCGGCCTGGACCCTCGGGGCCTCGCCGCTGCGGGCGTTCCTGCGGGTGACGCTGCCCTCGATCCGCTGGGGGCTGGCCTACGGGGTGGTGCTGACCACCGCGAGGGCGCTCGGCGAGTTCGGCGCGGTGACGATCGTCTCCGGCCGCCTGGCCGGCCAGACCGAGACCATGACCCTGTTCGTGGAGAACCGCTTCGAGGGCTTCGACCTGGTCGGCGCGTACGCGGCCGCCCTGGTCCTGGCCGGGCTCGCGCTGCTGATCCTGCTGGCCATGACCGGGCTCAACCGGAAGGGGCGTTCCTAGATGTCGATCACCGCCAAGGGGGTGTCCAGACGCTTCGGCGACTTCGTCGCCCTGGACGACGTGTCCCTCGAGATCCCGAGCGGCTCGCTGACCGCACTGCTCGGCCCGAGCGGCAGCGGCAAGTCGACGCTGCTGCGGGTGATCGCCGGCCTGGAACGGCCCGACGCCGGCACGGTGGTGATCGACGGCCGCGACGCCACCGCCCTGCCGCCCCAGCGGCGCGGGGTCGGCTTCGTGTTCCAGCACTACGCCGCGTTCAAGCACATGACCGTGCGCGAGAACGTCGCCTTCGGGCTCAGGGTGCGGCGCCGCCCCAAGGCCGAGATCCGGCGGCGGGTCGACGAGCTGCTGGAGCTGGTGCAGCTGCCGGGGCTGGCCGACCGCTACCCCGCCCAGCTCTCCGGCGGCCAGCGCCAGCGCATGGCGCTGGCCCGGGCGCTCGCCGTCGAGCCGCAGGTGCTGCTGCTCGACGAGCCGTTCGGGGCGCTGGACGCGCGCGTGCGCAAGGAGCTGCGGGCGTGGCTGCGCCGGCTGCACGACGAGGTGCACGTGACCACCGTGTTCGTCACCCACGACCAGGAGGAGGCGATGGAGGTCGCCGACCGCATCGTGGTGATGAACCACGGCCACGTCGAGCAGGTCGGCGACCCCCGTACCCTCTACGAGCACCCGGCCAACGCCTTCGTGATGAGCTTCGTCGGGCCCGTCACCCGGGTCGGGGACGGGCTGGTGCGGCCGCACGACGTGGAGCTGCGCGCCGAGCCGAACGGCACCACCTCGGAGGCGATGATCGAGCGCCTGGTCCACCTGGGCTTCGAGGTCCGCGTCGACCTGGTCCTCGAAGACGGGCAGCGCCTGCTCGCGCAGGTCTCCCGCGAGGACGCCGAGCAGCTCGAGCTGCGCTCCGGCCAGATCGTGTTCGTCCGCCCCAGCCACGTCCGGGTGTTCTCCAAGCAGTAGCCGACTGCCCCGCGGGCAGGGCGGCTGCGGGTGGACGGGCGACTGGCTCCCGTGGTGCTGGCCCCGCCTCAGGCCGCGACGAGGTCGATGCGGATGGCGAACTGCTCGTAGCCGGCGCGCTCGAAGGCGGCCGCCATCGGGGTGTTGGCCTTGTCGGTGTCGGCGCGGACGCGGCGGGAGCCCTGCTCGGCCAGGAAGGCGGTGGCCTCGGCGAGCAGCTCCCCCGCGTAGCCCTGGCCGCGCTGCTCGGGGACCACGCCGAGGTAGGCGATCACGTGGCCGTTGAAGTTCCCGCCAGGTATCGCCACCCCGACCAGCCGCCCGTCGCGGTCGGAGGCCAGCCGCCACCACCCGCTCGGGCCGGGCAGCTGTCGCAGCATCGCCAGGTCGTCGCGGGCGATCTGCTCGGCGGGGACGCCGCGGTCGAGCTCCTGGCGCGTGTGGGCGTCCAGCGAGCCGCTGTAGGTGCGGGCGAGCGCGTCGAGGAACGCCTCCTCCCCCACCTCGGCGAACGGGCGCAGCCGCAGCCGGTCGCCACGCGGCGGCACGCCACCGGCCGGCGTCCACTGGTAGCGCAGCCGCTCGACCAGCACCACCAGGCCGGCGCGGCGGGCGACCTCGAGGCGGCGCTCGGTGGGCTCGCGGGCGGCCTGGTCGCTGCGCCAGTCGGGCGGCAGGAACAGCTCGTACTCCAGGTCGTCGGCGCCGGCGGCCCGCCAGCACGTCCGCAGCAGCGCCTCGCCGACGTCGAGCCGCTCGCCGCCGAGGTCGAAGACGTCGAGGATGGCGGGGAGGGCCCGCTCGGGCGGCGCCCACCAGGCCGCCCTGGCGACCGGCCGGCCGTCGCGCAGCGCCAGCCAGGTCCAGCCGGGCCGGCGGCTGCCGCGCCGCCACTCCTCGGTGAAGGTGTCCAGTGTCGTCGGGGCGCGCAGGGCGCCGTCGTCGTAGTCGAGCGGCAGGGCGAAGAACAGCTCCAGCTCCTGCTCGGTGATGGTCCGCACGGTCAGGCCGGCGGGACTGGGCGAAGCGGTGGTCATGCGGTCCTCCCGGGACGGGAGGCGCTGCCGCGCGAGATCAGGCGCGGGCCGCTTGGCCGCGACGGCGGGGCAGCGCCGGGACATCGGGGCGAAGCATCGGCGCCACCTCCTCTCGGCCGTCGGGTCGTCGGTCCCGGCGAGGCTAGCACCCCCCGCCCGCGGCGGCGAGCGGGTATCGCCTTCGTGCGCGGTGGCTGGCTCCCCGCGGGGTGCCTAGGTGCCGGAGAGCGTGACCGGGTACAGGCGCGCGGTGGGGCCGTGGCCGTCGACCACGAACAGCTCGACGCGGTTCTGGCCCTGGTGGAACAGCCGGTCGGGCACCAGCACGGCGAACCGGTTGGGGGACGAGCGGTCGGCGAAGGTGGGGCCGCCGCCGCCGATCATGCCGTTCACCGCGACCGCGACCACGGGGTGGCCGCCGTCGCCGCCGGCGAGCTGGCCCCAGACCAGGGCCGGCACCTTGCCCTTCCTCGGGTCGACGTTACCGAACGCGTCCAGGCCGTCCACCTGCGCCCGCAGGTCGCCGCCGGCGAGGCGCCGCATGCCGGTGACCGGCTTGCCGACCAGGTCGGCGACGGGGCCGACCTCGAACAGGCCGGCCGGGCCGTGCTCAGGCCTGCCGAGCGCGCCGATGCCGTCGTGGACCACGCGGGCGAACTGCGACGGCCCGTCGACCGTGAGCGGCCGCCCCGGCACGTCGTAGTAGCGCTTCTGGGTCTCCTTGCGCAGGTCGGGCCCGAGGCCCGAGACGCCGTCGACCTGCCAGGGCACCTTGACGCCGAGCACCTCGGCGATGGTCGGCAGCAGGTCGACGTGCTGCCAGTTGCGGTCGTCGACGCGGCCCTGCCGCTGCCCTGGGAGCTTCAGGAACAGCGGCACCCAGAGCAGCTCGGCGGCGTTGGGCCCGTCGAGCTTGCGGGGCCGCTGCCCCGGCATGTAGCTGATGCCGTGGTCGGCGGTCAGGACGAACAGCGACTTGTCCCACAGCCCCTGCGCGCGCAGCCGCTCGATGACGGCGCCGAGCAGGCGGTCGGTGTAGGCGAGCTGGAGCAGGTGGCGCTGGTGGGCCAGGGTCGAGGGCCAGGGCTCGCGCGACCACGGGCCGCCCTGGATGCCGAAGTTGCCGCTCGGGTAGCGGTACTGGGCGCCGGACGGCAGGTAGCGCCACGGCGCGTGCGGCAGCAGCAGGTGCAGGAAGTGCAGCGTCGGCCGGTCGTTCGCCTCGAGCGAGTCGATGAACGCCTCGAAGCGCGCCGGCTGGTTCTGCCCGATCTGGCCGAAGCGGAACGTCACCGGCAGCTTGGCGTCGTTGCTGGCGGCGCCGCCCTGCTCGGAGACCGTCTGGTCGCGGAAGGCGGCGGTCGGGTCCTGGGTCACGTCGTTCGGGGAGGCGACGCCTTTCAGGACGCGGGCCGAGTCGGTGAGCACCGTGCGCAGCGGGCTGCGCGGCTTGCCGGCGGCCGCGGTGGCGGCGCCGCGGCACTGCTTCGGCGGGCAGAGCAGGCTGATCGTCTCCTGCGCCCGCACCTCGTAGGAGTCGCCGAGCATGGTGAACAGGTTCTCGGGATACTGCGTCCAGATCGGCACGCGGATCTTGGCGGGCCAGCGGCCGGTGAGCATCGCCGGCATCGCCCACGGCGTCCAGCCGCTGACGCCGGTCGCGTTGCGGTACCAGGTGGAGGCGCCGGCGAGCTTGGCGAAGTTCGGGTACAGCCGCGCGTCGACCTTGCCCTGGCGGTCGAGCAGCGAGGCGAGCGGGAACTCGTCGAAGGAGATCATCACGACCGGGACGGGCTTGCGCACCACCGTGCCCGCGGCGGCGGCGCGCCTGTCCCGACCGGGCAGCACCAGCGCGGACACCGGTGAGGCGAGCGCGAACACCAGCAGGAACACCAGCGGCGCCGGGCTGGCGTAGCGCAGCCACAGCTTCACGGGGCGCAGCCGCAGGTAGCAGGCGGTCGCGAGCAGCGCGGCGGCGGCGCCGGCGGCGAGCAGCGCGGCGCCGCGCAGCGGCGTGGTCTTCTTGCCGACCTCGACCGCGACGATCGCCAGCAGTCCGGCCACCGTGGCGACGTGCACGAGCCGCCCGGCGGTCGCGTTCAGCAGCCGGACGACCGCGCCCCCCGCCCACAGCCCCAGCGCCGGCAGGAACGTCACGATCACCGCCAGCAGCAGCACCTCGCCGCGGCCGGCGCCGTTGAACAGGAAGAAGTCAGGGCTGCGCCCGGTCACGTCGAGCACCGGCTGGGCGATCGCGAAGCCGCACAGGGCGAACAGCTCGAGGAACGCGCCCACCTCTGGCCGCGCCTTCCCCGGCCTCTCGGGAGCTTCCTCGGCCGCCTCCGGATCAGCGATGGGCTCGTCAGCCACGCGGCACCGCGGCGTACAGCGTGCGCGTGCCTGACGGCAGCTCCAGCCGCCGCTCGACATCGAAGCGCTCGCCGAGCAGGCGCTCGAACGCCTCCCGCTGGTAGGCGTCGTGGATCCCGGGCTTGAGGTTGCCGAGCAGCCGCTCGGCCATGGGATCGGCGGGGTCGACGAACTCGACCACCACGCGCGCGTCGAGCGAGCGCAGCCAGTCGACCACCTCCGGCAGCGGCACGTTGGCGGCGAGCGCGAGGTGGTGGACGAGCGCGAGTGCCAGGACCGCGTCCGGGCGGGCGCGCTCGAAGAACGGCGCCCGCTCCCGGCCCCGCCAGCCGATCCCCGGCGACGGGTCGGTCAGGTTCATCACCAGCGGCAGGATGCGATGCTCGCCCTCGTCGCGCAGGCGCCGGTAGAGGCCGTCGATGACGTCGTCGGCGACGTCGACGGCGACGACGCCGGCGGCGTGCCTGGCGGCGATCCGCGAGTAGGTGCCGTCGTTGCAGCCGAGGTCCCAGACGAGCCCGAGCCGCCGGCCGGCCAGCGCCTGGTCGACGAACTCGCTCTTGGCGGCCCGCTCCTGGTCGGTGTAGGTGCTGGTCTGCTGGTAGTCCGCCCAGTGGGAGGCGTCTGGCCGCCAGGACAGGCCGGCGACCAGCTTGCGCAGGGCACGGACGGTGGCACGGTTCAGCTCGACCGAGAAGCCGGCCGCCTCGAGCTCCTCGCGGGTGTTCTGCGTGCCGGCCTTGGACATGCGCGACTGCATCGCGCTGTGCAGGGTCACGTGCTTCAGCACGCCAGGCCGGAGCTGGTCCCTGCCGGAGAACAGCCGCCGCATCTGGTCGGGCGGGATGCCGTCGACCTGGCCACGGAGCAGCGGCTGGAAGGCGACGCCCTTGTAGGCCTGCAGCAGCAGCGGGTACAGGAACGTCTGGCAGAACTGCCGGTAGCCGGCCCAGGGCTCGCCGCCGCGCAGCCGCTCGAACGAGACCACGTCGATGAACACCGGCGTGGTGCCGCGCCACTGGACGTTGTAGGCGTAGCCGTCCTTCATGGTGACGCCCTCGTCGAGCGCGTCGAGCAGGATGTCGAGGTGCAGCAGGGCGGCGTCCCGCAGCATCGAGAAGGTCCACTCGTACGGGTAGGAGACGAACGGGATGCGCTCGTGCTCGAGCACCAGCGCCCAGGTGCCGTCCCCGGACGGCGCCGGCACCTGCTCGGTCGGGCAGACCTTGCCCTGCTCCAGCAGGCGCGGGAAGAAGCGCGTGTCCTGGAGGGCGCGCCACTCGGCGGCTGCTTCCCCGTCGAGGCCGCGGAGCACGCGGCCGTCCAGGTAGAAGACGGTGCTGGCGGGGTCGCGGAAGGACCCTGGCTCGCGCTGGACGCCAGAGCCCGCCGTGCCCGCCGCGTCGCGGGCCTGGCTGCTGGTGCTCACCGAGTCGCTCAGGAGCGCGGGCGGCGGGAGCGGAAGGGCGCGGTGATGCGCCGCCAGCCGAACTTGAAGAACACGGCCACGCCGGCAGCTCCGGCGACGATCGCCTGGATCAGCAGGCTCCCTGAGGTAGCGTCGAGATAGGCAAGATGCATATGTGCTCCTTTCCGGCCTGGGAGACGTGAGCGGCCACCCTCGAGGCCAGGTGCCGGCCGAACCGGGGCACAGCGCCGGTGAACAGCTCATGTCCAGCAAATGAAGCCGAGAAAACCTACGCTGCTGGCCAGCATGCAGTCAAACAAGTCTGATACGACGCAAGCGCAGAATTGACCCGGTTTGGACTGCTGCGACGTCACCTCGGCGATTCCACCACCAGCACCTCTCCGCGCACGTCACGGCCCTCCTTCCCAAGACACGTCCGGGCGCCGCGAAACGTTGCGCCCACGTGGCCGGTCGGTGGCCACGCGATGTCGCCACGGGAGACAGGGTGCCACCGCTTCCCGGTCTGACGCCTGCCGCTCGGGGATCCGGCCCCGCGGGGACCCGCCGGGCCGAGGAAGGATCTACAGGTCGATGCGGTAGGCGATCACCGTGATCGACTCGTCGGGGCCGCCGTCGTAGAAGTCCGCCGGGTCGAAGTCGTGCTCGGGCGCGCGCTCGAAGCCCATCGCCTCGTACATGGTGACCGCGGCGGTCATGAACGCCGCGGTGTGCAGGCACAGGACCGGCGCGCCGTGCGCGCGCGCCCGGTCGAAGCACTCCCGCATCAGCCGCAGGCCGATGCCGAGCCCGCGCAGCGCCGGGTCGACGCCGAGGGCGCGCAGGCCGGCCCAGCCGCGCGGCCAGCCGAGCCCCTCGCTGGCGGCGTCGGGGAAGAAGGTCACCGTCCCCGCGATGCGCCCCTGCCGCTCGGCGACCAGCAGGCTGCTGGTGCCGGCGCGGCCTTCGAGGTCGAGCAGGTCGCTGAGGTAGAACTCCAGGCCGCCAGGTGGCAGGTCCGGCTCGTACTCCTGGTAGGCGGCGGCGAGCACGTCGCGGATCGCCGGGTGGTCGGGCTCCCGCGCCTCGCGGACCGACACGGCGGCCCTGCCGGCGGCGTCCCGGACGGCTGCCATCGTCCCTCCCCTGTTCCGAACGCGGACGGCCCGACGGATCGCGGGCAGCTCGGGACGACGGTACACAGGGCGGGCAGCGGGCGGCTACAGCACCAGCTTGCGGGCGTGGAAGCCCTCGGCGTAGGTGGTCGGCGAGTTCGACTCGAGGCCGCGCAGGCGCAGGATCGACCAGAACGTGTCCTCGGTGAACCAGCGCCGGCTGCGCTGGGTGCCGAAGTGCTCCATGAGCAGCTCGATCTTGCGCTCGCAGCGGGCCCGGTCGAGGGCGACGAACACGTTGGGCTGGCCGAGGTCCCCGTCGTACTTGGGGATCTCGTACTCGAGCACCAGGTGGTCGCGGAAGGTGTTCCAGGTCAGCTCCCCAACCAGGCGGTGGTCCTGGTGGGCGTCGTCGCGCCGGTGGGTGAGGACCAGGTCGGGGTCGAAGCGCTTGAGCTCCTCGAAGAACGACTTCACCTCCCAGCCCTGGTAGGGCAGGAAGCCGTCGCGGAAGTCGCGCACCACCACCTCGTGCTCCGGCGCCTTGGCGCAGAACGCCTCGGCGCTGGCGCGCGCCTCCTGGGCGCGCTCGCCGGCAGCCGAGAGGACCACCCAGCCGACGCTCGCGGCCACGCCGTCCTCCACCAGGCGCAGCACGGTGCCGCCGCAGCCGATCTCGATGTCGTCGGAGTGCGCCCCGACCACCAGCAGCCGCAGGCCGCCCGAGGGAAGCGACAGCCCGATCATGCCGACGCCCGCCTGGGCTCGTGCTGCCACACCGCCCACGGCGGCCGGCCGGAGTCGAACATCGCCTCGAGCGCCTGGCGCTCCTTGACCGTGTCCATCGGCGCCCAGAAGCCCTCGTGCGCGTAGGAGATCAGCTTGTTCTCCTTGATGAGCCGCTGGAACGGCTCCTGCACCAGCTCCTCGCCCTCGTACAGGTAGTCGAAGATGGCCTGGCGGAAGATGAAGTGGCCGCCGTTGAGCCACAGCCCGGTCGACTTTACGTCCTCGATCTGGGCGACGTGGTGCTCGTCCCTCATGCCGACCACGTGGAAGCTGTAGCTCGGCGGCACCCGTACGAACGCCGCCACCGCGTCGCGCTGGCGGAAGTCCTCGACCAGCTCGTCCAGCGGCGCGTCGGTGAGCACGTCGCCGTAGTTGGCCAGGAACAGCTCCTCGCCGGCGACCTGCTCCTGGGCCGCCCTCAGGCGCATGCCGATGTTGGCCCGCAGGCCGGTGTCGAGGAAGGTGATGCGCCAGTCGTCGATGTCGCGGCCGAGCAGGTCGACCCTGCGCCCGCCGCCGGAGAGCACGAAGTCGTTGGAGAGGGTCTCGTCGTAGTCGAGGAAGTAGCGCTTCACGACGTCGGCCTTGTAGCCGAGGCAGAGCACGAAGTCCTTGTGCCCGTAGTGGGCGTAGTAGCGCATCACGTGCCACAGGACCGGCCGGTTGCCGATCGGCACCATGGGCTTGGGGACGTGCTCGGAGTACTCGCGCAGCCGCAGGCCGAGGCCTCCGCAGAACAGCACCACCTTCACCTAGAGCACCTCCACCCGCGGGATCGGCACCACGAACCTCGCCCCCCACTCGCGGGCGTCGGCGAGCTGCCGCACGATCTCGTCCTTGAGGTTCCACGGGAGGATCAGGATGTAGTCCGGGCGGGTCTCGGCCAGCCGCTCCGGCGGGAAGATCGGGACGTGGGTCCCGGGCAGGTAGCGCCCGTGCTTGTAGGGGTTGCGGTCGACGGTGTAGTCCAGGAAGTCGGTCCGCACGCCGCAGTAGTTCAGCAGGGTGTTGCCCTTGCCCGGGGCGCCGTAGCCGGCCACGGAGCGGCCCTCGCGCTTGACCCGGATGAGGAAGTCGAGCAGGGCGCGCTTGGTCTCGGCGACCTGCTCGGCGAACGAGCGGTAGGCCTCGAGGCCGTCGAGGCCGTCGGCGCGCTCGCGGGCGAGCAGCGCGCCCACCCGGTCGCTCACCGGCCTGGCCGCGTCGTCGTCGTGGCGCGCCCAGACCCGCAGGGAGCCGCCGTGGGTGGGCAACTCCTCGACGTCGAACAGGACCAGGCCGTGGGCGGCCAGGATGCGCTCGGTGGTGAGCAGCGAGAAGTACGAGAAGTGCTCGTGGTAGATGGTGTCGAACTGGTTGCCGGCCATCAGCCGGGCCAGGTGCGGGAACTCGAGGGTGACCACCCCGCCAGGGGCGAGCAGCAGCTTGATGCCGGCCACGAAGTCGTTCAGGTCGGGCACCTGGGCGAGCACGTTGTTGCCGACCACCAGGTCGGCCTGGCGCCCCTCGGCGGCCAGGCGCCCGGCGAGCTCGCGGCCGAAGAACTCCGTCATGGTGGGGACGCCCTGGTCGACGGCGACCGCGGCGACGTTCTTGGCCGGCTCGACGCCGAGCACCGGCACGCCCCTGGTGACGAAGTGCCGCAGCAGGTAGCCGTCGTTGGAGGCGAGCTCGACCACGAAGCTGTCACGGCCCAGGCCGAGCCGCTCGCTGACCAGCTCGACGTAGGCGCCGGCGTGGGCCACCCAGGAGTCCGAGTACGACGAGAAGTAGGCGTACTCGGTGAAGATGTCCTCCGGCGCCACGTACTGCTCGAGCTGCACCAGGTAGCAGTGCTCGCAGACGTGCGCGTGCAGCGGGTAGAACGGCTCCATGCGGTTGAGCTCGGCGGCGGTCAGGAAGCTCTCGCACAGCGGGGAGGAGCCGAGATCGACGAAGGTGTGGCGCAGCGGCGCGCCGCAGAAGCGGCAGGGCCGCCCGCTGGCGGCCGCGTCGGCCGCCTCGCCTGGAGCCTGGCTCGTCAACGTCATCGTCCGGCCGCCAGGGCATGCCAGGAACGGTCCGATACCACCACCGAGGTCCCCCCCTCCGTGTGCAGGCACCATCCGCCTGCGTACTACCTCGATGCTGGGCGCAACCGGGGACGAGGACCATCGATGGGCCGCCGTGCTTCGCCTACCTCACCTGCATGATTGTTGCTGGCCACCTGGCCTGGCGGTGAACGCGCGGCGGCTCCCCGCCATCAGGTCCTCACCAGGGCGGCAAAATCGCTCGCTCGTCGTAGCCCGATCTACTGCGTGAGCGTATGCGCACTCTCTACCGCGATGCCCAGTCTTGGGGCACCGACGTTTCGCCGTGGAGGGCGGGGCGCTTGTTGGGCTGCTGGACGGAGGGTACGCATGGCTCGGGTGTTGCTCGCTGACAGTCAGCCCCTCTTCAACGAAGCGTTGCGAGCGCTGCTCGCCAAGCAGAGCGACCACATGGTGGTCGGCCAGACCTCCTCGGGCGAGGAGCTGCTCGACCTGCTCGGGCGGCTGCGCCCCGAGCTGGTGCTGGTCGACTCGAGCCTCGCGCTCGACCGCCGGCCCACGCTGGTCGAGAAGCTGCTGGCCAAGGCGCCGGGCACCAAGGTGGTGATCCTGGCGCAGGAGGCCGGCATCGACCTGGTGGTGGCGGCGGTGCGGGCCGGCGCGCCGGCGGTGGTCACCAAGACCAGCGGCGCGCGCACGGTGCTGCGCACCATCCAGGCGGCTCTCGACGGCGAGGGCGTGGTGCCGCGCGCGATGCTGCCGAGCCTCTTCAAGCGCCTGGTCGAGCTGCAGAAGAGCGCGGCCGACTCTCCGCTCGCGCGGCTGTCGCCGCGCGAGCGCCAGGTGCTACTGCTGCTGCGCCGCGGGTGGGACAATGCGCAGATCGGGCATGAGCTGTTCATCAGCCCGCACACCGTCCGCACGCACATCCAGAACATCCTGGAGAAGCTGGACATGCACTCGAAGCTCGAGGCTGCCACCTTCGCCATGCAGTACGTCCCAGAGCTGACCGCGAACCCCTGACCGACCTGACGCACGAACCGGCACCGCTGGCCGGTGAAGGCGACTGGAGCGCACATGCCCGCTGACCGAGACCGCTCGCGCCGTTCCACACCGACCCTGGCCGACTACGGCCGTTCGATCTGGCGACGGAAGCTGATCGTCCTGGTCGCGCTCTGCGGCGGGCTCGCCCTCGGCATGACGCTGCTCCCGACCGCGCTGGCCAACCGGGGCACCGAGAAGGCCACCGTGCCCATGCGGGTGGGGCAGACCGCCTCGGACGCGATCGCCGAGCAGAACCCGCAGGCCGCCGCCGACGGCAACGCCAAGGACGACACCGCCCGCGACCAGCTCCGCGACGTGGCCATCGCCCAGAAGGTGCTCGACGGCCTCGGCCCGCTGCGCGGCGACCTCGACACCGACAAGCTGCTCAAGGGCCTGAGCCACACGCCGGTGGCAGGCACCGACCAGGTCGACCTCGAGTACGTCGACCGCAGCGGCGAGCGGGCGGTGGCGGTGGCGCGCAGCTACGCCAAGCTCTGGACGGCGCGCCGCAACGCCGAGGACCAGCGCCGCGTCCAGGCGATCCTGCAGAGCTTCGAGGCCCAGCGGCAGAGGCTCGAGGCCCGCATCCGGCAGCTCTCCGACCAGGCCGACCAAGAGGGCGGCACCGGCGCCGTCGCCGGCAAGCCCAAGACGGCCACCAGCACCTTGCTGAGCCTCGCCCACGACGAGTACGCCGCGCTGGTCACCAAGCTCAACGACGTCAGGCAGAAGCAGCTCGTCCACGGCTCCGCCACCGCGGTCATCGGCGAGCCCTTCCTGACCACCGCGGTGCCGCCCATCGGCAAGGTCGGCTCGCTGGTGATCGGCCTGCTGCTCGGCCTGCTGGTCGGCATCGCGGTCGCCCTGATGGTCGAGTCGGCCGTGCCCAAGGTGGTCACCCCGGAGGACGTCGAGGCGGCCACCGAGCTGCCGGTGCTGGCGACGGTGGCACGGGCGGGCATGCGCAAGGGCCGCGTGCCCGTGGCCAACGCGCCGTTCAGCCTCGCCGCGGAGGGCTACCGGCGGGTGGCGGCCGCGCTGCTGCGCCACGGGCTCTGCGACGACGTCCGCGTCCTGGCGATCACCTCGTCCGATCCCGGCGAGGGCAAGTCGACCCTCGCGGTCAACCTGGGGCTGGCCCTGGCACGCCAGGGCCGCCAGGTGCTGCTGGTCTCGAGCGACCTGCGCCGCCCCGGGATCGACAAGCTGCTCGGCATCCAGGGCCAGCCGGGGCTGGCGGAGCTGCTGCAGGGCGAGCGCCACGACGTGCTGTCGATGTTCATCTCGGTGGCCGACAACCTGCTGGTCCTGCCGGCCGGCAACCCCAACCGCAACCCCGGCGAGCTGCTGGTCACCGACAAGCTGCGGCAGATGCTGATCACCCTGCGCACCACCGACATCACCGTGCTGCTCGACACGCCGCCGGCCCACTTCTCGGCCGACGCGCTCACCCTCG
>WNGA01002155.1_pt1 | contig 30828 bp, 27 predicted proteins | sample 5400061 | NCBI WGS metagenome assembly WNGA01 (sample SAMN13153366, study PRJNA577476) | soil metagenome | isolation source: 100 cm soil or saprolite under grassland replicate 2 | place: USA:California | collected 2016-06-15 | reverse complement strand
GCGTCGCTTCTTCCTGGCGACTGTTACACCGATTGCGTAGCGAGTGAGGTAGGTCGCCAGAGGTTCTGGCTTGGCCGGGCTGGATCAGGTGAGATCGGCGCGGCGCCGCTCGGCCGGCCCACTGGGCTCATCTGGCTAGGCTTTCAACCTACCCGATCAGCTTCAACGGAGCCTGGCTCGGTCCCTGCACCCAGGAGCCTAATCGACGGCGAGCGATGCTCGGCGCGACCGGGTTGTGGGGGTCGAGTGGCACACTCGCGCAGAAGGAGCAGGTCCCGGTGATCCAGGTCCTGCTCCCGTACAGGCGGGCTCGAGGGGATTCGAACCCCCGGTCTCGGCCTTGACAGGGCCGCATGTTAGGCCACTACACCACGAGCCCGAGCGCGACGCCTGGTCCCGATTGTAGCACAGCCGAAGGGGTCAGGGGCCCACGCGGATCAGCGGACGCCAGTCGTCTCACGGGCTGGCAAAGACTCTGGCTGGCGCGTCGGTTCGACCGAGCCAGAGAGGCCGGACAGCCAGCGAATGGCTGGATTGCCGGCCAACTGCTGCCGCAGCTTCCCGTCCAGGCCCCACACCAGGCCGGCTGCAGCGAGCAGGAATACGAGCTCGGCCAGGATGAACAGTCGGTCGATGCTCCCGGAATTGGACGGTAAGCCTTTCATGAACATGTAGTTCAGATTGAGCCAGATCCCGATGAGCCCGCCAAGCCTGGTCAGCAAACCGAGCACCAGCAGGATGCCGATCACCCATTCGCCGACGGTCACGAGCTGGCCGAACAGCAGCACATTGGGCTGAACGACCGACTTCAGGAACTCGACGTAGAAGGGCGTGGAATTGGCGACCGCGCCGCTGGTGGGCGGCGTGGCGTTCGGGTTGCCGAAGAGCAGGCCGGTAAGCGGGGCCCCCGAGCTGAGCCAGTTTCGGCTCGTCTTGTCCCAGGCCTGTGAGATGAAGTAAAGCCCGAATCCGATACGGCAGGCAGCGAGCGCCTGAGCAGCGCTGATGTACATGCGGCCTCCTCGATACAGTATTCGGCGGCGAGCCCCGTCGGCGTGGCCAGGCTATTAGGCCTGCGCTACAGATTACGTCTGGGTTGTCGTGATGGATTGGTCAGCCCGGGCGTGCATCTTGGGCTCGAGCTGAGGCGCGGCCGATGATTTCCTTAGCCGCCTCGATGGACGCGCCTGGCCGGGCGAGCGCGGCGCTGCTTGCCGCCAGCTCGGCTCGGCGTGGCTCCGCCCAGCGCAGTTCGGCAGCCAGCTCGGCTAGATGGCGGGGTGATCTCGCCAACTCGGCGGCGCCTCGTGCCACCAGGTAACGCGCGTTCCCCTCCTCCTGTCCCGGCAGCGGGTCGAACGCCACGATCGGCAGATGGCAGCAGCAGGCCTCGGCCAATGTGGCGCCGCCGGGCTTGGTCACCAGCAGGTTGGCGGACAGCATGAGCTGGTCGATGTCGTCCACGAAGCCTAGCGGCCTGAGTCGGTTGGTCGATGGCAGCCCCGCGACCTCCCTGAACAGCCGCGCGTTGCGACCGCAGACCACCAGGATGTCGGCGTCAAGGCGAACCTTCGCCAGGGCACGCAGATGGGCAAGCGCGCCGGCCGAGCCCTCAGATCCGACCATCGCCAGGATGGTGAAGCGATCGTCGGCCAAGCCGAGTTGCGCGCGGGCGGTCGACCTTGCCATCGGCCCGGGTGTGGCCCGAGCAAATGGGCGGCGAACGGGATAGCCGAGCACGCTCACCCTGTCGGCCGGCACGCCAACGCGATGACATGTCTCGGCGGCTGACTCGGTGGGGACGATGTAGTGTCCGATCCCGGGCGACAACCAGCTCAGGTGGATCTCGGCCCAGTCTGTCACCATCACTTCCAGGTCTGCCGTCAGACCCAGGCCGCGGATGGCGCGTGCCAGGAAGCCGTTGACGCCGGGCAGAACGGAGACGACCGAATCCGGCCGTCTGAGGGCCAACAGTCGCGAGAGGGCCGGCCCGCCCAGCGGATCGCCGAGCAGCTCCAGTCGGCCGGGGCCGGGGGGACGATTGGTTAGCTGGAAGATCAGCCGCCATAGGCGGCGGTGGCGACGAGTGACGGCTGCGTAAAGCCAGGGGAAGCGCGAAACGGGGAAGCGGGCCAGGCCGAGGTAGAGATCGTCAACCCACCACTCGAGGCCATCCTGCCCCAGGTCGGCCAGGGCGTCGGCCAAGGCGCGGGCGACGCTCTGGTGGCCACCGCCCACCACCGACGTCAGGATCTGGACCCTCACGTGACCAGTATGCAGTAGGCAGTAGACCAGTAGGCCAGTAGACCAGTAAGCCAGTAGGGTCTTCCCACTGGCCTACTCGCCTACTGGTCTACTCAGCTGCTCGCCCACTCGTCTATCGGCTTGGCCCGAAGCGGTGTGGACCAGCCGGTCCGAAGCCGTCACCGCCACCGACCATGACCGCGGTCGCCGTCGAGCTGCCGTCGATCGTCATCACCACGACCTTGTCGTCTTTCGCGAGTGTCGGCTGGGTGGCCTGCGCGCCCCCTTGGACCCGCTTGCCGCGAATGACTGTCTTGTCGTCGAGGCTGAACGTCTTGGTCGCGCCGTCGTTGGCGGCGATGGTGAGGCTGGTCGCGCTGACCGCGGTTGCCGTGCCGGGCGTTGCGCTGATGGCGAGCGGCTTGTTGTCCTTGTCCTTCAAGTTGACCTGCGCGCCCAGGAAGTGGCCGAAACGCTCCTCGGGCGACAGGTCGGGGAGCCCCTTTAGCTCGGGTGGGAGGTCGAAGGCATAGGGGCCCATCCATGGCGCGTTGGCCAGTGCGCTGCGGGCTGCCAACAGGCCGATTCCTGCAAGCGCCAGGACCAGCGCCAGTGACGTCACCGCCACCGCGATGGGAAATCTCAATCGCCTCATTGGTGTGCTCCTTTGTCTTGTACTCGGGCTCAGGCCCGATCTGTCTCGGACGTCCCTACGATGGCTGCGTGGGCCAGGTGGCCGCCGGCGTGACCCCCTTTTCCGCGGCCCCGTCGTCAGGACTCCTACACTCAGGATACGACGGCGCCAGTCACGAGGCTGTGGCCCGCCTGTCACAGCTCGATGAACATGCTGTTGAGCTCGTCGTCCTCGTCGTGGCAGCCCGCACCCCCGCCGCGGCCAGACGGCTGTTCACCGTTCTGTGACAGATTGGCGACCCTTCGGCCCACACGCGGAGCTAACATTCAACGGAGGCTGTGAGCGCGTGGCGGCGATTCTGATCGCCGAGGACGAGCGTGACTTGAACAATCTCGTCCGTCGGCATCTGGAAGACGAGGGACATCGCGTGACCCAGGCGTTCGATGGCCCGGGCGCCGTGCTGGCGGTCCAGCAGGAGCACCCGGACCTGGTGATCCTGGACTGGATGCTGCCGCGTCTGGATGGGCTGGAGGTCTGTCGGCGGGTCCGTCGGGAGAGCGTCGTGCCGATCCTGATGCTGACGGCGCGCTCGGATGAGGTCGACCGTGTCCTCGGCCTGGAAGTGGGCGCCGACGACTATCTGACCAAGCCGTTCAGCATCCGTGAGCTGCTGGCGCGCGTGCGGGCGATGCTGCGTCGAGTCGACCTGCTTCGTGAGGGAAGCTTCGCCGAGGCCACGCCGCCGGTCCTCGAATCCGGCCCGCTGCGGGTCGATCTCGGCCAGCACGTCGTCACGGTCGAGGGACGGGCCGTCGAGCTTACGCCCAAGGAGTTCGACCTGCTGGTCATGCTAGTCCGCCACCCCGGCCGGGCGTTTGGTCGCGACTACCTGGTCGAAAAGGTGTGGGGCTACGACTACAGCGGCTTCGATCGCACGGTGGACACCCACATCCTGCGCCTGAGAAAGAAGCTCGGCCAGGTGGGCGAACGGATCGAGACTGTCTGGGGAATCGGCTATCGCTTCGCGGCTCGCAAGGACGACGAGCCGTGAGACGAGCCCTCAGCCGGCTCCGTTGGCAGCTCACCCTCTCGCACCTCGTCGCGATCGCCTTCACCCTGGTCAGCATGATCGCGGCGACCATTCTGATCACGACCGGCTGGGTAGCGGTCCAGAATACACCGAGCCGCGAGCCAGCGTTCGACGCTCGGATCATCGCGGGCGCCGTGACCGGGCTCGTCGTGCGCGGCCAGGACGCTGACCTGAACGCGGTCCTGCGGTCGCTGGTAAGCGGCAGGATCCGAGTGCTGGCTGGCCCGGGGCCGTTTGCGCCCGAGCCGGCGTACCGCGTGGAGGGTTTCGGGCCCTCGTTGCGAAACCTGGCCTACATCGTGGTGATCGGTCCGGACGGGCGCGTACTGGGCAGCTCGGACCAATCGGGCGCCGCCTTCGCTCCGCCGGAGCGCTCCGAATGGCAGCCCCTGGCTGAGGCCGCGCTGGGTGGCGAGCTTGACCCGCGCCGCCTGGTGTCGATCCGATCAGGCAGTGGGCCGGTCGCGCTTGGGGCCTACCCGGTCTTCGAGGAGCCCGGGCGCGCGCTGGCGGCTGTCGTCGTGGCCAAGTCCGAGCTGCCTTCCCCGGACCGTTTTGGCAACTTCTGGCGAGGCCTGGCCATCTTCAGCGCCGCCACGGTGGCCGTCCTGGCTTCCGCCTTTGTGTTCGCGCTCGCCTCGTCCAGTCTGGTCGCCTACCTGCTCTCGCGACGGCTCGTAGCCCGCCTCGAGCGGCTCGGCCGGGCAGCCGAAGAGCTGGCCTCGGGAGACCTCGCCTCGCGCGTCGAGGAAGGGCCGCAAGACGAGGTCGGCCAGCTCGCACAGCGCTTCAACTCAATGGCCAAGCGCCTGGCTGCCACGGTCGCCGAACTGGAGGACGAGAAGCGGCACGCCGAGGAGCTTTTGGATGCCAAGCGAGAGCTGGTCGCCAACGTCTCGCACGAGCTGCGCACGCCGCTGGCGTCCATCCGCGCCCACGTCGAATCGCTGCTCATGCAGGACCGCGAGCCGGTCGACCCGAGGCGGAGCGAGTACCTGGAGGTCATCCATCGCGAGACCGAGCATCTCAGCCGACTCGTGGACGACCTGTTCGCCCTGTCCACCGCCGAAGCCGGTGCGCTGCCATTGAGGTTGCAGCCGCTCGCGCTCGCCGACGTAATCGAGGACGTGGCGGGGGCCATCCGCGACGTCGCCCGCCGCGAGCGGCAGGTGGCCGTGGTGACCCGAGTCGAGCCCGACTTGCCGCCCGCCCTGGCCGATCGGCAGCGCGTGGCTCAGGCGTTGGGCAATCTGGTGCGAAACGCTCTCCGCCACACGCCCGAAGGCGGTCTCATCTCGGTGCGCGGCGACCGTCGGAACGGCCAGCTCACGCTCACAGTCGAGGACACCGGCGTTGGCATTCCGCCGGACCAGCTCCCGCACGTATTCGAGCGTTTCTACCGTGGCGACGCGGCTCGCGACCGGGCCAGCGGCGGCGCCGGCCTGGGCCTGGCCATCGTCCGCGAGCTGGTCGAGGCGATGGGGGGCGCTGTCTCGGTTGAGAGCAAGGTCGCCGAGGGCAGCCGCTTTTCCTTCACGCTGCCTGCGGCTAACCCCTCTCGCGACCGTCGGCCGCGTGGGCGAGAGGAGGCGGCTTCCTCCCCGCGATCTCGGGAGCGGGGCGGCAACGTTTGACGCATTGGATGCCTCCGCGGCGGCGGTAATTGTCACGCTGGTTCGCATAGCATAGCGAGTGAGGGTCGGAAGGCCCGCGGCCGGCAGTACCGCACCCCAGGAGCACCCTTGAGCGACCCGCCCGCCCCCAGCGCGCCGGCTGAACGGGCATGGCTCAGACCGATGCTGGCCCGAAGCACCGGCGAGGCGCACCGCGCCGCCACCCCGCTGGAACTGTTCTTCGACCTGTGCTTCGTCGTGGCGGTCGCGCAGGCCGGCGCCCGGCTGCACCACGCCCTGGCAGAGAACCACGTCGGCCAGGGCGTGGTGGGCTATGGGATGGTCTTCTTCGCCATCTGGTGGGCGTGGATGAACTTCACCTGGTTCGCCTCCGCCTACGACTGTGACGACGTGCCGTACCGGCTGGCGACCCTGGTGCAGATCGCTGGCGCACTCATCCTGGCCGCCGGCGTCCCGCGGGCCTTCGACGCTCGCGACTTCACCGTGGTCACCCTCGGGTACGTGGTCATGCGTCTGGCCCTGGTCGCCCAGTGGCTGCGCGCCGCCCGCGCGGATGCGGCGCGCCGGCGCACCGCGTTGCGGTACGCGACCGGGGTGAGCGGGTGTCAGGCCGGCTGGGTGTGCTTGCTGGGCCTGCCCGTCGGGTGGTACCTGGCGGGCTGGCCAGTGATGGCCACAGCCGAGCTGCTGGCGCCGGTCTGGGCCGAGCGCGTCGCTCCCACACCCTGGCACCCGCGCCACATCGCCGAACGGTTCGGGCTGTTCACCCTCATCGTGCTGGGCGAGTCCGTACTCGCCGCGACCATCGCTATCCAGTCCGCTCTGGATGCGCACCAGGCCACCGCGGACCTGTTCGCGGTAGTCGCAGGCGGCCTACTGACCGTCTTCGCGATGTGGTGGCTGTACTTCGCCAAGCCCGCCCACCGGCTGCTCGTCTCAAACCGCGTCGCTTTCGTCTGGGGCTACGGCCACCTGCTGATCTTCAGTTCCGCCGCTGCCGTCGGTGCCGGCCTGGCGGTAGCCATCGACCACGCCACCGGCCGCACTCAGCTGCCCGCCCAGGGCGCGGGTGCGGCCGTCACCGTCCCCGTCGCCGTTTACGTGCTCACCGTGTGGGCCCTGCACCTTGGCCCCCACCACACGAGGCCGGCTCCGGTCATGGCCCTCCCGCTCACCGCCGCGGCCCTCGTCCTGGCCGCCACCGCCACTGTCCAACCGGTCCTCATCACCGGCCTGATCCTCGCCGCGCTCGTGGCCGCATCCATCTTCACCGCCTCGCGCACCGGCAGCGCGTAGGGGGCGAAGCATTCGCGCGACAGTTACTCTGGAGGCGGGCACTCGGAGCGCGAATGCTTCGCCCCCTACCGCCCGCCCGGGACCATGCCCAGCCCGTCGGTGGGCGACTGCGCACCGAACACAGCCTCGCCGCGCCGACGCTCGCCGAGCTTGACGCAAACGAGCGTTGCGCCGCTGCGCTCAGCTTCCTCGAGGATGGCATCTGTCAGGCTGTGTCCGCAGCGAAGCTCCAGCGCGGGCGCCACCCCCTCCTCTCGGCAGATCTCCTGCGCGCGGACGAGCGCCGTGAGGACCGGGCCGTCGTCAGGCGGCGCTTCATGGGGCGCGGCGCCGGCCGGCTGCTCGACGCCGCAGAGGACGCTCAGCAGCATGTCTTCGGCGCGTGCGATCCGGCACGCGTGCCGAAGCAGCTGCTCGGCACCACTCGATGCGTCGAACGGAACGATTATCTCGGAGCCGTCAAACATGGCCGCCCTCATCTACAGTTTGAGCCAGCCCGCCTAAGAAGACGCCGAGCAACGACACGCGAGGGCTAAAGATTCGCTAAGCCTTTCCCGCGAGCTTGACCGCGCCAAGGTGGTAGGGCACGTTGGCCACGATAAGGCCGGGGTGGAACAGGAGCTGGGCTTTGAGCCGGAGAGCGGTCTGATTGTGAAGCAGGTGCTCCCACCAGTGGTCGGGCACGTACTCTGGCAGGACCACGACGATCGTGTCTTGTGGATAGGTCTCGTGAAGCGCGTCGATGTAAGCCAGCAGCGGGCCCGTGAGGGATCGGAACGGGGATTCGAGCACCACGAGCTCCGCGTCCTGATCCGCGCAGCGCTCCCAGTCGGCGCGCACTCGCGCGCCTGCCTCGGGGTTGTCCGTCACGTGCACCGCAGTCACCGGCCCATCGCCGGCGACGACGCGGGCAAACGCGATCGCCTGCTGAGCGGGCACGTTTACGGCGGCGATCGGGACCACGACGCGCGGCCGGATTTCGGCCGGGTCGAGCGGCGTCTCGGGCTCCTGGGCGCCCTCCAGCCGGACATAGTGCTGCCGAATCGTCCACATCAGCGCGATCAGAGCCGGAATGAGGATGAGGACCATCCATGCGCCCAGGGCGAACTTCGAGAAGCCGACCTCGATCGCGACAATGCTCGTGGTGACGGCGCCCAGACCGTTGATCCCGGCCCGGAGCTGCCAGCCTCGCTCCTGCCCGCGCAGCCTCCACCAGTGCTGCACCATCCCGGCCTGGCTGAGAGTGAAGGCGATGAACACGCCGACCGTGTAGAGCGGGATCAGGTTGGTGACGCTGCCCTCGAACGCTACGATCAGCCCCGCCGCGATGGCCGCGAGCAGGACGATCCCGCTGGTGAAAGCCAGGCGGTCGCCGCGGAACGCGAACAGGCGTGGCAGGAAGCGGTCTCGACCCAGGATGCTCGACAATCTCGGGAAGTCGGCGAACGCCGTGTTGGCGGCCAGCACCAGCAGCAGCGCGGTCGAAAGCTGGACGAGGTAGTGGTACGGGGTGTTGTCGCCGACGAGGGTGCGCGTGAGCTGGCTGACGACGGTCTCCTCCTCCGTCGGGTCCGGGAGGATGCCGAGTTGTCCGGCCAGGAAGCTCATCCCCAGGAAAATGGAGCCGAAGAATGTACCCATCAGGACCAGGACGATCTTGGCATGGCGTGGCTCCGGGGGCTTGAAGGCCGGCACCCCGTTGGACACAGCCTCGGTCCCGGTTAGGGCCACCGAGCCGGAGGCAAACGCGCGCAGGATCAGTAGCAGACCGAGCGATTCCGTGCCGTGCGCTTCGCTCCAGGCGGCCGGCGCCTCGTACGGTGGCAGTCCGCCACTCGTGTACAGGAAGAAGCCGTAGCCCAGCAGGCCGAAGATCGCCACCAGGTACACATAACACGGGGCCGTGAAGATCGCGCCGCTCTCGCGGATGCCGCGCAGGTTGCCCAGGCAGAGGATCGCGACGCACGCGATCCCGGCCGCGACGCGGTACTCGAAGAGGCCGGGGAAGATCGAGGTCAACGCGGCGACGCCAGCGGCGATCGAGACCGACACCGTCAGCACGTAATCGGTCAGCAGCGCGCCGGCGGCGGTGAGCCCGGCCAGCGGGCCAAGGTTGTCGCTGGCGACGATGTAGGATCCGCCGCCACTGGGATACGCGCCGATGGTCTGCTGATAGCTGAGCACGACGATCGCCAGCACCGCGACGATGACGATCGTGATGGGCAGCGTCAGGGCCAACGCGCCGGCTCCGGCCAGGACCAGCACACGCATGATCTCCTCGGTCGCGTACGCCGACGAGGAGATGTTGTCGGAGGCGAAGACGGCCAGGCCGGTGAAGACGTTGACGCGCTCGTGGGGCTCCTCGGCCGTCATCAGCGGCCGACCGACCAGCAGTCTCTTGAACGCCGCGAAGAGCCGCCCGAGGCGGCCTTTTGGGCCACCCACGCCGCGGGCCAGGACCAGGTGCCCGGCCCCGGCCCGCCGAAAGCTGCGGTGTCGCTTCACGCGCACGTACCGGTCGCCCGGGTGGTGCCCGTGAACTGTTTCCATTTGGTGGAGGTCGCCGTGCGCGGGCGCCGGAACAGGGACCCGATCGCTGCGCGCATCGTACGTGCCGGACTCAGCAACAGAGTCGAGTCGATCGGAGCTATTTGACTCTGGGATGCTGCCGGGCCAACGCGAGGGCTCGCGGATCCGGACGCGTCGGCCCTGGCCCGCTGCTCGTGTCCCATCCGCGTGGGTGCTGGTCACAGACGTCTCCGTACGATCGCTCGGCTTCGGGGCAGGCCGATCCACCAGGTTCCACGTTGTCAGCCCAGTCCCGGAAAACGGCCCACGTTTACAAAGCTAGATGAGCGAACCTAAGGAATCTCGTAGACGACTCCTCGCTTGCCTAAGGAATCGCTAAAGGATTTAAGACTGAGCCGCTCGGGGCCGCCCCGAACAGTCGGCGGTTCAGACGTCCGCCAGACGGTAGCCGACGCCCGGTTCGGTCAGGACATACCGAGGATTCGCCGGGTCGGGCTCGATCTTGCGCCTCAGCTGTCCGACCAGGACGTGCAGGTATGGTCGCGCATCCTCGTACTCCGGGCCCCAGACGGCGCGGAGCAGGGCGCGGTGGGTGATCAGCTTGCCGGCGTTCTTGACCAGATATAGCAGTACGTCGTACTCCTTCGGGGTCAGGTGCACGGTCCGCTCGGCAACGGCCACCTCACGCCGTTCCAAATCGATCCGCAACTCGCCATGCTCCGCCACGCCCTGGCCACTCGGGTGCGCGCCGCCCGCGCGCCGCAGCGCGGCTCGAATTCGCGCCAGCAGCTCGGCGACGCCGAACGGCTTGGTCACGTAGTCGTCGGCACCCAATTCGAACGCCTGGACCTTGCGCTCCTCCTCTTCATGGACAGACAGCACGATGATCGGCAGGTCCAGCTGCAGCTCGTCGCGCACGCGCCGGCAGAACTCCAGTCCTCCTAGACCTGGCAGAGCCAGGTCTAGGAGGATCAGGTCCGGGTGGCGCTGCGCGATCGACGCCAATCCGTCCTCGCCGCTCGCTGCCAGGACCGGCTCGAAGCCGTGCCCGGCCAGGATCGAGCGCAGAGCGCGGGTGATCTCAGGCTCGTCGTCCACGACCAGGATGCGGGCGCCGCTCATCGGGCACTCAAATGCCGACGCGGGCGTCGCCTTCGGTGGTTGAGCCGGCCTGGACGCGGGGGCTCCGAGGCTCGCCGGCTGGGAGTTCGAAGAAGAAACGAGCCCCGCCACCCGGGTTGTCCTCGACCCAGACCCGACCGCCGTGCGCCTCGACCAGCCCGCGGCTGACTGTGAGCCCGAGCCCCGACCCGCGGATACCCGGCTTGGCGTCGAGGCGGAAAAACTTGTCGAAGACTCGCTCCCGGCTGCCGGGGGGAACGCCCGGGCCTCGGTCTGTGACGATTACGCGAGCGCGGCCGTCGGCAGGCTGGACCTCGACTCGAATCGGGCTACCCGGCGGTGTGTACTTGACAGCGTTCTCGAGCAGGTTGGTGATCACCTGGTCGATCATCAGATAGTCGAGCGGCACGGGGGGCAGCTCTTCCGGGATCACCAGCTCGAGCGGACTAGTGCCCAGCGTCGGGCCGAGCCGGGCGACCACCTCGCGGACCACCTCGCCCAGGTCATACCACTCGCGTTGAGGCTGGATCGCCCCACCCTCGATTCGCGACATGTCGAGCAGGTTGCGGACGAGCCGGTTGAGGCGCTCGGACTCGCGGGCGATGGCTGCCGCGAAGCCTTCACGATCCTCGTCGGTCCACGGCACGTCGTGCTGGAGCAGGCTCTCGGCGGAGGCCTTGATCGCCGCCAACGGCGTGCGCAGGTCGTGTGACACCGAGTTGAGCAGCGCGGTCCGCAGCTCGTCGGTGCGGCGCAACACCTCGGCCTGATTCGCTTCATCGCGCAGCGCCTGGCGCTCCAGGGCCAGCGCGACCTGGTCGGCAATCGTGGCCAGGACCTGGGTCTCGTCGTCGGCGAAGCCTCTCGGGCGTCCGACGAGGCGAAGCATGCCCCACTGGTGGTCGTCCCGACGGAGCGGGAAGTTGGCCACCGGAGCGCGCGGTTCGGATGCCCCACCCGCCGCCCCGCCACCGCGCACGATGACCCAACGTCCTGCTCGCTGTCGGTCTGCGCTGGTGGCGAACACGCGACCTGCCGGCCGCGGGCCCAGGGCCGGCACGGCATCCCCCACGACGACGCGAGGCTCCAGACGCGCCTCGGAATCGGCCAGCTCGATTACCGCGCCGTCAAGTCCGAACTCCGATATCAGACATTCGGCCACCAGTCGCAAGCCGGACTCGATCTCATCGCTTCCGAGCGCCCGGCTAACCTGGTACAGCAGGGTGGCCGTGCGGGCCTGCCGTCGGGCTTCCTGGCGCCGCGCCCGCTCGCGCGCAGCCAGGTTGCTCGCCACGGCCGCGACAGCCATGAAGATCGACAGCGCGACCCATTCCTCGGGGTCGCGGATGGTGAACGTATGGACGGGTTCGGTGAAGAAGAAGTCATATGCCAGGAAGGCGAGCACGGCCGCGCCGAGCGCATTCCACCAGCCCCAGGTGACGGCGCTGAACATCACCACCAGCAAGTACAAGACCGACAGGTTCGGGATGACGATCACGGACCGGATCAGGCCGATGGCAACGCTGACGCCGGCGACACCGGCCACCATGCCGATGACCGGCAGGGGGTGTAGCTTCATGGAGCGCCGCATCTCTATCCAGAAGTGTAGTCCGCCGCGCGGCTTGACACCGGAAGACGCGGCAGCAACACTAAGGGCGATCCCGGCGGGATGCGATAAAAGAAGAGGGACGGAGATGGCGAACGGGTATACGGGCAAGATATTGCATGTTGATCTGAGCGCGGGGCGACACTGGATCGAGGAGCCAGAGGACGCCTTCTATCGCAAGCTCATGGGCGGCCGCGGCCTGGTAGCCCACTATCTGCTGACACTCATCCCGCGGGGAGCCGCGCCGCTCGGGCCGGAGAATGCGCTGGTGTTCGCGCCGGGCGTGGTGACAGGCGCCTCTTTCTCTGGCCAGGGCCGAAGCGGCATCGGCGCAAAAAGTCCCCTCACCGGAGGCTTCGGCAACGCCGAGGTGGGCGGCTTCTGGGGCGCGGAGTGCAAGCGGGCTGGCTACGACGCCATCGTCGTGCGCGGCAAGGCCGAACGGCCCGTCTACCTCTGGCTCCACGACGGGGAGGTCGAGCTGCGTGGCGGCGAAGCCGTCTGGGGGTTGGCTGTCGGCGACGCCCAGGCTCGCATTCGGGAGGAGATCGGCGACAGGGGCGCCAGGACGGCGCTGATCGGACCGGCCGGCGAGAACCTGGTGCGCTACGCCTGCGTCGTCAACGACCTCAGCCATTTCGCCGGTCGAACGGGGCTGGGGGCGGTGATGGGCTCCAAGAACTTGAAAGGCATCGCGGTCAAGGCCAAGGGTGCGCTGCCAATGAACGACCCGAAGCCAGCGCAAGAGCTGGGCAAGTGGATGACCCAGAATTTGGACCTGACGTTCCACTTCCATGACGTTGGGACCGCCGGCGGCTTGCGGGGCCTACACCTGGCCGGCGGCCTGCCGACCTTCAATTTTCAGGAGGGCAGCTTCGAAGGCAACGAGAAAATCACTGGCACGACTATGCGCGACACCATCCTCGTCAAGCGTGACACCTGTTACGCCTGCGCGGTGCGCTGCAAACGAGTCGTCGAGGTGAAGGAGCCCGCGGAGCTAAAGGTCGACCCCCAATACGGCGGCCCGGAGTATGAGAGCCTCTCAGCACTTGGCTCCAACTGTGGCGTCGACGACCTGATCGTTCTGGCTAAGGCTAATGAGCTGTGCGCGGCATACGGTCTGGACACCATCTCGACCGGGGCGACGATCGCTTGGGCGATGGAGTGCTTCGAGCGTGGGCTGCTGACCGCCGAGGACACCGACGGAGAGGAGCTGCGCTTCGGGGACGGCCGGGCGGTGCTGCGAGCGATCGAGCTGCTGGCATTCCGGCGCGGTGTGCTTGGCGATCTGCTGGCCGAGGGGGTCAAGCGGGCGAGCGAGCGTCTCGGCCGCGGGAGCGACGACTATGCTCTCCACGTCAAGGGCCAGGAGCTGCCGATGCACGAGCCGAGGATCAAGCACGCGCTGGGTATGGGCTACGCGGTCTCGCCGACCGGCGCCGACCACATGCACAACATGCATGACACGGTCTTCGCGGCGGAGAGCCCAGCCCTGGAACGCATCCGGGAGTATGGCGACTTCAAGATCGTCCAGCCGCACGGTTTCGACGAGAACAAGCTGCAGCTGCACTTCCACCAGACGACCTGGCGGCACTTCCTCGACTCGGTCGGCCTCTGCCACTTCCTGCCTTACAGCCCCACCCAGATGATGACCGTCGTCAACGCGATGACAGGCTGGGACACTGACATCTGGGAGCTGTTAGAGGTTGGAAAGCGGGCAGCGACGCTGGCACGGCTCTACAACCTGCGGGAAGGCTTCACCAGCAAGGACGATTCCCTGCCCAAGCGCTTCTTCAAGGCATTCCGGGACGACAACTCGGCAACCGGTAAGCCACTCGACGCATCCGAGCTGGACGCCGCCCGGATCGCGTATTACCGCCTGATGGGTTGGGACGACGACGGCGTCCCAACCAGTGAGACGCTCGAGAAGCTGGGCCTGAGCGAATACGCCACGGCGTGATGATCGCTCCGCAGTCGGCGCGAGCTCATCTCCGGATATGATTGGGTACGCGAACCGACTTGGAGATCTAGCGTGGCGATCGCACGGCAGAGGCTGACACTCGGGAAGTTCTTGCGCCTCCCCGACGAGGAGCCGGCGCTCGAGTACGTAGACGGGCGGGTCACTCAGAAGGTGTCGCCGAAGATCAAGCACGGCACCCTGCAGGGCGAGCTCGTTACGCTGTTCAATCTATTCGGGGTCCCGCGCCGACTCGCCCGCGCCTTCCCCGAGACGCGAACAACGTTCGCGGGAAACTCTTTCGTGCCCGACGTGGTCGTTTTCCGATGGGACCGGATCCCCGAGGACGAGAACGGCGAGGTCCCGGAGGACGTCTTCGTCCCGCCCAATATCGCCATAGAGGTCGCTTCCCCTGGGCAGAGTCGCGCGCGTCTCATCCAGCGCTGCCGGTGGTACGTGCAAAACGGGGTCGCCGTTGCGCTGCTGGTAGACCCACGGGACCGCGCAGTCCGCGTCTTCCGGGCCGGCTCGGGCCGCGGGCCACTGCGGGGTGAGGCGCGGATCGAGCTCGGGGACGTGGTGCCGGGCTTCTCCTTCAGCGTGGGCCAGCTGTTCGCGTCCCTGCGCGCCCGTCCGAACTGAGCCCGCTCAGCTCAACCGGCACCTGCTCTGGCAGCCTCCGCCGGCGACGGGCGAGAAGATCTCCAGAACGTCGCCTCCCTCGAGGGTATCGTTTGGCTCGGCCAGCACGCCGTTGCGAGCGCAGACCCATACCTCGCCCTCCCGGACGCCAATGCGAGCGAGGAGCTGGCGAATAGTCATCCCACGCTCGATGGCGAGCTTGATTCGCCTGCTCGTTCGACCGAAGTGGACTGCCAGCTCCCCGTGCGGGTGCAGCGTGATCAGCGGGTGGCCCTCGTCGGTGGGCTGGGACTCCATCGCCACTCTCCGGCGCACGGCATGCCGCGAACGCCGTTGCCCGATCGAGCCGGTCTGGCGCCCTGTCGGACAGCCGAGTGGTAACGTACGCATGTGATCGATGCGCGTCAAGGAGCGTACCCGGTCGCCCGGACCGAACAGCCTTGAGTGACTGGCGCTCGCTCGTCGAAGAGATCCGGAGCGACAGCCGCTCCGGTGCGACCGCGCTGCTGCGGCGAGCCGCGGTCGCTCTCGAGCTGGCCGTCGAAGCAGCCGAGGCCGAGGGGCGAGCCTTGCGCGGCGAGCTGCGCCAGGCTGCCCGCGCGGTCGCGTCCGTACGCCCGGCGATGGGAGCGATGTGCCGGCTGGCCAGCGTGGCCCTGGCCGCACTGGATAAAGCCGCGACCGACACTGACGCCGCGGCCCGGGTGCGGGCGGCTCTGGGCCGCTTCATGCGGCGCGTCGAGCGCGACGCGCCATGGATCGCCGCTCGCGCGAGCGGTCTGCTCCAGGAGCGGGAGGTGGTGGTCACGATCTCGGCCAGCTCACTGGTCGAGCGCACCCTGGTAGCAGCCGCCGCCAAAGGGCGCACTGCGGTGGCCGTCTGCCTCGAGTCCCGACCCGCACTCGAAGGTGTTCCACTGGCCGCTCGTCTGGCCGCGGCCGGCCTGGAGGTGACGGTCGTCTCCGACGCGGCCGGCGCGCGCGTCGTCGCTCGCGCGCAGCTCGTCCTGGTCGGCGCCGACACGCTGTCGCCGAGCGGCGTGATCCACAAGATGGGCACGCTCGGGCTGGCGCTCGCCGCGCGCCACTACGGCGTGCCCATTCACGCGCTGTGCGGACAAGAGAAATGGCTGCCGGCGCCGCTGCTGGGAGCGCTGGCAGACGCGGGGCCGCCCGGGGAGCTCCTTCCAGACTCCGCGCCAGGCCTGGAAGCCGACAACCGCTACTTCGACCAGACCCCCCTCGAGCTGATCGATGGCGTCGTCGGGCCACGGCACATTTATCCGGGCGCGGCGGTCGCGGCGCTAACTCGGCGAGTCGCCATCCATCCGGCCCTGGCGGACCTTCTCGAGCCGACCCAGGAGTAGGGTCGAAGACGTCACGTCTGCGTTAGGACGGCCTCTGCCAGAAAGCCAGTCTGCCGACCACGGCGCGCAGCCGCTGCATCGTCGAGGGCCGCAGCGGCCGATACCAGCCAGCGGCGTCGCGCAGGCGCCAGGACGAGTCGGGCAAGGGGTCGGCGCTGACGCCCCACACGTCCTTGTGGATCGCGAAGCTATACAGCGGGTGGTACAGGATGAGGCTGGGCTGCTCCTCGGCCCAGCGTGCCTGGAAGTGCAAGTAGGCGTTTCGACGGTCTTCCAACGCCAGCTCCTGGCGGCCAGCTTCTAGCCAGCGGTCGACGTCTGGATCGCTGAAGCCAGCGTAGTTGCCGCCAAGCCGAGCCGCCTGGCTCGAGTGCCACTGTGGGTAGACGTCCGGATCGCTCCCCATCGCCCACTGGCCGACGAGCGCCGCCTCGAAGCGGCGTGGCTCCAGGTAGTTCTCGGTCAGCTCGTCGGCCGGCAGGGCCTGTACCCGCATCGCCACGCCGACCCGCCCGAGCTGGCCGGCTAGCTCGCTGGCCACGCCGACCCGCTCTTCGGTGTCAGCTGTCAAGACCGTGAACGAAAGCGACTGGCCATCCCGCTCTCGAACGGCGCTCGGGCCCAGTGCCCAGCCAGCCTGATCGAGCAGCGCCGCGGCCTGGCCCGGATCGTACTCGGCCGCGCCCGGCGCCCGCGCGTAGGCCCACGACTGGATCGGGATCGGACCATACGCCGGCTCGCCCTGGCCGCGCAGAGCGCGGAGGACCAGCGCCTCGCGGCTGATCGCGCGGGCGAGCGCCAGGCGGACCGCCCGCTCCCGGAATAAGGGCGTCTGAACGTTGAGTGTGAGGGTGGCGACTTTCGACCGCTCCGGCACCGAATAGACCACCAGATCGGGCGATGCCGCTGCCCGCTCGACCTCGTCGGCGCGGAGATGGCCAAGCCCGTCCACTCGACCAGCCACGAGCGCCTCCATGGCCGCCGAGCGATCGGCGAAGAAGCGCAGCTCGATCTGCCTGAGCCGCGGGGCCGGGCCGTGATAATCGAGGTACCGTTCCAGAACAGCTCGCTGCGGATCGAGCGTCGTGACGCGGTAAGGCCCGCTGCCCACAGGTTGTCGATTGAACGGGTGGAATGGCAGCGCGCCGGGCGGCACACCCTCTAGCAGGTGGCGGGGCAGGATTCCGAGGGTCAAGTGCTCAGGAAACGAGGCCAGCCGCTCGGGCAGGCTGAAACGGACGGTTCGGTCGTCTATGGCCTCGACGGACACGCCCCGCCAGAGGGCCGCCAGCTCCGGGCTACCCTGATGGTCGGGCGCCTGAATCAGGCGCGCGGTGAAGACGACATCGTGGGCATCGAGCCGCACGCCGTCGTGCCAGGCGAGGCCGGGCCTGAGACGAAACTCGTAGACACGGCCATCGGGGCTGACCTCCCATGAGTCGGCCAGATCGGGCTCCAGGCTGCCGACCGAATCGGCCCGAATCAGAGCCGCGAACACCAGCGGCAGAAGGTCCTGGCCGGCCAGCGTGTACGGCGCCAGGACGGGGTTGAGCAGGGGCGGCTCTTCGGCCACCGCCTCCACGTATGAGTCGGACATCTGGGCCGGCTCGACCGCGGTCAGCAGCCAGCCGACGGGGATCGCCAGTAACCCCACTAGGCATGCGAGCACGCCCGCGACCAGCCTGAGACCCCGCCGTCGCGGACGCCATAGCTCGACTGCCTGGGCTCGATGCCGGGGCCCGAGGCCTCTCAGCCGGAGCCAGGCGGTAGTCCGCTTACTCGACAAACGCGTGCTCGGGGTGGACACCTGGCCTGGACGCCGTGGGACTCGGCTACGCGAAAATGACGCTGAAGACCGAGACCACGATGAAGACGACCGCCAGGCCGATGGTCACGTTGAACAGCGTCCGCTCAACCCCGCGCCGGGTGCGGTAGATCGACGTATCCGAGCTAAACGTGGCGGAGAACCCTGAGCCTCTCGTTTGGAGCAGGACCACGAAGATCAGGACGACCGAGATGATGATTTGAACGACGTTGAGGTATGTGGTCACGGGCGGATTATATCCCAGGACCGCGTCCGCGGTGGAGGGCCCCCGATGGATCGGGGCCGCTACTTTACCGCCGCGCGCGCGGCGGTAAGGGCTGTCGCCCCACGCTCTCCGTACAGCCGCATGATGGCTGCCGCGAGCTTGTCCGGACTGTGTCGGAGCGGGTTGCGTGGGTCGACCACGTCGGCCAGGACCAGCTCAGGACCATCGGGCGAAAGGTCGCTGCTGTCGGCCACGACGCTCTGCACGTGCCAGGCCGGATTGATCTCGCCGCTCAGATTGTCGTTGGCCAGCACCAGATCAAAGGGGTTCTTGCGGACATGGCTCAAGAGCGCCCTGACGTGGTCACCCATCCTGAAGCCGTCAGTCTCGCCCGGCTGAGTCGCCACGTTGCAGACGTACACGACCAGGGCATCGCTTGCCGCGAGCGCTTTGGCAATCCCGTCGACGAGCAGGTTCGGCAGGATGCTGGTATATAGGCTGCCGGGCCCCACCACCACCAGATTGGCTTCCAGGATCGCCTTGACGGCGTCAGGGTACGCGGCGGGCCGCTCCGGCTGGAGGTAGACCCGCTTGATCGGCTGCTTGGTCGCGGAGATCTGCGACTCGCCGCGCACGTGTGCCTCGTCGGTCAGTTCCGCGCACAGGGTCACGTTCTCGAGTGTCGAGGGCAAGATCCGGCCGCGCACCGCGAGCACGCGACTCGCCTCGCGGATGGCCTCCTCGAAGTTACCGGTGATGCCGCTCATGGCCACGATGAACAGGTTGCCGAAGCTGTGTCCATCCAGGCCGGAGCCCTGGCCGAAGCGGTACTGAAAGAGCCTGGACATCAGCGGCTCGGCGTCTGCCAGCGCTACGATGCAGTTGCGGAAGTCGCCCGGCGGCAGCACCCCCAGCTCGCGGCGGAGGCGTCCCGAGCTGCCCCCGTCGTCGGCTACGGTGACGATCGCGGTGATGTTTGCAGTGTAGCCCTTGAGCCCGCGCAGCATCGTCGACAGGCCGGTCCCGCCGCCGATGGTGACGATCTTGGGTCCGCGCTGTCGCTGCCGTAAGCTGACCAATGCATCGACCAGCCCATCCGTGCCCGGGGGCGTCGACAGAGGCGCCATCAAGCTGCGACTGAGCTGCCAGAGGGCCAGCAGCGTGATGGCGCTGCCAGCGGCGAGGAAGATCAGGCCCCGCAGCCAGCGGGGAACGAACTGCAGGGTGAGCAGGGTGGCTTCCTCTGGCAGCGCGACAGTCCGATACGCCTCGACGAACAGGTAGGCCAGGCCGAGCGCGAGGACTACGAGTCCGACCAGCGTCAGGCCAAGCCAGCGCTTGATCCTCAGGCCCGGAGCCATGAGCTTCAACAGACGCATGGTGTTGTCCCGCTGGGCTGACAGGTCACTGGAGAAATCTGCTGGCCAGAGCGCTGCAAATGCTGACCGTCAGTGAGCCGATCAGCGCGCCAGTAAAGCCGCTCACTTCGACGCCAACATCCAACCCGGTTGCGATCCAGAAGACGACAGCGTTGACGACGAAGACGAACAACCCGAGTGTGAGCAAATTGAGCGGGCACGTCAGGAGCAAAAGGACGGGCCGAACGAGAGCGTTGAGGAAACCGAGTACGAGCGCGAAGACGAGCACGCCAACCAGAGCTTGCTCTCCCTCGCCATGCACGCGAACATAGCTCGGGAACAGCCACTGGGCAACCAGGACGGCCGCCGCGCTCACCACCAATCGAAGCAGGAACCGAGCCACCGCGCCTATTGCCTCCCTGCGCGGTTCCTGCTGATCATGGGCACGCTCGGCCGCGCCGCGCCAGAGTTTAACGGCGCCGTTCGGCCGATGTCAAAGGATGGACGACGGGCCGTCGGCCCAACTTGCCAGATTGACACGCGCTGTTCGAAAGTGCCATCGTTACGTTCAGCCCGCCCCTATTCCGGCGGCGGCGTTTTTTCATCACCAGTTGGTGGCGGGCCCCCCCTGGGGGATCCTTCGGCTCAGGACAGGAGTGGTTAATGGCCAAACCTTCGACCCTTGGCGAGCTCAAGTCAGCCGGCTATCGTCCGCGCTCTGTCAAGGAAGAGATGCGCGCCAACCTCATCAAGAAAATCCACGCCAGTGAAGAGCTGTTCCCTGGCATCGTTGGTTACGAGGAGAGCGTGGTGCCGCAACTCGAGAACGCTGTCCTGTCAGGCCAGGACATCATCTTCCTTGGCGAGCGAGGCCAGGCAAAGACTCGGATGGCACGAGCGCTGGTCACCCTGCTCGACGACCAGATCCCGACCATCGCCGGCTCGGAGACCAACGACGACCCGTTCGGGCCGATTTCGAGGCTGGGCCGGGAGCTGCTGGGCGAAAAGGGCGATAACACACCGATCGAATGGCTGCCCCGCGATCGGCGGTATGGCGAGAAGCTGGCCACCCCGGACATTACCATCGCGGACCTGATCGGCGAGGTCGACCCGATCAAAGTGGCCGAGGGCCGCTATCTATCTGACGAGCTGACTATTCATTACGGGCTGCTGCCGCGTACCAACCGTGGAGTCTTTACGATCAACGAACTGCCGGACCTGGCCGAGCGAATCCAGGTTGGGCTGCTCAACATCATGGAGGAGCGCGACGTTCAGATCCGCGGCTACAAGGTCCGCCTGGCGCTGGATCTGTTCCTGGTCGCCAGCGCCAACCCGGAGGATTACACCAATCGTGGCCGGATCATTACGCCGCTCAAAGACCGATTCGGCTCGCAGATTCGGACCCACTATCCGCGCACCGTCGAGCACGAGATCGACATCATGGAACAGGAGCGGACCGAGTTCTCGGCCGAGGGGTTCCACGTGACCGTGCCCGACTACATGAAGGAGGTCGTGGCCGAGATCACCCAGCTGGCACGCCGCAGCTCCGACATCTCGCAGCGATCGGGCGTCAGCGTACGGGTGTCGATCTGCAACTACGAGAACCTGCTCTCAAATGCCCTCAAGCGGGCGATCCGGCTGCAGGAGCAGCAGGTCGCTCCCAGGGTTAGCGACCTCGTCGCCCTGGTCGCCTCGACGGGTGGCAAGATCGAGCTCGAGACGGTCGGCGATACGAGTGAGGACAAAGTGATCCAGAAGCTCGTCGACCGCGCGGTCGTGAACGTTTTCAACCGCCATTTCGCCCTCGGCGAGCTCGACGAGCTGGTCACCAATTTCGAGAATGGCCTCCTGATCGAGGTCGCCGACACGATGCCATTGCTCGAGTACGTGCGACAGACGGCCGAGGTCGGCGGCCTGACCGACGCCATCCGCAAACTGGACGCCCAGGGCAATCCCGCCACCGTCGCCGCCGCGATGGAGTTCGTCCTCGAAGGCCTCCATCTTCACAAGAAGCTGAATAAGGACCGGGCGGCGGGCACGGTGGGCCGGTTCAAGTACCGCTCGTGATCATCCGTTACTCGCGCTGGGATGGCACCCAGCAGCTCTTCCCGCTGGACGCCGATGAGCTGATGGAGGCCATGTCAGATGACCTCATGGACGACGGTGATCTCTGGCGAGCGCTGCAGAGGATGTTCCGCTGGGGCGCCGAAAATCAGCAGGGCGATCGGATGCCCGGGCTGCATGACCTGGTGGAGCAATTGCGCACGCGTCGCCAGGAGCGACTCGATCGGTACGACATGTCGTCGATCCTGAAGGAGATCCAAGAGCGCCTCGACAAGATCGTGCAGACAGAGCGCGAGGGCATCGATCGGCGCGTCGAGGAGGGCCGCCAGAAGGTCGACTCGGTCGAGGCGGCTGACCAAGCCGCCTTTCAGAAGACGCTCGAGAAGATGGCTGAGCAGAAGCGCCAGCAACTTGACCAGCTGCCAAAGGACCTGGGCGGCGCGATCCGGGAGCTGTCCGAGTACGACTTCATGGACCCCGACGCGCGGCAGCAGTTCCAGGAGCTGCTGGACATGCTCAAACAACAGATGATGCAGTCGCAGTTCCAGGGCCTCCAGCAGGCGATTCAGAGTATGACGCCCCAGGACATGCAGGCCATCGGCAGCATGCTCAAGGACCTCAACCAGATGCTGCGCGAGCGGGCCGAGGGGGGTGAGCCAGACTTCGATCGGTTCATGAGCAAGTGGGGCCAGTTCTTCCCCGGCGCCGAGAGCCTCGATCAACTCGTCGAGCAGCTCCAGCGCCAGATGGCTCAGATGCAGTCGCTGCTGGACAGCATGAGCGCCGATCAGCGTCGCCAGCTCCAGGAGATGATGGACGCTGCCTTGCGTGATCCCGCGCTCCGCCAGGAGCTGGCCGAGCTAGCCATGAACCTGGAAGAGCTGTTTCCGATGGGCAACATGCGCCAGCGGTACCCGTTCCGGGGCGACGAGCCAGTCTCGCTGCAGGAAGCCATGAAGCTGATGGACGAGCTGCAGCGGCTCGACCGGCTCGAGAAAGAGCTGCGCACTGCCGAGGACGATGTGGACCTGCAGAACATCGACCTCGACGAGCTGCGCAAACTGCTCGGCGACGAGGCGGCCGACTCGTTGGAGCAGCTCAAGCGTCTGCGCAAGATCCTGGAGGAGGCCGGCTACATCGAGAAGCGGGGCGACAAGTACCAGCTCACGCCCCGCGCCATCCGCAAGATCGGCCAGAAGGCGCTGCGCGACATCTTCTCACACATGAAGCAGGATCGCTTTGGTCGCCACGACACAGACTATCGAGGCCACGGCATCGACCGAACTGACGAGTCGAAGCGCTACGAGTTCGGTGACCCGTTCCTGCTGGACCTGAAGGAGACGGTGATGAACGCGGTCGAGCGGCAGGGCCCTGGCACGCCCGTCCGCCTTCAACCGAACGATTTCGAGGTGTACAGGACCGAGCTGCTAACCCAGTCGTCCACCGTCCTGATGCTGGACATGAGCCGCTCGATGATCCTGCGCGGCTGCTTCCGGGCGGCCAAAAAGGTCGCCATGGCGCTGAACTCGCTGATTCGGGGTCAGTTCCCGCGCGATGACCTGTACATCGTCGGGTTCTCCTATTACGCCAAGGAGCTCAAGGCGGACAGCCTGCCCCAGCTCACCTGGAATGAGTGGGTCTACGGCACCAATATGCAGCACGGCTTCATGCTGTCGCGCCAGCTCTTGTCGCGCCACAAGGGCGGAAATCGCCAGATCATCGTCATCACGGATGGTGAACCGACCGCCCACTTCGAGGGTGGGCGAGTCGAGTTCTCCTACCCACCAACCTGGCGGACGTTTCAGGAGACGCTCAGGGAGGTCCAGCGCTGTACGCGCGAGCGGATCACGATCAATACGTTCATGCTGGAGCGAAGCTACTCGCTGATGAGCTTCGTGGACCAGATGACGAAGATCAACAAAGGGCGCGCGTTCTTCGCGACGCCCGAGCGGCTGGGCGAGTACATCCTGGTCGACTACGTCAAGCAGAAGCGCCGCACGCGCCGCAGCGCATCGTAACGAGCAGCCAGTTGTAGGGGCACCGCATGCCGTGCCCCGACCGATTCGCTAGCGCATGAACGGGGCGAGGATTTCCTCGGCCTTCTGATCCCTCTTGAGCCAGCCGAGCTTCTTGCCCTCCTCGATCCACCAGTTGATCAGAGCCGGCTCTGGCTTGATCCCGAGCGGGGTCAGCGCGATCTGGTTGGCGAGGGCCGGGTCCATCTTGGTCCACTTGGCGATGCTGGCGCGAACCTGAGCCTCATTGGCCTTGTCCATCGCGAACTGGTTGCCCTTGGTCATCGCCCGTGAGAAGGACTGCGCCGCGTCTGGATTCTTCTCGATCCAATCGCGCGTGGCGACCAGATTCGCGATGTAGGTGCGCGGCTGGACCTCGGTGTACTGGTTGCCGACCACCTTCAGGCCCTGGCTCTTGGCGATCGTGATGAACGGCTCGACCACTCCGCCGGCCGCGATCTGTCCTTGCTGAGCGGCGCCGGCCATCTGGGGGAACGGGATCTCGACGAAGTTGACCTTCTTGGGATCACCGCCGGCCTTCTCGATCCACTTCATGACCATCAAATGCTCGATGTTCTGGAAGGTATTGATCCCGACCGTCTTTCCCTCGAGGTCCTTGGCGCTCTGAACCGGCGAGTTGGCGGCGGCGATCATGGCGTGGACGGGCGGTCCCGGCCCTTCATAGGCCGCATCGGCGACGATCTGCACGTCAAAGCCGTTGTCGCGGGCGATGAGGAGCGAGAGGATGTTGGTGATCCCGACGTCGAGCGAGCCGCCGATCAGAGCCGGGACGATCACCGCGCCGCCCTGCATGGCCTGAAGGTCCAGATCGAGTCCTTCTTCCGCGAAGAGCCCCTTGTCGATACCGACGTACATGCCACTGAAGTCAGTGATCGGGATGAAACCGACCTTGAGCGTCCGCATGGGGCCCTTGGCAGCCGGCTTGGGCGCCTCGGCCGCGGGCGAAGCGGCCGGACTGGCCGCAGGTGAGGCGCCCGGACTGGCAGCCGGGCTTGCCGCCGGCGAGGCGGGTTTGGGGGCCTCGGTCGGCTTGGCCTCCGCCTTTGGGGCCGCGGTCGGGCTCGCGGTCGGGGCTGCACAGCCCGCGAGCGCGAACGCGATGACGAGCGCGAGCGACGCGAGACGCCAGGCACGTGAGAGCGACACGGCTTTTAGACCTCCTCGAAGTGAGCACCCATCATAGCGAATCGAGTTGCGAATGGCGAGTAGCGAGTAGCGAACGGCGGCCACCGGTCACTACTCGCTACTCGCTACCCGCTCCCCGCGACTCGTGACTCGAGACCAGCTCCTCGGCGACGGTCTCGAGCACTTCGATAACCTGCGGGTCGAACTGAGTGGCGCTGTGGCGCTTCAGCTCGGACACGGCGTGGTCCACGCTCCGGGCGCGACGGTAATGTCGGTCTGAGGTCATCGCGTCGAAGGCGTCGGCGACCGCGAAGATGCGGGCCCCAATCGGGATCGCGTCGCCCTTGAGCCCATCTGGGTAGCCCTCGCCGTCGTGCCGCTCGTGATGGTGGCGGACGATCGGCAGCGCCTCCTCCAGGAAATCGATCCCCTCCAGCATCTGACACCCCAGCTCCGGGTGGCGCCGCATGACCTGCCACTCCTGCTCCTCGAGCGGCCCGGCCTTGCGCAGGATCGCATCCGGGATGGCGATCTTGCCGATATCATGCAGGAGCGCGCCGCACTCCAGTTGTCGAAGCTGATCGCGGTCGTTGTCGAGCAGCCGTGCCCCCAGGATGCGGCTGTACTCGGCGACGTGCAGGCAGTGGTCACCCGTGATCCCGTCGCGGTGATCGACCGTCCGGGCGAGCGCAGCGAGGGTCTGCAGATAGGTCGTCTGAAGCCGCCGATTGATTCCCGCCAGATCGTGGGCGTAGGCCAGCATCTGCTTTTGCGAGCGTTCGAGCTCACGCACCTTCTGCTCCAGCTCGGCTTGAGTAGCGCGTCTCTCCAAATAGAGCCGGCGCAGCTCTTCCGCGTACTGGTTCGCCTGCGCGTAGACGCGCATCAGTTCGCCTTCTTCGAGCTTGTCAGATGCCATCATCCGCCTTTGCGGCATCGTGGCCGCCCGCCGACCCATGTTCGGCCTCGCTTTGCTGGTGACCTGCCCGCGCGTTCCAATCGCATTATTGTAGTACGCCGGGCCGCAAGAATGGCGGTCCGCTCTGTTACAATCCATTCGGAAAGCAACGGAAGGGCTCGAATGGGACTGCTCGACGAGCTGAAGCGGAGTCTTGACGACGTGACCGTCGAGTCTAGCCGCCTGGCTCGGCTAACCGGTCTGAACCTCGACCTGGTCAGCCTGCGTGGACAGCGCGACGCGGCGCTGCGGGAGTTGGGCCGCCAGGCGCTGGCAGCGGCGGACGACGGCTCGATTCAGGCCCCCCAAATCATCGCGGCTGCCGAAGTGGCGCGTGACCTGGACCGCCGGGTGACCGAATTGGAGGCCGAGATCGAGCGCCTGCGCTCGGAAAGCTCGGCCGTACGTGCGGTCGCCAACGCACTGGACCCGCCGCCCCGGCCAGCTTCGGAGCCAACGGTCGGGCCCACGCCGGGGCCGGCCTCGGCTGGCTCGGAGACAGCTGCGCTGCCGGGCGTCGTTGCGCCGGACCATGGTGCCACGACGGGGGGCGGGGGCTAGCGGCAAACACCGTGCCCCGCAGTTACGATGTCTGCCTGCCCTCTGGTGTCCGGTAGGAGACAGCAGTCGGTGACTCCTCTCCTGGCTGCGGCCCCGACGCCGGTGAGGCCTCGCGGGGCAGGGTGAACCAGAATGTGCTGCCCAGACCCGGCGTGGTCTCGACTCCGACCTGTCCCCCGTGCGCCGCGACGAGCTGCTTGACGATCGCCAGGCCGAGCCCGGCCCCGCGTTCGGTGGAGGCCACCCGGCCCGAGCCGCGATAGTACCGTTCGAACAGGTGAGCGACCTCCTCGGGTGGCACGCCCACCCCTTGATCGACCACCTCCACCTTCACGCTGCCTTTTGAGCGCCGGGCATGGACGTACACCTTGCCTCCCCCGGGCGAGTAGCGAATCGCGTTCGAGATCAGGTTTCCCAGCACCTGGCGGAGGCGGTCCACGTCGGCGACGACCGACAGAGGCTGGTCCGGAACCTCTACCGCGAGCTGGTTGAGCGGGGACGCGTTGGCGAATGCCTTGGTTACGGACAGAACGACTTCGCGCAGGTCGAGCCGCCGCGGCTGCAGGTCGAAGTGGCCGGCCTGAAGCCTCGACAGTCCCCGAGATCGTCGACGAGCCGCAGCATCGTAGCTGAGGCGCGCCGAACCTCTGCCGCGACCTCGGGTAACTCCTCGAGTGGCAACGGCCGAGCGCCTTCGGCCATCAGCTCGGCGTACCCCTGGATGAGGTTGAGGGGCGTGCGCAGCTCGTGAGAGATCCTCATGATCAGCTCGGTCCGCTGGCGGACCAGCGCCTCCATCTCCTCCGCCCGCCTCTGCTCCTGAGCCAGCCGGCGGGCCAGCACTCGCTCGCGGCCGCGCAGCCGACGCAGCATCGAAGCTGCCGCCACACTTGACCGAAAGCGTCCGATTCTCGACAACACCGCTCGCAGCCGAGTGAGCGTCGAGCGGTTGGGACCGCGGTTCGGGGCGAGCAGAGATGACATGTTGCCCCCGAAAATGTCCCTTCATTAGGAAATGCACATTTGGCCGCAAAATCGGGCATTAGCGGGGAAAGCTGGATGCGGGCGCGGGCGCAGACCACGAGTACAATTGACGGCGTGCGCCGCGCCGCCTCGCAGCCCCCACGCTCCGGAGTCCAGCCCGCTCCGGGGGTCGCAGCGCCTGAGTTCGGCAAACATCGTCGCCGATCCGAGTGGCAGTCGCTCGGGCGCGAGGTCGACCGGCTCAACCTGGCTGATCCGCGGGCCGCCCTCGCGCTCGCGGAGCGGTGGGCCGCAGCCGAGTCCGGTGGCGAGGGTCGGGCTTGGGCCATCCGGGCGCTGGCCTTCGCCCTGCGCTTCAACGGCCAGCACGAACGGGCCGACGAGCGGTTCGGGGAGGCCGAGCAGGCGTTCGTCGAGCTGGCTCTCGAGGATGAGGTGGCGCGGGCTCGGTTGGGCCACGTCGAGGCGCTGCGCTACCTCGGCCGCTATGAGCAGGCAATCGAGCTAGCTCGGAACAACCTGGCCTACCTGGAGTCTCGCGGCCCAGCGCTGCAGGTCGAGGCAGCCAAGCAGACCACGAACCTTGGCCTCGTCTACTGGCGGCTGGGCCACCTGCGGCGAGCCCTGGCCTGCTTTCGACGCGTCCAACGGGTCGCGCGCGAGCAGCGCGACGGAGAGCTAGCGGCCACAGCCAGCATGAACGTCAGCCTTGTCCTGGCCGACCTCGGCCGCTACGGCGAGGCGCTGCGCGCCGGCCGCTACGCCGCCCGTCAGTTCAGGAGGCTCGGACTGCGCGAGCGACTGGCGACAGTCCAGATGAACAGTGGACTGCTGTACGCTCGGCGGGCCGAGTACGCCCGCGCGCTCGAGGCGCTGGAGGTAAGTCGGGCGTTGTGCGAGGAACTGGGCCTGGCGCAGAAAAGATCGGCTGTTGACCTGGTCCTGGCGCGCACATACCTGGCTTTGAACCTGGACGTCGAGGCGGCCGAGGCCTGTGAGCGAGCGGTCGAAACGTTGCGGAACCTAGGTCTGCCCTTCGAGCTGGCCCACGCTCTGACGAGGTCGGCGCAGGCAGCGGAACGTCTTGGGAACCTGGAGGAGGCCCGGGCGCTGATTGGCGAGGCGAGGCAAGTGTTTGCCTGCATCGGCAACTCGGTCTGGGAAGCGGTCTCGACAGTGCAGACTAGTCGGCTCGCCCTCGCGGCCCGGGATGGCGACGGTCTCGAGCGGGCGCTCGACGCGAGCCGGGCCGCCGCTGAGCGGCTAGACAAGCTCGGGGCGCTGGACCACGCGGCCGCCGCGCGGCTGGTGATCGGCGACCTGCACGCCCGGCTTGGGCAGGCCCCAGCCGCGATGGCGAGCTATGAGGCGGCCGGGGCGATCGGCGAGCGGACCGGGGCAGATGGCGTGCTGCATCTGGCGCGGGCCGCCCAGGGCGCTCTGCTCGAAGCGAGCGCTCCCGACGAGGCCCTAGCGTCCTTCCGACGGGCAGTCGAGCACCTCGAGCGCCTCAGGGCGCGGGCACGGGCCGACGACCTGAAGATGGCGATCATGGCCGGCAAGGTGGACCTCTACGAACGCATCGCCGCGCTGCTCCTGCGAGCGGACGGCGCTGAGAGCTCACGCGGGGCGTTTGGGTGGCTCGAGCGAGGAAGATCGCGAGGACTGTTGGAGCAAGCGCTGGCCTGGTCTTCGCGGGAGCGCGCGCGGAGTGGTCCAGGGCTGGCACGCCTCCGTGAGCGCATTGGTGACCTCAGAGCCGCACTGAACGGCATCTATTCCGAGCGGTACGCGCTGGACCGCCCAGCGGCGGCGAGCTCCGGGGCGGACGATCGAGAGCGTGCCAGGCGCCTCGAGACTGATCTGGCAAAGGCGACTCGAGAGCTCCAGATTCTGATGCGTCGAGACGACGGCCCGCCGCGGTCCGAATCGTTTGACGCCGAGCGTGTCCAGGCCGCCCTTGCGCCGGGCAGCTGCTTGCTGGAGTACGCGCTGCTCGGGGAGGAGCTGGTCTGCTTCGTCGTTCGCCGCGAATCGTTCGCCCTGCATCGTGGCCTGGCTAGCCGTCGTGAGCTCGTGGAAGCGAGCGAGTGGTTCTGGTTCCACATCCGCAAGGGTACGTATGGCGCGGACTTCCTGCGAGCCAGAGCCCGCGCTCTCGGCCCGGCCGTCGACCGAATCCTGGGCCGGCTGGGCGAGCTTCTGCTCGCGCCCCTCGCCGGATCGCGCGGCGCCGACCGGGTGCTCGTGGTCCCGCATGGCCTCCTGCACAATCTGCCCTTTCACGCCCTTCGGCTCGGTGGTGGAGCGCTGCTCGACCACGCCACAGTCTCATACGCGCCCAGCGCCGCCGTGTTCGTCGCCCTCAGGGAGCGCGGACAGCCTCGACCGAGTCGGCCACTCATGGTCGGCCCGGACTTGCCTGACCTGCCCTGGGTCGACGAGGAGCTGAAGCGAGTAGCGCGCGTGTTTCCGGACGCGGTCGCGCTTGGCGGGCGGCGGGCCACCGCCGGGGCGCTTCGGCGGCACGCCCCGCGCTGCGACGCGCTTCACCTGGCGACGCACGGCGTGTTCCGGGCCGACAACCCGAGCTTCTCAGCGCTGGAGCTGGCCGATGGCTGGCTGACGGTCGGCCAGCTTGCCGAGCTGTGCCACGGGTTTTCCCTGGTGACGCTGTCGGCTTGCCACAGCGCGGTGAACGGCTTGGGACCCGGCGATGAGCTGCTCGGCTTGACCCGGGCGGTGCTTGGAGCTGGCAGCGCGGCCCTGGTGGCCAGCGCGGCCCTGGTGGCCAGCCTCTGGGCAGCCAACGATGAGACGACGCCAGCTCTGATGGCCGCTTTCTATGCCGGCTTGCAGGGTGGTCACGACCGCGCCTCGAGCCTTCGCGAGGCGGCCCTGTCGATCCGCGCCTCGGAGCCGCACCCCTACTTCTGGGCCCCGTTTATCCTGGTCGGCGCGTCGTAGCGCGCCAGAACTCCGCCGCCTGAGCGGCTTGCGAGCCGCGCCCGGGGACGGCGCTTCCCTCGGCCCCCGGCACTGCCATGCCCGATTTTCGCCGCTTTTGTGCATTTCTTAATGGAGGGAGGTTCCGGCCGCGGCGAACGGCGTCGCGGCCGGGCCCCCGTCGGCGCGAAATACCTAGCGCGCCGGCGAGAGAAAGGGAGGAGTCCCATGCGTGCTCTTCGGGCGATGGTTCTGGCGGCCCTGTTGGCGCTGGCAAGTGTGCCGGCGGTGTTTGCCGAGGGTGACGGAGGCGGCTACAACATCCCGGTCAGTCCGGACCAGGTCCAGCAGGACGAGGTCCCGGCCTAAGCCGCGGGCCTTACCCTGAGCCCGGCCCGTTTCCTGTCAGCCGCCACCCCCAAACCTATCTCCCGAGCTTGGAGTTCGGGCGAGGGAGCAAGCGGCTGGCAGGGCGTGGCCGGGGTTGGGCGCGAAACGAGCGGACGCCGGGCTGGCTGGCGCATCTGTTCCACGAGTGGCCCCAAGAACGACCTATCGACGTTAAAATAAGCGGAGGGTAGGATGAGCGACGACGAGACGCCCCAGGATGAGAAGACGACCGATCCGGTCGAGATGCCCCGCATC